>LSQX01275814.1_pt1 | contig 24522 bp, 19 predicted proteins | sample 654561 | NCBI WGS metagenome assembly LSQX01 (sample SAMN04489861, study PRJNA283612) | anaerobic digester metagenome | isolation source: 4 biogas reactors fed with cattle manure at either 37C or 55C with and... | place: Denmark: Kongens Lyngby | collected 2014
AGCAGTTCCTGCACAAGCTGAAGCTGCGCCAGCATCTGCCGCTGAAGAAGCTAAAGCTGAAGCTGTTGCTGAAGAAGCTGAAGCTGTTGCTGAAGAAGCAACCCCTGCAAAAGCTGAAGAAGCCACTGTTGAAGAGCCCCCTGCTCCTGAAGCTGTTGAAGTTGCAAAAGATGGCTCTACTGCCGCAGCAACTGCTGACACTGGTAAAGAATCTGTTATCGAAAACCCATGGGAATTTATAATCGTTACAGTAGCCTTTTTGGGTATCGTTGCAGCAATAATGTTCACTGGAAAATAATACTTTTAAATAAGACTAAAAAAAGCCCGGTAATACACCGGGCTTTTTCTTTTACATTTAAACTCATTCAGTCTTTTTTATCAAGCAAACTCTTTATAGATTGTAATTCTGAAAGTACAACTTTTTGAGTTTTCCTTTGTTCTGCAGCTCTTTTTTCTTGTTTAGGATTTTTATCACTTTCTGTTTTTTGCAACTGCAATCGTGCGCCTTCTATGGTATATTTTTCCATATACAACAAACGCTTTATTTTTTTTAATAATTTGATGTCTTTTTCTCTATAGTTCCTATTTCCAGCGCGATTTTTTAAGGGTTTAAGCATTGTGAACTCTTTTTCCCAATAGCGTAATACATGGGGGGCTAATTCTAGAATTTCAGCTACCTCAGAAATTGAATAATACTTTTTAGAAGCTTCCTTAGTTCCATACTTCATTTTAATTCCACACCTCAGCTTTAGGATCTCTATCCATAAGATCTTCTATGGCTGAAAAAGTTGGTTTATTCTTAAACAACACATTGTAAACTTCGTTAGTTATGGGCATTTCAACTTTTGCCACTTTAGCTAGCGCCACAGCACTTTTGCAAGTGGGGACACCTTCTGCAACCATATTCATAGTTTCTAAAACATCGTCGAGTTTTTTACCCTGCGCCACCTGTTCCCCTACATATCTATTGCGAGAGTGTTTACTCATACAAGTAGTGATCAAATCTCCCATTCCTGTAAGTCCAGCAAATGTACGTGGATTGGCTCCTAAAGCCTCCCCTAAGCGCGTGATTTCTGCTAACCCCCTAGTCATCAATGCACCTTTAGCATTGTCCCCCAAACCTAGGCCATCTAAAACACCAGTGGCTATAGCTATGACATTTTTAAGAGAGCCAGCTAACTCCACACCAATAGGATCATCTGCGGTATAAACTCGCAAAGATTTTGTGGTAAAAGCATTGCGCACCAAATCCACAGACTTACTATCTACACCAGAAGAAACTATGGTTGTTGGCACTCCTTGTACCACTTCTTCAGCATGGGATGGTCCTGAAAGCACTACTGCTTTTTCCAAAGTCAGCCAAGAAATTTCAGTCATTAAAACTTGGGTCATCCTTTGCAAAGTGTCTTCAGTAATGCCTTTAGACGCAGAGACCACCACAGGTATGAGATTAGGTTCAAAACGATTTATTTGTTTAGCTACCGAACGCATATATTGTGAAGGAACTACCAAAAGCAGCATTGAAGCCCCTTGTATCGCTTTTTCCATGCTTGTAGTAAACTTAACACCTAAGGGGATTTTTTTAGCAGGCAACTTTTCAGGATATTCTCTTTGGCTATTTAATAACTCAGCTTCATCTTCTGAATTAGTCCAAAAAACCACCTCATAACCATTTTCAAATAGGACCAAACCTAAAGCTAATCCCCAACTACCACAACCAAAAACAGCAATTTTCATCTTTTTCCTCTTCCAAAACGATTTTCAGTACCTTTCGCCAATCTAACCACATTTACTCTATGTTTATAAATTACAAATAATGACACGGCCCAGCCAACAATTAATAAACTAGGCGCTATAGGGGCAAAAATAGAGGCTGGAAATGCATAACCTAAAGATAATAGCAAACCTAAAACTAAACATGCTATTATAGAAGCTAAAGAAACATATCCACTAGCTTTTGCAACTACCGCCCATGCAGTAAAGGCTAAAATGGCCGCTAAAGGGGCTAAAACCAAAAAGACCCCCATACCTGTAAGCACCCCCTTTCCCCCCTTAAAACCTGCGAATAAGGTCAAAGAGTGCCCTAAAATAACCAAAAGTCCTGCCGCTAATGGCAACCAAGTTATTTCAGGGGCTATAGTCATTGCCAAAAAAGGGGCTAACATTCCTTTACCCAAATCTACAATCATCACTGGAACAGCTGGTCCCCAACCAAAAACTCGGACTATATTTGTTAGTCCTGCATTTTTAGAACCGTGTTGACGAATATCAGTCTTTTTCCAGAGTTTGGACACCCATACTGCTGTGGGAATCGATCCCAGCATGTATGCTGTCACTAATGTAAGTATTATACTGTTCAAGTTCTTCATCCTTTCTTAGAACTAGGTCTCTTGTAAAATTAATCTTTAAAGCAGCCCCGTGCAAATCAAACTCTTCAAAAAACGCTTTTAATAAATGTCTTTTGTATGATTTATCTACTAATTTGGGCTGAGTACATTCTATGGATATCACTGGTGGATTTACTAAAATTTGGCAAGCTTTAGTCATGCGCACAGGCTTATGCTGCCGATTGGGATGTGGCCGCCTAGAGACTACTCTTTCAAAGACTTCTATTACTCTATCACGACCTAAAACTCTATAACTATTTGCATAAACACGCTTAATTTCTTGCAAAATACGGGGAACTCGCTGTCCCTCAAGGGCTGATATAGCGACAATAGGCACCCAACTGAGCATGGGCTCTTTTTCTTGTAATTCTTTAACCATAATTCCAAAACTTTTATGGTCTTTTTCAGGCAATATATCCCATTTGTTTAACGCTATCACTAAGCCTTTGTCAGCAGCGCGAATTTGCTCCATTATGCGGAAATCTTGAATCTCAAAACCCCTCAAAGCATCTATGACTAACACGCACACATCCGCACGGCGTATAGCTTCTAAACTGCGCATATTGGAGTAAACTTCTACTTCATCGGATACCCTGGCTTTCCTTCGTAATCCAGCGGTATCAGCCACGGAAAAAAGCTGTCCTTCCCACTTAAAAACCTCTTCAATGGAGTCTCTGGTGGTCCCAGGTTCTTCAGAAACCACAGCTCTTTCATAGCCAGTCATCTTATTGAGCAAAGTTGATTTCCCAGCATTGGGTCGCCCTAAAACAGCGAATTTTATGATCTTGCCTTGATCTTTTTGAGTTTTATTTTCAGGTAATAGAGAACTAACTTCGTCTAATAAACTAGGCATAGCCCAACCACTTAAAGCAGAAACCATGCGCGGTTCACCAAGGCCTAATTTCATAAACTCCCAAGATTCTGTTCTATCCTCTGGTTTTTCTGCTTTATTAGCTACTAAAATCGTCGGTTTTTCCATTTTATGTACTAAACGGGCAAACTGCAAATCTAAAGCTTGGGGCCCCACTCGTACATCAACCATAAATAAAACTAAATCTGCATCTGAAATAGCCGCAAAAATCTGTTGACGTACTGAATCTGCTAACTGATCTACACTATCATCCGGCAAAAAACCACCTGTATCTACAAGAGTAAAGTTTTTTTCTCGCCATGTAGCTACCTGATAATGCCTATCTCTGGTTACCCCTTCCCTATCAGATACCACAGCCGCTCTACGGCCTAAGATCCGATTAAACAAGGAAGATTTGCCTACATTAGGGCGTCCTACTATGCATAGGGTTGGTAAATTATTCACTAAGCTAATTTAGTTTTTTATAAACTAAATGTCTAAAAACATATTTGTATATTATTTGCATGGAAAAATTAAAAAACATTTTAGTGGTAGGTGGAACCCACGGTAACGAAATGACAGGAATAAGCCTATTACAATATTGGGCAAATAGCGATTATTTGCAAAGACCAGGTTTAAATATAGACACTTTACTAGCCAATCCTCAGGCAACTCAATTAGGAAGACGCTATGTAGATTACGATCTAAATAGAGCTTTCACCAAAGAACTATTAGATAAAAGCAATGAAACTCGCAGCGAAGATATTAAACGCGCTCGTGAAATCGCTGAGATTTACAGTGAGAATGGAAGCAAATTCTGGCCAGATATGGTTATAGATATTCACAACTCCACTGCAAATATGGGACAAACATTAATTATAAATAACCCCCACCCCATTACTCGTAGTATAGTAGCACATTTGGCTCAAGAATTTCCCATGGTGAAAATCCTCCAAGAGCCTATATTGGGAGATAATAACCCCTATTTGGCTTCTATTGGCAAACTAGATTTAACTGTGGAAATCGGGCCCCAGCCCCACGGCACTCTTAACGCCGATCTATTTTTTAGCACCGAAAAGCTTGTTCAAAGAGTTTTGGATTTAATAGTGCAATATAATGAGAATAAATTACCCTTGGCTAGCTTAGAAACAACTTATTTCGAGCAAAGCGATGCTGTGGATTATCCTCGGAACTCTAAACACGAATTAGATGCTATGATTCACCCAAATCTTTGGGGAGCAGATTACCAAGCTTTAGAAAAAGGGGCCAAAGTTTTTGTGGATTTTTCTGGAAATGCAATTCAGTGGAAGGGCGAAACTACTTGGCCATGCTTTATTGGTGAAGTTGCTTATTTAGAAAAGAAAATTGCCTTTATAAAAACTGATAAAAAAACGGCATTGTGGTAAAACGCAAAGAACTTTCAAACATTTGCTGAATTGTTAAAACAAAAAAAGCACCAGATTAATGGTGCTTTTTTACAAATTGTTTCAAATTATTTGGTTCTCATATAGGGGACTCTAACCTGATTAAAGTCTCTAACAAAATCCTTACTTTGGGGAGAAGCGTTAGTAGTAGAACCAACTACTTCACCTAAACAGTAGGTATAATCTTTTTGGATTACATCAACTTTAAGAATGTAAACTCCAGTAGCAATGCGACGGCCAAATTGCGAAAGTGGGTAAATGTTAATTCCAGCTCTCATCATTCCTGTTTTTACCGCAGGGCGACCATCAGGACAAGAGAGTGGTGCAGCTGAACCAGCTGGGCTTACTGTCTGAGACTCTTGTAATTGACGAATCTCCTCTTCACCTACTTCAGCTTGGTAGCGCGATACAAAGTTTCCAAAATGGTCATACAAAGACACATTAGCTTGGAAAGGTCCATCTACATCTAAGACTACAGCAAGACAGTTATTATCGAACTCACCTCTCTCGTTTTTACGAGTTTCGCAGTGAGCTACAGACATACTTTGTGGTGAATCGCCTTTATGTGCCCCAATCATTTTTTGGTTAATTACTTGACCATTTTCCAATGCTTTTTGAGAACCTACCACATAACCTGGGGTAGGTTCCCCAATCATTTGTTGAGGCAAGCCAAAACCATTGCGGTTAAGTTCTTCCATTTGCTCTGGGGTTAAGTTACTAGGATCTTCAGGATAAAGGGTTAAAAGAACTTCTCCTGTGCGATCTTTGGGCAATATCTGCCCTGCAGAACCAAGAGGATTATATGTTACAGACTCGCCATTAGGTCCAGAACCTGTTGCAATATGTGTAGTACCTGGCTCACCCACCAATGTTTCAATAGGTAAGGGAGGACTTTCGGGATTTTTATTTAAAGGCTCAATCTCTGTGTCTATCTTAGTAGCAGAAGCAGTGGTTATAGTACCCCAGTTCCAAGTATTAACAATGGCATTGTTGCGACTTTTAATGGGCGGTAACTGATCAGGAGGAGGGGGCATAAAAGTATGCGGCTCATCTATTTTATAGAAATTAAAAGCTAAGGAATCACCAAAAGACATAGCCACACTAGGTACTTGACATCCACCCGCGATTTCTGCTTTAGTACAATAGTGACCATTGAGCTTATAAACCATGTCAGTTCCTTCTTTACCCACTAGCTCAAAAGAATTAACCACTATACCCATGGTATCCATGGCAGTACCTTGATTACCTGGCTTAATAACTACAATGGGGAAATAATTGACCCCAGGCTGAGCGCCGTTAATTAGCCCTACTGACTCCTCATGTAGCTCGGTAGATAAAAAGAGATATAAATCATCACCTTCGCGTTCAGCTTTTTTGATGCGAGGAGCTCCAAACATAGGCGTACTTACTTCAGCCATGGTGGTGGTTATGCGCAAATTAGAGCCATCAGTTTGACGGTCAGCGTAGAAGAAATGCAAATCGTGCTTAGAGCGCTCTTCCCAACCATATCTCGCTGCTATTTCAGCCATGGGAATACGGGCTTCGGCGGGTAAGTGGGTTCCACCTAAGTCAACTTCTAACATTCCATCAATAAAGATCCACATATCATCATCACCGGAAAAAGAGAAAGTATCGGTAGAATTATAAGTAAACTTGGTATAACCCATTACAGTAAAAGCGTAGTTGTGCCAACGCGCTTCTGCGCCAGGGATACCATTTGCCACTAAACTAAACGCCGCATCTGGGTTTCTGGGACCACCAGCATTTAAATAATTCTGACAAAGTAGCCTTTCTTCTGAATTAGCTCCCCCAGCCTCACCTATCCCACCAGTTCTTTCCCATTCCTGGGGCCAGCTATCTGGCAAACCACCATAAGGTGGACACCATAAACTTAAACTTTGCTTACCAAAATTTGGTCGGCTAGCATCTCCATGGAGGGAATCTAAAGGAAAGTAAGCATTATGTTCCATTTCTCTGGAGTCAATCATATATGTGGAAGTTCCAGGAATCAATCTCAAAGTCATCAAATCTTCTATGCGCATGTTTACCCCAGGTACATCTTGATACCAATGATCAAAATTTTGACTATTGCATAGCTCACCTACAGAATTCCATTGAGGGTTTTTTACAGGATACCAAGTGTAGGGATCTTCAGGATCGGGTTTAACCAGCTCTTGAGCCACCATTCCGCGAGTAACATAAACAGGATCTTCCCAGTTAGCGTCGGCTTGTCCACCGCAAATGGCATTAGCCACATGCTTATGCCCTTTAAATACTCCCCCTGCGTATCCATAACTGGCAGCCACGGCAGGATTATAACCAGCACAACTAGTTAAGGCCTTATACTCACCATAATAAGCTTGGGGTCTTTCTCCACAAGGAAGGCCATCTTCGCAAGCAGAATATTTGGGGCTATAGCCTTCTTCGGGCAACATATCGAATGGTGGGTTATTTTTTCCAAAACAAGTACTTTGAAAAGGAGGGGTAAATCCAGTAACGGTATGGGGAAAAGTCCCACTTTCAAAACTAGTTTGCATGTGTTGTGCCCGGTCATCAAAATTTTCAAAATCCGGATGGTTTGGTTGGAAATCCCTAATAATAATGTCAAACTGCATAATCTCAGGTAACTGTGCCCAAGACATGGCTGCAAGTATTGCCAGGAACAAAAAAAGCTTTTTCATGGGTTTCTCCGTAAAATAAAGCATAAAACAATAACTCTGTGCATAATATATTTTATTATGCTAAAAATGCACTATATATAATTTAATTTATAATCAAACAAAATATTAAAAATAAAAAACTTAAATTATCTGTACATATATGTAAACAAGGTAAACAAATGGGAACACCACACTATCCTACCCCTGCAACTCTTATAATTGGGCTATTACTCAGAAGTTCTAAACAATACGAGAATATTAAGTCTGAATTAATTCAGCATTATGGCGCTTTAAAGTCAGAGCTTCCCCCTTTTGAGTTTAAATGGACCTCTTATTATCAAAAAGAACTAGGTGCAAAGCCTTGGCGCGCCTTTTTGGCTTTTGAAAATTTGGTTGAGAGAACCACCATTGCCGAAACTAAGCTGTTTACCAACAAAATAGAAGAAGAATGGAGTGATGAGCAGGGGCGCACTGTAAATTTAGATCCTGGACTGATAACTTTAGGTCAACTATTTTTAGCCTCTACCAAAGATCAAAGACAAAGAGTGTATTTAAAAAAAGGTATATATTTAGAGCCTACTTTATACTTCCAAAATGGTGAATTTCACCCCTTTGAATGGACCTATAGAGACTACCAAAGCGTAGAATATCGGAAATACTTCAAAAAAGCCCGTAATGACTTAGCTGAGCAGTTAAAAGAGCGTAAATTAACTTAATTATTTTTTAACTTGAGTTTTTTATTAATTTTGTGTGATGAATATTAGTGTAAAAGCAAGCAAACCCGCTGACCATAGTGTTGAAGTATTATTTTTATCTCGAAAAGACATCCACCCCCAAGTTGAAGAGTTTTATACTCTTCCACAAAATGATGCTAAAAAAAATGATTCTGACATCAAGGGCGTAAAGCCATCTCACGGAGATATTTCAATAATTGATGGCTATCTTCGCATATATATTGATTTTAATGCAGATAAAAACCTTTCTAATTTCGAAAAATTTCGCTTAGCTGGATTTAACATCGCCAAAACAGCGCAAAGCAAAAAAATAGACAAGCTTTTTATAATGCTTGAAAACTGTGGAGAAGCAGAATTTCATCAATTATGTTTAGGGTTTTATTACGGTTCATACAATTTTGACAAGTATAAATCTGCTAGCTCCAAAACCATAGAAAGCGCGCTTAGCGTGGTAACATCAAAAGAGCAATGCGCAACCTTCGAAAAAAGTTTAAGAAAAGCCCACAAACTAATGAACCACATTGACTTAGCACGCAACCTAGTCAATGAACCGGGTTCTGATTTTACTCCCGCTGATTTTGTAGAAAAAGCTAAAGAATTAGCCCAAAAGCAAGAGCTAAAAATCACTATTCGCGATGAAGGACAATTGGAAAAAGAGTCTTTTTATGGTTTGCTTACTGTGGGCAAAGGCTCCCCCCACTCCCCAGCTATGGTAACCCTAGAATACAGACCCAGCAATGCTGTGAGCGATGTACATTTGGGTATAGTAGGCAAAGGCTTGACCTTTGATACGGGAGGAATTTCCATTAAGCCTTCCACGGACATGTGGGAAATGAAAATGGATATGGCTGGAGCTGCAGCTACCTTGGCAGCCATGGGCGCTATTGCCGAAGCTAAAATCCCCCTCAATGTTACCGCGGTTTTGTGCATAGCCGAAAACCGGCCCGGGCGCAACGCTGTTTTACCCGGAGATATTTACACCGCCAAAAATGGTAAAACCGTTATGGTGGATAACACCGATGCCGAAGGGCGTTTAGTGCTCACCGATGGGCTTTGGGAAGCCGGCCAATACGGAGTTACGCATTTGGTAAACTTAGCCACTTTAACCGGTGCTATAATCCGCGCTTTGGGCGAGCAAATTGCCGGGTTATTCTCAAATTCTCAACAATTTACCGAACAAATAATGAGTTTAGAAAGCACTAGTGGTGAAAGTTTTTGGCCCATGCCTATGCCCAAAGAATATGCAGAAAGTTTAAAAGACAAGGTGGCTGACCTCAAAAACATAGGCGGCATTGCAGGTTCTATCACCGCCGCACTATTTTTACAAGAATTTATCCCTGCCAATGTACATTGGGCACATTGGGATATTGCAGGAACCGCATTTAATACCAAAAAATGGAAATATTACGAGCACGGTGGCACAGGTTTTGGGGTACATACATTGGTACAATTAGCACAAAACATGGCACAAAGTCCCCAAGATTTTCCCCCTTTAACTTCACAAAAAGATGAAAGTGATGACTGAGGATTATATCGCCATTATTAGCGCTGACGATGCTTTGGCTCACGCTTTAGCTAGTTCACTGCGTCGTTTAGGGGTATTTAGCCAAGTTTTCGCCCCCACCGTCAAAATTGACCAATTACAAAAAGCTTGTGGAGTGATTTTTGCCCAAGCATCCCTATCAAAAACCTGCTCTCAAAGCGATTTTGATTTACCGTACATTGTATTAGAAGAGAACAACAAGCAAGTTCTGGAAAGCTTTGTAACTAAAACAAAATGCCCTCGCAATTGGAATATGAAAGCGTATTTACCCATAATTTCTGAGCGCATAAAAGAAATTGTAGGCGAGCGGTCCGTGTTTTTGTTGGTTTCTGGCGGGGTGGATTCCACCGTAGCCTTTGTTTTGCTCAACAGAGTGCTAGGTACAGAGCGAGTTTTAGGCTTGCATATAGACAACGGTCTAATGCGCCACAACGAAAGTCAAGAAGTTCAAGATTTTTTAAGCAAAGAACGCATTAATAACCTTCAAGTTGTGGATGCCAGCGCAGAATTTTTAAAAAAATTAAAAAATAAAGTTGCTCCCGAAGAAAAAAGACAAATTATTGGTGCGGAATTTCTCAAAGTTAAAGACAGAGAACTCGCCAAGCTAAATTTGGACCCTCAAAAATGGATGATTGCCCAAGGTACTATTTACCCAGATATTGTAGAAAGTGGTGAATTTAATAACGAAGATTTAGTTAAAACTCACCACAATCGAGTGGCTGAAGTCTATGATTTAATGGAGCAAGGCTTGCTTTTGGAGCCTTTGGCGGAGTTATATAAAGATGAAGTTCGCTGGCTAGGTGAAGAGCTGGGTATTCCCCATCACTTGGTGTGGCGACATCCCTTTCCAGGGCCAGGTTTGGGAGTGCGTTTGCTATGCTCCCATGGTAACTTTCAAGACAAACTTAATATAGATGAAGTGCCCCAGCTTCAAGAGTATTTAGATCAAAAAAGCATTGATGTAGAACTTTTAGCCCTGCGCAGTGTGGGTGTAAGCGAAGAAAAGCGCACTTACGCTCAGCCTTTACTGATTAATACTCAAATGAGTTGGGAGCAATACGAAAAGCTTTCCACAGAAATATTGCAGAAGTTTCCCGTTATAAATAGAGTGGTTAAACTCATAGGGAAAAGCTCGGCGGAAACATTCCGTATCAAGGAGCAGTATTTGCAAAAAAATGATTTAGATATTTTGCGGAAAATTGATGAAGTTTGCACTGATTTTTTATATGCTGAAAACCTATATGAAGAAATATGGCAAATGCCAGTGGTTTTGCTACCCCTAACTTTGGATAAAAAGCCAGTAGTGGTTTTGCGACCAGTGGAATCCACTGATGCTATGACTGCGAAGTTTTGTCAAATACCTTTACATTTACTAGATAAATTATGGGTGCAACTACAAAATATCGGAGTGGGCGCTGCCTTTTATGACATCACCCATAAACCACCAGGTACCATTGAATGGGAATAAAAAAAGCTGAAAAAGCAATAATTGTAGGAATAGCTACTCCAGGGATTAGAAACTGGCAAGCCCAAGAACACTTAAATGAGCTAGCACGCTTGGTAGAAACCGCTTCTGCCCAAGTGGTTAGGCATTTTATCCAACGACTTAGGGCTTTTAATGCCGCCACCTTAATTGGCAAAGGAAAAGTAGAAGAGATTTTTGAACACTGCCAAGAAGTTGAAGCTAAATTGGTGGTTTTTGACGATGATTTAAGCGGTTCTCAGGTGCGAAATCTTGAAAAAATGATGCCAGGCATTAAAATCTTAGATAGAACGGGAATTATCTTGGATATTTTTGCCCGCCACGCCCATACTGCCGAAAGTCGTATTATGGTAGAAATTGCTCAACTAGAATATTCCATGCCTCGTCTAACCCGTGCTTGGACGCATTTAAGCCGCCAAGTAGGTGGAATCGGTACTAGAGGTCCTGGGGAAACGCAATTAGAAGTGGATAGGCGCAATATTCGCAAACGCATCAAAGAACTTAAAAAAAGATTGAAGAAAATAGAGTGCACCAGAGAAATGCAAGCAGAAAACCGCTACGACACTTTTCATATAGCGGTGGTAGGTTATACCAATGCGGGTAAATCCACCTTAACCAACCAGCTTACCGATGCAGAAGTCCTAGTTGCAGATAAGCTTTTTGCCACCTTAGATGCCACCACTAGACAAATATTTTTGGATCCTCATAAAAAAGCTATTCTCTCTGATACAGTGGGCTTTATTCGCAAACTCCCCCACCGCTTAATCACCACTTTTCGCAGCACTTTAGGGGTAGCTAGCTCGGCTGATTGCATTTTAGAAATACTAGATGCCAATGCTCCAGACTACAAAGAGCATTTAAAAGTTACCCAAAGCACGCTGAAAAACTTGATTCCAGACGATATTCCTAGAGTTAGGGTATTTAATAAGATTGACTGCATAGATGATAACCGTCACGAAGAGCTTAAAATCAACTACCCCGAAGCTATTTTGATTTCTGCCCAAGAACAGATAGGATTTGCCGAACTCAAAGGCAGTTTAAATAAGGTTTATGATCGCTGGAAAGCTCAGCGAGAAAATGATATGCTCGAACAACAAGAAAATGATAGTTTATGGTAATGAACAAGATCAATGGTAAAACCCAGATATTAGCCGTTATTGGAGATCCTATTGCACACTCCTTATCTCCATTAATGCACAATGCCTTAATCGCCAAATTGAATTTAGATGCAGTGTATATACCTATAAATTGCCCTGCTGATAATCTGTCTAATCTTATAAATTCTCTGCGGGAAATTAATTTTTCAGGGGCTAATTTAACCATCCCTCACAAAGAAAAGGCAATTTCTTTAGTGGATAAACTCAGCCCCATAGCGCAGTTTATGGGCAGTATAAACACAATTTATTGGGAAGATGACAAACTATGTGGAACCACCACGGATCCCTACGGCGCTTTAACAAACTTGAGAGAAGAAGGAGTGAAATGGGAGAATAAAAACATTGCTATTTTAGGAAATGGCGGCGCCGCTCGTGCCTTAGCTTTTGCTTTGCTTTCTGATGAAAAATCTCCTATTCAGAGTCTAAAGATTTTCGGCCGCAACCCCCAAAATATCGCTGATTTATGCCAAGACTTACAAAATGCAAATCTGAACAACCAAGCAAGTCTGGATTATGCTCCCTTAAATGATTTTAATAAATTTAGCGAAGATATTAATCTTATTATAAATACTACTCCTGTGGGCATGGCCCCAAATTTAGATCAAAGTCCCATAAAAGCCGAAGATATATATCCTGACCAAGTGGTTTACGATATTGTCTATAACCCTTTGCAGACCAAGCTTTTGCAAGACGCTAAAAGTCGTGGAGCGCAGACAGTAACTGGCTTAGGAATGCTAGTACATCAAGGAGCACTGAGCTTTAAACACTGGTTCCCCCATGCAGAGCCAGATATAAAGACCATGTTTGACCAACTTTCTCAAATTTGAAACTAAATTAATATCATGAAATTTAAAAGCGATAAAAATATTTGGCTCACAGGCTTTATGGCCACTGGGAAAAGCCGCGTGGGTGCTGAAATAGCTCAAAAACTTAAGCGCCCATTAATAGATACTGATAAGCTTATAGAACAAAGAGTTGGCATGTCTGTGGCTGACTTTTTTGATGCAAAAGGCGAAGTAGAATTCCGCAAAACTGAACTTGCTGTTATAAGAGAATTATGCCAAAACACCAACCAAGTGATTTCTTTAGGTGGCGGTTCTTTAACTATTCCCGGAGTAGCACAGCAAATCCACGCCAATGGTATTCTAGTGGCGCTTTACGCAACCCCCGAAACCCTTTCGGAGCGCATTGGTCGCAAAGACACCCGACCTTTAATGGCAAATTTAAGCCCAGAAGAACGCCTAAAAAAAATTGAAACTATGCTTTTAGAAAGAGCTCCCTACTATGCCGAAGCGGATTTTCGCATGGAAAGTTCCGAAGATATCAAAGTGCATCGGGTGGCAGCTCATGTTTTAGCCACCCTTCAAGTATGGGCCCATAAAGCCATGGAAGTACGAACCAGTTCTGGGGAACGCTACCCAATTTTTATAGGATACGATTGGCTAGATGATTTTGATATTCTTTTGCATTCTCTAGAATTAGCACAGACTCATAGCTTTTTGCTGGTTAGTGATAAAAATGTGGCAAATAAGCAAAAAAAGTTGCTTAAACATCTAAAAGCTCGCGCTAAACATTGTCCTGTTTTTACTTTTATACCTGGCGAAAATCAAAAAAACTTAAAATCTCTCAATAAGTTATACACTTATATGCTCAAGAGAGGGTTTACTCGCAAATCATGTTTATTACAATTTAGCGGTGGTGTGGTCGGTGATATGGCTGGTTTTGGCGCCGCTACCTATCAGCGTGGCATTCCTTTTATCCAAATCCCCACCACCTTGCTTTCCATGGTGGATAGCTCTGTGGGCGGCAAGATTGCAGTTAATCATCCCGCGGGCAAAAATATGATTGGGGCTTTTTACCAACCCAGAGCTGTGCTTATCGACCTAAAGGTTTTAGAGACCTTAGATGATGCCGAATACATTGCGGGTTTAGCTGAAATCGTTAAATATGGTATTATATATGATAAGGAGTTTTTTGACTATTTAGAAAGCCATGCCGAAGCCCTTATGCAACGCAGCACTGAGCATTTACAACATATTGTCAGACGCAGTTGTGAAATCAAAGCCGATGTGGTTAGTCAAGATGAAAAAGAGCAAGGATTGCGCGCAATTTTAAACTATGGTCACACTTTTGGACACGCCATTGAAAAAATGACTAATTACGAGAGGTTTAGCCATGGTATGGCGGTGGGAATTGGTATGCGTGTGGCAGGCAGAGTAGCTACTTTATTAGGAAAATGGAGTGCTGCTGAAGAAGAAAGGCAAAATGTATTATTAGATCGCTTTAGCATACCCCGTAGTTTTGTTGTGGATCCACAAGTGGCTTGGAATGCCATGGGAGTGGATAAAAAGAATGACTCAGAAAATAGAGTTTATATTTTACCTACATCCATTGGAAAAGTTGAAAAAGTATTAAATGTACCCCAAGACATAATAAATCAAGCTTGGGAAAGTATTAACGGAGAATAAAATGTCTGTACTAGTAACTGGTGGAACGGGAGCCTTGGGCTATCATTTGCTTTCTATGCTTACCAAAACCAAAGGTAAATTACACTCTTTTAGCGATGAACCCCCCTTTCCATGGCAGGTGTGGAAACATGTGGAGTATTATTCTGGGAACTTATTAAACTACAAAGAAATATTAGAAGTTTTGCAAAAAACCAAACCCAAAGAAGTCTATCATTTAGCTTCACAATCTAGTGTGGGATTATCTTATACTCGCCCTTATGAAACACTATCTACCAATATTTTGGGAACCCAAAACTTATTAGAAGCTATTAGGCAAACCGTACCTAAAACCAAGGTGTTATTAGTGAGTTCTGCTGAGGTTTATGGACGGGGGACTTTGGGCTATTTAGGTGATAAATTCACTGAAGATACTCCCCCCAACCCTATCACTCCTTATGCAACATCTAAAGCCAGCATGGAGCTTTTAGGAAACCAGTATGCCCATGCTTATGATATGCACATAGTTACCGTGCGTCCTTTTCATTTTACCGGCCCAAACCATTCCCGCCGTTTTGCATTGGCCTCCATGGCCTATCAGTTAATACAAATCAAACAAAATCGCGGTGAACCTGTGCTTTTTACAGGCAATTTAGATATCACCAGAGATGTTGTAGATGTTCGGGATTTAGCCCGCGCCATGGTTATGGTTATGAATTCTTCTGAACCCACTGAAACCTATAATGTTTGTGGCGGTAATTCCTATACCTTGCGAGGAATGTTAGAGCTACTGTTTCAATTTTCTGGGATTTATGCGGAAACTCGCGTGGATCCTAACCTAGAACGCAGCAATGATATTCCTATTCTCATAGGTTCTCCACAAAAAATCATGGATGCTTTTAGCTGGAAACCCATGATTGGTGTAGAGGATAGCCTAGAAGATTTGTACAACGAAATGCAGCAAAGGATTCGCCAAGAAACTAAAAAGCGGTAATCCATCGGTAAAGTTTTGGATTTTATCACAAATCAGGGTCTTTTTGTGATTTTTTTAGTGTCAATAGCTAATTTTGTCCCATGGAAACAAAAACCCAAGCAGTTTACTCTGAAAAGCTGTTAACAATAGCTAAAGCTCCTTCCCATCGCGGGGCTATTTTTCAGATGGAAGCCGATGATAAAGGCTTAGTTTTAATAGAGTCTAAAGTACAAAGTCTTAAGATTTACATTTTGGTAGATCCCGATCAAGATTTTACCTTAGAGTGTCGTTTTTTCACTTATGGTGGTCCTGTTTTTACCGCTTTAGCTGAAGAATTTTGTAATAACAGTCAAGGAAAAATCGTTGAAGATTTGCTTAAAATTACGCCAGAAATTATCGAGCAAAACTTACGAGATAGCCCTGACATTCCCGCACTACCCTTAAATAGCCCTGAGCTTAAAGCATTGGGCNNATTGGGCGAGATAATACAAAACCTTGTGGATAGTTATCCCGATAAAAAGCAAGCTGCTTTGGCCACCAAAGCTATTCGCGCCAATGCTAATTTTAGAATGCATACCGCCGAAGGCCGTGAACAGTCAGACAAAGAATGGTTTAATTTAAGTGAAGTAGAAAAGCTACGCGCCATAGAAACTACCCTGGACGAAAGAGTGCGACAAGCTCTGCAAATGGACGGTGGTGATTTAGAAGTTTTAGACTTAGTAAACGACACCAAAGTAATAATACGCTATCATGGGAATTGTTCTTCTTGTAGTGCTGCCATTGGCGGCACATTGATTTTCATAGAAAATCAGCTGCGAGAAAATGTTTATTATAATCTCACTGTAGAGCCCGAACCCATGGACTGGATGATGTAAATGAGTGATATAGATTTTAATAGTCCCTATAAATATGGTTTCACTACAAATATTGAAAATGAATCCTTTGAAAAAGGCTTAAATGAAGATGTTATACGCAGAGCTTCTGCTATTCGCAAAGAACCGCAGTTTATACTTGATTTTAGATTAAAATCTTACGAAAAGCTTTTGTCCATGGAGCAACCTCGTTGGGCACATTTAGATTTTGATCCTGTGGATTTACAAGATATTGTTTATTATTCCGCTCCTAAAATGAAAAAACAATACGATTCCATCGAAGATGTGGATCCTGAACTACTCGATACCTTTGAAAAGCTCGGTATTCCCCTAGACGAACAAAAACGCTTGGCCAATGTAGCGGTAGATGCGGTTTTTGATAGCGTTTCCATTTTTACCACCCATAAAAAGAAGTTAATGGAGCATGGGATTATTTTTTGTTCTATCAGCGAGGCCATACAAGAATATCCAGAACTTATAGAACAATATATGGGCAGCGTGGTCCCCCCTGGAGATAACTATTTTGCCGCATTAAACAGTGCGGTTTTTTCGGACGGAAGTTTTGTTTATTTGCCCCCAGGGGTTAAAAGCCCCATGGAATTATCCACTTATTTCCGCATAAACAACGAAGAAGCAGGACAATTTGAACGCACTTTGATTGTGGCCGCCGAAGGAGCCGAAGTTAGCTACTTAGAAGGTTGCACCGCTCCTGAATTCTCTTCAAATCAACTGCATTCCGCCGTGGTAGAATTGGTGGCTTTGGACGATGCTTCCATAAAATACAGTACGGTGCAAAACTGGTACGCAGGGGATAGAGAAACTGGTCAAGGAGGAGTATATAACTTCGTGACAAAACGAGGCTTATGCGAAGGCAAAAACTCCCATATTAGCTGGACCCAAGTGGAAAGCGGATCGGCTATTACCTGGAAATACCCCTCTTGCATTCTCAAAGGCGACCATAGCCGCGGTGAATTTTATTCAGTGGCTGTTACCAACGGCAAAATGCAAGCAGACACTGGCTCCAAGATGATTCATATTGGCAAAAACACTAAATCCACCATTATTTCTAAGGGAATAAGCACCAATCAAAGCACAAATGTATATAGAGGCTTGGTGGATGTGCGGGCCAATGCCGAAAATGCGCGCAATTTTACCGAATGTGATTCTATGCTTATAGGTTCTGAAGCCAGCGCGCATACTTATCCCTATATTAATGTGGCCAATTCTACTTCTATGGTGGAACACGAGGCCACCACTAGTAACATTAGCGCCGATCAGCTTTTTTACTTACAAAGCCGGGGAATCGACGAAGAAGATGCCATTTCTACGGTGGTAAACGGCTTTTGCAACGATGTGTTTCTCGAGCTGCCAGGGGAATTTGCGGCGGAAGCAGGACAACTTTTGGCAATTAAATTAGAAAACAGCGTAGGTTAAAGGAATTTTATGCTTAATATCGAAGATTTACAATGCAGCTTAGAAGATGGCACCCAAATATTAAAAGGCTTATCTTTACAGGTAAAACCTGGTGAAACTCATGCAATTATGGGCCCTAACGGATCTGGAAAAAGCACTTTGGCCCGAGTTTTGGCTGGACACCCCGCTTTCACTGTAACTGGTGGTAAAGCTGAGCTTGCTGGGGAAAACCTTTTTGATTTTGAGACATCTGAAAGAGCTAATAAAGGTTTATTTGTGGGTTTTCAACACCCCATTGAGATTCCCGGAGTAAAAAACGCCGACTTTATACGCTTAGCTGTGGATTCTAAACGAGCTTTTTTAGGTCAAGAAAAAATCGAAGATGAGGAATTTCAAGAGCTTTTAGACAAAAACCTCAATATGCTGCAAATGGGAAAAAGCTATGTGGAACGAGGTCTCAACGAAGGTTTTTCGGGGGGCGAAAAGAAGCGCAACGAAATTTTACAAATGGCCATGCTAGACCCCAAAGTAGCTATACTAGATGAAACCGATTCAGGGGTAGATATAGATGCTCTACGCATTATTTCTGAAGGCATAAATACCCTGATGACCCCGCATAAGTCCATTATTTTAATCACTCATTATCAAAGATTATTAGACTTGGTAAAACCAGACTTTGTGCATGTGCTAAGCCAAGGAAAAATCGTCAAAAGCGGTGGCTCGGAATTAGCTTTAGAGTTAGAAACCAAGGGCTATGATTGGTTAGTGAAATGAGATTAAAAGATTTAACAAAAATTGAGTCTTGGAACTATGTCCCTTTGACCATAAAAAAAACGGTTCAAGCGGAACTTTCATTAAAAGAGGACATTTCTTGTCCACTAATCCCCCACTGGGACGAATATTGGGAAAGTGAAAAGGACTTTAGCGCTTTGGCTGCGGTAAATAACTCTAGCCCTTTAATGAATATTAACGACGAACTTGTGGTGGATTTTAGCCACAAAACTCATCAAGTGATAATTGCTCCAGCTAATAAAAAATCCACTTTAATAATTCCCAGCCAAGATGCCAAAAATTTCGGCAATAAGCGCTTAGATATTTTAGTAGAAGAAAACAGCGAACTTTTGGTAATACACCCAAGTATTTTAGAATTTGAACTTCCCCAACTTATGCACTTGCATTTTTATGTGCAAAAACAAGCCCAAGTGGAGTATGTTGGCGTAAACATGGGAGGCGTGCAACGTTTGAATTTGCGTGCTTATATGCAAGGCGAAAACAGTAATTTCAACTTGCGCCACCTGGGTGTGAATAGAAAAACTGAACAAAACCACTTGTTTGTCGCCATGGAACACGAAAGTCCACGAAGTACAAGCAATCAGTTGATTCGCACTTTACAAGAAAATAAAAGCTTGTTTAGTTGCGACAACATTGTGCATATTCCCAAAAACATCACTGACTGCGAAGCTCATCAAACCATCAACTCTCTTTTGCTTAGTGGTTCGCCCAAATCCATGACTAAGCCCACTATGCTTATATACAATGAACAGGTGCAAGCTAGCCACGGCAATACCATTGGTAGCCTAGATCCTGAAATGCTTTTTTACTTGCTCAGCCGGGGAATGGATTTAGATTCTGCCCGTAAAACTTTGATGCGTGCTTTTGCCCACGAAGTTTTTATGAATTTACCCTATCATAAAGTGTTAAAAAGCTTAGAAACCCAAGTTTTGGAGCGTTTGTAATGACTTTACGAGCCCAGTTCCCCATGCTTAAAGCTCAAGGGGAAAAACCTTTGGCTTTTTTGGATAGCGCTGCCACCACTCATAAGCCCAAAGCAGTTATAGATGCTCTTAATTCCTTTTATAGTGAACATTATAGCTCCGTAAAAAGAGGAAATTACCAACTTTCTGCCCAAACTACTCAACAATACGAAAATGCGCGTCAAACTGTGGCTGATTTTTTCCAAGCACAGTACCTAGAAGAAATTATTTTCACCCGTGGCACCACAGAAAGCATAAATTTAGTGGCATGGTCATGGGGGTTGGAAAACCTTGAAAAGGGAGATGAAATTATCATTTCAGCCCTGGAGCATCACGCCAATATTGTCCCTTGGCAGCTAGTGGCCCGACAAAAAGGTGCCAAGATCAAGGTTTTACCCTGCGATGATTCTGCCAATTTGCAAATTGAAATATTACCAAAATTATTAAATGCCAAAACTAAAATGGTGGCGGTGAATCACATTGCTAACAGCACTGGAACCATCAATCCCCTTACAGAAATCATCGCTTTAGTGCGCAAACACAGCTCAGCATTAGTTTTAGTAGATGGCGCACAGAGTGCCCCGCATATCCCCGTGAACTTAACCGCCTTGGATGTGGATTTCTTCGCTTGTTCGGGACATAAAATATACGGTCCCACTGGCATAGGTATGCTTTACGGCAAAAAGCATTTATTAACAGCAATGCCCCCTTGGCAAGGCGGCGGTGAAATGATAGAAAGCGTTAACTTTGACCACACTAGCTTTGCAGAAGTTCCTGATCGTTTTGAAGCGGGAACTCCCAATATAGCTGGGGTGCTTGGTTTCAAAGCCGCCCTTGAATGGGTTAAATCTGTTGGCATTGAACGAATTGCAAGCATTGAGAAGCATTTATTAGATGAAACTTTAAGCAAATTGCAAAGATTAGATGGTTTTAAACTACTTGCCCACCCCAAAAATCTTTCTTCGCTCTTAAGTTTTAACATAGAAGGCATAAATGCCCACGATGTGGCTATGATTTTAGATGAGGAAAATGTCGCCGTACGGGCTGGACATCATTGCGCCCAACCTGTGATGGATAGATTTAAACAAAGCGCCACTTTAAGGGTAAGTTTTGGTGCTTACAATGAAAGCTGGGAAATAGACAGATTAATATCTGCTTTGCAACGCAGCATAAATCTTTTTAAATAATTTTAAAATAATCGCTTTTTACCCTTGCCATAATAAAATAAGCTTTCTATAATTGAAGTCACTTCGCGGGAATAGCTCAGCTGGTAGAGCATAACCTTGCCAAGGTTAGGGTCGGGAGTTCGAATCTCCTTTCCCGCTTAAAAAGACTCGTCAAAAACGAGTCTTTTTTTTTATCTCGTTTTTATTAATACAAATCATTTGCATTTATTTCTTCTAAGATGTAAATTGCAAAAGTGAATAAAACAAATACTATCTCCGCTCCTTTTTCTGAACGCCTAATTTATCCTTTATTTGCACTTTCTGGAATTTCCGGATTAATTTATGAAGGTACTTGGGCTCGTTACTTAAAATTATTTCTCGGCCATTCTAGCTATGGACAAATTTTAACCCTATGTATTTACATGGGCGGTCTAGGCATTGGTTCTTTTATTGCATCACGCACCCTTAAATATGTTAAGAGACCTTTGCGAGCTTACGCTATTACCGAATTTGCCATCGGAATCAGTGGTTTACTGTATCACAACCTGTATGAATTTATCACCGAATGGTTTTATAATGCAGCTTGGTCGGCACAACTGACCACCCAACAGGCAGAAGTTGCTAAAATAGTGCTGTCGGTGATTACCACAACCCCCACAGCCATTATGTTGGGGCTAACCTTCCCTTGGATTGCTGCAGGATTGATGCGACGGCACCGTGATGATGGCCAAAGCTCATTGCCTTTGCTTTACTTTACCAACTCCTTAGGCGCTGCTGGAGGCTTACTATTTGCTAGTTATTACCTAATCCCCCATTTAGGCACCCAAGGCACATTGTGGTTTGCTGCGCTTATAAACATAACCTTAGGCGTTTTCTTTGTAAGCATAGATAGGAATTTACGTAAAATCCCCACAGAGAAATTTGCTGAAGTGCTAACTCCAAAACCATCTCCCACTCCCCTATTTAGTAATGCACCTGGAGAAAGGATCTGGATTTGGGTAGCCGCTATTACGGGTCTAACTTCATTTGTTTATGAAGTGGTTTGGATAAGATTGCTTTCTCTGATGATGGGCTCTAGCACTCATTCTTTTGACCAGATGATTTCAGCCTTTATCTTTGGTATTGCCATAGGAAGTCTAGTTTCTAAGAAGTTGATGCGCAAAGATGTGCTGGTGTTTTTAGCATTAGCACAAATATTTATGGGTTTTTTCGCAATATGTACCGTATATTTTCACACCTTCTTCTTTGAAGTGATGAACACCGCCAACTTGCTCTTTGGAGAAACTTCCCAAGGTTATGTTGGTTGGAGCATTTTAAAATTCCTCGTGGCTATATCTTGGATGGTTCCTACATCGTTTTTTGCAGGAATGACTATGCCTTTTATCACTTATTTGGCTAGTCAATTCACGAAATCAGAAGCTTCTGTGGGTAAAATTTACGGTTGGAACACCATTGGCTCCATTGTGGGTTCTGTTCTAAGCGGTTTGTACTTAATTCCTTTGCTACAACTCAAATGGTCCTTGGTCAGTGCAGCCATAGTAGATGTATTACTAGGAGCTGCTTTACTGCTAATTTGGAGACCCCAGTGGCGACGCAAAGGGCTATTTTGGGCTTTAACCTTAGCGGCTTGTTTTCCCGTTCTATTGGTAGATTTTGATACTTATATGGTAACCGCAGGGGTATTCCGTGGGCACAAAGAATATCACCGCGAAGAAAAAGTTACGGTTTACAACGGGCGTACAGCCACAATTAGCTTCCATGAAAGCCCAGTGCACTACTATGTAAAAACCAATGGAAAGCCCGATGCTTCTATACGCAAAGATCGCACCCAACCGGTGGAAGGCGATGAGCTCACTCAAGCCGCCACCGCTCTAATTCCCATGGGCACCCGCAATGAGCCTTACGAAGCGGCTATGGTGGGATTCGGCAGCGGTATGAGTGCCCACTATCTTTTAGCAGATCCGTTGCTACAACGTTTAGATGTAGTAGAAATTGAAAAGGAAATGCTTACTCTAGCCAATAAATTTAGACCCATAAATGACAGAGCTTTTGACGATCCTCGAGTAAATCTTTATGTGGATGATGCTCGTACTTTTTTCCATACCCATGGCAAAAGCTACGATGTACTAGTTTCCGTCCCCTCAAATCCATGGGTGAGTGGAGTTTCCAGCTTATTTTCCATCGAGTTTTACCAACATATACAGAGATATCTAAAACCTGGTGGAACCATGGTTCAATGGTTGCAGTTATATGAGTTTGACAATGAGCTTATGCTACATATTTTACAAGCTTTACACCAATCTTTTGAGCATGTAACGCTTTATAGCATCCCCGAAGAGCCTGATATTGTAATTTTAGCTTCCGATCAGCCTTTACGACAAAAATATATAGATCGTTTTGCAAAAACTCCAGAAATTGTTGAAGAGTTTGAGAAAATGCACCGCCCTTGGTGGACTTTTGGCGAACAAAACTTTTTAGCTACTACTAAATCTTTGGAACCTTTGCTAAAAGGAGTGCCTGCTAACTCAGAATATGTTCCCTGGGTAGATAACCGCGCTGAAGCTACGCGCTATACAATCTCCACGGTGGGCTTAACCTACGCCCTAGATAGTTGTGAAATGTGCTGGCCAGACTTTTTAGAACACGAGAATTACGCCCCCCGTAAAGCATTTAAAAATTGGCTCAAAGGCACCCAAGCTCCAGACAGCTACTTGCGAGAAACAGTACGCCATCAGCTTAGCTTGCATCAAGAGTATATGAGTTTCCCCGATAGTGCTTTGCTTGACACTAATCTTAGTGATCAAGCGCAAAGCGCGATAACTCCCACTGGGCGTGAACCTTCATGGTCTAAGTTTTGGAGAGATTTCCGCAAATTTATGGCTCAATTGCCCTTTGATAGCACCCGCAGCTCTGTGCCTGAATACGCCTTGTTCAAACGCATGATTGCTGCCCAACAAGTTCCATTAGGAATCAGCGTAGAATTCGAGTTTTTAGACCATCTATGTCATGAACGCTATGCTGAAGCAGCGCGTATGTTACCAGCCCTAAGAGAAATATTTTACCTAATGAGTATGGATCAAATATTCCTGCGCAATGTTGCTTTAGCAGCCTTTATGGCCAACGATACCCGGGAACTAAGAATAATCTTTGATGAGGCCATTATCCGAAGCCCTTATATGGATAACGCTGAAAAGAGGTTAATAGCTAGTCTTTTAGGCAAGGATGCTGAAGCTATCCCCTTTAATACCCCACCTGATTACTATTAACCACGATATTACATAAAAAAAGACCCAGCATTAAGCTGGGTCTTTTTTGTATTTATATAAAATTTAATTTAAATAAGAAGTTAAGCGAGCAGCCATTCCGTAATCACTGCTTTGATTGTTATTAAAGAAACCAAAGGAGATTCTAAAATTATTACCAATGTTTTTCTGAACAAATATGCTTCCTAATACCTCTTTTGCACTGCCAGTGGCATCAGGTTTGCGATCACTTAACCACTCTGCTTCTAAAGAGATTAGATCGAACAAGCGACCACCTTTAAGTTCAACACCGCCAGTTAAAGGAATACCAGCAATTTTGCCATCACCAGAGATGCCAACAAATGCTAATTCACCCCAAAAACGCCACATGCCCCAAGGAACTTCAAAAAGCGCAGTAGC
>LSQX01182329.1_pt1 | contig 24520 bp, 18 predicted proteins | sample 654561 | NCBI WGS metagenome assembly LSQX01 (sample SAMN04489861, study PRJNA283612) | anaerobic digester metagenome | isolation source: 4 biogas reactors fed with cattle manure at either 37C or 55C with and... | place: Denmark: Kongens Lyngby | collected 2014
ACGCCCCCGTATGGGGGGCGACCGTAGAATACCCAAAACAAGGAATCACAATGGTTTAGAAGGCATATTCCGCGAACCGGGAAAATTTGCATCCGAAACATAACTTATGTTCATAAAAACACAAGCTAAACACCTTATTTTTTCTACACTAATTAAGCTAAAAACCATGTTTGCTTCCACCTCGCGCTAAACTGTCAATACTCCTTCCGGATCGTAAGATGCTTTTGCCCCAACATGTTCAACTCTTCTTTTCCAATTCTTACCTAGAAAGTAATAACGGAGACTGTCAGTTTCTTTATCAATAATTCTCTCCAATTCTTTTCTTAATTGCGCAAATTGGACTGGATCCACCAGACATTCAAAAACAGAATACTGCACGCGTTGTCCGTAATTCTGGCATTGCTTAGCTACTAAGCGCAATCTTTTTTTCCCGGCCTGAGTCTCTGTATTAACGTCATATGTTATTAAAACCATCATGAAAGACCAACCTCATTTCATCAAAAATGGCGGGTAAGCGTCTAAATCCCCCCGCAAGTGCCGCGCCAGCAATAATGCTTGGGCATAAGGAATTAAACCAACAGCTATTTTTTCCCCTAAAAAAGGATGCATGACCTCCTCCTGTTTCTTTCTTTGCCATGCAGCAATAATCTCTTTTCGCAAATCGTCTTTCATAATTACACCACCCGATTCTTTGGTGACAAACTTTTTGGTATCGATTTGGCGGTTATTAATAAGTGACAAAGTAAGCCGATCTACTAGATACGGACGTAATTCTTCCATTAAGTCCAAGGCCAAACTAGGCCGCCCCGGGCGTTCACGGTGGAGAAAACCAACCTGTGGGTCAAGACCGACAGTTTCCAGAGCTGCTGTACAATCATGGGCTAATAATGTATAAAGAAATGACAACACAGCATTCACCGGGTCAAGGGGCGGTCTCCGGCTCCTGCCTGTAAACTGAAAAACATCCTTGGACTCTAAAATCAGGTTGTCAAACACTCCATAATAGGATCTTGCTCCTTCTCCTTCAAGCCCTCGCAATGTTTCCATATTTCGGCATTGAATAACTTTTTGCTGCTGTAAGGAAAGAAATTTAACCCCATTTAGGACAGCCTGCCCGTCTCCTTTTCCTTCATGATCACGAAGAAAACGCTGTAATACACATTTACTATTATGAATTTTTCCAAAAACGAAGCTTTTAGCCAGTTGCAAAGATTCGTCCAAGTCATCCGCCAAACGATATTGTCGGCGCCGAAGCAAAACATTTCCTGATGTTCGCCCGCTCACCCTGGCCAAAAACATCCCGCTTTCCGAAAGAAAAGAAAGGGCTACCCCCCTTTCCGCACAGAGATGCATTAGTGCGGGGCTGGCGCCGGTGTATCCAAAGCAAACAATGCCCTCCAAATTATGAATGGGAATTCGAAATTTAACCTCATCACCCACCAGGACTAGGGCGTTTTCACCTTCCTTTGCCAAATAGGCTTCAGGTGATGTAACATACAAGACATTTAACAGCTTACGCAAAAACCACCTCTCTCCTCTCATTCAGGGTCACGCAAAGCGCGAGTCAAGTAATGGCTTACAGAACGCTTGGAACTTAGATGAGGCAAACAAATTTCTATTAAAGAGCACCTTTTACATGATGTTGTGTAATTGGGAGGGGGTGTATATCCCCGGCGAAAGAAATCGTGCATCTCTTGCGCCAATTGTATTACGCGTTCTCTAAGCGATTCATTGAACTCAACTCGTTGCCGCCGCCGTATACGACCGTAAAACAGGTCCCCACCTGGTATTGTTATGTTAAACATTTCTTCAAGGCAAAATCCCTGGGCGCAAAGTTGTACTTCGTCCCAATCATCCGGTTTAGGTTGTCCAAATTTATATTCGACAGGGTGCGGCCGCCATTTTCCCGATCGACCTTTTATGGTAATACCATTTTCATCATGATAAAACTCAACTACATCAGCTACCCCATATAGTCCTAATCTATAAGAAACAATGGGGAGAGAACGGCAAATAAGCATCTGCCCCCGTGCTTCAGTAAAAAAAGGGTCGTCCGCACGCTCATGTAATTCTCTACCCCCAAAAGTGAGCAGATTTTCCTGCCATTGTTGCTCAATGTGGATCAGCGCCCACTGGCGGCGGCAAAAAGCGAAGTGTTGAATACCGGAGAGCATGAGCAATTCATCATCAGAATAGGTAGACATGGTTTTTAGCGCCCTTCAATAATTTCCGGCTCCAATCCATCTAAATGTTGTAATTCAATATTGTAATCGGAAATGTCTTTCGGTTCAGTTACTCCTTCTTTTAAGGACACTTTTAATGAACGATGTACCTTGGCCGAGGAATACTGCCCGTTTTTACAGTTATGTTTCCACCAATAGACCCTGTAAACTTCCATGCTCCCTTCGGGCCTTGCTGAAGACGAATCATTTTCAAATAAGTTAATTATAGCTTTTTTGATCGCTTCCGCATCTTCGTTGGTAAAACCGGTTTTTTCGGCCAATTGCGGGTTCATACTACCGTAAAAAACGTATACCCCATGGTCAACCCGGTGCTTCATTCCCATTGTGTCAGACGCCCTTTTCGTTCCGTCACCTTCTCCGCTGACGCTTTTGGTAATCTGAATACTGGAGACGCTTACGGGGCAAACGCTGAAAGCCGGATGAATCGAGACCGGACCACGGATACCAATAGAAACTCCTTTTTCCTCGTCTTTTCCGCTACTATAGGCAAAAACTTGGCCGAAAGCCCTGACATCTATCCATTTTTTACATGCTTCCTCCCGGTATTTTGTTTCGTCTTTCATGTCTATGCCTTTAAGCTCGCCTTCTGCCCGGGCGCGGAGGCTTCTGTAATCGTCTACCCTGTAATCGTCTGACTGGACGAAAACAGGATACCCTGCATCCAGTAAACGGTTCCTTATTTTCCTTTTGATACATACATCCGAGATCTCCCCCAAGCCGTCATAGGTGATACGGGGCCGGTTTCCGCTTAAAGGATCACCATTTGGATTGGCATTTTTTACAGTCACAATCACCGCAAAATCAATTTTGTTTTTCAAAGTCTCCAATGTGAATCCCCCTTTTATTCTTTTTTTAAATTTTTATAGTTTTGATATATGAATATGTAGTTATGTTATTAAGAAGATTATTAAGCCTTTTCGCTATCACCCTCCTTACGCCAAAGGGCTTCACGCTGGCAATGATATCCGAGTAAAAATTCCCCGCTTAGCTTCCTGTCGTTGGTAAAATCATCCGGATCAAACATATTCATTACCTCGGTAATTAACCGCAGGTGTTTTGTAGCTTTATTGCCCAGCCTAGCTTTATAAGGAACTAAAGCCAATTCAATCGTCCGCCATGTTGAATAAGGATGCTCTGCAAAACGTTGCATCAAGCGGGCGGCATTTGTCTGGCGGTTTTCACCGGCTGTTCTTAAAGCCCATTCTTCCAGGTTGTCAGCGATTGCCAGTAAACGTCCATAAAGATAATCCCGGGTTTTTCTATTCTCATCTAAAGCCATCTCATATTCCTCCTCTTCATAATATTTTTTATAAAGAGCACAAGCGATACTAAGAGTTTTGTTCCATTCCCAATCTTCTTTTCCCATCCGGTTGCAGGCTCGCCGGACGGCTGATTCAACCAGGTCTTTCGGTAATTTTCTCCCGTCGATAATACAGGGAAGAATTCGTTCTACTGTTGCTCTTCGAAGATTATCGTCGACCTTGTTGCCGTAAGCTGCTTCGGCAATATCATTTGGGGCGGGTGCGCCAATAAATCTAATTCGCTTCCTTTCTTTTTTCTTTCCACCATCTACTTCAACAAAGCGATAATCATGAATCCAGGAACAAGTGTTATGCCATCTCTCGAGCCGTTCCAAAAACTCCGAGCCGGTTAATTCCCGGTAAAAGGTGATAGACATACGGCCTGGATTTACCGAATCCAAACCCATAACCACAATACCGGTTGTGGGGCCAAGTTTTGTGCTATAGCCGGCAATCTTCTTATTGAGCTTAAGTGCAAATTCCTGGGCGGTTGAAATAGAAGATTCGGAGTCGCTTGCCAGCAAATCAAGCCCTAGCATGGAAAAGGTATCCTCTAGAGGGGCGGGGATTTCCTCGCCTGTAACTGCCCAGGCCACTATAGCCTGACTCCCTCTCCTGTATCCTTGTTTCCCAATCAGCCACCGGAGCGCGTTATGTGCTTTCTGGGTTATTGTAAAGCCAACACCACAAGCCTGACCCGCTGTGATAAAACGGCCCCGGAAGGTAAAACCACTGGTATCGTTGGCCGAGATTAATTTGGCCTTGTCACCGTCATGTCTCAATTTGGCTGGGTGCTGGTCGGCAGCTGGAAGCTCATCGCCGGTAACGTAACAAAAAGTCTTCTCCTGTTTTGTTGATGAATAGTACTTAATCCAACTTGTAAAGAGTTCCATGTCAGTCCAGACAGCGGCCTGCGGATCACCCGGGATTTCGACAGCCCAGCGGACAAAGGCATCTCCCTGTTTTGCGTTTCCTAAAACCTTAAAAATCTCCGGTGCCTCCTTTCCGCTTTCTTTATCCCATTTGTCTATGAGTTTTCCGTCATTCCCGAGATGGAGGATTTGCTGCTGAACAAGGTCTTTTATTACACGTTCTTTTTCAACGTACTTCAAAACGGCTTTTATCTTAGGGTGAGTGAACGGCGAGGCACACCAGTCACTCAGAATTTCCTTGTACTTTAAAAAAGGCTCTTTTGGATCTTCAGCAAAGCCCTTTGTTACTTTCCCTCCAAAGTCAGCAAAATCACCGGCCACATATTGCAGTTTATCGCAAAGCGGGTGACTTTCAGGCCTTATTCCTGATCTACCGCCTGAAGCCTCTGTACACGGCACAATAGTCCGGGCATTCTCTTTAGCAACCACTTTTGCCCGTAGAAAATTACCTTCTTGATCAAGGACAATTTCGATATGTGCCTGTTGGGTAGTGTGGCAGATCGGTATTAGTGGTGTTGTTTTTTCATCCACGTCGGCGCCGATTATGGATTGACAGTTTTCATATGTTTCATAGAGTTTCTGTATCCAACTCATCCATCCACCTCCTTTCCGGAGTATTCATTCAGCAATCCTTCTTCCGCCAGTCCGGATGTTTCAATTCGATTTGCAGTCATTTTCCTGACAAATTTACGAAATTGACAATCTTCCGGGCGGGGAAATTCCACCACGCCGTTAACCATTTTTGGCCGCCAAAAGCGGGCGTAAAGCTCATTTTTCCCGCTTTCGTCGGGATAATCAAAGCCGTGAAACATCAAGTCAAAAGCCAGTTCGCCATAGTTGTCATAAAACCCCTCGCCCTCACCGAACTTGCAGGGTTCCACATAACCCTGGCATTCCCGCGCACCCAGGAAGATATCTCTTCTTCCCCCCCGCTCAATCATACGTTTGGCGACAAAATAGTGCTTGTTTTCATTCCGGTCTTGGGCAAGATCCTCCCGGTTTAAATTCCATTCAAAATGTGCTTGGACCTGATACTCCACATCCACCAGGTAGGTATAGATCGACAAGAAATGGCCTCCGCTATAGTTAATCGGTTTCGCACTTCGCGTTTGGGTTCTAATCGGTTTCAATATTCTGACCTTGTCGATATACCAAACAATTGTCGGTTTCCAGTAAACCGACTCCAAAATTCCTTTTAAAGCCTGGTAGGTTGGGATTTGATAAGAGCATTTTTCTCCCCCAATCTTGGTTAGAGGATCGGTAAATAGGGCATACTTGCCGTAGACCTTAAATTCCACTCTGTTTTCCATAATACACCTCCCTAAACGGTTAAAATATCCATCTCCCCGGCCGGTTCTGTACTTAGGCCATATTCAACGGTGTAGTACCGCTTGTCCAGATAAAAAACTCCTGTTCCCTCCTGCACCTCGTGAATGGCTTTCTTTTGCAGCAATTCATCGAATAGATGGGAGAATATATTAACTGAATATCTTTGCGCTTTTTTCAATAATTGATATTGCTTTTCCAAGTTTTTGGCCGCACAAAGCTGGCTGATAATTTCTGCTCCCTCTTTATATGGGACAACAATACCGCGAGTGGGCGAATCTATCACCTGAAACTCTTTGGAGGCCGACATGAAGGATTGTCGCAGAAAAATTGATGGTTGAGATTGATTTACTCTCTGGTAAGCAGCAACCGATAGTCTATTGGTAGAAAAAAGCTCAAATAAATCATCCTCTCTGCCAATTCCCGAATTTGCACCTACTTTATAGGACATCTCCTCCTTTCGTGCGTAAAAATAATAGTGATAGTAACGTTCCATGGCTTTGGGGCCTAAGATATCCCTGTCAAACTCCTCCGGAGCCGACAAAAAATCATTAAGTACGCGTTCTGCTATATCCCGGCCAATCTTGATATCTTGCAGATTTCCCAAATTTTCTTCTTTTGGATTGATAATAAAAACCCGTCCCGGCCGGGGCCTTAACCCGTTACGGTTACAACGGCCGGCAGCTTGGGCGATGGAGTCAAGCCCTGCCAGGTAACGAATGACACTGCCAAAATCAATGTCAACCCCGGCTTCAATAAGCTGGGTACTTACACAAATGACCGGTTTTTTATCTGACAAACATTTCTTAACGTTTTCTAAGACTTCCATACGGTGGGCCGGACACATATTAGTGCTGAGGTGATAGGCCTTCGCTTTGACATTGTTTTTCAACTTTTGAAATAGATCGACTGCGGCTTTTTTCGTATTGACAATCACCAAAACGCTTCCGGTTTCATCCAATTCCTTTTTTGCTAAATCGGCCACCTCTTCAGCAGTCCAACCACCGGGTTTACGCCGGTCGTAAACTTCAACCCGTTTCAACTCTCTAAATAACCTATTTATATCCGGGGCCATTTGTTGATCAGAAGTGATTTGCAGAGCTCTGAAAATCGGTTCCACCTTGTCCAGCAAAGGCTGGGTCGCCGTACAAAGAACCACTGTTGAACCACAATTTTGTATCAAAAATCGAACAGCGATATTAAATAGATGGACACATTTAACGGGCAGAGTTTGTATCTCATCAAAGATAAGCACCGCCCTGGCCAACTGATGCATTCTCCGGGCGTTTCTCGTCCCGGCACCAAACAGGGCTTCTAAAAACTGAACCATAGTGGTGAAAACCACCGGGGCGTCCCAGTTTTCTGCCAACAACTTTTGGCGGCTGGTTTCTTTTTCCGGGGTCAAGTTTGAGTGGTGCTCCAAGACAATATTAGTGGCGTAGTTTTCGTCATCCGTTTTATCCTCAAGAATTTTCCTGACCGTATCGGCGTTTTGGTCAATAATTGAAGTGTACGGAAGGACATAGATAATTCTGTCCATGCCGTGTTCCCGGGCATGGTTCAAGGCAAAGCGTAGGCTGGAAAGGGTTTTTCCACCGCCTGTCGGGACTGTTAATTGATAAAGACCTTTTGGTTTTTTAGCATACCTCAGACATTCATCGGAGACCTCGCTGCGGATAAGATCAACATGATTCCTACAGGTAAATTTACTTAGATGTTGTTCTAGCTTTTCAATTAACAGATCCCAGTTTTGAGCAGCGCCTAAATTTCTCTCTTTGGCTTGCTTGGGGATTTCAAAATCCGCCGTATTTATCCTGTCTGCGTCGATGAGGCAACTAAAAAGATATCTGACTAGTAATCCTGTTTTGAACATAAAAGTCTCTTGGGAATCGTTCTTTTCTTGTAATGACTTGAGCGTTTGGTTTAATTGTCCAATGATGCGGTCATCAGCCAGAATTTCTTCTGCTTTTCGTTTCAGGGGTTCAACTAAATTCCCATAGGATTCTGTGGTTTTTGTTTTCTCATCAGATTTGCTCATTCTCCGGGAGAGATTATCGAACCCGTCCGGAGTCAAACAATCTATCAACCCTGAATGATGTGAGGCGATTACCAAGGATAAAATTTCTGCAGCCAAATTTCCCTTATCTTTCTTTGAAAGCGCGTTATATATAATCTGTGCACCGGCGCTTGAATGGTCAATTTTCCCTTTTTGTTCTTCCGCATCCACGTAATCATCTTCATCCGGATCAATCAGCCCGGTAGCCGACCGGATATACCGGTCAAATTCGGCGTTTGCTTTTCCCAGATCATGCAAGAGGCCTAATAATTCACCGTGCCTTTGCAGACCGATTTTCCCGGCAAATGCAGCAGATAAATGTGAAGTTTCCAATAGATGGTCCCATAGGCTTTGCATTTCACCGTCCTTTTCTCGACGATGGGCAATGAAATCAGGACAAGCGTTTAAGTAATCTTTACGAATATAACCGTCATGATTTTGGCTCATTTGTTGACAGCCCTTTCGTAAAAAATTGCAACGCTTTTCACATAAATTTTACCATATTGTGATGACATCTTATGTCACCGAACAGAAGTTCTTTCATGAAAGTTTTACGCCCAAATTTTTGCCTGTCATTCTCTGGCCATCTAGTTTTGGTATTCTGAATATCTTTTCAGTTCAGCCGCCATTACCTTTACCAAATCATAGTTGAGACAAAAAAAGCCCAAGCCTCGTGGACGTAGGGAATGCCTTTTCCAAAACAATAATTTGCCTACGATGGGTCCTTGCCAGGGCAACTGTTTCAAATCTTCATAAATAAACAAAAACGAGGTTTTCATATTACCGGGGATCGACAACAATTTCATTACTCTTCTTCCATCACTGCCAATACAGCAGCCAAATACTCTTTAACTGGTCCACGCTGCATTTTTTGATGGGCAAATTGATTCCGGTAACTGCGTAAGCATCCATAGCAACTAGTATCTTCTCCGCAGCCGCATTTGCCAACAACCCGGTTATAGCCGGCTTTTATTGCCTCCAGTAATACATGTTTTTCTTCAAGCCTGGCCACCAATCCCGCGCCTCCCGGAACGGCGTCATAAAGAATTATTTGATAAGCATCATGCATGGTATCATCCTTCACAGTAACATTCAAATCAGTTGAAGGGATCTCCAATATTTCTGATGTCCCTTCAACTAAGGCGGTACCCAACGAATAGTAAAACCAAAATTGATCTATTGGTTCTGCTGCCAGTATGGCGGTGGGGAGTGTAAACCGAAGGCCCAAAACATCCGTGACAAATTCATGCCCCAACGAGAATAGTTCAAGTTTACCGTGGCACTTCTCCCCAAATGGATCATCATGGGTTTGCTGACGGGAACAAAAACCTGCGCCACAAGAAGTACAGATATAAAAACCTCTGCCTCTGCGCCCTTCACAGATCACTACCATCTGCCCCATTGCCGCCTTGGCAACCACTACGGCGCCAAAATCGAGTTCCTCCGGTTCCGTGCCTTTTAAACCAACAAAGTAAGGTCTTGACGAAAAGAGTCTGCTGGGCCGACCTTTTGGTTCCTGGGCGTTTTCCTGATTAGTCACAAAACCAAAACGGGGAATAATAAATTTCCTCTTTCTGTCACAGCATTTTCCCAGTCTGCCTTCTTCACGTTCTTCTTTAATGAATCTATTATGTTCGAGGCAATAATACCACCGTTCCCATTCTCTTTCCGGCACCCGTTTTATAGCGTAGGATACCCATTCTTTCTTATTGGCCACTAACCGGCTGGTTGGGGCAAATTCCGAAACAGCCAGTGATAAATCCCTTACTAAAGTTACCTGATGGGATTCGGCAGTCTTCTGAATATCGTGGGTGTCAAGTTCAACAACGTCAACAGGGAAACCGTACTTAGGTATAATTGCCTTTCGCGAAAGAAAAGCAAGGATTCTTTCATCACTAATGGTGTCTTGTCTATCCTTCGCCCACTGCGCTTTTTTAAAATCTTCTCCTTTCATAGCTTTTTGTTTGATTCGGACAACACTTTGAAAATCAGCGGCCGCTTCCAGCTCTGCCAATCGCAAACGGCTCTCTTCCCCTGCAATCTTTTCAATCCAGGTTTCATCTTCAAGCCCCATCCTTGCCCACATTTCCTTGGGAATAATCTTTTTTAAGATTTTTTCATGCTGTTCTCGCTTTTCCAATAAATAATTTTTGAAATCAGCAACCGCAGATGGATTGGTAAAATCATCAATAAAATCCTTCAAACTGCCAAATCTCTCCCGCTTACTCCGGAAATAGTATGAGAACATTGTGGCTGCCATATGCCTGGTTATAATCTTTTCATTACTTATACGTAAAACCGGCGCCCTGATTTTTCCTTGGAGCATCCGCTGGGGTTCACTAAAATGATAAAAATCATGAGGGCTTTTCCGGCAATAAGTGAGAGCAAAGCCCGGGATGCCGGTTCTTCTGCCGGCACGTCCGACCCTCTGCGTATAATTAAAGGATTCCGGCGGCACATTCCTTAAGAAAACAATATTCAAATCCCCTAAATCTACACCCAACTCAAAAGTGGTCGAACAACTCAGGACATGAATCTTACCGGATTTAAAATCTCTTTGAAACTCACGTCCTTTTTTATAATTAATTTGCGCAGTATGTTCTTCCACACGCATAAACCCTGGTAAATCACTGCGGTACAGCCGGTTATAATGGTCGGGGTCCAAATCCTTGACCTTAACCGAAGAGACTTTTCCCGGGCACCGGTGTCTTGCACATAGCCCCCAAACCGATACCGCCTGTATCCGGCCACAAGTATCACAGACATAAACGGTATCATCGGGTCCCAGCGCTGAAGCCCGCCACCAGTCGGGGTTTAATCTGCACCTATCGCCTATGAAGCAACAAATCGTATACGGATCTTCAGACTCAATACCGCGAATCGCGTCCCAGATGACCGCAAGAATCCTTTTTGCTTCTTCTTTTGCTTTTTCTATGCCGAACCCTTTCGATCTCAAAAGTTTAATTAAATATTGCGCCCGTCTCCCTTGGAGACCGTTCCAAAGACGCAAGTTTTGCCGCGTTTCTCTTCTGAGATACCCTGCCTCCGAGTAAACCACACTTTTCTGATTCGCCTGAAGATTAAGATCACGCCAAGAAAGACTAACTCCTGCCCCTGCCCTAAGCTCAACTGCCTTGTCGGTACGCATAAAATCCAGAAGAATAAAAAGTAGATTTTCTGCTTCCTCTTTATTAAGATCCCAAGGGAATTTATGTAGGGCATCAGGAACCGAAAAACTATCAGGCCATATTAAGAACCACTTGATAAGGCCAACACCTTCAAGAGAGATCCGTTTTTCGTCGGTGAGAAACTCACGATAAAGATATAACCAGAGTTTTTTCTTGCGCTCCAACTGACCCATCCACGGAGGAAATAATGATTTCTTGCTATACAGCACTTCTATCCCGTCGGCAATTTCCCTGAGGCTTACTCCCTGGGTACTGTGAACACTTAACTTGCTAATAGTCTTATACATTAAGTTCCGGCTGAGAATTTCTTGGTAGGAGTTATCAAGATACCAGGCGAAAAAAGCAGCCTCCTGACGGCTATCAGTAAATGCCAATATTTTCCGATATTCCGGTGGCAACCGGTCATAAATACGCTTATATAACTCTGTGGAAATAACCACATGCGGCCCATCAGTCCCGTGTGTTATTTCTCGGACAGGGTTCGGACCCCGATACTGACAAAAACTGCATTGGGGAATCTGGTCGGGTCTATCTTTATCTTTATCTTCCAAATTCTTTTGCTCTTCAAGGTAAATATAGTCTTGGTGACCACAGGGCATTGCCGGTCTTGATATTTCAACCTTCCCGGGTTCTATTAATTCCAGATAACCGCATATTACGCATAGTTGATATATATTTTTTGGGGCGCGAGAGTCCTCATCTACATCACCAATATCTTCGCTGTCATCTTTTCCTACACCAAAAAGTTTTAGGTCTTTAATCTCTTCAACGCTTAACGGACGGAAAAAAGTGACACCATACTCAAGTCCACCAGGGTCGCGTATTGCTTCTTCCAATCGATTTTCTCTGATTTGCCCAACTAAATAATGTTGACCGCATTCCCGGCAAAGAGCAACCTCAAAAAGCTTACCCTCATCGGGGTTTCCGAAACGATCAAGAGAGACCTTATTTACAGGATATAAAGAAAGATACGCTCCTTCCAAGGAACGAATGAAAAAGTGATAACGGGCTGATAACAAAGGTCTTCCGGTAACCGGATCCCTGGCTTTCATTAACAATTCAACTAACAATGATAGAGCGTTAATACGAGAATCCTCATCCAAATCGGGAAATATTCTCTTGCCAATCTCTACAAAGTCCATAACATGTTCTGTTGCTATCTGCCTTAACTGGGTCGCTCTTAAGTCATTTTTTAAAATATTGCCTGCGACCTTTTTAATATCTCCGCCCATTGCTTCATCGTAGAATGCACTGTAACCACTGAGCAGATCTTGAGATCCGGAGTTAATGGCGGAAAGCAATTTCTCATAATCTTCTACCTGCAATTCATAATTCCCACCGGGTAACACCTCTTCCGTTATCCCAAAAACAACACTTTCCTCCCCAAAAGGTTCGCCAAATAATTCTGAAGCAAAAAGCGCTACTATACCTTTCTCCTCTTCAGCATTTGTCAACGTTGCGCTGGTAGCGATGGAGATAAACGGTTCAGTTCTGCCGCCTTCACGCAATCTCTGTTTTAGCCGCCGGAGCAACATGCCCATTTCAATCCCTTTGGCTCCACGGTACTGGTGCGCTTCGTCCAAGACAATAAAAGTCCACCATTTTGCCATGCCATTATCAAAAAGCGGGCTGTCAAAAGGTCTTATCAGCAAATACTCTAACATCGAATAGTTGGTCAATAATATATGGGGCGGTGTCTCTCTCATTTCCGAACGGAGAACCAATTCTCCGGGGAAACGATTCCGGAGATGCTCTTCGGCATTCCTCTCGGTGTCTCTTTCATTTTCCGGGGTTTCTCCAATATACTGACCAAAGGTAAAATTAAAGTCTGAATTGTACTCCTGTAGTTTGGCACTAATATCTCCCAATCTTTCCCTCTGATCGTTGGCCAGGGCATTCATCGGATATAGAATAAGCGCCCTTACCCCGGGGCCAAGGGTCCCTTCCCTGTATTCTTTGTAGAGATGGAGAAGGATTGGATAAAGGAACGACTCGGTCTTTCCGCTCCCTGTTCCTGTAGTCACCACCACATTCATTCCGGCAGTCGTTTTTCTGATGGCCGCTTCTTGGTGTTGATATAGAGGCCTTCCCCCTTCAAGCGCCTTTAAAAAGCCTTCGTCCGGAAGAAACCCAAGAATTTCCATAGAGACTTCTCTAAAGGTTTTTCCCTGTTTGTAAAGAGGGGTACCTTCAAGATATGGGCCTTTAACCAGGCGGCCCGAGGCTAAAGCTTCTTTGAATGACCGATACAGCCCCAGATCACGAAAATAGAAACTGGTCTCGAGGTACCTCAAATAAGAATTCTCGACCTCCCGGGCCAATTCAATAGGATTTATCATAGGCATATTTCATCACCACCTCTTCCGGCATGATTGAACTATTTCGTTTTTATGTTTCTGCAAATGTCTGAGGCGTGCAGTTTTTCCTCCAATTTTACCCTCGCGAACTACTTCTTCATTGAGGAAAGGGCATAGCCGGCATTTATACATTTCTGGCAAATTCCGGATTACATTTTCTCTTATTTCATTAAGGTCCGTAATAATCCTGAATTTTAAGTCAGCTGAAAATTCATCAACATATTTTTTCATGCACTTTTCAACATGATCTGTGATCTTGCTGGTTGGACTATCTAAATTGCTGGATTCGGCATAATATCCACAATAGTTACAACGGTAAATGAATTTAGGTAATTCAGGCAAATATTTCTGCATCTCCTCATATTGCAAAAGTGAAAAGCATTCATTTAGATGTTTCTGTGAAATGTGGGAAAACAAATCTTCACTGTCAGAGAAATTCTCACCGCAATATTGACAGTAGAACTCATAACATACTTTGGCTAATTTTATTCCCTGGTCACCTTTTTCCTTAACCCATAACTTAAAATCGACACTCCCGGAAAAATTAACCCAATCCATGCTATCTGTAAAATCACTAAGCGGGACTTTTATAACATTATCCTGCGGCATGGGATAACTCCGGTATGGAGTATCTGAAAAACCCAATTCAACTCTTCGTGATGCAAGAGGCTTGGTGATTTTTACCCAAAGCACTTTATTCGAGGTTGCATAAAAATCCTCTGGGGCAAAAACCAACGGTTGCGCCTGCCAGTTAGAATCATTTACAGACTCATCCTGATCTTCAGTTTTTAAGCCCGCCATCCACCAAATCCGATCAAGAGTAATGCGAAGGGGAGTCTTTGCTCTCCGGTCTACAATAACCCAGTCGGTCTGATCATATATGGGCAATGGTGGTATCTGGTATATAATTGCTTCTGATCGTTTATCCTTTATAAGGTTACTATGGTTTTGCAACAAAACATCACAATCAGTAGCACAGTGGAATTCAATCTCAACAGGCTGGTATCCATCTTCTGAAGGGAAGTGAAAAGAGGGAATGACAACCTTGTGCAGCCCTTTACTATACCGAAAATCAAGACTTTCCTTGAGTTTTTTATTCTGATCATACACCCGTATATAATACCAGCCGCCACCTCGTTCTTCTAAGGCCTCCGGCAGTTCCTGTTCACTAGTCCGTGCAGGTGCAAACTCCATTCTCCACCGGTTTGTACCTCTCCCTTCCCGGCCTATGACTATAGTACTTACAGAATCCCAGTAATCGATGGAATTCACCTTAAGAATCGGTATGTTCCTAATGAACAGCGGGCCCATCTTGCTTTCGTCAATTAAATGTTCGCCTTCCAATTCAAGATAATCCTTACTCTTTATATCTATCTCTATTTTTTTGCCTTCCGCGGTTATAAAACGTACCTTGCTATCTTGGTCGATATGGAAAAAATGAGCAGTTAATCCCCATCCGCTAACATACTCTTCTCCAAACGGCGCCGGATTTAAGGTTTCATCCCTTATCCAGTCATTTGGCGTCATAATGATATAATTCCCCTTGTTAAGCGTGCTTACCAATCGTCCGGGAGATGTCCAGTCTTTTTTCATTTTGAAGATGTAATACCCTTCTTCGCCCAGAGGTAAGGGAAAAACACATTCTTCTTCACCAAGAATAATCTTTATATTTTCTTGATTTTTTAAACGAAATCTGGTTCGATTATAGTTACAAGGATCTAACCGGGATTCACCCTGGAAAACCTGCATATTACGTAATCTGCTGTAAAACTCCGCCCCAATGACCCACTCTGGCTCATCCCAACAAATTATATCCATACGCAATGATGATATTGATGGTTTTAAATCCGATCTGCGCTTTGCCTTTCTTTTCTCCCGTCTTTCCTCAGGAAATTGGACCCGGGAACGCCCACCCCTTCTGAACGGTGATATTGTTCCCCTTACTCGCTTATCTACGCTTGCATCTCCAAATGACTCTGGAATTACCGGTGTTGATTTTTCGTGCTCATCAGGCAATAAAACCTTTTCTTTGCCAGCTTCTTCTTGAGCTTCTTCCTGTGCTGTTTCCTCTTGGCTTGGTTCGGTTGTCTCTTCCGCCAAACTTGCTCCTGGAAGTGTCGGCCCTTCTCTGATTTCTGAAACAACGATATTCCAAGTTTCCCGCCTCTTCTTGTATTGGGCAAACAAACACCCAATGAATAACAGAATAAGCAATAAAACACTGATCATGGTGAAAACCATCTCAGATCACTTCCTCCAAAAATCCAAATGAATGAGAGGAAATTATCAAACTAGCTGCTTAAAATAGCTACTCCTTGTAGACAGTCTTGTGGGTTAAAAATGTCTAGGAAGGGGAAACTGGGTAGAAGTGTCTTGATTTATTTCCTTAGGTAAGTAAAAATGGTTGGCAAGGCTTCCATGATTGATATTGAGTTTATGGCGGGAATTCTCAGATACATTTTACCACATCATGATGACAACCCATGTCACGGAACAGTAGTTCGCTATGTTTTATCATTCTTGTTCTCACCCGCCCTTTTGTTGATCTCTGAATACCTTTTCAAGCCTGCAGCCATTGTCTTTGCAACCATTGCCCGGAGTTCCGGGGGTTCCAAGACTTCCGCTTCATCCCCAAAAGACAAAATCCAACGAAGTACCGATCTATGGCTACAGGCCTTTGCTGTAAAGATGACCGTTCCATCAGGTTCTTCGATAATCCCTTGAGAAGGGTGAAAATGGGTTTCACGNNAGAAGAAACGAACCTTGAAGGGAAATTCCTCACCCCGCTCCATTTGCCAGGCAGCTCCCATATACTCCTCATAACTGTAATCAGCAGGAGGAGTGAACGTCTGCTCAGTCCGCTCCAGACCTCTAATTCTATCTATCCGGAAAAGACGTGTTTCTTGATTACGGTGGCAAAAGGCCACCAGATACCAAAAACCGTCTTTAAAAACCAGTTGGTATGGTTCGACCAACCTGTCAGTCACTTCGTCTCTGGAAAAACTATAATATTTCATTTGGAGAACAGTATGATTCTTTATAGCTTCATTAATTGTCCTAAATATTGACTCTTTCCCGGAATAATCCGCAGCGGGGGCAACTTCAATCTCCACCCGTTGGCCGATTCTTTCAATTTCATTACTGAATGCCTTTGGTAACAGTGCCAAGAGTTTTTCTTTTACCTGCCCCGGCGCTTTTATAATCCCTTTTTGTTGTTCAAGCAGTTTTATACCGTAAATCAAGGCCAAAGCTTCCTCCATAGTGAAAGCAATGGCCTTAAGCATCGACCCCTCTATCATTCGATAACCCCGGTCATGGTAAAGAGGAAAACCTGCGTCCTGAATTGTGCGCAGATCACGATAACATTGTCTTAGACTCACCCCGCACCGCCTGGCCAACTCCTCCGCAGTACATCCGGGATGGGTCTGAATATAAAAAATCATGTTAAAAAGCCTTACCATACGATTATCTCGCGCCACAGGTTTCACCCCCCCCCCAAAAAAAATGATATGGTATAAGCGGGTCAGTTGATATGAATAATAAACCGTTAAGCTTGCCAGAGCATCGGCATAGAAGGCTAGTGCCAACTACGTTTTGTTACTTCGTCTAGACTGTTTATATTAAAAGTCACATAAAGACAAATATTACATTGTTGTAACATAAAAATATTATAACACTTTATTTGCATAATTGCCAGAATTATACAAATCCTAAGGCCACACGACATCTGGAACAATAGGCAATCCGTTTGGTTAGCCCAAAATAGTGAAGCCAAAACCTTACGAATGAACCGTCAAGAGTTAAGTCCGTAACGGCGATATATATGTCCTGCATGTTATTACAATGTTTAAATAGGTGATTTGTGCCCCGACACACCTTTACTTAGCCCGAATACTCCAAGAGCAACAAGTGTATATTGTTTTGTATGTGGCGATATAAACCTGGTAATTCGACGAAATTGCACCAAAACAGGTTGTAAAGGTAATGTCATTTCAGCTACAAATGGAATATGTCTAACATGTTCTGAGATTAATGATTAAGCCAACAGTGTATAATAGCTTTCCACAAGGATGCACCTGGCTTGCTTAAGGAATCAATTCTTTCTGGTGACATCCTCCTCCATTTTATAAAACTCAAGCCCCCCTATCTCCACAGCCAGCCGTTCGATACCGAATTTATTAAAGGTATAAATCTTGGAAACAGGAAATCTAAGGATGACCGGATTTTTAAAATAGATTGTATTCTCCTTCGGGTTTGCCCATGTAAAGCCATACCCTCCCGACCCGCCAAACCTTCCATCGTGCTCATAAATATCAACCTGGGAGACCGAAAAGAGCAGCACATTGCCACGGATCGTATATGTTCCAGCCAAACCCTTAATCAACTGTAACTGGCTCATCTGGCTGAATAAATACTCCATTCTGTTATCGGCATAAATGACAAACCGGTCGCTCCAACCGGCTGCCATTACAAACATATCTTGCCAAACGCCCTCCTTTTCCGGCCCCCAAGTGATAGTCTCGCTGTTTTCATCCATCCGCTCGAATTTCTGGATGACCTCTATGTTTTCTCTTTCCGCTTCGCTTAGATCCGCATATGTAACAGTCTTTGCTGGTTTGTACCAATCAAACCGGGAAAAATATCCGGTTAATTCTTCACTTTCAAAAATATGGCCATGTTTGGCATAGATTGCATTCCGCAGCAATCTTAAGGATTCCTTATGTAATTTCCCCAGAGATATCAAGTCTATCAAGTAGCCATCATTCAACCTGGATATATTGCCCAACAGGATATCTTCCGCTTCATTGCAAAGTAACTCGTTCAAGGCGCCATGATAAACATCGGTAACCGAGTCCGACGCGCAGCAATTAATGGCTACTAATGCGAGCAAAACCAGGATAAATAAGGCTTTCTTCATCACAATCCCCCCTTCGCGGTCAGGAAGGATATCTTCCCGGCCGCTGAATTTTATCATTTTTAATATCATCATCCCCGGCCCCGGGCGGTATTTTTCTTTTAGCGCAGCATTTTTTTCAAAAGGTTAAGCTTATTCTTATACGGGGCGTACCGGAGAGGAAGGTCGAAAGCAAAGGTCTGTTTGAGGATGCTTTTTGTATGGGAGAAGGTTTCAAAACCCTTTTTCCCATGGTAGGAACCGATGCCGCTGGCCCCCACCCCGCCGAAGGGCAAATGGTAATTGGCCACATGCATGATGGTATCATTGATGCAGCCACCGCCATAAGACAGGTTATTCACCACCCAACTCTCCAGGTTTTTATCCTTGGTGAATAAATAAAGGGCGAGCGGTTTCTCCCGGTTCCTTATGATCTCTACTGCTTCCATAAAGTCATCGTAAGTGATGACCGGCAGGATCGGCCCGAAGATCTCCTCGGTCATCAGCGGGGAATCAAGAGCCGGGCTATCTACCAGGGTGAGTTCGATCTTTAATTGGACCCGGTCGCTGGCGCCGCCGGTGATAATCCTTTCCTTCTCCATCTCGATTAACCCTTGCAAACGGTCAAAGGCATCGGCATGAATGATCCGCCCGAGATCCGGCGATTGCAGAGGATTTTCTCCAAAGAACTTTTTGATCGCCCTTTGCATCGCTGTGACTAACTCTTCCTTCACCGCCTTGTGCACCAGAACATAATCAGGGGCCACACAAGTCTGGCCGGCGTTTAGGGCTTTGCCCCAGATGATGCGCTGTGCCGTCTTTTCCAGATCCGCAGTCCGGTCCACCAGACAAGGGCTTTTCCCGCCCAATTCCAAGGTGACCGGCGTCAGGTGCTTGGCGGCCGCCGCCATCACGATCTTCCCTACCCGCACACTACCGGTGAAGAAGATATGGTCGAACTGGATCTCGAGGAGGGCGGAGTTGACTTCTCTGCCCCCTTCGAACAAAGTAATGTATTCCGGGGGAAAATGGGCTTTTATGAGGTCAGCGAGGACGGCTGAGGTATGCCGGGCATAACGGGAGGGTTTGAGAACCACACAATTCCCAGCGGCGATAGCCGCCACCAGCGGTGTGATGGTCAGCTGGAAAGGATAGTTCCAGGGGGCCATGATCAGCACAACACCCAAGGGTTGCCGGTGAAGATAGGATTTACCGCCAAAACTCTGCACCGGTGTCGGCACCTTCTCGTCCTTCATCCAACTCTTCAGGTGCTTCAGCGTATGCTTGATCTCCCCATAGACCATGGAAAGCTCGGTGGCGTAGCTTTCAAAGGGGGATTTCCCCAGATCCTGTTCCAAGGCTTCCATAATCAAACCTTCATTCTTCTTAATCGCCTGGTACAAAGTCTTCAGTTGTTTGACACGAAAGGTATAAGGCAAAGTCGCCCCCGATTGGAAGTACGTCCTTTGCGTCTCTACGGTCTTATTCATTTTTTTCCCCCGTTCTTTTAGATCTTTGAGCGCCCAGAGCCAGGATTAATATGCTTGACACGCAAGAACAATCTAAGCTAATCCCCCCATGTTACATTGATGTAATATAAAAATTATATCACTTTATTTGCATAATTACCAGAATTGTGCAAAGTGAGCTATTTGCGTTGCCCGTTTCTTTTGTTAATGAACAATGGGTCTCACCGCAAGACAACAGATAATTTTTTGTTTTTAACCGTTATCGATGATGAAAAGCATGAACATCCATAATTTGTCAGCAAAAAGAATACATTGACCCCACCGTTCCATTACCTGCAAACTTGATTTTCGAACTGTTGAGGCTGCTTTTAGCCGCAGGCCACCAGGCTTCGGAGTTTTTCTTCTTGGTTTTCTTTAATTCGGCCCAGCGCCATGGCCAGCATAACGCAAAGCGCCAAGGAACACCGGAGCTTCATTTTCCTCTGCCCGCGGATGGTATGTACTTCGAAACCAAAGGAAACATCCAACCTACTGTTAACCCGCTCCACCGCCGGCCGCTTGTTATATTCTCTTTTCCATTTATAACCGGCGCGGTCGATGGGGGTAAAGATCCGACGGTCTTCCGACATGGCAACACGAATCCCCTGTGCTACCGGGCATTCTTCTTGCCCTTTACATTTAATCCCGTACCGCCTAGCCGGACAGATCTTCTTCAACGTTCCGCGGTCCTTCTCAAAACCGCCGCCTGGCATTTCACGGCAGACCCCGGTTACCGGGCAGTAGCAAAACACGTTGCCTTTGTAGTTGTAGACTACGTTCTTTTTATCTGCAAGCAGACGCGTTTTGTCCTCATCTTTCCAAGTATTACGGATGTCAATGACCGGTTTGATCCTGTAATCGTCCCAGCAGGCCACTATTAATTGGTGTCATCGTAGGCTTTGTCGGCAGCCAGGGTCTCTGCTTTTTCCATGATTTCCGGCTGGTTTTCCGCCAGTTGCTTTAACATACGGTGCCCTTCAATGACGTCAGATTCTGCCGCTTTGGTTACTGAATAACCCACAGGTAACTCGTAGGTTGCGTCGACAACTAAATGAAGCTTGTAGCCAAACCATTTGACGATCTTTACCCACGCACTGCCGTCTTTACGTACCCCACGATATTCTTTCTTTGCATATTCCGCATCTATATCCCGACGACCGTCAGCAGTTTTCTTTTTATTCTTGTGTTTGGCGAAAGACGGGACAGCTTTGCTGTCTATTGCCAGGTGCTTCCCGAAATCCTGCAGTATTTCCGTAAGCTCTTTTACCAACCGATTAAAGAGCCCGTCAATCATGGTTTCGTGGGCCATCAATGTTTTAAAAAACCGGGTGTAAACCCATGGCGGCGGTACTTGATAGATGATCTTCCCGACATAGCCGGTGTAAACAATGTCATAAGGAATGTTGTGTTTCTTGAATAGCTCCAGGACTGGCGCAAGTTTCTTAAGCATCTCCGCAGCTGATTCTACTTTAAAATAAGTAATGGCCTCCGAAAATTAGTTTGCCTTTTATTTTATCTAAATTTTCCCTTTCCTTAAAAAATAGATCAAAAAGAAACCTGGCTAAAAAGAGTGATTCTCAAACCTCCCACAGCTTCACCAAACTCAGTCCTCTCGCCGCCATATGGGCACAAAACCTTAATCCCGCAAACTGCATTCAGGTTATCATAACTATAAGTTAATCCAGAGACTACGGTACCGCTCTTATCTTCAATATTTGCAATCCATTCCATTTTGCAGTTAAGATCACTCACCAAAAAACCATATAAGCTGAGGGAAGTATAAATATATCCTTTACTATTTTTAAATTCTTCAATATAGCATAAAGCAGGCAAATAATTCTCAGGATTATTGGCACGGGTAAAACCTAAGTATTCATAATACTTCTGCAAATTTTGGCGGTTCCAGTTTTCGTCATCATAATAATATTCCAGGCCAAAACTTACGCCCTCAAGCCATTTACTAGCATATAAACTCTTATCTACCCTTGCCCCCAGAACATAGGCCCAAAATTGATCTTTCTCCATAATCTGCATCCTATAATCTATGCTTTCTCCAGCAATAAACCTTCTCTGCGAGGAATATTTCAGGGAGGCCTCGCCATAAATCAATGCACTGGTATTCATATCTATAGTATGTGCATATTCCAGATTAAGCCCGAAAATAGGCTTCTCTTCTTTTTGAAATTCCGCAAAACCAAATCCACTAAGCCTGTTTTTACTAAAGGTAGTCCGGAAAATACAGGGCAATTCCGATATGCTTTCAATGCGGCGGCTTTCTTCCACGATAGTTATAAAATCCAGAGCATACATATCTTTTAAAGGGATGGTTAAATGAATAAAGGGGTTGCCGATGGTCTCATCCACCGGCTGTAGCCGTTGTTTTTTTAAATTAACTACATCAATGGGGTTAAAAAAACCGTTACCACCCCAATTTATATGATGCTTCCCCACCCGGAGACTAAAACACTCAGTAACAGTATCCAGGTATAAAGCTTTAATAATGATTTCTTCTTTTTCTTGCTGGCTGCTAAATGCAGCAGGATAATAACGTCCTTCTAAATTAATATACCCATGGCTGGATCTGCCAAAGCTAGTCTTGACGATTAAATTTCCGTTGGTGCAAAACTGAAACTCGCTTTGCCCTTGAATGTTGTCAGGATTTAAGAGGCTCTGGGGACGAAGGCTTTGGACAGCCAGTTCATTATAAATATTTCCCCTTATATCCAGCGCTAACACAGGTCCTGTGGCTAGTAATAGAATAATAGCAATTCCAAAAAGGTAATATTTCATTTTCTCCTAACCACCTTTATTTAAATTTAGGGTTTTTAGTTTAATCTAAACCACCTTTAGATTCAGGATTTATCCATAAACGGTTAAATTTATGTCTGGTCTGGGGATTCATCTATATAAAAAAAATGAAACTCTGCCATACCGGGCTCCCCTCCCCAATACGCCAGTAAATTATAGGGATAGGTGTTCTCATAAGCATAATAATACTTATGGGGGTAAAATACCTTAAGGATACCTGTTAACTCCATTACATAAACATAAACATCTTGATCGTATTTGGTCCTGTCCTTAAAAACCGCGGGAAAATCGTATTCTGGCGCCAATTCTTCAAAATCATTAACTTGGTAGAGTTTGAATCCGGCATTTACTCTTATCCCGCGCGCTTTTTGCAGGACACTGCCTTGAAAATTTCTTATTCCCATTAATAGCTTTTGCTGTAAATATAAAAACAATATATCGCTATCAAGTAACCCGGGAGCATAAGTAATCTCCTTTGTTTCCTTTAGCTTGTCACCACGATAATAGGCGATCTCTATCCGTTGTTTTTCCGGATCCAGCTTCGTGACTCTTTTGTCATGTCCGAGAGTCTTTATTAATTTCCCTTCTTTATTTCTAATAATACTGTTTTGCAAGACTAAGTCTTTATCCAGAACACCATAATACGAAAAGATCCCGTTATCCATTTCCACACTATATGTTTTTGTCTCGTCATTCCAGGTCACTTTTTGAGCTACTTCTATGGCGGATTGCGGGGTAATATTAATAAAAATTGAACTTCCTTTAAGGGTAACCTCCAAATCCCCAATAGGTTCGCGGGCTCCCTGCAACCCCGGGGAAAGGAAAGAAAAGATTATTATCACACAAAGAGTATATATGAACTTCGCCAGTTTATTGGTGGGTAAACCCAACCCGGTTTGCCCATACATACCTTCACTCTCCTCCGAAATATTTCAGGTTTTGTTCATTGAAGTAGGTATCCGGTATATTATCCAGGATTTGTATCTCTTCATATAAAACAATACTTTCCTTTTCCTTCAAGGGTTCATAAAACACCTGTTCCATCCGTTGCAAAAACCCTTCTTCCATTTGGATCCTTCGAAATTCACATTCCTTCATCAAGATGCCAGATACAGCATAGTACTCTCTTTTTTGGGGCAGCATTGTTTCTTTATCAATATATACTTTTACTTTGGCATATCCGGTTTGTCCCTCGCGCGGGTTAAGCGTAAGGATATAACTTTCTTCTGTTGCCTCAGTTTCTACCACATAATAGTCGAAAGATAATTCCGTACCCAAGACATCGCCATAATTCAAAAGGGAACCCATAAAAATTGACTGGTAGGCTACTTTCAGCAAACGATGGTTGGTTGTATAGTAACTCCAAATTACCTCATCCTTGCGCAGGTGCACTGAACCGGCCAACCGTTCCGGCTTTTTAACAACCATCAGATTACGCGCACTGCCTTTCTTGTAACCTTCCAATAGGCTTTCGGTGGTTTTTCCTCTTTCATCCGTAGTTATGATCTTCATCTTATAACTGCAGGTATGTGGGATTAATCTCTGGTCGGATCTTTTGAGGATCTCATCACCGTCAATTTGTGCATCTCCGGTAGTACTAAAAATAAACGATATGAGCGCTATCAGTAATAAAAATTTGCCTCTCATTTTAATCCACCCTTCTCATTACTGCTCTTATAAACCTTATGTATTATTTGGGCCGCGGCTTTAAATGACGGCCCAATTCTTTCGGCAAAAAATTCGAGATCCTCATCATTAAACATAACATTGAAATACATCCGGGAAATTGGCGAGATTAATATGCCATGATCAGCCATGCACCTGTTTATAATGGAGCTTTTAACCTGGGTATCGGCGTTCGGCAGTTCCGAACCGGTAATTTTTTTATCACAGCTATGATATAGAAC
>LSQX01092331.1_pt1 | contig 24516 bp, 20 predicted proteins | sample 654561 | NCBI WGS metagenome assembly LSQX01 (sample SAMN04489861, study PRJNA283612) | anaerobic digester metagenome | isolation source: 4 biogas reactors fed with cattle manure at either 37C or 55C with and... | place: Denmark: Kongens Lyngby | collected 2014
ATAATGAAGGCGGACGGTATAGACCTCCGGCACGTAACAACTCCCATCCGAGCGGCAACTTTCCCCTCCGCCCAGCGCGGCGATGAATTCGCTGACCAGGTCGTCGATATAGACCAGCGTCACCTCCGGATTGTCGGGATTGATCTGGATGGGCAGGCCGCGGGCGATATTGTAGCAAAAAGTAGCCACGGCACTATTATAGTTGGGCCGGCACCATTTGCCGAAAACGTTGGGCAAACGATAGACCATGACCTTGTTCCCCCGGTCGGCGGCATGGGCAAAGAGCAGATCCTCGGCGGCTTTCTTGCTGCGGCCGTAGGGATTGTCCAGCTCCGCTTGGGTGGACGAGGCCATCACCACCGGGCAATTGTTGTGATAAATCTTCAATAATTCCGCCAACGCCGCCGTGAACCCCCGGTTGCCAATATCAAACTCCCGGTTGTCCCGGGGGCGGTTGACCCCGGCCAAATGAAACACAAAATCGCATGCATGGGCAAACTCATCCAGCCGCTCTTCCCCGGTGTCGGCATCATAAGCCAATATTTCATGTTCGCCGCGGTTGCGAAGCTCGGCGATCAGGTTTTTACCTACAAAACCGGCCGCGCCGGTGACCAGTATCTTCACCTCACGCCCTCCAAGCGGCCAGTTCGGCCCGGATATAGTCCAGCTCCAGCAATTTGGCCTTGACCCCCTCAACATCCAACCGTTCGGTGTTGCTGGAGGTATACTCGTTGGCTTGGGACAGCTGCATGCTGCCGTCGACGAAATATTTGTCATAGTTCAGGTCGCGCTGGTCGGCCGGCACCCGGTAATAGCGGTCCAAGTCCTCGGCTTTGACGTACTCTTCCTTGGTCAGCAGGGTCTCATGGGGTTTCTCCCCGTGGCGGGTCCCGATGATCTTGATCTCATTGTCAGCCTCGAAGAGTTCCAACAAACCCTGTGCCAAATCGCCGATGGTGCTGGCCGGCGACTTCTGTACCATGGTGTCCCCCGCCCGGGCGTGCTGAAAGGCGAAAACCACCAGCTCCACCGCTTCCTCCAGGCTCATCAGGAACCGGGTCATGGTCGGGTCGGTGACGGTCAGGGGCTGGCCGGCCTTGATCTGCTCCACGAACAGCGGGATGACCGAGCCTCGCGAAGCCATGACATTGCCGTAACGGGTGGCGCAAATCAGGGTCTTGGCCGGATCCACGGTCCGGGACCGGGCCACGAGGACCTTCTCCATCATGGCCTTGGAGATGCCCATGGCATTGATCGGATAGGCGGCCTTGTCGGTGGACAGCCCGATCACCTTTTTCACCCCCGCCTCGATGGCCGCAGTGATGACGTTGTCGGTGCCGATGACGTTGGTCTTGACCGCCTCCATGGGGAAGAACTCGCAGGACGGCACCTGCTTCAGAGCCGCCGCCCCGAATATGTAATCCACCCCGAACATGGCGTTGCGCACGCTGGCTGGATCACGCACGTCGCCGATGTAAAACTTGATCTTGTCGTTTTGATAGAGCTTGCGCATATCGTCCTGTTTCTTCTCGTCGCGGGAGAAGATGCGGATCTCGCCAATATCGGTATCCAAGAACCGGCGCAGCACCGCGTTGCCAAATGAACCGGTCCCGCCAGTGATCAATAAGGTTTTCCCGTTAAACATCCAACCCCTCACCCTCCCAATACTCATGCCGGCACCCCTGGCGCCCAATCAAATCCATTAAACTTCCCACCATATAATACGCTGCGTTTGGCCCAAATCCCTCTTTTTCCTGCGCTACCAAAAACCCGGAGCCAATTTGTCTGGCCCCGGGTTCACTGCGTTTATCGTAACTGCTGCTGGATTCCTATTGCCCGCACTCCATCCCTTTATCGGAAATAGCCGCTACCGGGCACTTTTCTGGTATGCATCCGGTTATGCACTTTATTCGCTACATCAACCTGAACCGTATTGGCCATCTGCAGATATTGGCCGCCGTCATCGGGGGTGAATATACAAACGTAATATCCGCTTCCATTTACCGATTCACCGGCCTCCAGCCAGCTCAGGGTCCCGCTCACTTCATTCCCGTATTGATCCAGGAACGTGCCGCTTAAGACCGAATCCGACAAGGCCTGTCCATTTTTGAGCGGAGTAGCCGATACGTTAACAGGCGTCAGTGCTTCTCCGGTGACGCCCCCATTGGTTAGAGAGATATTATCGACGAAATAGTATACCGGATACAAATTGTCCCCTGTCCAGCTCTCTATCATCAACTCGACTTCCTGGCCGGCGTAAGCAGACAAGTCATATTGGCCATTTTGCCACCCCGAGGAATCCTCTGACTCAAACGCAGCAACAGGATTTCCATCGATGTAAATATCCATGCCATCAAAACCCCAGTCAAAACCCGACACCAAATAGTCCAAGTTCAAATACGGAGTGCCCCATTCTGAGACCGAAATGGCCTGACTGATGAAGGCCGCCCTGCCAGGATACATTCCGTCAGCGCCATCTCCCAAGTGGGCCGCATAAACACCTTCCGACACGGTACCACTCTGTACCAGCGGGAATAGGCCTCCTGTGACCACCTGCCAGCCCTCGAAGTCCCCGGTTTCAAAACCGCCATTTACGATCGGTGTTCCGGCCTCGCCCCAAACAATGTTGCTGGTGGTAAACTTCCCACTGCCGGGTCTCTTGATGGACAAGGTGTTGGCTTCACCCGGCACAAGAGCGGGCACGTTTATGGCATTGGCGCCCTGCACGGTAGTGATTCCCTCGAGGGGTATCCCGTTCCAGGTTATTTCGGCTCCTTCCACGTTGCTATGGAAGACCACTATGGACCCACCCAGAGTGTCGATGCCAGCAATGCTCAGCGCTGGGCGGTAATTGTTACCTACAATGAGTGGTTTGATCACTGTATAATCCAGGGCCGCCTGCAGGGCGGTCAAGGCCTCGGCCCGGGTGATAGAACGGCCCGGCTGGAAAGTGCCGTCGGCATAGCCCTTCATGATGCCGGCCTTGTACACCGCGCCAATCGCCCCCTGGCTCCAGTTACTGACAGAATCTGCGTCCTTAAAGAAGTTCGCCGCGGCTTGGTCGGCTACCAGGTTCTTCAGGTGCGCGAAGATCGCCGCCGCCTCTTCGTTGGTGACCGGCTTCTCGGGATCAGCGATCTCGCTATTAGCGCTGTCCCCATCAGCCCAGGCGTTCACATACCAAGTCATGGCCTCCACTCCGGCCAGACCCACCGGAGCAGCGATTTTGGAGTCAAAAGCGCGCTCTATCACGGACATCAATTCGGCTCTGGTGATGTTCTGGTCCGGTTTGAAAGTACCATCCTCGTACCCTGCAACGTACCCTTTATCAATCATAGCCTGTATAATGCCCCGGGCTGCATGGCCGCTTAAATCGGTGTATGTACCCGGCTGAGCGGCCGCGCTCATAGGCGCCAGCATCATGGTCAATACGAATAACATAGTAAATAATAGTATCGATCTTTTCTTCAAACTGCTTAGTTTGCTCATAGAGTCACTCTCCTTTCAGAAATAAACGACAAAAACAAGAATGTAGCTGCGGCCCCTCCCTTCAGAACCAAATTGATTGCGCCACAGGCTGATGACCAGCCGTAAAACCTGCGGTACACGCGCTGCCGACGTTTTCAGCTAATAATAATTACGAAAATATCAAGCTGGAATCGATGGCAAAAATAAAAGAACCTTGTACTAGAGCGCCAATGACTTGGGGCCTGTCCCCAGGTTATTGGTCAGTGTATAATGTGATTGGCGGGGACAATTGCCGCTTCAGAGTCAAAAACGCCGGTATGATGAATACTATGGTGGGTCGAATGATGATGCCATTGTCCCGGGAATATTAAGGGGGATTCTAAAATTGCGTTCCGAGCCCAGCGAGCGGATTGATTTGCGCATAATGCCGGTGTGGAAAATAAGCGGACTATTGAGAGCTTTCGTATTGGGGGCGGTTGGCTATGCCCTGGCGGCAATACTGGTCAGAGGGTTTGACTGGACCCCGTGGCTGGCCTGGCTGCCGCTGGCGGCGGCAGTGATCTACGGCGGGCTCGAGGTCACCATACTGCCCCGGCTGCGCTGGGAACGCTGGCGTTATCAGGTCAGCGGTGAGGAAGTTTACCTGCAAAGGGGTATATGGTTTGTCAAACGAACCTTGATTCCCATAGCGCGCATCCAGCATGTGGATACTGCCCAGGGTATCTTGATGCGCCGTTATGGTTTGGCTGCCGTGGAAATTTCCACCGCCGCCGGCACCCATGAGATTCCAGCCCTGGCCGAGGAAGCTGCCGATGCACTCCGGGACCGGATCGCGGCCCTGGCGCGGGTATCCGACGATGTTATCTGAGCCCCGCCGCCTGCGTCCCCTGGGCATCCTATTAAGCTCGCTCAAATTGCTGAAGGAATTCTTCTTGCCCCTGGTCGTCTATCTTATCGCCGCCATCTCCCAGAGAGGCTGGTCGCCGACATGGCTGCTGGGCACCGGAACGGTGCTGGCCCTGGCGATGCTGTCCTGGGGGGTGCTGACCTGGTACCGGTTTACCTATCGGGTGGAAAATGGCGTCCTGGTGATCGAACAAGGGGTGTTGGTGCATAAAAGAAGCGTGATTCCGCGCGAGCGCATCCAGTCCGTCGATATGAACCAGGGCCTGTGGCACCGTTTATTCAATCTGGTGGCGGTACAGGTGGAAACAGCCGGCGGGTCTGCTCCGGAGGCGGTATTATCGGCGCTGACCCCGGCGGATGCCGAAGCTCTCCGGCACGAGTTGCTGGTGTCTGGCGGCGCGACGAAGGTGAAGACATGCCCAAACGGCGCAGACGGGGAAATCGGAACTCTGGCTGCCAACGGCGCTTCAGCTCAAACTGGGACTGAAGCTGCCACCGGGGCCGCAGCTGAAACTGAGGCCAAACCTGAGACGGGGGCCCGGCGGACGGCATCCTCAAGAACCGCTGCCTATGGCCGGTTATTTCTGTTTGGCGCCACTTCGGGGGGTGCCCTGGGGCTGGTGTTGTCTGTATTGTCCGCTGCTATTCCGGTGCTGGACGACATCGGGCTGCAGTTGGATTGGGAGCAGTATTTTACCTGGATTTGGAGCCAGGCCAACCTGGTTTACCTGGTGGTACCCGCCCTTTTGGCCTTGTGGCTGCTCACGGCGCTGGGAATGGTCGTGAAATATGGCGGGTTTACCCTGACCCGCAGCGGTGATCGGCTGCAAATGGTTTACGGGCTCTTGCAGCGGCGCCAGATATCCATACCAGTCAAACGCATTCAGGCGGTCCGCCTGGTGGAGGGGGTGCTGCGGCAACCGCTGGGTTACGCGAGCATATATGTGGAAAGCGCCGGTTACGGGCAAAAAGACCGGGAAAAGACACTGCTGTGGCCCATGGCCCGACAAGGGGAGCTGGCGTCCCTGCTGGAGGAATTCCTGCCCGAATTTGCCGGGGAGAAGGAGATAGCCTTGCAGCCCTTGCCGGCCAAAGCCAGGCGACGCTATATACTGCGGGGCTTCATCCCCGCTCTGGTACTGACTCTACCGGCCCTGGTCTGGCTGCCCCGGTGGGAGCCGGCTCTGATCTTGCCGCTGTTGGGCGGGCTATGGGGGTTATGGGTCTATCGCAGCGCTGGCTGGGGATTGCAGGACAATTTGCTCGCGGTGAGGTCCCGCAGTCTGGCCCGCACTACCTTCATTGTTTCCAACCGCAAGGTGCAGTCTTTTTCGGTTCGTTCGTCCCCCTGGCAGCGCCGCGCCGGCCTGCTGAGCTTCAATCTTGATCTGGCCTCCCAGGCCAGTTTTGGCCTGGCCGGCATTTATAACGAAGATGCCGAAACCCTAACCAACTGGTTCATATCTCGGCAACAACAGCCCATCGCGTCAAGCACTCCCTCGAAATCATGTCCATCGGGGATGTAGTCCAGTCACCATCCTCAGTATCGATCGAGACCGGCATCTCATTGCGCTAATCACGAAACCATAGAACCAGCAACGCGGTGGCCGTGCATACTATCCTCTCCCCTGCCTGCTACTTCACCCTCAATAACTTGGGGACAGTCCCCAAGTTATTGAGGTCCCGGCATGGCCCAATGGCCCATCGTGCCGGCGTTTGGAGGTATGTTTCGTGATAATGATTTGGGAACCGTCCCCCCGCTTCTGTGCCCCAAGTTATTCAGGCTGCAGAAGGATATCCAGCATCCTGGCCAGCAAAGTCATCTGCCGCAGCGGTGACAAAGCCGATTCCGGTTCATCCAAGATGTACAGCCCCGCACCTGTAAAACGGTTCAGGAAGGTGGCCAGAAAGGCCTCCCCATGCGATTGATCATGCAGCGACTGTCCCCCATAGGAGTTGAGCAACGTGCCCCCCAGTTGCTCAAGATTGGTAGCCAGATTATAGAAACTTTCGGCCCGCAGAAAAAACCATCCCGATGCTTTCCGCAAGACCCTTGCGCCCCGATAGACAGCGAGTCAGCTTGCCAACAATTATAGAGCAAAATTTGATGATTTTTGCCAAGTCCCCGGGATACGCCCGGATAATCCGGGCATTGACTCCTCTTAGTGGCAACTTGCATTTAATTGTCCATATTTACCAAAAGGTAGTAAGGGATTTAAGACGAATTTTTAGAATAAGGAGGCGCAACTGGAAAAAGTTTTTAAACAAGGAGGAATTTATGCTGACATTACGTTGCAGACAGTTGTTTTATTGTGGCTTATTAGCATTACTTATGCTCGCCGTAACTTTGCCAGCGCAAGCCAGTGATTATGGTTCCAAGGATCTGACCTTGGGCAGCCGGGGTGCGGCCGTCAGCCAACTGCAGACAGATCTGGCCGGGCTGGGCTTCTATACGCGCAGCATCGATGGTTGGTTTGGCCCCAAGACTAATGAGGCGGTTCTGAGTTTTCAAAAATCTCAGCGATTGAAAATGGACGGTGTGGTTGGGCCCATAACCAAGAAGGCCCTGAATAATTCATTGGCCGGTGTTGGGTCGGCCGGGGTTGAGTCGGTCAAGGTGTCACTGGCATCCTCAGCCACGGCGCCCACCAAAGCCAGTATCACCAATTATAACAACCACGAAAAACCAATTGTGGACGCATTCCGAGCCAAGTTTGACGGCAGTCCAGCACAGACCCTGGTCGGGCGCGCGATTTGGTACATGGAAAACGGCTATATGAAGTATGGGCACAGCAAATATGCCAGCACCGGTTATATTGACTGTTCCAATTTCGTTTCCCTGGTTTACAAGGATTTTGGCTACTCCATCACTTCGGCCGCCAAAAATTATGGTTCCGTGGGGGTAAAGGTCAAGGGGGTTTCCGCCGAGAAAATACCGGGATCGTCCAAGTACCGCCTGGTCGGGACGGACAAATTGAAGCCCGGAGATATATTTACTTACTGGAACTCGGACGCGCCAGCCCGCACCCATATCGGGCATGTGGCCATATATATGGGCATGGTCAATGGCAAACCTTGTATCATAAATACATGCCAAGGCCGTCCGACCGCCATCGGGATAATCGACAGCTTTGATTATTGGTATGGCTCAAGTCTGATCGAGGTGCGCCGGGTTTTGCCGGCCAGCGCGTTTGTACCCGGTAACAAGATCACCGACAATGGTCCGGTCATCCCGGCAAAATACCAGATCAAACCGGACAAACCAATCGTGCTCCCAAAATATCTGCCTAAAGGGTTCTAAGGGAGATTTCATAGAGCCATTGAATAATCCAGAAGAACATAACTGCAAATGAAGGCGTCTCCTAAACCTTCAACCTCGCTAGATCGTAAGAAATAGCGAGGTTTTTATACTTGCGGGGGTCTCCATTCGCCCCGCCCCAGCCGCAGCCGTCACTGCTCCGGCGGCGGAAAGCAGCATTATTCTTTCCGGCGTGCAAGGTCAACAATTCAAAGTGACAGCCCATTCACGTTTAGATCGCTTTTATTATATGGGTGTTTTGGGCTTGAGCCATTTCTTCAGCCTGGGCCTGTTCCACCCGTTTTAATGCCTTTTCTTCCCCCTGTATGTGTTTGCTTCTTCGCTGCACCGCTGCCTCGGTCCCGTAAAAATAGCGGGTGTGGGGGATTGAATCCCGCACATAGTCAAACTGCCAGTATTCCTTCGGAACACCATCATCCTTGATGATGTATTTCCGCATGGCCTGGGCCGACTGGCGGGCAATGAACAATCCAGCGGCCACCCCGATGGCGGCGGCTGCGCCTATACCCAGGGCAATCTGTTCCGCGGCGGTGGCTCCGCCTTTCCGCGTTTCCTGATAGCTGGCCGGCTTCCGTATCTCTTGGTGCTGGTCAATTTGTTGGTCTTTGTCCGTCATATTTACACCTCCCGCTTTGCTCCCCCTCGATAGTTTCCTTCCGCGCACATCATCCACAGTAACTCGGGATCAAGCCCTGTAAGCTATTGGCCTCCCCGTAAGCTATTGGCCTTCGGCTATTTTGCCCGCCGCTTGTCCAGTTTCAGGTCCGTGATCTGGGCTATCGGTCTAATGTCAGTAAACTTGGCTCTTTCCGCATTGATTTTGTCCAGGTTGGAAAACCAGTTCTGAACCGCCTCTTCCTGGTTGTCGAAAATATACTGGGCAATGGCGATGAAGGCAGGCGGGTCATCCGGTTCACCCCCATACACGCCGCGATCGACCTCCACCCCCTTTAATGCCTCACCGAATAATTCCTCCAGGAAGGGGACGAACTTGTCGCAATAATAATCCATGTCAAACTTGGTGCCCACACTCCGCGGATAAAAGGTAATTATCTTGGCCATCGTTAAACCACCTTTCTTCTCATTGGCGCAGCTTCCGCCGTTTACTTGCGCCGGGCGAAGGATCCGTCCGGCTGCAGATTGCTCCTCTTGGCAGCTGCTTCCGTTATTAATAGTTTATACCCAAAAGCAAAATAATGGGACTAAAATAACTTGGGAACCAGCCCCAAGTTATTGGATGAGCAGCAATTTCGGCAGGCATACTAATCATAGCAATTGAGAAAGGAGCCTGCGCATGCAGATCAAGATACGCTACAAACTGCCGCCCACCACTTCGCGGGTGGAACGCAGCACTCGTCCGGCAGTCACGGCTGAATTGCGCAACGGAACTATCCGCAACCTGAATAATTACCAGTACAGCTCGGGCGGCAATATATCGGCCCGGATCAAACACCTCAATTCAGAATGGGATATAGATAGGGTTCTGGAAACCAATGCGGCAGCCCTGATGCTGCTTGGTTCCTTACTGGGTTGGAAACATAGCCGCAGTTGGTTGCTGCTGACCGGTACGGTAGGAGCCTTCCTACTCCTGCAAGCTTTGCTGGGATGGTGCCCTCCCATGCCTTTCATAAGAAAAATGGGCGTCCGTACCGCGGAAGAGATCAACCGCGAGAAGAACGCCCTCAAGCTGATGCGGGGCGACTTCGCCTTGAACAATTATTCGGTGCGGGGAGCCCTGGCCGCGGCGGAAAAACAGTAATACCCCAACCCGCCGGGGAAGCCGCCGCTGGGCTTGGATTTTAATTTATTGGCTCTACCATTTGCCGTTGGCTAAATGAGTGGCGATTTCAGCTTTGCTGCGCTGTTTTATAGTCCAGGCCTCGTCTTTGGCTTTCTCGAATACCCCCACGCAAGTGGGATCGAGGCTGAGCGCGATGCCCTGCCGGGCCAGGGTGGCGATCTGCATGGACAAATTCACGATCTTCATATGGATGTCATTGGTACGGTCCGAATCATAAATCTTCTTGGCATCTTCTTCCGCCAGCTGGGCGTAGTTCTCTTTGGGAAAGCCGCATTTAGGGCATTTCTCCGGCGCTTCGGCGCCCTCATGGACAAATCCGCATATTCCACATTTCCACAACATGATCCTATCCCCTTTCCTATCGGTCTGGCTTCTCTACACTTCCTTGGCTGGCTCCGCGGCCGCATTCAACCCGGCGATATATCCGTAGGTCATGGCTGGTCCCAGTGTGCTGCCCCCGCCCCAGTAGGCGTTGGCGGTCGGGGCAGCGATGCAGTTGCCGGCTCCATAGAGCCCGGCAATTATTGTACCGTTGACATCCAGCACCTGAGCTCGGTGGTTGATCACCGGACCGCCGTTGGTATCCAGGGTCCCCGCCCCCAGGATGATGGCGTAGTATGGTCCCGCGGCGCTGAGGGGGTACATGGTATAGTTGGCGCTGTCGGGCGGCGGCCATTCCGCCCCGGGTATGGTGGGCGGGAAGGTGGTCCACTCCCGGTCGTAGGCGAATTCGCCGCGCTGGAAGTCCAGGTCGCGGCCAGTGGCGGCAAATTGGTTGAAGCGCTGTACGGTATCGGCCAGGTTGGCCGCAAATTCCGGAGCCAGGCTGAATCCCCCCGTGTGGGGAGCCAGGGCCTGCAGGCGCGCTGCGATGGCGTCCGCCAGCTCACCCCAGGATAGCGCGGATATGATGTGATCGGCTGCCTGACCCTGCACCGGGTAAGGCGGAAATCCCTGCCAGAGGTTGGCAGTGCGCTGGTCATAAATCATGAATACCAGCATATTGGTCCATTCCGCCCGTTGCGGATCCCAGATGAAGTGGGTCATGGCCCGATCGGTGTAATTACGCTTCTCGTCCATGATGCGGCGGCCGCAGCGGTTAACTTCCAACACGCTGTCGCCAGGGATATAGAACACGTTGTGAACTCCGTTGGGGTCGGCCAGGACCTGCTCCACTATGATCTCAGCCCGGAACGCCCCGGCGGTATTGCCCAGTTGGGCACCGATGGCCCCGCTCATGCGCATAAAATCACCGGTATTAGTGGGAGCGGCGCAGCCGCCGAAATGAGGTCCGCGCTGGAAACGCAGCATCATTTCCGGGTTATGGGTATAACCGCCGCTGCCGAAGATCACCGCCCGGCGGGCCCGGAATTTCTTGACTTCCTCTCCGGCCAGAACCTCCAGGCCGATCACTTCCCCCGCCTTATTGCGAACAATTTCAGTGACCTGATGATTGGTCAGCAGTTCGGCCCCATTGTCCAAGGCCCAGGCTCGCAATTGACGCACCAATTCTCCGCCATAACCCAGCTTGCCCTCCCGGTTGCGGGAATACAGGGTTCGGCCCCTTATGCCCTTGTTCTCCGGCAAGTGATCCATATAATCGACTTGGAGCTGACCGGTCCAGTTTATCTCCTGGATGGCATCGAGGGCGCCGATGGAGATCAGGAAATCCACCATTTCCCCGGCCCGGTCGTAAAAGGTATCGATAAGTTGGAATTCGTTCTCGGGCAATCCCAGGCGCGGAGCATCGCGACTATAAAGGTGCGGAAATGAATAGCGGGCCATGTAACGGACCGCGTCTTCCTTGGCATCCACTATGCCTCTTTCCCTTTGGAACCGGTTGTTGGGGATCCAGAACCCGCCTCCCGAGCGCATGGTTGTCCCTCCAATGAACGCGGCTTTCTCCAGCATAATGACCTCCGCGCCCTGCTGGCGGGCGGTTATGGCTGCGGAAAAAGCAGCGGCCCCGCTCCCTACCACCAGAATGTCGGTTTCCTGGCTGAAATCCATCTTCATCCCTCCTCCTCTCATACTCAACATCGCCGTAGTCGCCCGGCGCTTATAATCGTCAGGAGCTTGTACTTGGACAGACTACGATCTCTCCCAGCCATTCATCGGCTGTAGCCGTGCGCTCCTGACCTGCTTCCGTCAACCTTCTCCACCCCAGACATCGCTGCCCTGGTCAGCGCAGACAATAATACTCCCGGTCCAGTTTCAATTTGTCGAACACCGGGCAAACCGGGCAGGCGCAGCCGCTCTCCCACTTGATGCATTTGCTGGTATGTACCTCCGGGATGCAGTAGGCTATCGGCTCGTCGCATTTAACGTAGGATGGACACATGGGGCATAGGCATTCTTTGGCCAATTTTTCATCCATGAGCGTCATCTCCTTTCTATTGCTGCCAAGTCTTGCTGTCGAATTTCATTGACAGGACTTGCTTCCCGCTAATGCTATTGACTTTTGTTGCTTAAGACTTGCTTCCAACTCTTGCCCCTGCGTGTTGCTTTCCGGTCTTGTTCCCGAATCTCGCGGCTGACTTTTCCAGGATGTTGCTTCCACCAAAGTCGTTCAGTGCCCTGGAATACCACTGGCCTGATCCACGGCCGGCCCCGCCGGGAGATCCAACCCACAAAAAAGGCCGGCCTTTAAATCGGTCGGCTGTGCGAATCGAAGATAACTGAGGGAGAAGTATGAATGCATTCGCATCAACTGACCCTAAAATATACAATTCTCTAAACCCATTATACCATGCTGGCAAAATCTTAGGAGGGAAACACCGACGGATTTCCTGGTTTCCCTGTTTCCATCTTGTATAGTCGTATAATCGATTGTATATTGGAATCACTATGGTGCGGGCAGCAGACAGCAGGTTTGCGGGAGGCTCCGGATGGGGGGATTGCGTTTGATCGACATCATCAAATACGCGTTTATCTGGATTGTGTTTCTGTTTATCGCCTATTTGTTCTACCAGAATATAGGTGCCAACTCGGGCTGAGGGGTGAGCGCGGTCTCCGGGCCGGAGACTTCCATTACTATCACTATGGCCGAGAGCACTCTAACCGGAGGAAGCTTGGGAACCATCGCCGCTCCTTCATTATAATATAATATCACTCTGAACCCGGCGAAGACTCCCGCCCAGGCCAGAGGCGCTGGTCCCGCAGGTTGCTGGCTTTGGGTTAAGTCCTCATGTTTACTGATCTGAAGTGCCGTTACTACCAACTTGAGGACCACCGGGGCCACTAACGGGAGGACAGTCCGAAACCCGATACCTCACCCCCAATAACTTGGAGGAGCCGAGTTATTTGCGGCGGTCCTTTCCGGTGAGGAGCAGCACTAAGAGCAAGCCTATGCCGGCCATGGAAAACACCATTAATGAAGCGACGGCTATGAACATTTCACCGGTTGCATAACGGGTAGTGAATGCCGTAAATATGCTGAAAAGGATCAGCCCCGCCGCCACCGCGTACAACAAGGCCCGGAACACACTCATGCCGTATTTGGTGCGGGTTTCCCTGGTCAATACGCTGTAAGTCAATATGGTTCCGCCGGCAACTATGAAGATCGAGCTTCCAATTACCGGCACCGCGTCCATCCTCATGAAATAGAGCATGGTGGACGTGTATAATCCAAACAATATCAGCAAGGTCCCGATAACGATGCCGCCCGTGGAAATCCGGGTCATCAGGCGCGAATTGGCGGATTGCGGCGCCGAACCGGAATGAACCGGCTGATGTTGTCTGACCACGCGCATTTCATCCACCAGGCCGCTCAAATCGCCCATCGAGATCACGGCTTCTCTAAACGCCTGCTCATCATCCAGGCCCCGGGATTTGATATCGGCAGTCTTTTCTCTCAAATTGGTCACCAGTTCCTCCTTGAGGTCCCTAAGTTGCTGGCTGTCCGCCACCCCGGCAAACAGATTTTCAATGTATGTGGTTGCTTTTTTATTCATGGGATCATCATTCTTTGACATCTTGAAGACCTCCTTGAATCAATTTGTCCAGAACACCTTTGGCAAAATTCCAATCCACTACATTCCGCTGATACACTTCCTTGCCCCTGTCGGTGATGCGATAGTATTTGCGCCGGCCGCCCTGTGATTCATCGCCCCAGTAGGAAACGATCAAATCATCTTGCTCCATGCGGCGAAAAGCGGTGTAGAGGGTTGCTTCCTTCAATTCATAACGGCGCCCGCTCAGAGCTATTATTTTCTTATAGGTTTCATAGCCGTAGCTGTCACCCTGGCGCAGGATATTCAAGATAATGGTATCGGTATGGCCGCGAATCAGTTCGTTTGAAATTGTGCCGCCCACTTCACTTCACCTCCTTGTGTACATTATAATAAATATTACTGTGTATGTCACACCAATTTACTCTAAAGAAAGATTGACTGGAAAGATGCGGAAGGGATGGGCAGGATTGCATGCAAGTTGCGCAGTAGTAATCTCTAGCGGATGGGTATACGAATTCTTTGCGAATCGAGGCTGAGGCTATTTTTCCTCTGCCGCATCCGACGGCTCTTGAAAAACCAGCGCAGGCCGAAGGCGAGGGCGGCCAAAATCAAGACGGTCTTGGCGATTATGGACAATATACTGACAGCGGTGTTCCCCACTGGGGAACCCACCTGGATCTGAAACATAGTGGAACCCAGGTCACCATACATGAGACTGCTGGCATTGGCCAATCGCAGGTCTGCCTGTACTTGGGCGGTAGATTCGCCGGGATTAAGCACCGTATAAACGACCTGGACCTCAGACGGGGAAATACTATTGTGCAGCAGACGGACGACGTTCATTGCCTGCATCTGCTGGTCGGCGGCTTCAGCCTGTTTGGTCTCTCCCCCGACTCCCTCCAGGTCGGCGGAAGTAAGCGCCGGCAGGGTTATCGAACAATCGCTAAACTGGCCAAAGCCATAGTCGAAGAGGGCAGCAGTGTCGGTATATACAGCCTGATCCAGGCTGCGTATGGCCACCACGATCAGTTCCCGGCCCCCCCTCTGTGCCAGGGTCACCAAGGTGTTGCCGGAATCCCTGGTGTAACCGGTTTTCCCGCCGATGACCCCCTCGTATTCATAGCGCCCACACTCGAACATTTTGTGTTCGGCCCACAGGTAGCGGGTCTCCGGTTGTTTATTGGTGGGGCTAATCACATAGTGGGAGGTTCCGAAAATCCTGCGGAATTGCTGATTCTCGATGGCGCTCCTGGTGATCATCGCCATATCATAGGCGGTGGTCAGATGCCTTGGATCCGAAAGGCCATTGCTGTTGGCAAAGGTGGTATTCAATGCCCCGGCCTGTATCGCCCGTTCGTTCATGAGCGCGGCGAAGGCGGGGACGCTGCCGCTGATATGCTCAGCGATTCCGTTGCAGGCTTCGTTGGCGGATGGCAACATGGCTGCCATGAGGGCTTGCTCCATACTGATTTGTTCATCTTCATCCAAAGCAATATGGGAGGCCCCTAAGGGGATACTGAAAACAGCGTCGTGGGTCATGGTGACGACTTCATTCAATCGGGCCCTCTCCACCCCCAGCAGTACGGTCATGATCTTGGTTATGGAGGCAGGATATAGCCGTTCGTGCATATTTTTTTCGAATAGTATCTGGCCGGTGCTGGCATCCATTAAAACCACTGCTTCCGACCCGATGACAGGAGGCGCCAAAGCCGTTGGTTCCTCTGCCCCAACCGGCATAACGTTTATTATCAGCAAGATGGCCGCCAAAACAACGGTCAAGTATTTCTTCATCGATGGTCCCCTTATGTAAATAGACTGAAATTATGATTGCATTTAGGTTGGTTGGTTAAGAAATAACCTTCCGTAAGAAATATCTATCCATATTGGCTGGCAAAAATGCCTGACCAGCAGTCGTCTCATGAAAACAAAGGCCAGCAACGAAACAAATTTTATTATAATTTATATCAAAATTCCATAACAGATATAAAGATTCCATCTTCAGCTCAAGATTCCTGCTTCATTTCCGCAATATTATATTCTTTTCGCTTACATTCGGGCTTTGGTCCTGTCGTCTTAATATATGTTTACTACGCTTTTGTAATATTAAGTTGATGGGGCGGCAATTCATAACAGTCACGAACGGTTACCGTAATCCATGTTTGCTTTTCGGCTTGTCTCCCCTGATTTTTTAGTTGAAGTCTTTGGGTCAGTTTATTTTACTACAATTTTATGGGTGCTTTAGCGCCGGTTACCCCAATATGTTGGATATTCCTGCCACAATCGCCCCGATCCGTCATATGTTTACAAGGCTTCAACATAAATTAAACCGCAGTGAAAAACAGCATGCTTGCCTACCATCAATCCCGGCTCAACTTACTTGGCGGGGCAGACATTTCATCGTATCTGGTGATTCTTATCTTTACCCGGAACCGCCTTCCCTTCATGGGAGGCAAACGATCTCTGCTGGATCGGGCGGAAATGCATCTTCTCGTTGTCCCCCACTTACCCGGGGGCGGGCCCCCTTACGGATGCCCGGTTATTCAATCTGCACGGCTTCGCCGATGTCAAAGAGATACAAGTAGGAGGCCTTTACCGGTTGCTCCAGGATCTGTTCCAGGGCTGTCTTGTACAATTCGAGCTGCCTCCGGTACCCGGAGATAACAGCTTCCTTATTAACGGGTGTCACCCGGTCGCTCTTGTAATCAACCAGCACCAGCCCATCCTCTTCCCGAAAATAAAGGTCGATCACCCCCTGTAGGAGCAACTGCTCCCTGCCGGGCGGCATGTCCGTGGATACATGGGCTGCATCATAGAGCAAATTGAAAGGGACTTCCCGCTGGACCCGGTCTGCGGCCAACACCCGCCGCCCCAGTTCAGACCGGAAGAAGTTTAGTATCTTGCCCTGGTCCACGCTGGCCGCTTCTTCCGTCAGGAGGATCTCCCGCTCCACCAATCTGGCCATCTGCCCTTCGATCTCTTCCTTGCTGCCGACCTCTTTGTAATCCAGCAACTGCATGACCTTATGCAGTATGGCTCCCCGGGCTGCTCCGCTGAAGGTCGCTTCCCCGCGTCCGGCCGCCGCCGTCATGAACCTGGGCTCGCGAACCACCGGGACCGCCTCCGCCAGGTACCCGGCCTGCAATAACTTGGGGACAGTCCCCAAGTTATTGACCCGACTGACGGACAGTTTGGAGGGGATGTGGACAGCGGCGGCCCCGGGATAACTCCAGTCCAGGCGGGCCCAGACATGGTCCCGCAACTCTGATTCCTCCGAAACGGCGGCTTGCAGGCGCTTTTCAAATCCTGTTTGGGCCTGGGCAGCCGCCTGGGCCATCCCTATCCGGGAGCGGTCAATAACCTTGACCAGCCAATGGTATCCGGTCTCAGCTGTATCGGATGAGTCATTGCCAGTCTGCTCAGATCCATACAGGCTTTTTATCCCGACATCATGGTGGCCTGGCCGCCTATCGCTCCCTTCCGCTTCCGTCGCCAAATCAGCGGTCGGATCATATCGGCGCAAAGGTTCCCCGTCGGCGTGCTCTACTACCACTGCTCCCAGCCAATCCAACAGTCCCCGGGCACGGGCCAGGTGAAACGGACTGGTCCCTTTGCTCCAGCGCTTTATGCTTTTGGCCAGTTCGCTGACGGTACCCACCATAATCAGTTTGTCGCGGGGGCGGGTCAAAGCCACGTAGAGGATGCGCATCTCTTCGGCCAAGTTCTCTGCCCGAATTCGACTGGCCATGGCGGTCCGGGCGATAGTGTCGCGGGTCACCCGCAATTCCGGGTCTACATATTTGGGCCCGATGCCCAGATCCTTGTGAAACATGACCCGGGCCCTGATGTCGCTCAGATTGAAGCGGCGGCCCAGTCCGGCCACCATCACCACCGGGAACTCCAAACCCTTGCTCTTATGGATGCTCATGATGCGGACCACGTCTTCACTCTCGCCCAGAATCTTGGCCATCCCCATATCGCTGCTGCTGGATTCCAATTTCTCGATGAATTTAAGAAAATGAAACAATCCCTGCATGGAGGTGGCCTGGTATTGCCGAGCCCTTTCCAGCAGTATCATCAGATTGGCCTGGCGCTGCTGGCCTCCGGGCATAGCCGCAGCGTAGCGCAAATATCCGGTTTCCTGCAATAGTTGCCAGATGAGCTCATCCATGGGCAGGAACCGGGCCGCTTCCTGCCAGTAGTTGAGGCGCTCGATAAACGCCGCCGATTTACCCGCTACCGGCCCCGTCCCGGAACTCAGACAGCCTTCCAGGGCTTCATGGAATGTGGCCGCATTGCTGCCGGCCCTGATCTCGATCAAATCTTCCAGCGTAAATCTGCCGATGGGCGAGCGCATCACGCTCAACAGCGGTATATCCTGGCGTTTATTGTCGATGAGGTGGAGCAGGTTGATGAACACCTTCATCTCAGCGGTTTCGAAATATCCCCGGTCCACGTCGGCATAAACGGGGATGCCGGCCTTCATCAGGGTCTCATAATAGACGTCGGCCTGCCCGCGGGTGGCCCGCATCAGTACCACCATATCCCGGTATTCCAGGGGACGCATTCTTTGGTTCTGGCTGTCGTAGAATAACTGCCCGTGCAGTTCATTTATCCGCTCCGCCACCATCCGGGCTTCGAATTCCACATCACCGGGCTCTTCTTCCAGTTCCTCCGCCGCGCTGCCCGCTTCTTCACCGTCCATCTGAGCATCTGACTCCGTTTCGGGCCGCTCCCCTAACTCAGTTTCTTCACCAACCCCGGTGCCCTGCTTGTCGATCAAGAGCAATTCTACCTGCCCGGTATCCAGTTCTTCCTCCAAATCTGCCGGCATCGGCAGGCCATATTCGAGAAAGACCTCGGGCTGGTAATCGATCTCCCCCAACTGCCGGGACATGATACGGCTGAAGATATCGTTGACGGCGTCGATGACGGTCCGGCGGCTGCGGAAATTCGCGCTTAGATCGATACGCAAATCGGGACGCCCCTGGGGATCGTTATAAGCCACATATTTCTCCATGAAAAGGGAGGGGTCGGCCAGCCGAAAGCGATAGATGCTCTGCTTTACATCCCCCACCAGGAACAGGTTGTCTTCTCGATTGATACGGTTGAGGATGGTTTCCTGGACCAAATTGCTGTCCTGGTATTCGTCTACGAAGATATAGTCAAACTGGCGCCGATAATCCGCCGCGGTCAGGGGATCCGCCAGAATTTCCAGGGCATAATGTTCCAGATCGTTGAAGTCGGCCAGGCCCCGCTCGGTTTTGCTCTCCCGGTAGCGGTGGTGGAACTGCTCCACCAATCCGGCCAGGTAAACCATGCCCGGGTGCATCTCCCGCAGATCCTGGCAGAAGGCTTCCGGCGACATGAAGAGGATTTTACTGCCCAGCTCCTTGATAACCTTTTTACCTTGCTCGCGCAGTTCCTGGGCCTCCTCCTTGAGGACCGGATCTACGTCCTTGCGGGCCGCACCCAGGCGCCGGTGCTGTGCCTGGCACAGATGCTGGTAGAAATCACCTATCCCCCGGCCCAGTGCCTTTCTGAGGTCCTGGGCTAACCTTAGGTCATGCTCCAGGGCCTCCCGGTAGGTATAAGGCCCGCCCGGCCGGTCCGTCAGCCGCAAGGCCGAGGCGAACATCTCTTCCGCCCCGGCCATTTCGATATCGAGCTGTTGCAACAGACTCCTCACCCACTGGCTCTGACCCAACTGGTCATCGGCCAGGTCAAAATCCTCCACTTTGCGGGCCAGCCAGGTTAAGGGGGCGGGCTGGCTCTGGATGAACTCATAGGTTCGCAAAACCAGTTCCCGTAAAGGGCTGTCGTCCTTACCTCCGGCGTACATCTCCACCAATTGCAGAAACCCGGCCTCACCCAGTTCATATTCGGCCTCGAAGAGCTCCTCCAGCACCTCCAGTTTGAGCAGGGCGGTCTCGGTAGCGTCGCCTACCCGGAAGGAGGGGCTGATATCAATGATGTGAAAATACCGGCGCACCACATCCAGGCAAAAGGAGTGCAGGGTGCTTATCGAAGCCCGGTTGAGCAGGTTTATCTGCTGGCGCAGGAATTCCTGGTCTTCCCCTTCTTCCTGCATGGCTGCCAGCAGGCGGGTGCTTATCCGGGCCCGCATCTCGCCCGCCGCAGCCTGGGTGAAGGTGACGATCAGCAGGCGGTCGATGTCGATGCGGTCCTGACGCACCAACTGGATTATCCGTTCCACCAGTACCGCCGTTTTGCCGGAACCGGCCGCCGCCGCCACCAACAGGTTGTGGCCCCGGTCATCGATGGCCTCCCGTTGTTTATCAGTCCATCTGGTCATAGCCGTGTCCTCCCCCGCCGGCCGACCCGCTCCAGCACTTCCTGGCTGCTGTATTTGGGCAGGGTCCGGTAGTGGTTGTCGTCCAGGCGCCGATCGAACTGGCAGATGCCTTGATAGGAGCAGAAGCGGCAGGCGGTCTGGCCGCTCATCTTGACCGGTGCGATGCGCACCCGACCACTGTTGATCTCCCGGCCGATCTGGACCAGTAATCCCTGCACATGGCTTAGCAAGGCCTGCAGGTCCTGGGGCGATACCACCGAGGAGGTCTTGGTAAAATCGCCGTCCTTTTTCAACCCCGCCGGGATTATCTTCGACGCCCCGATCTCCAGTTCCTTGTCCAGGCAGTTCACCAGCCTGGTGTCGGCCAACATCAAACCCTGCAGTTTGAAGCAGCGGGCTATCTCCTCCTCCACCGTGGCGATGATGTCGGGGGCGGCCTCGATAATGGGATCGTCTATTTTGAAATAGAAGACACAGCCGGGCTTGACCTCACCTCGGGCCAGGCGGTCAGCTCCGCTGACCACCGCCAGCAGGTAGATTATCAGCTGCAGCGACAGGCCGTGGTAGATTTGGCTGAGTTGGAAATCGGTCTGTCCCGATTTATAGTCTATTATCTTCACGAAGGTGCCATCATCGGTCTCCAACAGATCGACCCGGTCGATACGTCCTTCCAGATACATCAGGCTTCCGTCCCCCAATTCCACCTGGATAGCCGGAAACATCCCGTCCGGGCCGAAGCCCACCTCGAAATGACAGGGCTGGAATAGGCCTTGCTGCAACTGCCGGGTCAAGATCCAGGCCGCCCTCCGGCTGATGCGTTTGAGCCTCTGGGCCAGATGCTGGTAACGGGGACTGCTGACAAAGATGCCATCTCCCTGGAGGGGTACCAGCCGGTCCATGACTTTGTCAACCAGCCTATCCGAATCACCCCGGCTCAGAGTCATCCAGTCCAGTTGCTCATGGTCCAGTTCCTGGGCAAAGGAGCGCAGACAGCTATGGAAAAGCTCTCCGATGTCCGGGGCGGCCACGGCATAGATCTTACGTTCCTGGGGCCGCAGGCCGTAACGGATAAAATGGGCGAAGGGGCAATTGACGTACTGTTCCAAACGAGAGACACTGCTGCGCAAGGGCAGTGAATACAGACGCCGGGCCAGCTCGGAACCAACCCCGTCCACCTGGTTGCGGTGGAAGAGGGCTGCCTCTGTCTCCTGCAAACGCGGCTGCCAGTCGCCTTGCTGCTGGTACCATTGGTACACGTCCCCCCAGATGGAATCGACTGGCTGAGCATCGGCTATCGCCCGCAGGTTGTCAACCAGGTATTTATAGGTGCTGGTTGGACTGGCTATCTGGTGCATGGCCAGATCGCGGTGTTCGACCGCATCACTGTTGACAGGTATACCCGGCAGCAAGGCCCGGATACGATTGATGATTATTGAGGGGCGCAGGGCCCGGCCCTCGTTATCGGCGATGGCGTATGTCAGCCCCAGGTAATCCTGCGGTTTGCTTAAAGCGGTATAGAGCAGGAACCTTTCTTCCGCGCTGCGGCGGTTTTTATCAAAGCCCAGCTCCAACCCCTGGGCTTGCAAGGTCTCCTTCTCGTATTCGGTCAAAATCCCCTCTTCTACCCCCCCGGAGGGGATTATCCCGTCATTGACACCGAGGAACAACAGGCCCCGGATGGTCTGGCTCTTGGATCGTTGGAGGTCGCCCACCAGCACCTGGTCGACGGAAGTGGGGATAATCCCCACTTCCAGCGATTCAAACCCGGCCTCCAACAGGTGCAGATATTCCTTGAGGGTTACCGCTTGGTCACCGAGGATCTCGACCATCTGATCCATGACCTCCAGGATAAGATTCCATATCTGGGCATTCTCGCGGACCAAATCCAAGCGGCCCAGTTCATCCATCCGCTCGGTCCAGGCCTCCAATCGCTCCGGCAGACCGATTTCCACCAGGTATTCGTAATGGGCACGGCACATATCAGCCACCCTGTGACGACCGCCCCGAACCTTGTCCCCCAATCGCTGCAGGAGTTCCACCAGCATCTGCCGGCTGGAATTAAGGAGGGCGTTAATCTCCGGGTCATCGGCGTCGAATTCCTCCTGCCAACGATCTCCCTGTATGCCCCGGCGCAAGGCGAAATTCTCCAATATCTCCACCTGGTCCGGTTCCAAACCGGTGAAACCAGTCTTTAGAAAGGCAAACACATCCTCGTAACGATATCCCCGCCGGATGATCTGCAGGGAAGACAGGACCAGTTTTATTATGGAATTATCCATAAGGCTGCGTTTGCGATCCATGAAAGCGGGAATCCCATATTCATCAAAAGCCCTTTTGATCAGGGGTCCATAGGTATCCATATCATTGCAGACCACCGCCAGCTCCCGGTAGCGCCAGCCCCTTTCCCGGACCAACGCCACCACCTGGGCGGCCACCCATTCCACTTCGCTGCTGGGATTGGCGGCCGCAAATATCTCTGCATCCACGACCTCCTCATCCAGATGGCGAGCCGGGTAGGCAAATAATTCCTGCTCCAGATGGCGGATGGCCGGATTGAGGGGGCCCGATTCGGGAGATGCCGACACCCTCACTATCTCCGTCACGGCTCCGGCCTGATGAGCCAGAGTCTGCAGATTGTCCAGGTTCTGCCGGGCCAGGCGGAACAATTCCCAATCCCGTCTGGTGCTGAGGGGATCGAGAGTCAGGCTGATGGTCATCTCCCGGGCCACCGCCATCATCCGGGCCAGTATTTTAAGGCTTTGCGGGGACAGGGTGCTGAAACCATCCACCCATATATGGGCGGAGCGCAGGAACTCCGCCTCCTGTATTTTTTCGCTTAAAAGATTCAGGTAATCATCGGCGTCCAGGTAACTGCCCTGGAGATAGAGTTCAAATCCCTCATAGAGCAAGGCTATGTCATGCACCTTTTGGCCGATGAGCATTTTCTCCTGTCCGGCACTGCTCTGGCGCAACTGTTCGGCAGTGATATCGCGGCCCTTCAAGTCCGACAGCAGCTCACCCAGGCGGGGCACGAACCCCGGCTGCAGAGCGGCCTTTTTGTAAATGGTCAGGCGGGCGGAATTGTCGTCGATCATCTTGCGGAGCACCATCTGGCGGCCTTGCTCATTAAGCAGAACCCGGGTCGCGCCGCCCACCTGGTCGAATACCCGGCGGGCCAGGCGGGTCAAGCTCAAGACCTCGGCCCGGACGATCCCCTTTGCCTGGAGGCCGGTGATGAGGTCACGCTCGGCCTGCAGGGTGAATTGTTCCGGCACCAACAGCAACAGGGGCTCATGGCCGCCCTGCTCCAAGCTTGTCTTTATTTCCTCTATTATCTGCCGGCTTTTCCCGCTCCCGGCCCGGCCCAGGATAAAACGAATTGCCATATAATCCTCCTCTCCGAGGCACAAGGACTGTGCAAGCCACTGAAAAAGGCCATTGTGACGCTATCAGGCAGGCATTAATATAGGGGCTTCCACGCGGCCGCTTAACGTCCGCCAGTTTATTATGCATACCCCAGAGCAATTCTTTGTATTATCAGGGGGTGTCACGAGAAGAACGACTCCGTGACACCCCCAGCGATGCCATCATTGCTTTTTATTCTATCATGATTGAGTAATTGGGTAGATATTTCTTGATGGGGTGGCAGGAAATGCCTTGAGTATTCCGAAAGTAATCAGCATAATGAGATAACAGTATTCAATAAGAGATTATGGGAAGAGGGTGTGGGTTTGAACCTGAGCAAGAAGAGGGTATTTCTGTTTTATCTGCTCAAGTATGCTTGGATATTGGTGGCTACCAGTTTTTATGTATTGTGGCTGAAAATCCAGTATGGCCTGGACATCGACGTCATAATGGCCGACCGTAACGCCAAGATATATGCCATCGCTGTCTTCGCTCTGCTGGTGGGTTCTACTGGCTGGGTATTCTACATAATCAACCGAGCCATGTACAGGGAATAAGGCTGCTCTAAGGAGGGTTCCGAGAACATGGGGACGGGCCCGGGACGGCCAGAAACAAGGAGCCGGGCGCAAGGCGCCAGAGATGCCCGCGATTGCTGCATACATCGGGTTCTTGGCAGAACAGGCATTCCGTATCAAGGCAGCTAATTTCTTAAAACCTATTTAGCCAGCAACAAGCCTCCGCCGAAGCGGAGGCTTGTTTTACCAACAACGTTTTTAGTATTCAAAGACCTCTATCGGGACGTCGATAGCTGAGGTGTCACCATCGATGATGATCTCGGACAGACTCCATACTGTCGGCATCACGTTACGCAGGTAATAGCGGGCACTGGCCACTTTACCATAATAGAAGTTGTAATCGTAGTGATCGGGACCCAATTCCTCGGCCCGTCTGGCGGCCAATACCGCTTGATCCAGCAACTGTCGCCCTGCATAGAGGATAGAGGTAGCCGTCAGGACCCGCCGTGAATACAGGGGTATCTTGGCCAGGTTATCCTTCATGTAACCGGTCAGGGCGCCAATCATCTTCTGATAGGCGTTCAGGGCACGTTCCAGGTTGGCAAACTCCTTCAAGAGGGCCGGGTTTTCCTTGTTGGCAGCACAGAAGTCCACCATCTCCTGCAGGAATCCGGCGAAAACGCTGCCGCCTTTCATAGTCATCTTGCGTCCAACCAGATCCAGCGACTGGATGAAGTTGGTGCCTTCCCAGATGGAATAGATCTTGGAATCGCGGGCGATCTGTTCCACCGGATACTCGGAGCAGTAGCCATATCCGCCATAAGCCTGGATGGCTT
>LSQX01005730.1_pt3 | contig 24515 bp, 19 predicted proteins | sample 654561 | NCBI WGS metagenome assembly LSQX01 (sample SAMN04489861, study PRJNA283612) | anaerobic digester metagenome | isolation source: 4 biogas reactors fed with cattle manure at either 37C or 55C with and... | place: Denmark: Kongens Lyngby | collected 2014
GCATGAGCGTGGGTGATTAAGACAGCGTCCAACCATTTAATCTTCTCTCTGAGCATTTGGATACGAAACTCCGGAGTCGTATCTACTACCAATGAGGAAACTTCAGTTTCAACATAAATAGAAGGTCTGAGCCTGTGATTCTTGGGGTTCTCCAGAAAAGAGGCCGGATAGCTTTTGCCAATAATCGGAACTCCCTGTGAAGTGCCTGTGCCTAAAAAACAAAACCTAAACATGAATAGAGACTACTGAATTGAAGAATGAAGGATTGAATGTATGTCGATTTTTGCTCATATTGAGAGACGCGCGGGCTAAGTATGGGCCCGAATGTCGGAATTGTGAATAAAAAACTGAACTTCCTTTCATGCTGGTTTATCTAAGAGTAAAAAATTTTGCGCTTGTAGAGGATATCTCCATTGAGCCGGATTCAGGCTGTAATGTGATTACAGGCGAAACGGGAGCCGGCAAATCAATTTTAATTGGGGCATTAGGTTTGGTTTTGGGCTTGAGGGGTGACAAAAACCTTGTTCGTTCAGGTGCTGACCAAGCTGTGGTGGAAGCTGTTTTCGATATTTCACAAGTTTCGTCGCCCATCCCTGTTTTCCTGGATTCTGAAGGGATTGAAGCTTGTGAGGATGGGCTCTTACGGATTAAGCGCTCGCTTTGCACAACAGCCTCCAATCGCCAATTTGTAAACGGGACTCCTGTCTCTGTTTCCGTTTTATCTTCATTGGGAGATTGGCTGGTGGATATTCATGGGCCTCATGATCATCAATCTTTATTGTATCCGGCTCGCCAGCTTGAAATTCTGGATTCATTCGGAAAATCTCAATCTGACTACACTAAGACTCTTAAAGACTATTTAGAGGGTTATAAGAATTTACGCGCTTACGAGCTCAGGCGAAAAGAGCTCATAGTGGATGATCAATCCTACCGGCAGCAACTGGATCTTCTGCGTTATCAAGTACAGGAAATAGAGGCCTCTTCTCTGAATGAGGAGGATGCCCTCTTGGACGATCGTTACACTCGCTCAGCTCATTCAGTAGATATTCTTCGCTCAGTACAGGCTGGAGTAGAAATTTTATCTGAAAGTGAGAATTCTATTCTAACTCAGTTTGGATTGCTGGGAAGACTTCTCCATGAAGCGGCTCGCCTGGATTCAATCGGTTTAAAAGAAATTACGGAAAAATTTGAACTTCTACATGAACTGTTGGTTGAACTGCAATCTCTGCTTGCCGATTATGCTGAGAATGTCGAAGTAGACCCTTACGATTTGCAGCAAATAGAAGAGCGTCTTAATTTGATTAATGGCCTCAAACGCAAGTACGGTAAAACAATAAAAGAAATTTTAGATTTTGAAAAGAATGCACGTGCACGCCTTAATCTATTGGAGAATCGAGATGTCGAACTGACTGAAATTGACCAACTCATCCAAAAAGAAAATAGCGAGCTACGAAAACGGGGTAGGGCGCTCACGGAAAAACGCCATAAATTGATTCCAAGCCTTGAGGCAAAGGTGTTGGGGCACTTAAAGGAGTTGGGTTTTAAACAGAGTCTTTTCAATGTCAGCCTACAGCCTATAGAAAATCCTACATCTGAGCTTGGTCCCACCGGAATGGATCGTGTTGAATTTCTTTTTTCCCCCAATCCGGGTGAGTTGCCCAAACCTCTCAGGACGATCGCATCTTCAGGAGAGATTGCTCGCGTGATGTTGGCTTTGAAGACGGCCTTAGCGGAAGCCGACTCTGTCCCTGTACTGGTTTTTGACGAAGTAGATGCAAATGTGGGTGGTGAGACTGCGCTTTCAGTTGGAAAAAAAATGCGCGAAATCGGCACTAAGAGGCAAGTCATTTGTATTACGCATTTGGCTCCTGTTGCTGCCAGTGGGAATATCCATTTCTCCGTGGAAAAAATGATTCAGAATCAGAGAACTCACGTTCAAGTGAATCGATTGAAAGAGGAGGAACGTTTGGTTGAGTTGTCGAGGATGTTAGGAGGCCAAATGGAGACAGCCCGCAAGTACGCACAAACGTTACTACTCAAATACAAAACAAATCCCTAAAAAGAGCCGATCAGAAATGGAAAAGAGAATAATTTTACTGGTGACCCAGAATCAACACAAGGTGCAGGAGATTTCCACGATGCTGTCGGAATTCGCGCCCGAGTCCACACCTGCATATCAAGTCATCTCGCTGAAGTCATTATCCAAAGTGCCTGCAATTATTGAGGAGGGGAAAACGTTCAAAGAAAATTCTTTCAGTAAAAATGCATCTCTTCTGAGTTGGTTTTACACTGAAGGTGTTGAAGAATTTTGGAAGGTGTTTCCTTCAGGGAAAGGGTACCTGCTTTCAGACGATTCGGGACTGGAAGTAGATGCCTTGGGCGGAGCTCCGGGTGTTTATTCTGCCAGGTATGCGGCTCTTGAGTCAGGTGTCCCGGGCAACTCAACAGATATATCTAATAATGCTAAACTCCTTCGCGATCTGGAGTCGGTGTCGCTTCAAGATAGAATCGCTCGATTCCATTGCGTACTTTCGTTGACTGAAGTTGATGCCAATGTGGATATGGAGGACTTACTGGAGAGAACCGAATTTTTTGAAGGAGTATGTGAGGGAAGGATTGCTTTTGAGCCACAAGGCAAAAACGGTTTTGGGTATGATCCTCTTTTTATTCCGGAAAACTATCATGTCTCCTTTGCGGAGTTGGGAGATACAATAAAAAATGGCATCAGCCATCGCTCTAAAGCCCTTCGTTCATTTGTTCAATTTTTTACACAGCTTGCCAAAGGTTAATTATGTCATCCCTTTGTGATAAACAAAATGAGGCCGATCATAGGCAGATAGATATCAATAAAGTAGGAGTGAAAGGGATACGTTACCCGCTCCTGGTGTTGGATAGAGACAATGGCTCCCAGAGCACGGTGGCCGAACTGGGAATGTATGTGGATTTGCCCAGACAGTACCGTGGAACTCATATGAGTCGTTTTTTGGAGGTCCTGAATGAACACGGGAATGACTTTCATATTGATTCCATCAACATGCTGTTGGCTGCCATTCAAAAGCGTCTTAAAGCCCGTGTAGCTCACATAGAGGTGGCATTCCCATACTTTATCAAGAAGAGGGCTCCTGTCAGTAAGCAAGCGGGACTGATGGACTATACAATTCGTATTGAGGCAACATTGGATGGGGAAAAAATTGATATTATAACGATAATTAGTGCCGGGGTGACTACGCTTTGCCCTTGTTCAAAGTCAATCAGCCAGCATGGAGCTCACAATCAGCGAGGGAAAGTCACTGTCTCATTCAGGGCTGACAAGCATATTTGGTTTGAAGAAATAATAAAGATCATAGAATCAAGCGGCAGCGGCTCCCTCTATTCGCTTTTAAAACGTGTAGATGAAAAATTCGTCACTGAGCATGCCTACGAGACTCCCGTTTTCGTAGAAGATGTCGCTCGCAATGTCGCCGTTAGTTTGAATAGCCGCCCGGAAATTTCATGGTATCGAGTTGAGGCTGAAAACATGGAGAGTATCCATAGCCACAACGCCTATGCCTGCGTGGAGAAAAGTTAGACGGATTATTCTCAGCAGGTTCCACAGTGTTGATCAGACTCAAAGAGGTCCAGTATCTCTTTAAGTTTTGGAGTAGAGCCTTGTTCAATGGTTTTGCTAATGAAGTGAGAAATAAATCTCTTCACGTTCACCAGATGTTCTTGAGACTCTACAAATGCCGCTGCAACGGGATTGCTCAAAAAATAAGTACGGAGCTCTTCAAATTCCTCTACTTCCCTGGGGATTAACTCTTCCTTTCGTGATTGTTTGTCACGAATCACATTTCCCATAGCCGTGAGTGCCTCCAGTTGTTTTTTTGCGATCTCGTCTTTTTTAAATTCACTCAAATTGTGGCGCATTTCCTGGAATTCCAGGTCCTGAGCCAGCGTGTCGCAAAGCCCCTTGAGATGCAAAAAAGCAGGGCTGTTCTCAGTAAAAAACTTCATACAAGGCTCTCCTGATAAGGTTTTCTTGCGAAATCACGAATGACTTTAAGTTCCTCTTCGCCTGCGATTGTGTGCTCTTTATGGAACTCATGCCATTCGATACTATACCCAAGCTCTTTCAATTTCTGCATTTGTTTTTTTACCGGAAGAAAGGGCAATAGAGGGTCATAGGTTCCATGAGTGATCAATATTTTTTGCTGTTTGGAAATGGAGGCTGCTCGATTAATCAGTCCTTCTAAATTATGAATATAGCCGCTGATACCTATAAGTCCTGCAAGTTTCTGAGGATAACAAAGTCCTGCTTCCAGGGTCATCAGACAGCCTTGCGAAAAACCGAACAGAAATATGTTTTCTGCGGAGAAGCCTTCACTGCATTTTTGATCAAGTAATTGGATCAGTAACTTTCTGCTTCTATCGATGCCCGGAGCTGCTTCGCCATAGATATCGTACCAGGAGTACCCCCCATAGTATTCATCGGGTGCATTTACCAGCAGATAATTCATCCAGGGCAACTGCATTTCCGAGGGCATCCAGGAATATCCGTTTATACTATCACCGAGCCCATGTAATACAATCATCAGCCATTTTGATTCCTTCTCTTTGGCGGGGACAAAATAGGTCTCTAACTTCATTCTATTCCTTACTATCCTCTCTTAAATTTTTGGTTTTACGATAATAGCTGAGTACTCCATATTTTTTTAAGCCATCCACCAGAATGTTAAGGTTGCTCATTGTCGTTTGAAATTGGATTTTGGAATCAGGGTCGCTCACAATTGTTCCCAAAATTCCTTGGGATTCATTTATTTGAGTCATCACGCTATTTAGTTTATCAGAGGTGAGAGCCAGATTGGTAAGGGTTTGGTGGATTGCCCCTTTGTTGGAACTGGCTATATCCTGGATTTCTCTTCCGGTATCTTCTAATACTTTTGCTGCTTCAGCCATATGAGCGATAGCATGCGCCAATGTGCCATCACTCCCCAGAGTTCCTTGGTTCAAATTCTTTGCCATTTCATCTATGCTGTGTGATATCTTGACCAAATTTGAAATAATATCTGAAATATTCAAAAGAGATTCATCGGTCAGAAGTTTTTTATCCAACTTTTCAATAATCCCGGAAATACTTTTAGCTGTTCCACTTGCAACGTTCATCAAGTTACCGGCTGAATGGGCGATTGCTTCGATGCTAAAAGGCGGATTACATTCCACCTTTTCGCCGTTCTGCAAATATGGAGCGTTGGTCCCCCCTGCAGTTACAGAAACATGTTGGTCTCCTAAAAAGCCGTTTTGTTCTAATCCAAATACAGCATCATTTCGTATTTTGTAGTCATCCAGAATTCTGACTTTAATGATTCCCTTTTGTCCTTCATAGCCCATGTAGATGCTTTTCACCTGGCCAATCCGGATGCCGGCCATTTGGACAGAGGCTCCCGGACGAATCCCCCCCACATTGCTTGAATGTAGTTCGAGTGAATAAGTTGGCTTAAACCAGTTGTCAATCTTCGCAAATTGAATTATCATTAATGTTAATAGTATTAATGAAAATATTAAAAAAAAGAAAACCTTTATTCTATTGTTTTTTTTCATAAATTACTTAAAATATAATTCTGATTTAAGACAGCGTGTTTTTGTTATCTGAAATTCCGTTTACGAAATTATGGACTATAGGGTCTGTGGAAACAAATAGTTCTTTGGGTGTAGCTGTCAGATAAATCTGACCATTATGTAGCATGAAAACTTTTTCACCGATAGTTTGAGTCGTTCGCATATCATGAGTAATAACAACCGTGGTGACTCGACGTATCTCGCAGATACGCTTGATGAGTTTATCTATGCTGTCGGAAGCGATGGGATCCAATCCGGCCGTAGGTTCATCATAGAAAACGATGGTGGGTTTATGAATAATGGCACGAGCCAAGGCAACACGCTTTTTCATACCACCAGAAAGGTCTGCAGGCCACTTGGATTCAATTCCTTTGAGGTCAACAAGCTCTAAAACACTTGCGATTTCTTTGGATATTTCAGCGCTAGTGCGTTTGCCCTCCCTGTATAGAGAAAAACCGATATTTTCTCCCACGTTCATGGAGTCAAAAAGGGCAGCGCCTTGAAACATAACTGCCATTTGTCTCCGAACCTCAAGGAGTTCTCTCTCATTTAAAGCGGAAATCTCCAAATCTCCTATGAAAATTTTCCCGGCATCAGGCTGAATTAAACCTGCCATGTGCTTGAGGAGAACGCTTTTGCCACTACCGCTCCGGCCTAGAATGACGGCCGCTTCTCCTTTCTGTATCTCCAGATTGACACCGCATAAAACGGCTTGCTCTCCGAAACTTTTATAGAGGTTACAGGCTTTGATCATAACGACGCGAGGAGTTTGGAAAGTAACAAAGTGAGGAAGAAATTAAGCATTAAGATTCCGATGGAAGCCACTACAACAGTATCGGTAGTGGCTATACCGACTCCCTGAGCACCATTTTTGCAGGTAAGTCCTTTATAGCATCCGATAAATGAAATTAGAGCGCCGAAAAAGAATCCTTTAATCAGACCCATTAATATATCGCTGACATGGGTCATTGAAACCATATTATCCCAAGAGTAAGCTGGATCAATCCCCAAGACATGCACAGCTAAAAGATAACCGCCCAGGATGCCGACTGCAACAGCCTCGCAAACGAGAGCCGGCATGGCCAGGGTAGTTGCCGCCATACGAGGAATGACTAAATAATCTATGGGGTGCGTATTAAGGGTGCGCAGAGCGTCAATTTGCTCAGTGACCTTCATCGTTCCCAATTCTGCAGCCATGGCTGCCCCGACTCGGCCCGTTACCATCAAAGCAGCCAGGACTGGCCCCAGCTCGCTGGCCATGGCGACACTATTGACGGCCAAGGTCATGGTATCCATCCCGAATTTATGAAACTGGAAATAAGTCTGTGCCGTTAATACCAGCCCAGTAAAAACTCCAGTAACCATTACCACAGATTGTGAACGGACACCTATGGCGTAAATTTGAGAAATGATGTCACCCGCCTTCCAACTTCCCTGGTTAACGGAGGAGACTATTTCCAGAAAAAAAACCCAAATTTGTTTGATGTTATTTAAAAAATTCATGGATAGTACAACATTCGGGTGCTTTACCAAAAATTCCACGCCCCTTTCCAAATCACCCAAATTCCAAGTAATAAGTTGGTAACTCCATGCGCTGTGATCGCATCTCCCAGCCTCCCCTTGTAGCATACCAGCCCCTGATATATCAGACCACAAAGGAATCCGGCCAGCCACTCATGATGCACAAGCCCAAAGAGCAGACTGACTCCCAGGAAGGGGAGTAGAGAAAATTGGTGAAGAGGAACCTTTTCGAATTTTTCCTGAATGAGAAAACGATAGAGAAAGCTTCGATAAAAAACCTCTTCCACTAGAGGGACTAGACATGCTGCTCCAGCGATTCTGGTGAAAACAACACCCCATGCCAGCAGTAAATTATCTTCATAGAAACTAAAAGGGTTCCAAGAAGCGGGTGGTTTTAAAGGCGTGCCAGAGAGCTTGGCCCAAAGCTCTCCTGTTTTAGGATAAAAACCATCCAGACCAATCCAAATAAGAAATACAACAATTCCGGCCAACAACGCCTCCCAGCTGAAAACGGGCCGCATCTCTTTTAGTTTGGGCCACAAGTAAGCGATGAGACCGGCCACCACTACTGTTTTGAGACAATAAACCCAATACCTAGAAGACTCACCCCATTGCCCCTGCAGTGATGTTAAAAGCACAAACAGAGCAAAGGGCAGTATGCGTAATATTATAGATTTCCGGTTCATTCAAACGGACGTAAACAACCGTCCTAATGGGATGCATGGTATTAGTTGTATGTTATATATAAAAGGATATTTCGATGGATCACTTGTTTTGCTGAGAAGGGTGTTCTCCCAGAGTTCCTCCTAAATTATACGTTTGGGTGTTTGGGAGCTTCGGATCTCCCACTCCTTTTTCCATCAGAGTTTTTAATTCTTCTAGATGAGCCTGGTAAATACCGCGGGGATTAACCTGATACTTCTTACAAAGGGATGCAGCCATTCCTACTACTTCACCTATGATACCGCAAGTACGCATCACCCGGGTTGTTCCTAAGGCCACATGAGTTACACTGATGTTGCGGCCTGCCATAAAAAGATTATCTATGTTTCTGGAGTATAAACAGCGATAGGGAATAGGGTAGGGGTGAATGTTTTTATGAACGGCAATAGATTTGAATTCAGCGCCTTTGAAGTGTTCGCTGTTTTTGGGATCCGGATAGTGCAAATCAATGCTCCAAGAGGTGATGGCAGATGCATCGGGATAGAGAGTAAAATTCACAATATCATTTTCGGTCAAAATATGGTCTCCCAAAAGGCGGCGTGATTCTCTCTTGCCGGCAATATAAGCAACCCATGCCAACGAATGGTTTTTATAGGGCTTCTGGGGATGCTCATTTTTCAGGTAAGACCAGTTTGAAAAGATGACCAGCATTCCATAATCGCGAATTTTTTCGGCCTCTCTGATTTGATCCATGTTCATTCCGGTTTCCCAAGTCCACTCTCCCATTGCGACTTTCTCGAAATTGAGTTCATTAAATTTCAGCCCATACTGGAAATAAGGAAAATTAGTTTCTTTCTCATGTTCTTCGGAATACCACTGGACAGAGGCGCCTAAAGTCATTGTATCCGGTGCGTCCGGGGCCAGACTCTCATGATGGTCATCTTTAGCTTCGCGCCCCATTCGGAAATCCGCTCCAGCCAGATATCCGACGTTACCATCCCCTGTGCAATCGGCAAACAAAGGAGCGTGCAGTGATATCTCACGAGCGTTTTCAGTGTGTTTCGCCAAAATGCTCGAAATTCTGTTTTTCTTTTTTTGGACAGCAAAGACGTGGTAGTTGAGGAGAAGGGTGATGTTTGGTTCATCTAAAACAGCTTGAAGCTTTTTCTGGTCTTCATAATATTCTGCAGGACGGGCATTCCCGGCCCGGGTTGGACCAAACTCTTTTTGTAAATTCCCGAGATTTTTGTACGGCTCATTTTCAATGCGCCCACCCAGATGCACTCTTATTTCGGAGCTGTTATTTCCTCCCAGTAACGGGCGGTTCTGGACGAGTGCCACAGAAAGCCCCAATCGGGCTGCTGAAATTGCAGTGCTCATTCCTGCTATTCCACCTCCAACGACTACTAAATCAAAAGAACCCGCATTTTCAGGTTTTTTAGAAAAGCCCAGTTGTTTTTTTCGAAATTGAGCCATTTCTCGTACGTCCTGAGGAGGTGCTTCATAACGGGTCGTGAAGTAAAGGGCATCACAGCGAGCATTAAATCCCGTCAAATCGTGGAGTTGGATTTCCACTTCCCCTTTTTGAATGAAAAGTGATCCGGCCTTTTGCCACTCCCACTCTTGCCCTTGACATCCTAAAGTTCTCTCCAGCGTTTGCCCATTTACAGATATCTGGAATTTTCCGGGACCTTCATTCTTACTCCAGGGAGACGTCCAATTATAAGTTCGAACGTAAAGGGTATATTCTCCGGTTTTATTGAATACTGCTTTGGCTGTGGCATCAGCAACCGGTTGTCCCATTCCGTGTGCCATTAGATAGCTGGAGCCCATTTGATCGACAAACTGAGTATCCAGAACCCATCCGCCCTTGTGGGCAAAGCTCTCTGCTTCCAGAAATAAATCGGCAGAGGACGCTGAATAGGAGACGAAAAAGAAACAGACCAGCCAAAGATAAAAGGACTTCATAGCCACTTTGAATTGAGAGCAGAGACGATTAATCTCCACTCTCAATTCATACTCTAGAAATTACACATCGCAAATTTGGATGGCTTGGGCTAGCGAGCGAAGCGGCAGCGGGTTAGTAGGAACAAACTCTTGCCCCACGAATCCTTTAAAGCCTGTCTTCACGATAGCTTTCATGATGGCCGGATAATTCAGCTCTTGGGAATCATCTATTTCATTACGGCCCGGATTGCCTCCGGTGTGATAGTGACCAAAATATTGATGATTTCTATTGATTGTATTGATGATATCTCCTTCCATGATTTGCATGTGGTAGACATCGTAGAGTAATTTAATGCGCTCGGAGCCTATTTGTTTGCACATTTCCACGCCCCAGCTGCTATGATCACACATGTAATCTTTGTGCCCCTGGCTGTTGAGAAGCTCCATGATAACAGTGACTTTGTATTTTTCAGCAATGGGTGCAAGTTTCTTTAAACCCTTCACGCAATTTTCCAAACCCTCTTCATCAGACATTCCTCTTCGGTTACCGCTAAAGGTAATGATGTTTGGGAAACCATATTTTGCGACGACTTGAATAGCCTCCTCAAATTCTTTGAGATATTTTTCATGGTTTTCAACTTGATTCCAGCCGTTAGGAATGCTCGATGGTCCGTTACAAAGAGCACAGGTCAGACCGTATTCTTTCACTTTATCGAATTGGCTTGGGTCCAGAAGCTCTACAGATTCCACACCGATTTCTTTACAGAACTTACATAGCCCGTCAAGCCCAACACCCCCATAGCACCAAGCTGATACCGAATGGCGGATGTTGCCTTTGAGCCGGGCGCGAGAGTCATCGGCTAAAGAAGAGAGAGGATGCATGGCTGCGGCTCCCATTAGGGCAGCGCCGCCAACTACTGTTTTTAACGCCGAACGGCGAGACATATTATTCATATTCATAAATGAGTTAGTATATAATTATCTGAACTACTGCTTCCGTTGCTTCAGCTACAGAAGCATCAAATTTCTGCTCCTTGATTTCTGGAGGAGCTTTTAACTTATTTTTTACCTCCGGCAATGTTTCAAAAAGAGGCATTGCATACTGAGATCTCAGAGCATTGCGATAGGCCACATCGCTTATTCGCTGAGTTTTGAGCAAAGCTCCGACTCCTTGGTCTTCGATATTCAAAATACCCACAACTTCTCCTGATGCCGTGATGATGGGAGCTCCTGTGTTTTGTGAATTGATCAAGATGCCAATTTTAAGGAACCTGGGATCTCCTCGGATGCCAGCAGCCCCTTTGATATTTCCCTCACTCAGCTTTGGTAGCCAGGAGAGACGATCATACTCTGGGAAGCCGAGGGTGAAGACCGGATCTCCCATAACAAATGTTGCCTCCGGCGCCAAAGCTAAAGGCTTGATGGGTGGTCCAACTGTAGGGACTGGCTGCTCCTTTGCTAGGATTGACCCACTTAGAACAGAACGAATACGGTTGTCTATTTTAAGAAGTGCCAGGTTGTTATGCGTGTCTGCAATAACCACCTCTGCTTTAAAATATCCGTAGGCGGTTCTGGCATAGATGGCGGTATGGTTTATGAGTGGCTGCCAGGAAGTCAGAATATGTCCATCGGCAGTGATAAAAAAACCGGAAACCGTATTCTCGATTGGGAGATTTGCAGCCAGGGGGTCCAAGTCATCAGGGGGGCCATAGCTTTGAATAAATTGAGAAAACTGCAAACTGAGCTCCTGGCCTTCCTGAATCTGAGACTGGCTTAAGTGCTTTTCGATTTTTTGCCGCATACTGAGCGCTTGAGCATTTCCTTGCGAGGCGGAGATGTTCATCCATTTATAGGCTTCCACCGCGTTTTCCCGTACTCCATCTCCTTTATCATAACAAAGTCCCAAGTGATATTGTGCATCAGAGTCGTTGTACATTGACCCCCGCAAGAACCACTGGATTGCCTCCCGTTTGCTTTGGGGTACACCCAAACCTTGCTGGTAGAGTGTCCCTAAGCGTGTCATGGCTGGTGGATATTTATTGTCGGCGGAAACAGAGCACCAGTAGGCACTCTGTGCGCTGCTGCCAGACACTCCTCTGCCGGCAATGTAGAGGAGGGAAAGAAAATACTGAGCCCGAGGCTGTCCCAAGTCAGCTGCTTTTTTGCACCAAAGATAGGATTGGCGATAGTTTTTGGGATAGTTTTTCCCACTTTCATAGTGTTCAGCGACCCAGAGCTGAGCTTCCGGATATCCCACGTAAGCCGCTTTCTCGATATAATCAATGGCCCTTTTGATTTCTTTTTTTTCACGGGTGCTGCCGTAAATCCGAAGACCCATTTCAAAAAGAGCTTCCGGATTATTGGTATCACAGCCCAAAATGACGTTTGCAATGTGGAGGGAGTGAAAGACTGAATTGGTATGCCAGAGCTGCAGGCGTTGATCCGGAATTGGCTCCGTGATCGTTTCAACCGTAGGTGTATTTGTTTCGGGAGTTGTTTCAATGGCAGGAGTGGGCTCCACAGGTATCGGAGGCGGACCTGCAGGGGCTGGAGCAGGTTCTACAGGTGCAGGAGCCGGAGCAGGTTCTTGAGCTAAACAACTAATTACAGAGCAGGAGATTACACAGACTAGAAGCATGGATAGCGTTATCCGTGTCACAGTGTTATTTAGCATTCTCATTATTGCCCGTCTACAATTCGCCCTCATATCGTTTTCATCATACACTATAGAGAGCTTCCAATGCAATCTCTTGTGTGTTTCGGGTAGAGAAAAACGTTTTTGCTGGTAAAATAATGGAATTAGGCTACGATGGCCCACGAGCTGTATTATGCGTAACAAAATCAAAATTATCAGAAGGTTTTCCGAGCTGGTCCTGGCGGTAACTGTAGCTGCGTGGAGCAACACATGTAGCCATGCTGAACCATTAAACTCCTTGGATCAGATTACGGTGAAAGTAGACGAAGCGGACGTGGGTATCAGTCCGAAATTTTACGGTATCTTTTTTGAAGAAATCAGCATGGCAGGTGATGGAGGCCTTTATGCTGAGCTTATTCGGAACCGTAATTTTGAAGACTCGGCGAGGCTGGATCATTGGGTGATCCGGAGTATCGGAGCGGCTACTGCAACAGCGACTCTTTGTCCGGATGTTCCCAGTGGTGGTTTCAATAGGCAGAGTGCGCTTTTAAAAGTGGACCTGCCTGAGGGGACAAAAGGAGAGGGCTTTTTAGTGAACAATGGCTATTTCGGTATTTCTGTCCAGAAAGGAGCTTCATATAACCTGAGTTTTTTTGTTAAAAGTAGCTCAGATGTCTTAAGGGTTCGTCTGGTGGATGAAAGTGGAACCATTTTGGCGAATACCAATGTCAAGGTATCGCAAGATTGGACGAAAAAAAACATCACCCTTCGCCCAAAAAGCACATCCCATAACGCTACTTTGCAGATGGGGTTGGATGCTGGAGGAGAGGTTTACTTAGACATGGTCAGCCTATTTCCAAAGAAAACCTGGAAAAATCGTAAAAATGGTTTGAGAGTAGATTTGGCGGAGAAGCTGGACGAGCTTAATCCCGCTTTTGTACGCTTTCCGGGTGGATGCTGGGTAGAAGGCGATACTATGGCTACCTCCTATCGCTGGAAAGATACCATAGGTGAACTCAGCCAGAGACGGACACAGCACAATCTTTGGGGTTATGAAGTAGGGCATGGTTTGGGATATCACGAATATTTGGAACTCTGCGAAGACCTTGGTGCTGAAGCTCTCTTTGTAATCAATTGTGGAATGTCGCATAAAGAGGTTGTGCCTATGGACCGGATGCAGGAATACGTTCAAGATGCGTTAGATGCAATAGAATATGCGAATGGTGATATCAGCACTCGGTGGGGGGCTGAACGCGCCAAGAATGGCCACCCCAAACCCTTTAACCTTACCATGCTTCAGGTGGGGAATGAAAACGGAGGACAGGCTTATGATGAGCGCTATGCCTTGTTTTACGATGCCATCAAAGAGAAGTATCCAGAAATCAAGCTGGTGGCTTGCCTTTGGGGTGGTTCGCCCAAGAGCAGACCGATAGAGATTCTGGATGAACATTACTACAACACGCCGGATTTTTTTATCAATAGATTTCATCAGTATGACACTTATGACCGAAGCGGCTTAGAAATTTATGTCGGTGAATATGCCGTTACTCAAAGGAACGGGCTCGGGGCGTTACGTGGAGCCTTAGGCGAGGCGGTTTTTATGATGGGCATGGAAAATAATGCGGATGTTGTGACGATGACCTCCTATGCGCCACTTTTTGTGAACGTAAATAGAAGGAGCTGGAGCCCTGATCTCATCAATTTTGATAGTTACCGTTCCTACGGAACCCCCTCCTATTATGTACAAAAACTATTCGCTCAGAACATTGGGACCCAGGTTGTACCTGTCGAAATGAAGGTTGCCCCCTTAATGGTGGATAGATCGAAAGCTGGCGGAATTGGTCTTGGAACATGGATTACTCAGGCGGAATTTAAGGACATGAAAGTTACTGTTGATGGGAAAACAATTTACGAGAACAGCGGTACTCAAATGCCTGAGTGGAAAACGCACGGCGGTTCTTGGAAGGTCGATGCAGGGGCATTGACGCAATCAGCCGCGGGAGAGAATATTTTTGGCTATATGCCCATGGATCTCACTCATTACACCTTCAATGTGAAGGCCAGAAAAATAAGCGGCAATGAAGGTTTTTTAGTCCTCTTTAATGCGCAGGATGAAAGGAACTTTTTCTGGTGGAATATTGGAGGTTGGGGTAATACCCGTCACGCCATTGAGGTGTCAGCAGATGGCGGAAAAAGCGAGTTGGGACAAAGTGTGAATGGCAAAATCCAGACAGGAAAGTGGTACGATATTCAAGTGGAAGTGCTACCGGGCAAAATTATCTGCTCTTTAGATGGTGTAATAATCCATGAAGTGTCCACTATCACTGAGACGCAGTCTGTTTTTGCTTCAGCAAGCCGGAATGATAACGAGCTTATTATCAAGGCTGTCAATTTGGATAAGGTACCGAGGATGGTTAATTTTAACCTGGATACCGATAGAAGGATTGTCTCAAAAGGAACCTTCTTCACCATGAGCCATCCTGATGAATGGGCAGAAAACAGCCTCACGGAACCCGAGCGAGTCGCTCCTGTTGCAAAATCAATCAAGGTTTCTAAAAATGGGACCTATGAGCTGCCGGCGAATTCAGTTAACGTTTACAAGTTGAAATTATCAGGTGGTAAGGTTAGAGCGAAGAAGACACCTTAATAGCAATCTCTTAAGAAGCTGTTTGAACAACGGCTTCAGTTTTGCTTAGATAACGAAAGAGGGGCAATGGGAAACCAGCCCCTCTTAATAATTGAAGATAAAGGGTAATGCTTCCAGACACTCATTTTCTCTATTTTTTGTAGTGGGGATTGCTGTTAAGAAGCAAGTGAGCCCTTACAGTTTTGACGCAAGCGAAAGATTGGATTGCAAGATTTCAATAATAAAATCAGAATAGACCAGCTAGACTAGTAGCTTTAATATAAGCATGGCAACCATTAAGAAACAATATCCGTTCGATGTAATCGAGGCTAAGTGGCAGCGCATTTGGGAAGAGAATAATACTTTTCAGGCATGGAATCCGGGGCAAGAGCCCGATCCGTCGCACCCCTTCTGGCAGCGGCATGCTGTTAATGAGCCTCTCCCTCCAAAGTATTATGTTCTGGATATGTTCCCGTATCCTTCGGGGGCAGGGCTCCACGTAGGGCATCCGGAGGGGTATACGGCCACCGATATCCTAGCGCGCTACTACCGTGCCAAGGGTTGTAATGTTTTGCATCCCATGGGTTGGGATGCTTTTGGTCTGCCGGCTGAACAATATGCTATTAAAACCGGCCAACATCCTCGGGTTACAACTGAAAGTAATGTTAATAATTTTAGACGTCAGATTAAGTCTATAGGTTTTAGTTACGATTGGACCCGGGAAATTAATACAACTGACCCGGAGTATTTTAAATGGACACAGTGGATATTTTTGAAGATTTACAATTCCTGGTTCAATCCTGAGACAAACAAAGCTGAGCCGATCAGTACATTGAAATATCCTCCGGAGCTTAAAACTGAAGCGGAAAAACGAACCTATCGTGATAGCAAACGTCTGGCATACGTGGCCGAGGCTCCTGTGAACTGGTGTCCACAACTTGGAACTGTACTGGCCAATGAAGAGGTTGTGGATGGTAAGAGTGAAGTAGGCGGTTTTCCTGTTATCCGGAAACCTATGCGGCAGTGGATGCTCCGAATTACTGCTTTTGCAGAGCGGCTTTTGGACGATTTGGATAGTATTGATTGGAGCCATGCATTGAAAGAGATGCAGAGAAACTGGATCGGGCGCTCAGAAGGCGCTGAGGTTGTTTTTTCTGTGGACTCAAAAAATCAGGAAAAAATCAAAGTTTTTACCACCCGACCGGATACGCTCTTTGGGGCTACTTACATGGTGTTGGCACCTGAACATCCCCTGGTGAAAAAAATTGCTCCGGCTGTCTGGCCTGAAGGAACCCCTAAAATGTGGAAAGGGGAAGAGGAGCCGGCTGCTACACCAGCAGATGCAATCGCTCGGTACCGTGTTTATGCAGAAAGCAAGAGCGACCTGGAACGGACTGAACTTTCTAAGGTAAAAACAGGGGTTTTCACTGGTGCTTATGCCATTAATCCTGTTAACTCAAAACGAGTTCCCATTTGGATTGCGGACTATGTTCTTTCTACTTATGGGACAGGTGCAATTATGGCAGTACCTGCGCATGATACTCGCGATTTAGAGTTTGCTCAGAAATTTGAGTTGCCTGTTATTCCAGTGGTTCAGCCCGAAAACCAAGCTGAACCGATTGGTTTTGTGGATGACGGAATTTCAATCAATTCGGATTTTTTAAATGGAAAACCAACCCCGGAGGCTAAGAAATTCATTACGGATTGGCTGGAAGAAAAGCAGTGTGGCAAGAAGACGATCAACTATAAACTTCGTGATTGGCTTTTTAGCCGCCAGCGCTACTGGGGAGAGCCTTTTCCCATTATTTGGAAGGAGGGTCACCATGAGTCGCTGGACAAGGATGTTTTGCCGCTAATTCCTCCGCAAATGAAGGATTACAAGCCGACAGAGTCCGGAGAACCACCGCTGGCGCGGGCTACTGATTGGGTGAATCTTCCTGATGGCTCCGTGCGTGAAACAAACACGATGCCGCAATGGGCCGGTTCTTGCTGGTACTACCTCCGCTATTTGGATGCCGGAAATTCAAACGAGTTTTGTTCGAAGGAAGCAGAAAACTATTGGATGGGTTTTTATCCGAAAGCGAAAACGACCGGTATTGACCTCTATGTTGGGGGGGCCGAGCATGCTGTGTTGCATCTGCTTTACTCGAGATTTTGGCACAAAATTCTCTTTGATTTAGGAGAAGTGAGTACTCCTGAGCCGTTTCACAAATTGGTGAACCAGGGCTTAATTTTGGGAGAAGACTCGCAAAAAATGTCCAAGTCTCGTGGTAACGTTGTAAATCCGGATGACGTGCTGAAAGAATACGGAGCTGACGCGTTTCGTCTCTATGAGATGTTCATGGGGCCGCTGGAAATGGTGAAGCCTTGGAGCACAAAGGGGGTTGAAGGTGTCTATCGATTCTTGGGGCGCGTCTGGCGCATATTTATTTCAGAAGAGAGCATAACTCACATGGAGCAGAATTTGACGCTGGATATTACCCAGGCTGACAATTTACTGGGTGAGCTGAACCTGAGCCCGAACGTTCAGGATGTGGTACCCACGCCGGAGCAACTCAAAGCCATTCATAGAACTATCAAAAAAGTGACTGAGGATTTGGATGGATTGCGTTTCAACACGGCTATTTCTGCTCTCATGGTGTTTATTAATGAAGCCATCACCTGGGAGGTTAAGCCAGCCTCGATACTCCTGGATTTTCTTAAATTATTACAGCCTCTTGCACCGCACATTTCAGAAGAACTTGCGGAAAAGCTTTTGAAACTAATGAAAGACGTCCCTGCTTCTGAGACTATAGCTTATTTCAAATGGCCGCAATTTGATGAAAAACACCTTGTAGAGAGTTATCTGGAATATCCTATTCAGGTGAATGGGAAGTTGAGAGATAAAATTACGGTTCCTGCGGACGCGTCGATGCAGGAAATTCAGGATTTGGCTTTAGCGGCAGAAAAAGCACTTCCTTTTCTGGAAGGCAAGACCATTAAAAAGATAATTGTTATCCCCAATAAAATCGTGAATATTGCCGTTGTCTAGAGTAGACGGTTGAAGAAGTTTTAGTTTCTTTCCGTTTAAAGAAATACCCTTGGAATGTTTTCATACCGAAATATTCCAAGGGTGTTTTTTTGTAAGGGAAGATGAAAGCCGGCGTTTCGTCTTCTGAATTGTAAATCGTCTTTTTTCTGAACTTTGCAGCCTACAAGAGCAGTATATCTTGCGGATTATTCGGAAAAGAGATACTCCAAATCTGTACTGGTCAGATTTCGAGTGAAACCTTGCTCTCCCAGAACATCAGAGATTGTCCTAGATTTTTTTTGCTGCAGTTCCCATATTTTTTCTTCAACGGTTCCGGGCGAAATCAGACGGTAAGCATTCACCGTGTTTGTCTGCCCAATTCGGTGGGATCGGTCAATTGCCTGAGCTTCCACGGCTGGGTTCCACCAAGGATCGTAGAGGACGACGTAAGAAGCTGCCGTTAGATTAAGACCAGTTCCAGCTGCTCTTAAGCTGAGTAAAAAGACACAAGGTTTTGGGTCTTCTTGGAATTGTTTCACCACTTCCTGCCGGTTTTTTGTAGAACCTGTCAGGATATGGGTGCCGATTCCTTGCAAAGCACACTCGCGCTCCAAAATTTTAAGCATCTCGACAAATTGGCTGAAAACAAGCACTTTTTGACCTTCGGCCTGGAGGGGCTCCAAAAGGTCAAAGAGAGCTTCGGTTTTTCCGGAGATCGAGTTATTGCCGACGAGTTCAGGGTGGCAGCATATTTGCCGCAGGCGGGTTAGTGCAGCCAAAACATGTATCTTAGATTGAGCCAGACCTTTTTCCTGCACCGATTTCATGATGATTTCACGAGATCTGCGCAGTTCAGCCAAATAAAGTTTGCGTTGTTCCTCTGTCAGTTCGCAATCACGGCGCTCATCAATGCGTTCTGGCAAATCTTTAGCGACCTCTGTTTTTAAACGCCTTAAAAGAATAGGCCTCAAGCGTGCTGAGAGTTTTCTGCGGGCCAGTGTTTGGATTTCCGGGGACTCATCTCGTGGAGTATAGGTTTCTGAGAAATGTTGCTGACTTCCCAAGTACCCCGGTTGTACAAAATCAGTAATAGACCACAAATCAAGGAGCCTGTTTTCCAGAGGTGTTCCTGTTAGGGCTATGCGATATCTCGAACGGAGTTGTTTGACTGCTTGAGAAACTTGTGCCGCTGGATTCTTGATATATTGTGCCTCATCGAGAATGACTGCGCTGAATTTGACGCGAAGAAGGTTTTCAAGCTCGCGGCGCAATAGACTGTAGTTGATAAGAACCAAGTCGTATTTGGGTATCTCTTTATGTAGATTGTTTCTTACCTCGCTGCCGCTTTCAATTACGAGTACAGATAAATCCGGGGTAAAGCGCTGAGATTCACGCTCCCAGTTGTGAAGTACTGAGGCCGGACAAATAACCAGTGAGGGAAGTATGGTGCCCACTTGATGTGTATATTTTTTCAGCCATAGTATCCAGGCAAGAGTCTGAAGAGTTTTTCCCAACCCCATGTCATCGGCCAATATGCCGCCGATTTTCATTGTTGTGAGAAAACAAAGAAAATTGAAGCCATCATATTGGTAGGTGCGAAGTTGGGCTTGGATGTTTTCGGGTAGAGGAGTTTTTGGTATTCCATCAAAAGTTTCTATGCGCTCACGAAGGCGGGATACCCCCTCGCCACCAAGTGAAGAGAGTGTTTGTTCATCCAAATGGACAGCGTGCATCATATCCACCTTTTGGGCAATAGGTGAAAGCTCATCAATTCCCAAGCCTGCCATTGTTTCCTGTGCCTGCTGAACAGAATCCATGTCCAACTCGACCCAGCCGGAATCCGGCAGCTTAACAAAACGGTTGCCAGCTTTGGCCAGTTGTTCAAGGTCAGCTTGGGTTAGTTTCATTCCTTCCATTTCCCACTCTGTCGAAACGGAGAGCCAGTCAATACCGCTGCCAGTGACAACGAGATTGGGCCTTAATTTTTTGGGATTTAAAAAGAGTTGCTGGAAGGCTGTGTTGCCCAAGTACTCGGCCTCCTGTGGACGATTTTTCCAGTGTTGGGAAAGTGTATTAAAAAAAGCTTCGTTGGCGTCATTAATCCACAAGCCATGTTCAGGGGTAAACCAATCAAAATTTTTGAGCCATTGAGCTGCTAGCTCTAAGCGAGAATCATCCAGGTATTCCAGACATTCGTTCTTTTTTCCTTTTTTTGGAGTGGTGTTTTCCCAGTCCGTCCCATTCCACATCCATTTGCTGATCGGATCGTCTTCGCAAATAGCAAAGAGCCGAACTTGAACTGTGTTTTCCAGGAGCTCAATTATAAAACGAGGGCTGGCTTTATGAGGGCGGCATATCAACTCCCAGGGGATTTCACTTGGGTATCCGCGCCGGCAAAGTTCACGGACGAAGTTAGGCGAAAAATGTTTGAGGGGCAGGGAAGGGGAGAGAAAATGTCGTCCTAATTGTTTAGCCTGTGTCCCTCCTGATAATAAGAAGAACTCATTGCCGACTAAAACAAAACGGGGAAAACCTGTGAAAAGCTTGACTGTTTTTAAATCGACTTGTGAAGAATCAGGTAATTCAAGGAAGTGGTGTAACTTCAACTGACTTTTTTCACGGCGAACATCCGCTTTAAGTTTAGCAACTTGATTATGAAAAAAGAGGGGTTCGGAGTTCGATGAGAGTTGAATGAGACCACTTTGTCCCCACTCGACCAACCAATGGTGAAGAGCACGAGAATTCAGAGTAATTTGAGATGCGTCATCTTCCTCCTTCTTCAGTTGGTCGAGCAACCATTCAAAAAGTAGCCAATCTTCCACCGGGAAAAGCTCTCGCTCATGTGCCGCTCGGCTCTGCATATCTCTAAGTTTTTCCAGATGTCGACAGCGCCGCCCTAATCGTGGGCGGAATACTTGGAAACGGACGTTTAAAACGTATTCATTGAGCTCTGCATCCTCTTTAACCGGATCAAAAAGTATGTTGAATCTTGAAGTAGTTTCATCCAAATGTGAATGGGCGGGCGGAAACATCCATCCTTCTGTTTCTTTTGCCAAAGAAGCTTCGCACTCTTCTTTAACGACTAAAATTAACTGTCCGTAATCGGCGTATTTTTCAAGTTCAGTCGGCAGGGAGCGCCCATTACGCATAAACTGGAGAGCAAGTTCTTGAAGACGAGTTTTTCCGGTAGAGGATTGAATTTTCATCCACCAATGGTCATCTGCAAATTCCTTTCGAGTGAGATTGATCTGTTTGAAATAATCGTCCAGATAAAGCCATGTTTTCTGAGCGTGATCGCTTTGAGCTATCAGCCCTAAGAGAGCAGTTCTGCGCTCAATATCTTCTTTTGAATTGGCGATGCCTCTGCGTATATCCGCTAATGCGCCGTAAGTATGAGTTAGCATCAACTGGTCGGCATCGTATTTTGTCTTATTTCCGTTTCGATTGTTGCTGTTCTGTTTCACTGTCTTCTAACAAGCGAGCCTAGTGAGCTCTATTGTCTGGTATTGTAGCGAATTTTCACCTGAAAAACCTAACAAAAAATTTTGATTCCCCACATTCATAGGCTGATTTTTAAGTATATAATCAGGCCCAGGCAAAAGCGTGGCGTTTTTTTGAGGAGAGTTGCCTTTGGCTCAGAAAATTTTTCCGAAGGAGCAGGGCTCCAGAATGTGCTATCCTAGAAGACTACCGAAATTTTCGCTGATAGTGCTTTGAGCGCTGGGTAACATTTTCCACGTAACGTCGAGTTGAAGGATACGCAATATTTTCAAGAAAGAGCGAGCTGTTGGTTTGTGCCGAGCCTTCGGACCACTTCAAAACAATTTTTCGACCGGCGTTATAATCAGAAAGCGCATAGGGAAGAGGATTATCCGTTTTATTGTAGCGTTTAAGCATTTTGCTCAAATACCATGAGCCGATATAAATATTGGTCTGAGGATTGAATAAATGACTGGGTTTAATTTTTTTGATTTTGTTATCAGTGCACCACTCCTGAGCGGTAAGTTCACGAATTTGCATGAGCCCAATCTCTCCTACTGCCCCCCTGGCTTTGGGATTAAAATGACTTTCTTGCCAAATTACAGCTTTAACAAGCGCAGGACTGATATCGTATTTAAGAGCCGCCTGGCGTATCTCTGAATCAAACCGTGACTCCTGATTTGCGGACCGCCAAATAACTCCTCCTATCAAAAGAAGAAGTAAAAAAAACAGAGCTTTGGGGAGCGGTAAAAAAAAAGTAGTGCGCTTGGCCATTGTTATTTGAAACTATTCTTCCCTTCTTTTTATCATGACTAGCGATAGGAACAGGAGACACTAGCCTGTTGGTGAAAGAAAACTAATCTGTTTTCTATTTCCCTTTTGAGCTTTGGGAGGCTGTAAGCCGAATTCTGTTCTCCGCATTAAAGCGGAGAGAAGATCATTTCTCTTTAAAGCAACCTAACCCGGAATCCCGGTTTTCACGCTGAAGCGGATCTTTTCAAAAGGATTCCCTATTTGGTCTTGCGCCGGATGGGGTTTGCCATACCCTAAGGATTACTCCCGAGGTGGTAGTCTCTTACACTACCTTTTCACCCTTACCCTGTCACGAGGACAGGGCGGTATTTTCTCTGTGGCACTTTCCGTGAAACTGCCTTAAAGCAGTCCCCCCGTCTGTATCTCATTATTCATGAGTTAAACGGCATCTGATCCTATGGCGTTCGGACTTTCCTCTCCCGATTCACTCGGAAGCGACCTTCCGCCTCACCAAAGCCAATGAGAATGTAGAACGATAGTTACTAAAAATCAAGAAGCAATGAAGTGTTTTTGCCTACCGAAAGAGGAATAAAATTATTATAAATATTATATTATTTCCATGGTATCCTTTGTTGGCGGAGCTCAGAATTTTTTTTATCTATTCGACGTCCCAGAAATATAGCTGTAACGATCAAAAACGAACCTATCAAAAACCGAAAAGGATTCGCTACCGTTTCCTGAAACAATATTAAAGCCATCAGGACGCTCATCGGTATTTTTAAATCATTCATCACAGCCAGTGATGAAGGCCCCACTTTAACAACACCTTTATTCCAAAGCCAAAAACCTAGCGCAGTGGGAATGCACCCCAAGTACAGGAGTGCTCCCCATTGAGCGGGGGAAGGCGAGAAATTATTCCAGTCTGTTGTGAGCAGGGCAAAAGGCAATGCCGTAAGAACGGCCCCCAGGTAGGCGCTGGCCATTACAGCATTGTTGTTTGTCCCCAAGTACTGTTTCCAAAATACTTGACCTAGCGCAAAACAAACATTAGCACCCTGCACCAAAAGAATACCGGAAAGTGAGCTGACAATTGCCATAGGATTCCAGACAATGAGCACAGCTCCGCACATGGAAAGGATAGCACAAGCAAAATGTTGATAGCGGATGGATTTACCGAAAAATGAAAAGAACAGGGCAACCCACATTGGGGTAGTAGTGGTCAGAAGAGCAACTTCATTACCTTGGAGGTAACGAAATGCTCGGATAAAGAGAATATACATTAAACCAAACTGAACAGCCCCAATGCAGAGTGCGCATAAATGTTCTCCCACTTTTAGTTTTCTGAAAAAAGGGAGAAAGACCAACGTTGCCAATGCCAAGCGCAACAGCGAAACAGCATCACTGGAAAGCCCTGCCACCTGCTGCTTGATCAATCCAAAGGAAAAAGAAAATAGGATTGTCGCGCTGATCAAATAAATGTAGCCAAGCAAAAGTTAAATTTCCTTACTAATTCGTACGGCACAAAAATCCAAACCACACATAGTGCAGTATTGAGTCTTTTTTTGGTGATCAAGTTCTTTTCCGCTCTCCTTCAGAGCTTCACGGCGAAACTCACGAGCCTTATCCGGGTCCAAAGCCAGTTCAAACTGTTTCTCCCAATCAAAGTCAGCGCGGGCCTGGCTAATGGCGTCATCTCGATCCCGGGCGTGTGGGCGGCCCAGAGCAATATCGGCAGCGTGAGCGGCAATTTTATATGCAATTACTCCGTTACGCACATCTTCTGCGTTGGGCAAACCCAAATGTTCTTTGGGGGTCACATAACAAAGCATGGAAGCTCCGTGAAATGCCCCCATCGTAGCCCCAATAGAGCTGGTAATATGATCGTAGCCCGGGGCGCAATCGATTACAACTGGCCCCAGGATATAGAAGGGAGCATCCCCACAAAGCTCCTGCTCTCTGCGCATATTCATAGCAATTTCATGAAAAGGAATATGCCCCGGACCTTCGACCATAGACTGGACCCCAGCAGCTCGACAGCGGGAAACCAGTTTGGCTAGTACTCCTAATTCAGCGAACTGGGCCTGATCGCTGGCATCTGCCAAGCAGCCAGGACGCATACCGTCACCCAATGAAAGGGTGACATCATGTTCCTGACATATTTTTAGAATATCATCAAAGCAGGTGTAGAAAGGATTCTCCTTATTTTTTTGTTTTATCCATCTGGCCAAAATGGAACCTCCACGGCTGACTATTCTTAATAAACGTTTTCTGGCCATGGGTAGATG
>LSQX01259144.1_pt1 | contig 24514 bp, 22 predicted proteins | sample 654561 | NCBI WGS metagenome assembly LSQX01 (sample SAMN04489861, study PRJNA283612) | anaerobic digester metagenome | isolation source: 4 biogas reactors fed with cattle manure at either 37C or 55C with and... | place: Denmark: Kongens Lyngby | collected 2014
GCAGCCTGATGCGGACACCGTGAAGGTTGTTGAAGGCCTTGAGGCCGCTATGGATGATATGCGAGCGAGTCTGCCTAAAGGGGTGCGATTGGTCACGTACTACGATCAAACGCGACTCATAAAGCATTCGCTATCCTCCGTTATGCAGGCGATTCTGATCGGAGCAGTGCTGGTAGTGCTGGTTTTGTTAGTATTTTTGGGCCACCTGCGAAGCACGTTGATTGTTGCGTTGACGATTCCGCTGTCGGTGATTATCGCTGGGCTTTTGATGCGCGCTATGGGCATCGGACTCAATACGATGACGCTCGGAGGGCTTGCCATCGCTGTGGGTATAATGGTGGACGCGTCGATCATAATGGTCGAAAACATCTACCACCGATTTCATAGGCATCGAGGTGATATGGCTGACCCCGCGGCCAAAGAACGCGTGGCGCATAAAGCTGCCATCGAGGTCGGTCGCCCAATCGCGTTCGCTACCCTTATTATTGTAGCCGTATTTTTACCGCTGTTTTTGATGGGCGGCATCGAAGGGCTGCTATTCCGGCCTCTTGCCATCACGGTTGCCGCGGCAATGCTGGTAGCATTGGCGCTGTCATTGACGGTGACTCCAACGATGGCTGCCCGGTTCTTGCACCCAAGCCAAGTAGATGAATCAGAAGGCGAGGTCCGACTGGTCAAGTGGATCAAGAAAGGGTATATTCCGGCGCTGGAATACGCGCTGCATCATCGACGACTGATCGTGGGCATCGCGTTTGGCTTGCTGATACCAACTGCGTTTGGCCTGTTGGCTGTCGGGCGTGACTTTATGCCCAGACTGGATGAAGGATCTCTGTTCATATCAACCATCACCCCAGCCGAAACGTCTCTGGAAGAAAATCATCGCATAACCAGCCAGATCGAGCGGGTGCTGATCGACAATCCGGACGTAGCTGAGGTAGTGCGGCGTAATGGCCGATCTGAACGGGCGATCGGCTGTGTTTTGCCGGTAAACTCGGGAGAGATGTTCGTGAACCTCAAGCCAAAGAAACTGCTCTCCAAACCATCAGAGCAAATCCAGGCAGAAATACGAGATCAAATCGAGCATATTCCCGGAGTGGCGGCCGCATTTACGCAGCCGCTGCAAAATAAGATCGACGAAAGCATGGAGGGAACTCCGGCCCCGCTGCAAGTGAAAATCTTTGGGCCGGATATCCAGATGCTTGCCCAGAAAGGACAGCAAATCGAAGCGATCATGAAGCGGGTTCGCGGCATAGCCGATGTCAAAATGGATCAGGCCACGGGAATCCCGCAGCTTCAAGTGCAGATAAATCGGCAGGCAGCCGCCCGCTATGGGATCGCTGTAGGGCATATTTCTGAACTGGTAAGACTGGCTATCGGCGGCGAAGAACTGACCCAGGTCTGGAAGGGACAGCGAAGTTATGGGGTGTTCGTCAGATTCCCGGACGAGATGCGCGGCGACGTCGAAGCGATAAGAAACCTCATGGTCGACACCCCATCCGGCGAAGTTGTTCCGCTATCGCAAGTGGCTGATGTGATTATTTCAGAAGGGCCGAATGTGATCTGGCGGGAAGCTATGAATCGCCGGTTCAGCATCGACGCCAGCATACAGGGCCGCGACCTTGGCGGCGTGGTAGCCGACATCAAAGAGGGGCTGAAAGACGTTGATTTGCCGAATGGATACTTCGTTATTTTCGGCGGGCAATATCAGAACCAACAGAGGGCCTTGCAGTCTCTGACCATTGCGACGATCGTAGCGCTGGCGATTGTGTTTATGCTGTTGTTCATTGCGCTAGGGTCTGCCAGCCACGCCGGGATTATTCTGGCGACTGTGCCGAGCGCGTTTATAGGAGGGGTCGCTTCGCTGTTGATTACGGGAGAAAGCCTGAACGTGTCATCGGCGGTAGGGTTCATCGCGTTGTTCGGAATCGCCGTTCAGAACAGTCTTGTGCTCTTGACTCAGACGAATGAATTTCTAGCTGAGGGATATTCAAAAGAGCAAGCGGTTCGATTGGCGAGCGTGCAAAGGCTGCGGCCTAAGTTAATGACGGCAACCTGCACTGCATTGGGCCTGGTCCCCATTTTGCTGAGCGGTGGAGTCGGAGCGGAGATAGAGAAGCCGTTGGCGATAGTGCTGGTGGGCGGGCTGACAACCTCAACTCTGTTCACCCTGCTGGTGCTGCCTTCGGTGTATCTTTTGCTCGAACACGCTAAAAGCAGGTTTCGGAAGAAGGCCGTAACCGAGGCGTAAATGAGTTATCAGTGGGAGAGCGATTCCGCCCTCCCACTGATTATTATCAATCGGTAAACGCCTTTGCCACCAACTCCTTTGGCAATGGTTTGGTCATAAGACTTACTATCGGAACAATGATAAACGGCGCCACAATTGCGACCGCGCCTGCAACGGGGATCGCGGGGTCATTGGCCGAGATTCCAGGATCGCCGAGAAACCAGCACAAAATAAAGTTCACCGCCAACGAGCCGACTATGCCCGCAATCGCGCCGGCCCGTGTTGTCCTGCGCCAGAATAATCCATAAAAGAACGGAGCGGCAAAACACCCCGCAAGCACGCCCCAGCTAAGCGCCATCAGGTTCACGATAAACGTGATTTTGCCAAGAGCGATCAGCACGGATACCGCGACAAAAACCCCACACAACCCCCTCATCAGAGTCATAACCGAGCGCTTGGAAGCGTTTGGCTTCAGTATCCCTTGATACAAGTCCATAGCGATAGCCGAACTCGATACCAGCACGAGGGAGCTGAGGCTGGACATAGACGCCGAAAACACTAAAAGCAGGATGACGAGAGATATGGCAGGCGGGGTGTGCCAAGTGAGGAATTTGGGCATCAGCGCATCAATACCCAGCGACTTGTCTTTTATGACTTCTATAAGTCTGAGATCCTCGACGGCAAACAGATGGGTCAATGCGCCGGTATAGTAAGCCCCAAAAGCCATCAACAAAGAGAACAGCGTGCAGACGATTATCGTGCTCTTTATGTATTCTTTACCCTTGATCGAGTAAAATTTCTGCACCATCTGCGGCAAGCCCCACGGGCCAAAGCTGGTGAGCAGCACCAATGAAGCCAACATCAACCAGCCGGGGATCGGTATGCCCGGCGCAGGTGGAGCGCCGGCAGGGGTGGGTTGAGGGTGCAAAGCAGGCGAAAAGTTCGGGTTGCTGATTAACTTGGATGTGGCGGAGCCAAATCCACCGACCTGATGCGCTAGAAACACCACCATTACGCAAACGCCGACTAATTCGACAACACCTCTGATAAGGTCAGTGACCGTGAGGGCAAAGTAGCCGCCCATCATGATGTAAATCCCGGTGATCGCGGCTAGAAAACCAAGTGCATAGCCGTAAGGGATATTTGTATAAGCTTCCACCAGAAAACTTAGACCTTGATATACAGATGCCGAATATGGCACCAAGAACAGGAACACAATGAGAGCGCCGATTATCTTCAGAAACTTGCTGCCGTATCGAGCGGATAAAAAGTCCGGCATAGTCATCACGCCGAGGCGGGTTGTCATTGCTCGAGTGCGGCCGGCAAGCACCCACCACGCGAGCAGCGTGCCTATCAACGCGTTTCCAATAGCGATCCACAACGCGTGGATGCCAAACCCCCACCCCAACTTGCCCGCATATCCAATGAACAGCACGGCCGAAAAATATGTGGTCCCATACGCGAACGCAGACATCCACGGGCCAATCTTGCGACCACCCAGGAAGAAATCACCGACGCTGTGGGTCTTCCTCATTGCCCAAAAGCCGATAGCGAGCATAATTACTACATAGACAGCGATAATCGCCATTCCCATCCGATCAACTCCAAAATACTAGTCTAATTTGAGCGCACACATCAGTCCCCTATCAGCTTGAGCGCATGACGCCCCGAGCCAACTTCCAAACAGACCCAGTCGCCCGCGTCGCGTGTGCGGTCTTTGCCAAGCAGCGCACTACCGTCATACACTTTACAGTTTTGTTTGCCGAGTTTGGGCAGGTAAACCTGTGCGACGCTTCCGGGGGGCACATCGGCGGTTAAAGCGATTCCGTTGGGGATCAATCGCCATTGTGATGATACTTTACCCCTAAGAGTGTCAATCGACCCGGCCGCCCAAGTGAGATCGCCGAGCACATACGGCTTGATCGTAAATATCTCCCAACCTGGGCGAGCAGTGTTGGGATCAAGACCCGCCAGCGTCTTGTAGAACCACGCGCTCACAAACCCGAAAGCCGGATGATTATGTGAGTTCATGCCGCCGCCTGTCGCCAACTGCCAAAGCTCCCACACAGTCGTTGCACCGTTTTGGATCATATAACCCCACCCCGGATAATCCGGTTGGGTTACGATTTTATAAGCAAGATCAGCCCGACCTTCGCCAACCAAAGCATCCAGCAAGAACGGGGTCCCGATAAACCCCGTGCTGAGGTGACCTTTGTGCTTGATCTCGACAGCATCGATCAAGCTCGATTTAATTTCAGCGCGTTTATCGGCAGGAACGATTCCCAGTGCAAGCGGCATCGCGTTAGAAAACTGGCTGCCATTGCCATAAAATCGCGATTCCGAATTGTAAAAGGCCTTGTGAAACGCCTGGCCGATGGATTTTTGCAGTTGCCGATATTGTGTGGCATCGTCGGTTTTGCCGAGCGCTTCGCTCATATCCGCAAACATCCCCGCCATCCAACAAAATCCGCCGGTGGATATCAGATCCTTCGGAGTGCCCTCCACCGCAACCCAATCGCCATAAGTGTTGTGCGCGAGCACGAGGTCCTTGGTCTGTCTGTGCAGATGGTCGATAAATCGTTTTACTCCGTTATAATGCTGCGCGAGGATGCCTTTGTCACCTGTGTGCAGATACATCTGCCAGACTATTACCGGATAGGCTGCCGACCACATCGGATCGCCGTTCTGCCCGCCCCAGACTTTCGGCACCGTGTCCGGCACAGATCCATCCTCTCCTTGAGCGTCCACAATATCGCGCAAAAACTTCACGCAGGCCGGAGACATATCGAAGTTGTAATAAAGCGCACTCGCCGTCATCTGAGCGTCGCCGGTCCAGCCCTGCCGCTCATCACGCTGCGGGCAGTCGGTGGGAATGGAGTGGTAGTTGGTGCGCATGCCCCACCGCGAACACTCCTGGATCTTATTGATCAGGTCATTGGAACAGGCGAATGTGCCTTTCGGAGCCAGGTCCGTGCATACCAGTCTGCCCTGAATATCGTTCGCAGTCAACTTGCCCGGCCAACCCTCGACCTGCACATATCTGAACCCATGATAGGTGAATGAGGGTTCATAGGTCTCACGGCCGACTCCTGCGGTTATATAGACATCAGTTGCGCGGGCGCTGCGCAGGTTTTCTTGATTGACCGTGCCGTCGGGATGCAAAAGCTCTGCGTGTTTTAGTGTTATACGGGTCCCTATCGGAGCAGCCACATTAATTTGACACCAGCCCGAGAAGTTTTGTCCAAAATCGACCACATATTTGCCCTGGCTCGGCGAGGTTATTGATTTGACAGGGATCGTGTCGACCACCTCGATGGGTTGGATCATCTGTGCACTCATAGTCACGCTCGGCGAGCCTAAGTCGATAATCTTCTCCCAGGCGCTGTCGTTATAGCCAGGCTCATCCCAGCCCCGCATCCGCAGGCGCGCATCGAACGTTTCGCCGTTGTATAGGGAGTTCTCCAGTATCGGGCCTGCGGTCCAACGCCATGAAGAATCGGAGATTATGGTCTGTTTTGAGCCGTCGGCAAAATCAACGGCAATTTGGACAAGAAACCGTGGAGCTTCCTTCCACCAACCGCAGCCGAGCGCTATCCCCGCGCAGTTTCGTCCCTGCGAGATATGGCTTGTGACGTCATATGAGCTGTAGATCACTCTTTTGGAGTATTCCGTGCGGGCAGGATCGAGAACGCGATCCCCTATTTTGGCTCCGTTGAGGTGAAATTCATAGTAACCAAGACCAGTGACATAAGCGCGAGCACGAGTGACATTCTTGTTTATGTCAAACTCTTTGCGAGCTATTGGGCTATTCTGATGAGGTACATGCGAAACGTGGTCGCCATCGGTGAGCAGTTTTGTCGACCACTCGTGAGCCTCGATGCTGTCCTTTGCGCCGACTGATGAACGCAAGGCGAGATTAACACCCTTTTCATCCAGAACTTCCATCTCCGACAAAGCCAGCAGAGGCCTTGTCCCATGGGGGTGGTGCAGTTTGGTGGCGGTGATACGAATATATCGCGCAGTGACCGGATTTATCTCCAGCCTGATTGATTCGGTGCCCGGACCAGGCTGATCAGCGTCAGTGCGGTCGACTACAACTATCCGATCTGCAGATGAAAACTTCGGATCATCGGAAACTTCGATTTTATATCGAACAGGAAACCCGAAACCGGGCACGTCAAGCGAATAATTATATGGTCTTGCGGGGTGAAGCACGATCGTCGAGATCGCTGCCGGCTTGCTGAGGTCGATCTGCACCCATTTCGATTCGTCCACGGATTCGCCGAAAGTCGAATGATAGCCGTTGCCGCCAAAGCTCGGAGTGGACACCCATTTCGCTTTCCAATCGCCATTTTGCAACAAGGCGGTCTCAAACCACGCGGCATTACTATATGCGCCGGCTTTGCCGGATTTGTCCCAGGTTCGGACTCTCCAGTAATATCTGGTCGAGCTTTTGAGCGGTTTTCCGCCATATTGAACAGCGACGCAACTGCTGCTGTTCACTTTCCCACTATCCCACACGCTGGATTGGGCAAACCCGGATTCGCTGGTCGCGACCTGGATTTGATATGCAAATTGAGTGATATCACGACCATTATCCGTCAATCGCCACGAAAACCCGGGGTTTGAAGTATCCGTGCCCAGCGGATTTGTCAGATAATCCGTCAACAGATTTGTCGGCTGAGATGCACAGACAGCAACCTGAACCATAAGTATGAAGACGAAAAGAAAGGCAATGCGCATGGTGTTGATCTCCTTCGGGGTTACACTGAGCCTGATCAAAGTATGGCTGAAGCAGCAAAGGATGTCAAGTTTGCGACGATAAAGCATCCTCAAAGAGCGCCTCTAATACCTGGCAATCTTACCAGTTTTTGTTTGGAAATGCCGTTTTATATGCACTATTATCGAACGACAGTTGACAATATAACCCATATGATGGCATACTGCTGACATGAGTCGATAAATGTGCAGGTGTGGCCACGTGAGATTAGCAATCTATATTCTCGCAATAATGGTTCTGATATCCGCGCCCGCCACTGTTGGCGCCGCCAAGGTGATCAGCCAACCCATTTACCAGAAGCCTGTTGTGATTTACAGCGCGTATCACGGCAGCGTTTGCGATGGGCAATATGATGCGGATAGCCTAAAACTGCGACAGCCCACAGATGTTTTCCGGGCTGTGCCGGGGGTGCTGGCGATTGATCCGGGCGGGATAACGCCATTGAATGGTTGGCCCAACTTTGTCAGTGCGGCGAAGCCAGTCGGGCCGCCAGGCGGTCTGTGGACGGTGGTAAACGTCGCGATGCGCAAAGTTGTGCCGCGATATATATGCACGACTCCGATCTTGGGCGTCCCCTATTATGTTCAAGGCAGCGAAAATATTCGCCTCTGGTGGCCGCTTATGTACGAAATTCCTGGAACCGAGTGGCGGCTGACTATCAGCTATAAGACCCTGCCGTGGGATGATGATGGGCCGACTGGGCCAAATCTGGCCGCGACTACACATCAGGATGTTTGGACGTGGAAATTGGACGCCAATTTTGACAGCTTGAGAAACCTCGTCGATCTGTTCTATAGGCTTCCATTCGGCAGTTGTGAGGTTCCTATGATTAGCAGCAAAGCTATCTATGATGTGCTGACAAATTATCTGGTCCGGCTCCAGCAATACCCGGATCGCAGCGATCCCCAGTTCACTTCCGATCTATTTGATTTCATAATGCTTGTCGAGGAATCTTGTTTGATGCCCATAAATGGCGCTTGCCCCACCAGGGCCGGCATCTGCAACACATATGAAAACCCCGCCGGATGCAGATTACTGGCAGAGGCTGAATATATCCTTATGCAAACATCTCAACCATGATCCTTTTCGCCTTTTCCGCACACTCCCCGCTTTTGACTCCAAATGATATAATCTAATCGCTGTCCAACTTTGTAGAGGTTTTTGCTTTGATTTTATCCATTGATCTGGGAACTTCCAAGCTGTGCGCAGCCGCTGTCGATGAGAAAACAGCTAAGCCTCTGGCCATGCGATTGCAGGCTAACGACTCAGAGGTCAAGGGTTTAGCTGATGAGTTTCACGAGCAAGACCCTATCCGCACTCGACAGATATGCTTCGATTTGCTCCGGCAAGTCTTGTCCGATCCTCAAATCCAGGGCCGCAGGGTGGATGCAATCGGTATATCTGGGCAGATGCACGGTGTCTTGCTGGTCGATGAGGAATTGCAGCCGCGCACGAATCTGATCACCTGGCGCGATCGTCGAGAGGCCCTCGAAATTCAGCCCGGCAGCATAAATGAGTCGCTTTCTTTGCTGGACTCCGGCGCTGAACACAGAACCGGCTGCCGGCTGGCCGTCGGATATGGCGCGGCGACACTGCGTTGGCTGGAACGCAACCAGCAGTTGCCGAAAGGCTGCATAGCGATGACAATCGCTGGGTTCATTGCGGCGGCGCTATGCGGAAAAGCCGCGATTGACGAAACGCATGCGGCAAGTTGGGGGATTCTTGACGTTGCCAATAATCAATGGGATGTGCGGTCTGTAGATGCGCTTGGCATAGACTCGAAATTGCTCCCTGTAATTATCCCTTCGGGCACTCCAATAGGTCCCATTACGGATGCGGCCAAAGATTTGCTGGGGATATCAGATGGCGCAATTATCTGCTCCCCTGTCGGGGATTGCCAATCAAGCGTCATTGGCTGTGCCGGTTTTTTGAAAGACACGATAGTAATAAATATAGGCACCGGAGCGCAGATATCGGTTCCCAGCGCACATCCTGTTTATACAGATGAATTGGACGCCTGGCCGATGCCGATGGGCGGATATTTACAGCTCGGGGCGGCATTATGTGGGGGCTGGGCTTATGCGTATCTCAAGCAATCGTTCCAGCAAATCGCAAATGGGCTAACCGGAATTCGTGTCAGCGATGAGGAAGTGTTCGACTATATGAATCGGCTCGCTGCATCCGCTGAAGTGGGCGCGGACGGGATCGTGGTAGACACGCGATTCTCGGGTTCTCGCAGGGATAAGACCCCACGTGGAGCCATCACAGGCATAAACACATCCAATCTTAATCCTGCCAATTTGTCACTGGCGTTTCTGGAAGGGATTGTGCGAGAACTGCATACGATGTGGCTATCTACGGGCCGGAATGACTCCGCCCAGCGCGTGATAGCCGCAGGCAATGCCGTCAGGAAAAACCCGGCGCTCAGGTCGGTCATCCGGCGCGTCTTTGACCGGGACTGCTACGTTTCCGCAACACCTGAAGAAGCTGCCCGGGGTGCGGCATACGCCGCCGCAGTCGGGACGGGTGCATCCAGTGCGGCACAAATAACCACCCGAGTGCAAAACTTCGCACAAATCATCCCCTGAACTCCATCATAATTCAATGCTAAAGCTTGTGCGCCTGCATGTCGATAGATGCTTTGGAGGCGGTTATGATCAAAGCATTGAGCACGGCTGCCGGCGGGATGGTCGCCGGAACCCTTAAACAAGATGTCATCGCAAACAACATAGCAAACTCGCAAACCCCGGGCTTCAAACGCCAACGCGCGGTTGTGAGTTCGTTTCATCAGACTTTGAATCAGAGTCTGGTGCAGGTTTCCGCCAACATTGACCCGCATTTTTCAGCGCGCATGACCCAAGCCGCTCAGGTGACGGTGGAATCGGTCAACGACTCAAGTGACGGGCCTGTTTATGCGACAGGCAATGATCTGAACCTTGCAATAAACGGCCCTGGCACGTTCGAGATTGCTGATGGGATAAATATTCGGCAGACCCGAAACGGCAGTTTTGTGATCGACGAAGATGGCGAACTGGCCACTGCGCAGGGTGAAAAACTCCAGGGCAGATCCGGCGCGATCAAGGTCCCGACCGAGAAATGGACGGTCTCGCCAACGGGAGCGATCATCAGCGGCGGCTCGGAGGTCGATCAGATTGCTATCAATGGAGCCTCCCCGAGCAGTGAAATTATCCAAGGAAGTCTCGAATCGAGCAATGTGAGCGTTATCCGCGAGATGGTGGATATGATCTCGAACCTGCGAGCTTATGAGGCTAACCAAAAGGTTGTCGCCTCGGTCGATGGCACGTTAGATAAACTGATAAACGAAGTCGGCAAAGTCTAAATTGGAATCTGAATTCTCCTTCAGGAGGGCATAATGATAAGAAGTTTATACACCGCGGCTACCGGGATGGAAGCCCAGCAGCTTAATCTTGATATCACCGCAAACAATCTTGCTAACGTCAGCACGGCGGGCTTCAAAAAGAGCCGGCTGGATTTTCAGGACCTTCTCTATCAAACAATCCGAAGCGCAGGAGCAGACCAGGCGCAGGGCATGCAAGTTCCGACCGGCCTGCAAGTGGGATTGGGGACACGCCCTGGGGCGACGCAGAAGATTTTCACCCCGGGTGATATGCAGCAGACCGGCAATCCGCTTGACGTAGCGATAGAGGGCAGTGGATTTTTTCAAGTGATGTTGCCTTCGGGAGACCTGGCTTATACACGAGACGGCTCATTCAAAGTCGACGGTACAGGAAAAATCGTCACATCGGATGGCTACCCTGTTCAGCCTGAAATCACCCTGCCGGATCAAGTGAAAGAGCTTATCGTCGGAGAAGACGGCACCATTTCGGCAATTATATCCGGTCAAACAGATCCGCAGGAACTCGGGCAGATGCAATTGGTCAATTTTTTGAACCCGGCCGGGTTATCGAGCATGGGCAGAAATCTGTATCTGCCGACTCGCGCATCTGGTGATCCTATGACCGGTACCCCCGGGCAGGACGGCCTGGGCACACTCGCATCAGGATATCTGGAGATGTCCAATGTGAAGGTAGTCGAGGAGATGGTTAATCTGATAACCGGGCAACGAGCCTATGAAGTCAACTCAAAGAGCATCCAGAGCGCCGACGAAATGCTCAACATTGCGAACAACCTGCGCAGGTAAGTGAAATGAAACGCTTCGGATTCGTGATAATCACTCTGATTATAGCTGCGCTTCCTTTAAATGCGCAGACGGCCAAAGTCAGCTTGCGGGCTAAAACCGAGGTTACGAGCGCACAGCCGGTGACTGTCGGAGATATAGCGGCGGTCGACGCACCTCAAAACGTAGCGAAAAAGATTATGGACACGGTCATCTGCACGGGGCCGACTCCGGGCAATCAGCGAATCGTTGACGCTGAGTATGTGAAGTTGAAGCTGAAATCGTTGAACCTCGGCTGCACAGTGCAATTTATAGGCTCGAACAGCGCGACAATCGTCGGTAAATGTTTGCGTATCACACCGAAGCAGCTTGAAGAGGCCGCTTTGGAATACATTGCTTCTCAGGCACACCCCAATGAGATCGAGTATGAGACAGCGATTCAGCGCAGTCCACGCGAGATAGTTCTAACCGACGGACAGAACATCGAAATTTGCGTAAAATCGACCGATCGGGGGATTCGACCCGGCACAAACACCATATCGCTTGAGGTCCTGTCGGATGATAAGGTTGTGGCAACCACGAATCTGGCAGTGCAAATAAAAGCAGTGGCAAATGTGCTTGTTTCCGCCGGAGTCATTGCCCAGGGCCAAGAGATCAACGAGCAAAACACGAAGTGGGAGAAACGCGACCTTGCCAATATCGCAAATCCCATTTCTATGGGACAGGAGAACCGGGAATGGGTCGCAAAACGATCTATACGATCCGGAGCCATCCTTACCACCTCAGATGTCGATCTTCCCGCCGCGATAAAAGCCGGGGATGCAATTGCTCTCATCGTTAAATGTGGTGGGGTGATCATTAGGACAAATGCCCAGGCAAAGCAGAGCGGTCGGATCGGTGACAGTATTCGTGTCCGCTCCGGGGCATCCAGAGAAGATGTCCGAGCGCGAATAGTCAACGCTACTACTGCTGAGATCATCAAGTAAAGGAGTTCATCTATGTATAAGATATTTATTATAACTTGTATTATTTTGGCGTTTGCCATAGGGGCTGCGAGTGCGGAGTCGTTGTGGTCTGAAGCCAAGACGCCGACCGGTTCAATGTATTCCGACAAAAAAGCAAGCAAAATTGGGGATATCGTAACGATCATAATCGAAGAATCCGCAGTGTCGAGCCAGCGAGCATCCACCGACGCCAAGAAAGACAGTTCATTGAAAGCCGGACCTGGAGTCGGCCCGCTGCTCAAAGCCATTCCTTTGTTTGAATATTCCGGAGGGGACAACATCAAAGCAAGCGGTTCGACGACACGCTCCAGCGCATTCGTAACTCGAATGACCGCCGCAATCACAAAGGTTTGCGAAAACGGTAACCTCGAGATCGAAGGCACGCGAATGGTGGAGACCAACAAAGAGAAAGCCGAAGTGAAACTCACCGGCACTATACGCAAACAGGATATTTCGCCGGATAATACGATCCCGTCTGCGTATATCGCAAACGCACAAATCACGCATGTCGGAAATGGCCCTATAGGCAGCAGACAAAAAGAGGGCCTCATCAGCCGTATATTTAAGATATTGTTTTAATCTTATGCACACTTGAACTGAGGGATCGTCATGAGACATGCATTAACGATAATCCTTACAATCATATTCTTGGGGACCGCCGCATCGGCTCAAACCGTGCGGATCAAAGATATAGCAACCATAGATGGAGTGCGGGCTAACCAGCTTATCGGCTATGGGTTGGTAGTCGGGCTGGAGGGTACTGGTGATAGTCAGCAGACAAAATTCACGACCAGAACCCTGGCTAATTTATTGGATTCGTATGGTATCAACGTGCCTGCGGACAAGTTGAAGGTGAAAAACGTAGCCGCAGTTATGGTGACAGCTTCTTTGCCACCTTTTGCAAGGCCCGGCACAACTATCGATGTGGTCGTATCTTCTTTGGGGGACGCCAGAACCTTGCAAGGAGGGACGCTTCTGCAAACTCCTCTTCGAGCGGCAAACGGTGAGGTATATGCGGCAGCGCAAGGTCAGGTGTCCATAGGCGGGTTCAGCGCCGGTCGCGGCGGTTCCTCGGTCACGAAAAATCATGCCACGGCAGGCCGGATCCCCAGCGGAGCCTTTGTCGAAAAGGAGACAAAGACCGATCTGGGACAGGAATCGATCAGCATCTTGCTCAATTCCAACGATTTCACAACGGCTTCACGAGCAGCCAAAGCCATAAACGATAAGCTGGACGGTCAGTTCTGCACTGCAACGGATGCAAACAGGGTGGTCGTGAACGTGCCGAGGCAATATCTCGGAAACACGGCGGGTTTGATTGCTACGATTGAATCAGCGGAGCTAATTACCGATACCTCTGCAAAATTGATAGTCAATGAGAGAACCGGAACCATAATTATCGGCGGGTCGGCGAGGATATCGCCTTGTGTGGTATCGCACGGCTCTTTGGTCGTCGAAATCACAGCACAAACCGATGTCAGCCAACCAAACCCGCTATCCGAAGGCCAGACCACTACCACGCAAAATACAGTGGTAAACGTAACTGAGCAAACTGGACACGTTATGGAGCTGTCCGGCGGGGCCAGCATCGACGAACTGGTGCAGGCTCTAAATGCTCTGCAGGTGACTCCCAGGGACCTGATCGCGATACTGCAAGCGATCAAAGAAGCAGGTGCACTGCAAGGGCAGCTGGAGGTGATCTGATGAGAATCGACAGCCTACTGCCGTATGCGGATAGACTAAGTTCTATGCCGGAGATCGATGCATCGAAGCTCAATGAGCGCGATGATAAGAAGCTAAAAGATGCGTGTTCCGATTTCGAGGCGTTCTTCTTGTCCAGCCTGATGAAGGCGATGAGAAAGACCGTGCAAAAGACCAATTTGTTCGGGGCGGATTCCGCCCAGCAGACCTTTGAAGAAATGATGGACACAGAAATCAGCAAAGCCGCCGCTAAGACATCGTCGATGGGGATCGCGGATGCGCTGTATAAGCAACTCAAAAACGAGATGGCGCGCAAGGAAACGCCGTTGGTCTCAGGTGAGTGAAGATGATCGACAAAACAGGTGGAGTGGACAGGATATTCGGCGTCCACTTTAACAGCACAAACAAGATAGATGGAGCGGATCCGGAACAGCAATCCGCCAAGAATGACGACGTGACTATATCAACATTCTCGACTCTGGTAGAACGCGGCAGAGCGCTCGCGCTGGCCTTACCGGACGTGCGAATCGAGCGTGTAGCACAAGCGAGGGCAGCGCTCAACTGCGGATCCGGCGCAGAGTCCGTGGACATCGCGTCGGCAATCATAAACGCCGCAGTGAAAGGAATATAGCGTTATGCGGGCAATTGAAGAACTCTCCGACGCATTGTTGGAATGCCTTAAAGACGTTTCAGACCTGCTCGACCGTGGAATCGCTGTTGCGGATACGCAGCGAGACGCGCTTATCAGCAACGATGCCGAAGCCATAGCGATTAGTTGCACCTCCTATCAGGAGATCCTGCGCAGGCTCGCGCAAGCGGATGAACGGGCGGCTGCTGTGGCGGCAAAGATGGCGGAGGCGAGCGGTAGAGCGGATGAAAATATAAACGTCGAGTCGATAATTGACGACGTCGATACACCATATGCGCCGCTGATGTCCGCCGAGCTAATGCGTATCTCGGAGTTGGCCAAGAGGTTGAAAGACGCAAACGAAATCAATTCTGCTCTGCTCAATAATGGGCTGGAGATAATCGCTTCATGCCTGCGAATAGTGGCGCAGGAACCGGAGCCGACCGTATATTCAAAGCAAGCGGCCTTTTCCGGTTCTGCTTCGAACACCCTAAGTTTGGATTGGCGTGTGTAGTCCAAGGCGGACATTATGGCTGGAACTTTCTTCGGAATCAATGTAGCGGCAAGTGGTTTGGCAGCGCAGCGGGCGGCGATGGATGTGCTCTCGCAGAATATCGCACACGCCAGCGACCCATCGTATAAGCGACAACGATTGGTCCTATCTGAAGGACTGCCGCTAGCGCAAGCTCAAGAAGCAAACGGTATCGGAACCGCGATAATAGGTTCCGGGGTAAAAGCAGGCGCGGTGCAGCGCGTTCGCGATTCGCTGATCGAACGCCGCCTTCTAATATCCGGCCAGGCATCCGCCCAATACGATTTCATGAACAAGACTCTGCGCCAGCTTGAAGCCGCAATCGGAGAGCCAAGCAACAACGGTTTTCAAAGTGATCTCGACGCGTTTTGGGCAGCATGGAGCAAAGTGGCAGGGAGTCCTGATTCGATATCTATTCGAGGCTCTCTTCTTGATGACGCCCAAGCGATGTGCTCACGTATTCAATATATTTATCATCAAATGCGCAGTTCGATCGATGACCTGAATATGACTGCAACCAACGCAGTTTATAATATCAACCAGATAACCCAGGAGATCGCCAATATTAACCACCAGGTGGCAGCCTTGCCAAGCAACACGATGGAATCGAATGACTTGATGAATCGGCGGGATGCACTCGTGCAGCAGCTCTCGACTATGGCTGCGGTCGGGCAATATGGGGACGATGGGGGCAGTTTTGTATTGACCCTGGGAGGTCGGGTGCTTGTTCATGGCAACAGGGCGCAACAACTGACCACCGGGGTCGAGCCTAACGGAAATCGATCGATTCTTTGGGCCGAGGACGGACAAAAGGTAACTATCCAGGGCGGCGAGCTTAAAGCGCTTCAAGACCTCCGGGAAACCACAATCCCCGGATATATGGATCTGCTCGATAATCTGGCGGCAAGCCTGGTAGAGCAAGTAAACTCTTTACATCGCACAGGCATAACGTCAACAGGGGAAGCCGGCGGGGACTTTTTCAGAGCAGGCTCAACTGCAGCAGATATATCTCTGGACGCATCCATAATTGATCAGCCCAAATTAGTCGCAGCCTCATCGACCGCTGATGGAGAGGACAGCGAGATCGCCTGGGCAATAGCAGACCTGAAAGACAGAGTCGATGCCTCCAGTGGTCTGACAATAAACGGTCTGTATAGGCAACTTGTCGGCGCGATTGGCAGCGATTGCGCGACTTCTGCGCAACAATCCACTGCGCATCATCTTTCGTATCAGCAATTTTTGTCGCAGCAACAGTCCATCTCCGGCGTGTCGCTGGATGAGGAAATGACTAACATGATTAAGTTTCAGCAATCATACAACGCGAGTTCGCGGGTGTTGACGGTGATGGACGATATGTTGTCCACACTGATCGAGAGAACGGGCACAGTCGGGAGGTAGTTGAATGAGAACGTCACTAAACCTGCAGGTGCAGAATTCCCTCATTAGTATAGCGCGCGCGTCAGATAATCTAACTGCGGCGCAGCTACATGGCACATCCGGGAAGCGTATTCTCAAGCCGTCCGACGACATTCCCGGCACCGAACGAGCCTTATCGCTGAGATCAGCCATAAAAACCGTCAACCAACTTGCCGATAATAATCTAGTTGCGAAGCCTGCTTTGCAGACAGCCGAGGCGGCTCTGAATGAAGTAACGAAGATTATCAACTCGGTTCGTGATATTGCAGTGGGGGCGAACAATAGCGCTGTGATGGACAAATCAGCCTATCTCGCGCAACTGGATGATATTTCAGCGCAATTGCTGGATGTGGCAAATACTAAGTATATGGATCAATGCATATTCAACGGCACAGCCAGCAATAAACCCGCCGTTACAGCGGAGGCAGGAGAGCCGCCGGTATATTCGTATACGGGTAATGCCGGAGTAAAAAAGACTCAAATTCTGAGTTGGGTAAGCGTGCCGACTAATATTCCCGGCAGCAAGGTTTTCAACTTCGACGGAAGCGCGGGCGCAGATTCTACTGACCTGTTTACTATGATCGCGCGGGTGCGCAGCGCGGTGGAATCAGAGGACGCGACTGCTTTAAGCAACGAACTGAAAAATATCGATGCCAATCTCGATAATGTGTTGAGCTGTAGATCGCGGGTTGGTTCGTGGATGCAAAGGATGGATGATGCTCGGAGCTTGCTTCAAGATACGAAGAGCACAATGATGGGCTTGCTGTCCGACGTGGAGGACATCGATTTGCCCTCTGCGGTGATCGAGTTGCAAACCCAAGAAAATATCTATCAAGCGGCACTCGCGATTAACTTGCGGGTGATGAATATGTCTCTGCTCAGCACACAGTTGGCAGGTCGCTGATAAACCTGTGACACAGCTGGAAAGTATGCGGCAGGAAGGGGATTAGCAATGAGAATCGAGACCACTCGATTTGGCGTCGTGGAAATTGACGACAACGCGCTGTTGACTATGCCCAATGGGCTGATGGGTTTTGAAAACATGACTGAATATTGCCTGATTCAGCATCAGCCCACAGCAAAATTCAAGTGGCTGCAGTCGACACAGGAGCCCTCTTTGGCTTTTGTTGTGGTGGATCCGTCAGAATATTTCTCGGATTATGAGATCGAAATTGCAGATTCTGACGTGAATAAACTGCAGCTCTCGAGTGCGCTGGATGCAGCAGTTCTTGTAATTCTGACGATTCGGGGCAGCGGGCAGAGGGTTTCGGCGAATTTAGCCGCGCCGATTGTCGTAAACTCAAAGAACTTAACTGCGCTTCAAGTCGTCTTACAAGATGAGCGACATGAAACAAGACACGCGCTCACTCCGACGCACATAAAACATACTGCGGCGGCATAATTAACTATCCTCACCCGACCGCGGCCTGGTTCAGACGCAGGCTCGCAATAAGAGGGAGAAAGATTGCTTCCCTCGAGTGAAAGGATGCACTCAAATGCTTGTTCTAGCGCGAAAAGTAGGACAGTCTATAGTTGTCAATGATAACGTCGAAATCTTGGTCATTGAGGTTCGAGGCGATCAGGTGCGTCTCGGTATAGAAGCCCCGAGGTCGATTCCTGTGCATCGCAAGGAACTGCTCGAGCAGATTCGAGCGGAGAACCTGCGCGCCTCGGCTGAAGCTGATATAGAAACGGCCAATCGCGCGCTCGGAGACCTATAGCTTCTCTAACTACCATCTCTCAGTGCTGGAAACCTCCCAGTCGCCCCGCCAATCCGGCTAAGCGATGGGAGGTTTTCTGTTTTCTGGAATATTGGTGGAAAATCTCAAGTATTTATGCCGGGTTATGTTATTTCGTGGAACATAAACTATGAACAACACAACCGCTCGCGCGCACTGGGTAGAGGATGGCTCAGCGCACACAGGCTTAGGTATCGAGTTCGCGATGTCGATAAGGATCTTGAGACCATACTTATCAGCCTTGCGGTAAATGGAGGTGAGCTGGCGGAGAATCGCCGGGAATTGTCGGCTTTTGAAGCTCAGGAAGGGCGCGAAGGTCAAGGCTAATCTTTAGCGGTGAAATCATACACTCACCGCAAGTGTAGAAGTATCTATTCGTTCGGCTTTATTGCCGCCGCCTAAGGACAGGCGGAACAGTTCCATGGAGGATGTAACTAATGAGTCTAAGAATCAACTTGAACAGTGCGGCTATGACCGCTCACCGACAATTGGCTGCTACTGACAGCGCCGTCAGCAAATCGATTGAGCGCCTGTCGTCCGGCTACAAGATCAACAACGCCGGCGACGATCCGGCGGGTCTCGTAATTTCTGAGAAGTTGCGCGCTCAGGTTGGTGGCTTGAATCAGGCCATCAAAAACGCCGGCGACGCCGTCAATATGGTGAAGACCGCCGAGGGCGCCCTCAGCGAGGTAAACCGCCTGCTGAGAACCATGAGAGACTTGGCGGTGCATGCGGCGAATACAGGCGTCAACGACTCCGCTTCGCTGGCTGCTGATCAGGCACAGATTCGCTCAGCAATCGAATCGATCAACAAGATCTCTTCCGAAACCCAATTCGGAGGCAAGACTCTTCTGGACGGCTCGGCCGGCATAGTGACCACGGTCAAAGGATCGGCAGTTATGTCTGCTGACCTCGGCAAAGCCAACCTCAGCTCCGCGTTGACTGGTATTTCAGTCGATCTTTCGGCTGGGGGCACTCAACTAGCCAGCAAGGCGACTCTGACCGGCTCAGTGGCGATTAACGCCGATATGACCGGCAAGTCGATCACCATTAACGGCAAAACCATCGCTGGTGGCGCCAATGAAGCTGCAACCCTGCAGGCTATCAACAACGTTGCCAACGAGACCGGCGTCGTTGCTACGGTGGATGCCTCCCATAATCTGATTCTGACCCAGAAGAGTTATGGATCCGCCAACCGCATCGACGTCACGGGTGGCACTGACATGTTTGGAGCAGCATCCTCTGCTGCTGTGGGGGCTGATGCCCGGGCGATAGTCTCCTCCGGCGGCAATAATGTTACTGACGCCGTGTGGAGTTCGGGTTCCGGCACAATCCTCAAAGACTCGCTCGGCAACGCCATTCAACTCACCGATGCGGCGGCGACTACTGCGGCAGTCAATGCTGACCAGATTGATCTGGCAGTCGGCAGTCTGACATTCCAGGTTGGCGCGTATGCAGGGCAGACCCGTTCGCTGAACATAAGCTCATCTCATACCAGCCAGCTTGGTCTGGCCAGCGGTGCAGGTTCAACTACGAACGTTGCGGCTATCGACGTTGTCAATAACGCGACTGATGCCATCACCGTTCTGGATAAGGCGATCTCCGACATATCAAGTCTGAGGGCAAACCTTGGAGCTACTCTGAAGAACACCTTCGAGAGCAGCATCAATAGCCTGGGAATCGCCGCAGAGAACATCGCCGCCTCGGAATCCACTATTCGTGACACGGATATGGCTGCTGAGATGGTGGAGTTCACCAGAAACCAGATCATGCAGCAGGCGGGCACCGCCATGCTGGCACAAGCTAACCAAGCCCCGCAGGCTCTGCTGAGGCTGCTGGGATAAGCAATTACGTTCAAACCGGGGTCGGGTATTCCGACCCCATATATGTGAGTTGAATAATGGCTGAATCTGCCCGCAACAAATCCCTCGTCGCTCGAGGCAGGCAGTCCTTTTGAACCTCATTAAGAGCGGAGCGAAGAGTCCGCACCGGATTCTTCGCTGCCGCTCATAGCGATATATAAATATCAGGTGCGTTTCTAGAAAGCACAGGTGCGTTATGCCCGGCACAAGTTCGATAAATGGATTAGTCTCAGGCCTTAGGACAGACGAGATCGTCTCTAAGATGATGGAACTCGCCAAACGTCCGCAGATGAAACTGCAGGCCGACAAGACCGATGCTCAGTTGAGACTCTCCACTTGGCAAAACCTCAATGTGCGCTTAATGGCTGTGAAGTCCAAGCTGGACTCGCTCGCCGTGCCGGGGGCGTTTGAGAACTGCCAGGCTAATTCCAGCGACATGAATGTGCTGCAAGCCACTGCAGGTGTCGGCGCATCTCCCGGGAGCTATTATCTCAAGGTCATAAGTCGCGCACAAGGCCACCAGATCGCTGCCGGATCCTCAGGGGAAGCATTCACAAGCTCCGCTGCTGCCATCGGCACAGGCGAGATAAGATTTAACTTCGCAAACGATTCCACTAAAGATTTCACCGTCAGTGTGGATTCGGCTAATAACACATTAATGGGACTGCGTGATTCCATCAATAAGGCAAACGCAGACGTGCGCGCATCAATTATTAATACCGGATCGGCCTCCAACCCCGCGTATCAGTTGCTATTGACCAGTGTAGACACAGGGGATGTGTCGCAGTTTATAGTAGATGCCGATCCGAGCATCACAGTGAATTTCTCCAATATAGTGCAAAAAGGTACGGACGCAGAGATACAATTCGGAGGCGGGGGCGAAGGCAGCCAGCCTATTACTGTCCGTAAAAGCACCAACACCATCACCGACCTTATCTCCGGGGTCACCCTCAATATCATCAATCATTCCCCGGACAAAACAATCAAACTCGACGTAGTGCGGGGCACAGGCGTGATCAAAAACTCCATTGAGGAGTTCGTGGCCCAATATAACGATCTCACCGACGCGATCAGTGAACAGTTCAATTTTGACCCGACAACCAAAATCACCCAACCTTTGATGGGCAGTTGGGACCTGCAGCACGTCCAGATGACGCTGGCGAGCCTGACGGGAGGGGTTGTTTCCGGTGTTGACAAGCAATTCAGTGCTCTAGCAGGCGTGGGGATCACTTTGGATATGTCTGGACATCTGCAGATAGATGATGCAGTTCTGAACAAAGTGCTGGCCAATAACTTATCCGATGTAAGTCGGCTCTTCGCCTCGAACATGAGCTCGGACAGCACACATATATCCATGCTATCGTCGACAGGAGCCACTCAACCGTCTTCAGCGAACGGATGGGAAGTGAATATCACACAAGCGGCCCGCCAGGCCCAAGTAACCGCCGCTTCAGCCTTTACGCAGAACCTGGGCGCCGATGAGGTTCTGACAATCTATACATCGCCGACAAACACGACATCTATTTCGCTAAATCAAGGCTGGTCTTTAGACAGGGTTGTCAGCGAGATAAACAAATATACGGCGCAAACCGGAGCAACGGCAATTGCAACCAGGGCGGATGGTTCTGTGTCGTCCATCGCTGAGGAGAACATATATCTATCGGTACGGTCGGTGCGGTATGGCGGAGATGCCGATGTGAGCGTGTATTCCAGCCTTGCGATTGACAGTGGAAACACGGCAGGGTTTGGTGATGCGGTGGTATCGTCTCTGGAGCCAGGCGGCGGGACTGCGTTACGCGCGCTGGATGTGGCCGGAACGATCAATGGGGAGCTGTGTACCGGCAAAGGGCAAATCCTGACGGCAGCCCCCGGCGACCCGATGAGTAAGATTCAAGGATTGAGTTTATTGGTGACGAGCAGCGCAGAGTTTTCCAGCAAAATATATTTCACCAAAGGCCTCGCTACGTCGCTTCGAGATGCGCTGTTGGATATGACATCGTCTACTGGAGCGATCAGCAATGCTCAAAATACACTCACCGCTGAAATGTCGGACATCGACAATAATATTGCAGCTTTCGCAGAACGCTTGCAAGCGCAAGAAGACAAGCTCTACACCCAGTTTAGTGCAATGGAGGCGCAACTCGCAAAACTACAGCGCCAGGGCGACTATTTGACGCAGCAAATCACCGCTATGAACAACACATCTAATAAATAAAGGTAACAATTCATTATGTCATTGAACGGTTATTCACGATACCAGCAGAATCAATTGACGACAGCTACACCCGCGAGATTGTTATTGGCGGCCTATGATGGGGCTATTCGGTTCTGTCGAATCGGCATGGAAAAGATGAAAGAAGGCCGTGCTGAGGAGCAGAGTGTCAATATCAATAAAGCCCTGGCGGTGGTCTGCGAATTACTGTCGACGCTAAATGAAGACGCCAATCCTCCCCTTGTCGCGGGTCTGAAATCGTTATATTTGTATGTGATCGAGAAACTGGCGCACGCGAACCTTGCTTCGGATGAATCTTGCTTGCAAGAATCTATCAATATACTGACAAGCCTCAGAGAATCGTGGGCGGAGGCCGAGCGAATCGTTCAACGAGAAAGCGTACAGGAGGAAGCGGCGTGACGGGGTTCTCTTCGTCAAAAGATAATCTTCTGGCCTCGCTTAAATCCTACACCGTTCATCTGGCGGCGCAAAACGAGGCTCTGCAGCAGCTCTCGTCAACCACCAGCGAGATGCGCTCGGCGCTTGGCAAAGAAGGTACGCCTGATATTTCCGTCGCGCTGAATCGCAGAGAACAGCAAATCGCTCGATATGTCGAGCTTTGCAGTAGCAGCAGTGCGGATGAGGCGCTAGTTGAGGAAGCGCTCGCTGCCACCGAAATGCCAAATGATGAGCTTAATTCAGCAGCCAAGTCTGTAATCGCGCTGCGAGAAGATATGCTTTCCCTTACCCAAGAGATCGTAATGTGCCAAAACGACTGTGAAACTCTTTTGAGGACTCGGCTCGAATCTACTTCAGAGGAAATCCAGAAATCAGCCAGACGGCGCAAGCTCGATGCTGTCTATGGTCCGGCCATCAGCCACGAGTCCCCAAGCTTTATGGACAAACAGCAGTGACACCCGCCCGGCTGCAATACACCTCAAACCGAGACCCGACACTGCTGTGCGGTTGGGTTTTCCGATCACTTCTGGCCTTGGGCTTGTTGCTGATCGCTTTGCGACCCTGCAGCGCCGACAGATACGATGAGATCATTTCTCGCGTGCAATCCCTTGCCGAATCTAAGAACATCCGATTGCTTGAGTTCGGTCAGACATCTCAAGGTCGATCGATCCCTGCCTATTTGATCTCAGATTTTACCAAAGACCCCGCTAATAAGGCGCGTGTGATGCTTGTGGCAGGCCAGCACGGTGATGAGATTAACCCGGTAAATGCGGTTCTGACATATACCTCCCGCCTGCTTAATGAGAATAACCCATCACTGCTGGATAAGTGCATCATAATTGTGGCGCCTATGGTTAATCCGGACGGGATAGCCGCCAACAGCCGCATCAATTCTCAAAGGCTTAACATCAATCGAGATTGGCGTGTCAGACAATCCAGCGAGGCTCGCTATACGGACTCCCTTATAAAGCGCTGGCAGCCCCAATTGATTTTGGATTTACATGAATGGATGGAACAGTCACCAGTTCCGGGAAATTCAATTGAGGTCGCTGCTGTTTCTAAAATCAGCCAAAGTTCAGCGATGTCACAAGTCGGGGAAAGACTAGCCGACGCCGCAGGATTGGTGTTGATCCACGGCACACGGCACAGCGACCGCAGATTGTTTCATCGGCATTACTCCGATTCAGGTTATTCGTCCTATCTTATTGAGACTGCTGTTGAAACCGACACCAACACCAAATCGCAAGCATATATTGCCGCCATAGAAGAAGCGATAGACGCGGTAGCAACCGATACTACCCTGAGGGATATATTGTCACCCGCGTCGGCGGATTTTGATGTGGCGACAGCTCGAGGCTACTTCGCCAGCGCCGAAACAGCACCGATTGCTAATTCGCGGATTCTAATCATAGTGGCGTGCATTTTATCTGTTCTTTGCCTGATTGTGTGCTTTTTCAAGCCGACGCCGTCAAGTGAGATTCATTGGTCCCGCAGCTACAGAAAATGCGGAATGGATTGGGAGCCTAAGGTTGGCTCACTGTTTCAGAAACGTAAGCTGACGCCCATCACAGCAAGAAGCTGGTCGCACAGGCGAATCAGGACTCGCCGCAAACTCGATGAAGCATCCCAACAGGCGAGCTAAATCAGCCCCACCCAGACAAGCCTCCCCGAGATAATAAACTCCATGTATCAGCGATCAAACTCCCCCACCCGGACGCATCAAAAAAACTCGCATAGCGAGTCCCCAAAAGGATCGCTATGCGAGTTTGTCATTTAAGTTCTGATTAGAACTTTGTAATCGAGTCTACCTGGCTCA
>LSQX01102742.1_pt1 | contig 24504 bp, 25 predicted proteins | sample 654561 | NCBI WGS metagenome assembly LSQX01 (sample SAMN04489861, study PRJNA283612) | anaerobic digester metagenome | isolation source: 4 biogas reactors fed with cattle manure at either 37C or 55C with and... | place: Denmark: Kongens Lyngby | collected 2014
AGATGTGTATAAGAGACAGGGCAAGTCCACCGTGCTGAAAACCGTTTCCGGCCTCATGCGTTCCAAAACCGGCGGTATCGACTTCATGGGTGAAAGCATACATAACACCGCCCCACACAATATTGTCCGCATGGGCATTGCCCACATACCCGAAGGCAGGCGGATTTTTCAGCGAATGACGGTTGAAGAAAACCTTGAAATGGGTGCCTTCACTCAAAATTCCAAAAAAATTGATCAATCGCTTGAAGAAATATACTTCCTTTTCCCCCGCCTCAAAGAGCGCCGCCGCCAAATCGCCGGCACCCTGTCGGGCGGTGAGCAGCAGATGTTGGCCATGAGCCGCGGCCTTATGAGCAACCCCAAGCTTATGATGTTGGACGAACCTTCCATGGGGCTTGCCCCAATTTTGGTGCGTCAGGTTTTTGACATTATTAAAACCTTGCACGAGGCCGGCACCACAATTTTATTGGTTGAACAAAACGCACAAATGGCCCTGTCCATTGCAGACAGAGCCTATGTGCTTGAAACCGGCAAGGTCACACTCACGGGCACGGGGGCCGAGTTGGTCAAGAGCGATGAGGTTAAGAAGGCTTACCTGGTCGGCTAAAATCGTAAAAAAGGTTCACTATAATATAAAATGCGCTTTGAGATGGCCCTACAGCCAAAACAAGGCGCATTTTTTGTATATTTTTTAATCTGCTTTTTCCAGACGCTTTTGCAAACGCCTTTGTGCTAAATCTTCCATCATTTTTTCTTTAAATTCACCGTGTACATTATAGAACATGTAGGTAATGCCAACCAAAAGTTTTGATATGGCGGGAACCATGGCGAAAATGAACCAAATACCGGATAAAATGCGGGGGTCCGTCTGGGCAATGAGGTTGCCGTAATTGTCCTTTAAGGGTACAAAATTAATGAATTGGTAGGCCATGCCGGCAATAAAACCTTGCAGGCTGCCGTTGAGTTTACCAAACCAGTTGTTGGCTGCGCTTACCAAGCCTTCATTGCGCACACCGTGTTTCCATTCAATATAGTCAAATGTGTCTGCCGCCATAACTTTTGATGCGATAGCGTTTGACGCATTGGGGATTTGCATTATCATCAGGGCAAGGGCAAGGTAGACGACATTAAGTGCCATTTTGTCCTTCCCGAAGGGGTTGTAGCCGATAATCCACATGATTGCAAAGCAGGCCGCTCCCCAGAAGTGGCCGGCTATGAAGATATTGCGCTCACCGAATCGCTTAATTATTCTGGGCATAAAGGGGGTAATAAAATATTTGGGTAAACCCGTTAGGAGGCCGGCTAAAAACCCGTTTGCCAAAGACCCTGTGTTATTGAGCCAGAAAAAGCTTTCTGAAGAATTTCGAAGGTTGCCTTGCAAGCCGCCGAAAAGAGCCGATATATTGGCTACGAGGAAGGGGCGGGTGGTCACGGCAAATTTGATGGAATCTATAATGCTGGCATCTTTCATATCGTCACTTGAGGCTATGGGCACAACACGCTCACGGGTGTTTTTAAATTTGTAAAAAGAGGCCGTGGCACCGATTACAAAGAAGACATAGGCATAATATCTGTAAATATTTTGCATTAAGAGGCCGGGATACATACGGGGTAAATATGTAACAACAACCGACAAAATCGAAGGCAGCCAGCCACTGAAAAAACTAATAAAGTGCTGGACGGTCATTAGGGTGTTGCGCTCATTTTGGTTGGGGGTTATAAAATAAATCATGAGGTTACCCGCACTGCTAAACGAGTTTGCAAGGCCCCCCAACATGCTGGTGATATAAAGCTGAACCATAATTTGGGTGGGGCTTGCTATACCGGGTAAGAGAGTATAGCTCATAAAAGTGGAAATCATGGCCAAGGGTAACATAACAACAAGGTAGGGCCTGAAGTGCCCCCAACGGGTCCAAGTTTTATCTATAATATATCCAGATATGGGGTCATCCAAAGCATCATAGATGCTGGTGAAAAGAGTAAGCTTGGCATACTGGGCACCGGTAATATTGAAAAAGTTCATCCAGAAAAACTGCATGTTTACAACGGTGCTGCTACCCGTAACAAATTCAGATATGAGGTAGGCGACAACCTCTTTGGATTTTAAGTATCGCCTATTCTCTTTAGCCATCTGTCTGATTTGTTCGGGTTTTTCCTCTGCGTTTTCCGTTTTTGTTATATCTTCCGCCTTTGTTTCAATTGACAAAAAAACACCTCTGAAAATAATTTTGATTCATTTCCGAATAATTATTCTGCATCATGTTACTTTAAGTTAAGTTTGCCGCCGTGACTGTGCGGACACTGCTCCGGTTTTGCTCATATCCACATTAAGGGTGGGGATAGGTCCGGCTGTTAAGATAAGGGCGCTCTAATAAGCGGCTTCTATCTCTTTTAGTCGCTCATAGAGCATCTTGTTAACCGGTGTTTCGATTGCGTGTTTTTGAGCCAGTCTTAAAACCGTACCGCCCAGCATTTCAAGTTCACTGGGTCTTTTGGCTTCAACATCTTGACGCATGGAGGGTTTGCCTTGCGGGTTTAGAGTGTTTATTATACCAATCCAATAAGGGATATCCGCCTCACTCAAATCGACACCTTCCTTGTGGGCTAAGGGGATAACTTCCCGCATGGCGGCCAGCATAACATCTTGCGTTTCACCGGGGCTTTGGGCATCAATATAGGTGTCACCAAAGACCGCAAGCACCTGGTTTATGCCGACATTAAGCATAAACTTGTTCCATATTCTGCGCTTAATGTCATCCACCTTCTCATGAGGTAAGCTTACCCTTTTAAAGAAATGCTCGACTCTGTCAACCGATTCTTTTTTTTCGCCGGCTCTATCGTCACCGAAGAAGACGGTTCCCCTGTTTAAGTAGGTGAGTTTATTACCTTCTTTTACGGCGTCCATGCCCTGGGCAACGGCATAAATTACCCTTTCAGCCCCATAGGCTCGGCTTATAAGCTCTTCACTGGAAATGCCGTTTAAAACCGAAAGGAAAAGTGTGTCTTCCCCCACCTGATTTTTTACCGCTTCAAGGGCATTTGGTAAGGCATTGAATTTAACCGCAAAAATAACAAGGTCTGCCGGGTCGGACTTTTCATCGCTCGAAACATAATTAAAGTCGCAAAGTTCGCCCATGTCGTAAATGCCTTCGCTTTTGTATCTTTCAATCCGCTTTGGATCGGCCACAATTCGCAAGTTTTCCTTAAGCATAGACTTTGAAAGCTTGTTACCTATTAGGATACCGAGGGCACCAAGGCCTATTATGGCTACTGTTTTTATTTCTTTACCGTCTCTCATTTTTGCCTCACTTAAAAATTACTTTCTTCCCCAATTTTCAATCAGCCATATGAGCCTGTGGGGATATTTTGTTGTAATGTTATCCGGACCCAGGCTTAAAACCCTAATCATGTCCGTGCTTTTGTTTACTGTCCAAAGTGAAACCAGGAGCCCTTGCTCCTGCATGGCCTCAACTATTTCGGGTGAGGCTTCATTAAAATTACAATTAATTCCCAAATAGCCGCCGGCCTTGACTTTTTCGGCAAGGTCGCGGGCATAGGCCCTGTCATTTCGCCTTTTGGGGTCGGTCTTGCAGTTTAGGTAATAGGGCAAGGGGCAGTCGCGAATAATCTCTTGCGTAGTTTCCTCCACCACACCTGTGAAAAAGGCTCTTTCTTCCAGGCCATAGGCTAAAAGCAGGCGATAGACTTCCGCCATGTTTTTGCTTGACTTACAGTCAACATTAATTTGAGCTTTGTCACTTTGGGCGATTATGGCAAGGGCCTTATCCAGCGGCAAACCCTTGTTTTGTGCAGGCTCACTGTCATGGATAACAACCGGGGTTCCGTCCGGCCAAAAAGAAAGATCAATTTCAATTATATCAAAGCCCGCTTGAACCGCTGCTTTGATAGCAAGCGCCGAATTGTCGGGCAGACCCATGGCACCCGCATGGGCGGTGACTGTATAGTTTTCGGGCAAGTCAAGCGGTTTTTCCCAGTTTTTTTGCAGATCGCCCAAACCCGCAAAGGGCCCCGCCAAGAAGGACCCCAAAGAAAACCAAACGGCCAAGGCTGTGTTTATTATAAGTGTTCCTATTTTAGCCGACATGAGAAAACCTCCCTTAAAATATCCACAGTTATTTTGCTTCTGCATCGGCATTGGCATTGGCATTGGCCTTATTCTCGGCCATTTCTTCTCTTGTCTTAACCTTTAGCCTGGCAGCACCCCTATAACTATCATCTGTTTTAATTAAGTTACCTTGTGCAAAGCGCTCTTTGGCCGCTGCTATGGCAGCCTCATATTGGGGCAGCCATTCTTCCTGGGCTATAAGCATTTCGTCTACCATTTGCCAAACTTCGGGCGGGTTACAAACAGCACCTGTTAAGGGGTCCATAAGAGCTGCTTGTTTTAAAAGATTTTCATCGCCCTTAACAGCTGCTTCAACCGCTAAGCGCTGCACCCAAACACTTTGGGCACAAACAGCCGCGCAGCCCAAGGGTAGGTCACCGACTATGGGCACACTGATACCGTTGCCATCAACATAGCAGGGTGTTTCAACAATGCAGTCGGCCGGTAAGTTGGTTATGCATCCCTCATTCACAACATTAAAGCAACCCCTGTATCTGCGCCCGGTTTCCAATGACTCAATTATATAGGAGCCGTGCTCTTCACTGCGTTGTGAACCGTCATAGACACGGGGCGGTTCCTTGAGCCAGTTGGGGAAATCGGTTTCAAACCAATTTCTGCCCTCCATACAAACCCGCAAATACCCGCCCGTTTCGCCCGAATGCCAGTCATCCAAATCTATCCAGTCCATAATTTCTTCCGGGCGTTTGCGGTACCAAGCTAAATATTCCGACAAATGGCCGTTTGACTCGGTGGAATAATAGCCGAAACGGCGCAGAACATCTATGCGAACTTTTTCTTCTCGCATAAGCTTTTCATCGGCCTCATAGGCCGCCAAGAGTTCTTGGCCGCTTATTTCGCGCCCCTTGTGGCTAATGCGGATAAACCATGTTTGGTGGTTTATGCCGGCACAAATAAAATCAATTTCTTCACGCGGGATTTTAAGGGCCTTGGCTATCTGAGCTTCAGCACCCTGAACACCGTGGCAAAGCCCCACGGTTTTAATGCCGCCGTAATGGTTGGTAGCCCATGTAAGCATAGCATTGGGGTTTGAGTAGTTGAGGAACAAAACATTTGGGTCCGAAAGCTCACGCATGTCCTTACAAAAATCTAAAACTTGGGCAATACCCCTTTGGCCGTACATAATGCCGCCAATGCAAAGGGTGTCACCGACACACTGGTCAACCCCGTATTTAAGGGGAATTTCAACATCGGTAACAAAGCCTTCCAAACAACCTATGCGGGCGCAATTAATAACATACTTGGCACCGGCAAGTGCCCGTCGCCGGTCAAGCGTTGCATGCACTTTAACACCCGGGCAGTTGGCCTCCATATCTTGGCGGACCAATTGGGCAACCATATCCAAATTTCTTTGGTTTATGTCCATGAGCCAAATATCAAGCTTGCCCTTAAATTCCTGCACACCCATAAGGTCCGTAATCAAACGCCTGGTAAAACCGATGGACCCCGCACCTATAAAAGCAACTTTAAACTTCATTTATTTGCCCTCCCCTTTAAAGCGCAGAACATTCCAAGAAAGGGGGGCCAAGTTAAGCTCTAAGCACCCGCCTTCCGGATCTTTAAGGCTCAATTTTTCCGGCGCGACCGGGCCGTGTGTTGCACTGTTTACCTGTTTTTTGTCATAGCCTGCCAAGCGCAAGTGCTCAAGGGCTTTGAAGTTTTCAAAACCGCCCAGGCGAATGTCAAGCAAAGTGTCTTTTTCACGCTCACGGCTTACCGCAAACACGGTAAGTTCGTCCTTTTCCTCGTTATAAACGCTTATAGCGTCAACATCATTTACATCCGTTACATCCTTGGTGTCATGCTTGTCGCTTTCGATCACAGGCAAAAGAGCCTTGCCCCTACCGTATTTTGAGGCATGTTCGAAGGGATAAAAAATAGTTTGCGCCCAGGCCACACCACCGGGTTCGCACATGATGGGGGCAATAACATTAACAAGTTGAGCCAGGCAAGCAATTTTAAGCCTGTCACAGTGGCGCAGCATTGTAATTAGCATGAGGCCAACCAACAAGGCATCTTCAAAGGTATAAATGTCTTCCAAAATTCGGGGTGCTTTTGTCCACTTGTCAAATTCGGCCCCGTGTGAATGGTACCAAGCATTCCATTCGTCCAAAGATAAATGAATTTGGCGCTTGTTCCTCTTCCTAACCTGCATATAATCGCATATGCCGATTACGGCCTTAATATATTCCTCAAGCTCCACGGACTTGGCCAAGAAGTTTGCCGAATCACCGTCGGCACAACCAAAGTATTGGTGCATAGAGATATATTCAACCTTGTCATAAGCCATTTCAAGCACGGTGCTTTCCCATTCGCCAAAGGTGGCCATGTGGCTGTTTGAAGACCCGCACAAGACAAGTTCCAACGATGGGTCATACATTTTCATAAGCTTGGCCGTTTCGTTGGCCACCCTACCGTATTCATAGGGTGTTTTACCGCCGATTTGCCAAGAGCCGTCCATTTCGTTGCCCAGGCACCAAAGCTTAACATTATAGGGGGCGGGGCTGCCGTTTTCACGCCGCATATCACTTAAAAAAGTCCCGCCGGGGTGATTGCAATATTCCAAGAGTTCGGCCGCTTGTGCCGGCCCCGCGGTGCCGAGGTTTACCGCCATCATGGGTTCGGTGCCAACCGCCTTACACCAGGCCATAAACTCATCCGTGCCAAACTCATTGCTTTCGAGTGATGCCCAAGCAAGCTCTAAACGCGCAGGGCGCTTGGCCCTGTCACCCACGCCGTCGCGCCAATTGTAGCCGGAAACAAAGTTCCCGCCCGGATAGCGGACCGTGCTGATCCCAAGTTCACGCGTTAAGTCAATAACATCCGTCCTAAAGCCATTTTGGTCTGCCTTGGGGTGGCCCGGCTCATAAATACCGCCGTAAACCGCCCTGCCCAAATGCTCAACAAATGAGCCGAAAAGCCTGTCATCCGTTTGACCTATTACAAATTGTTTGTCGATTAGAAGCTTTGCTTTTTTCATACCGGCGCCTCACTTGTTTGTCATTTTATTTCAAGACATATACTAACATAAAAGCAATTAGATAACAAATGGTTTTTCTTTTGACTTTATATTTGGCCTATGCTAACATCCTCTTGTTATAATCTAGCGCATTCAAGGCAAACAAAACTTAAAAAAAGGGGCGGTTAAACTATGAAATTTAAAGGAATAATACCGGCACTGGTTACACCTTTTAATGAAGACTATTCGGTCAATTACGATTCCCTGAAAGTTCTTACCAACCGTTTGATTGACAAGGGCGTTGACGGTTTTTATGTTTGTGGCTCAACGGGTGAGAGCTTCTTGCTTGAAAAAGAAGAGCGCAAGAAGATTCTTGAAAGCGTTGTTGAGGAAACAGCGGGCAGGGTTCCCGTCATTGCCCATGTGGGTGACATTTGGGCAGACCGCGCTGCGGAGCTTGCAACCCACGCCGCCAAAGTCGGTGCGGATGCTGTTTCGGCCGTTCCGCCCTTTTATTTTAAGTTCACATTTGATGAAATAGCGGAGTATTACAAGATAATCCAAAACGCCGCCGGACTACCCCTGATTATCTATAATATCCCGGTTCTTTCGGGCGTCAGCGTAACCAGTGATAACCTTGGCCAAATCATAGCCGCCTGCGATGTGGAAGGCATTAAGTTTACTTCAAACGACATGTTTGAGCTTTCAAAAATCCGTGCCGCCTACCCCGACCTTTGCCTTTTAAACGGTTTTGATGAAATCTTCATCAATGCCCTGCCCGTGGGCATCCAGGGTGCCATAGGTTCAACCTATAACATTATGCCTGAAAAGTTTTCTAAAATTTTAAAAGCCTTCAAGGCAGGCGACCTTGAAAGCGCTGCTCAAACCCAAAAACAAGCTAATGAGATAATTGATATCCTTATAAAAACAGATGTAAAGTCCGGTATTAAATACATCCTGACCAAGGCCGGAATTCCTTGCGGTTCTTGCCGCCGCCCCTTTGCACCCCTTAACAAGGAAAAGACAGATTTGCTTGACAAAGTGTTGGAATTACTCTAAAAGAGGAGGGCAAGCATGCAAGACCTTATTCGTGATGCCGCCAAAGACCGTATACTTATCGCTGCCCACAGGGGAGCTTCCGGCGGGAATATCCCCTGTAATTCCATGGCTGCTTTTGAAGCCGCCCTTTATCAGGGGGCAGATATTATTGAGCTTGATATTACCAAAAGCCTGGACGGGGAGCTTTTTGTCTTCCATCCGGGTTTGGAGAAGATGCATTTAGGCATTGACACGCCTTTGGGTCAAATGAAGGCGGCCGATATCAAGAAGCTTCGCTACAGAAACGGGGACGGTGTAGCAACCGAGCAAACCATCAGCACCCTGTCGGAAGTTTTTGAGGCCATTGGGCAACGCTGCTTTATAAACCTTGATAAGTTCTGGGATAATATTGAAGAAATAAGCCACACAGTTAGAAAGCATAACATGCAAGACCGAGTTATAGCAAAGTCCTTCCCCGAAGAAGAATGCATAGATATGCTTGAAAAAACAGCACCCGATATCCCCTACCTCCCCTTTGTATGGGATGAGGATGAGTACACCGAAGAGCTGCTTGAGAGAGATATTCGCTTGATAGGCATAGAAGCTCATTTTTATAAGGAAGACAGCCAAGTGGCCGACCCCGCTTATATCAAGGCCCTGCAGGCGAAAAACCTGATTGTCTGGGCCAACGCAATAGTGTTTAACTACAGAACGGTTGAATCCGCAGGATTTACCGACGATATTTCTATGAGCGGCAATCCCGCCGCCGGTTGGGGTCAGTTGGCCAAGCGTGGCTTTAACATTATTCAGACCGATTGGGTTTTGCCCATGAGGGCCTATCTGCAAGATAAAGGATATTTAAAATAAATTTTAGGGGGAAGTTTTTGTGAAAGACCTTATTCGTGAAAGTGCCAAAGACCGTATTCTCATAGCAGCCCACAGGGGGGTAGCCGGGGGAAATATCCCTTGTAATACCGAAGCCGCTTTTGAGGCCGCTCTTTACCAAGGGGCGGATATATTGGAGCTGGATATTGAAAGAAGCTTGGACGGGGAACTTTTCATCCTCCATCCGGGCATGGAAATGATGCATTTAAGGAGCCGACGCCCCATCACCACCATGACCGCCAAGAAGGTTAAAAAATTGCGCTACCATAACTTTGACGGTACCGCCACCCAAGAAGGCTTGATGACCCTTGACGAGGCCCTTGAGGCTTTTGGCCACCGCTGTTTTATAAACCTTGATAAGTTCTGGTCCAATATAGATAAGATAAGCCAAACCGTCCGCCGCCACAATTTGCAAGACAGGGTTATCGCAAAATCCGCACCCAAGAAAAAAGCTATTGATATGTTGGAACAAGTAGCGCCCGACATCCCCTTCCTGCATATAATCCGTAAAGAAGACAATATAACGGATGAGCTTTTAAAAAGAGATATCCGCCTCATTGGTGCCGAAGTTCTCTTTGAAAAAGAGGACGAAGAGTTGGCCGACCCGGCCTATATAAAGAAAATGCAAGACCAAGGCTTGTTGCTTTGGGTCAACTCCATCCTTTACAACTACAAATCTATTTTAGCCGCAGGCTTTACGGATGATGTTTCGGTCACCGGTAAACCCGATGAAGGCTGGGGCCGTTTGGCTCAAATGGGCTATAATATTATTCAAACCGACTGGGTCTTGCCCCTAAGGCTTTATTTGGAAGAAAAGGGTTACAATAAAAATAAATAAACAAACTTTTAAAAAAGAGGCTGTCGCTAAATATATTGCGGCAGCCTCTTTTTCTGTTTTGCTTCTAATATTTAGATTAGAGATTAACCCATAAAGCGGGGCGAACTCCAACAAATGAACTGCTGACAGTAATACCATCGCTGATGACTTTGCCATCGGTGAAAACATAATGCGCCCCGTATCTGACATGGCCGCGCGTGCGTAGCCACCAACCGGAAAATCCGTCATAAACCTTTGCTCCCCTTGCCTGAGCATAAGCTGTGCTTGATGCTTGCCTTGATTTTGCGGAAGAGAAATAATCTTCGGCTTCATCAGAGCTGAGCAAGAAGATTTTATCCTCTGTATCTACTTCATTTTTTACCGATGTTGAAAGAATTTTTTCTTGCTCACTTGCGGAAAAGGCATCATCTAAAAATGTAGTATTTAGCCAGGTGCGCAAGGAAGAAGATTCCCATACGACTGCGGCATCTTCACTGTTATAGGCTTGGGCGTCAAGTATTTGTTTGCTGATTATTAAGGATTTATCGCCTTCTTTTGCAAGAACTAACCACTCAATTTCTTCTTTTCCGTTTTCAAGATCATTGTCTTGCTCATAGGAGCCGAATTTAACAATAGTTCCCACATCACCGGCAAGAGGCTCGCTCTTACATGCACTGAATGAAAATAGAAAAACAAATGATAATAAAACGCAGATTAGCTTTTTCATAGTAAATCCTTTCTTTTGCAAGACTCAACCAAACTTATAAGCTTTCCTTATTGCCTTCTTAACATCCCAAACGCAGTCCATGCCTTGTGGGAAGGTTACCATCATACCGGGGCCTATTTCATATTCTTCCCCATAGGCGCTGACAGTTACCTCGCCTTCAAAAACATAGCAAACCTCACGCTCGGGGTAGGACCAATCAAACTTACTGGGCTCGCATCCCCAGCGTCCCCAAGAATCAATGCCCAGCTTTTGAGCCTCTTCAAGGCTCATTGGCTTAATTTCTACCTTTAGCATACTGCTCTTCCTTTCTTAAGACTCCCTGTTTTCACTAATCGATCAGTTTAATGCTCTTAATAATAGGTTGGTCTGCTCTTTCAACAGTTCCGTTGCCATCGACAACAGGCGTTTCAGAGCAAATTTTATCCACAATTTCAAGGCCTTCCGTTACATAACCAAAGGCGGCGTAATCGCCATTCAGGTGAGGGCTGTCTTTGTGAACAATAAAAAACTGTGATGAGGCACTGTCGGGCTGGCTTGTACGAGCCATGGAAATCGCCCCTCTGGTGTGTTCGAGAGGGTTGTCCACTCCGTTGCTAACGAATTCGCCCTTTATGCTTTTAGCCGATTTACCGGTTCCTTGAAAATCACCGCCCTGCATCATAAAACCATTTATGATTCTGTGGAAGGTAAGGCCGTCATAAAAGCCTTCATTAACAAGTTCAACAAAATTAGCAACGGTTATGGGGGCATGTTCCGGCTCAAGGGTCAACTTAATTTCGCCGTAATCTTTAATATCAATCACAACATTTACCTTGTCCCCAAGCGCTTTATCTTCCGAAGGATTATTGTTCCGCTTTCCGCAAGCGGAAAAGCTCAAAGTAAGCAAGGAAAGTACAAGCACTAAAGCAAAAAATCTTTTCATAAAGAAAACCTCCGATATTCTGAATTGTTTATATCAACTTATACAAGTATATGTTCGGGGCAATAATTTTTCAAGACCTCCCACTTTTATTTTTACAAGAAGTTTGCTTTCGTTGAAAATAAGGCCTGCCGGTGTTATAGTAAGGGTGAATTTTAAAATCAAAGGAGGATTTTCATGCAAATTGGTGTAGCTTTGATGGGTGGCAGCTTTATGCCCGAATATAAGGGTGGGGCGGCGGAAGAAAGAACTGCTTTTGACCGCCTTCTTGAAGGCTATAATTTGGCTATGGATATGGGCTATGACTATATTGAAGCTTCCGCCGCGGAGATTTTGGCCTTGTCCGACCGCGAAATCGATAAACTCAATTCCCTAAAAGCAGAAGGGCGCTTTGCTTTGCGCTACATAAATTCATTTGTCAGGGCAGATCTTAAAATCTGCACCGCCGCGCGTGATGACCTTGTGGCTTATGTTGAAACCGCGGTTGAAAAAACTGCTCGCTTGGGTGTGGGTGTAATAGTTTTCGGCAGCGGTGTTGCCCGCATGCGCCCGAAGGAAATGAGCCTTGAGCAAGGTATGGAAAAATACTTGGACTTTGTTGCCATCTGTGCCAAAGCAGCTAAAAAACACGGCCTTGTTTTTGCCTTGGAACCCCTCAATAAAACAGAGACAAACATTTTAAATTCCGTTGCGGAAGGCATTGAGATTGCTCGGAATTTAAATTTGAAAGAAATTCAAGTCCTGCCGGACGCCTTCCATATGTCCCTTGAAAATGAAAGTGCGGACATAATAGTCAAAAACGCCGACCTTATATCCCACCTCCACATATCCGAGGCACCGGGCAGGGTTTATCCCGGCAAGTTCGGCGGCGCTTATCTCATAGAGTTTGCCAAAGTCTTAAAGGCTGCCGGCTTTGACAAGGACATGACTGTCGAGTGTGTTTTTGAAAACTTTGAAAAAGAAGGCCCGCTTGCCTTAAAGTTTGTAAAGGAGAAAATGTTATGAGTATAAAATTCAAACAACGAGCGATGGATGTCGATGTTTTCATTGACGGCAGGCATTTTACAACTTGCGTAAACGACCCTGCTTTCAAAGCCCCTTTTATGGGTCCGGTTTTTACAAGCAGTGGGCAAAGCTTTACCAGGCCCGACTTGCACCACAAAGAACATGCTCACCAACGCAGTGTTTTTATTGGTATCGGTGACATTAATAAGTATGATTTTTGGAATGAACGCGGCATGCCACTGGGACTTATCCGCGCCCAAAGCATCAATGTGGATGAGTCAGAGGGCAGCGTAAGTGTTAAAAGCATATGGCAGGGCAAGCGGGGCAAAAAGTTTTTGGATGAAGAGAGAATTTACAGTTTCACCAAAGTTTCGGACAAGGTGACAAGGGTGGATATTTCGCTCAAGCTTACGGCTTCATATATCGATATAAAAGTGGGAAAAACAAAAGAAGCCGGCCCCCTGGGGATCAGGGTGGCAGACGACTTGCAAGTTAAAAACGGCGGCAGTTTTGTAAATTCACACGGCGGACTTAATGAGGATGAGTGCTGGGGCGAAACGGCCCAATGGTGCAACTACTCGGGCACTTTGGGCGGCAAAAAGGTCGGCATAGCCGCTTTTGACCACCCCGACAATGAGCGTTACCCAACAGCTTGGCACATTCGTGACTATGGCCTCATGGCCGCAAACAACCTCTATTTCAAGGGCGGTTACAAGCTCAAAAAAGGTGAAAGTATTCTCTACCGATTCAGCATAGTTTTTTGGGAAGATAATTTTGACCCGGCAACTTTCGAACTTTAATTTGCCGTAAAAGTTCCTTCGGTTTTAATAGGAAGTTTTAATAGGCAAACTATCTTTTTAATTTGAAAGGCGCAAAAACCCCCACCTCAAACGAGATGGGGGTTTTGACTTGGTGGACGTTAACGGACTCGAACCGCTGACCCTTCGCACGTCAAGCGAATGCTCTTCCAGCTGAGCTAAACGTCCCCTTCAGGGATCGAGAGTCATTATAAACGACCGGCTTACAAAAATCAAGAGTAAAGGCTTAAAAATACTTTTGTCGCTGTAGCACTGCACGCTCGATAAGCTCAAAAATCGATTTTTGTTGACAGGCCGCCGCCTATCGTTTATAATTGCCGCGGAGACTTCACTTTATTGGAAATTTCAACAGGAAGCTGCGTCAGCGACTGAAAGCGCGGTGTGAAAGAGTAGTAAGTTGAGGAACACTCCGATTTAATAACCGGAAAATATTATTAAAGTGGGCGCTTGGGCGCCAAAGCGGGTGGCACCGCGGGCTGATTTAAAGGCTCGTCCCGGGAATTATTTTATAATTTCCGGGGCTTTTTTATTTTTGGAGGCAGAAAATGTTAAGAACACACAAATGCAATGATTTAAGGCAAGAGCACATAGGCCAAAAAGTCACCTTGGCCGGCTGGGTGGACACCGTGCGTGACCACGGGAGCGTTAAGTTTTTGGACTTAAGGGACCAAAGCGGCGTAACCCAGGTGGTTTTTCACGACGATTCCATGCTGGAAGGCCTGCACAAAGAAAGCGTTATTTCCGCCACAGGCATGGTGCGCGAACGCGACGACGAAACCGTTAACGAAAAGCTTGACACGGGTAAGGTGGAACTTCATGTTGAAAGCATTGAAGTTTTGGGCAAGAGCCCCAATGCCCTGCCTTTCGAAATACGCGACTCTCTTAATGTGCGTGAAGATGTAAGGCTCAAATATCGTTTCTTGGATTTAAGAAACCCGGCTGTCCATAAAAACATTGTCTTGCGCACCAAGGTAATAGACTTTTTGCGCGAAAAAATGCGAGAGCTGGATTTTTTGGAAATACAAACCCCTATCCTGACCGCTTCTTCACCCGAAGGTGCACGCGATTACTTGGTGCCCAGCCGCAAACATAAGGGCAAGTTTTTCGCCCTGCCCCAAGCCCCTCAACAGTTTAAGCAAATGCTCATGGCATCGGGTTTTGACCGTTACTTTCAAATTGCCCCCTGCTTTCGCGACGAAGACGCCAGGGGTGACCGTTCACCCGGTGAGTTTTATCAGCTTGACTTTGAGATGGCCTTTGCCGACCAAGAGGATGTTTTGCAAGTCGGTGAAAAGGTGCTTTATGAAACCTTTAAAAAGTTTTCCGACAAAAAAGTTTCACCCGCCCCCTTTAAGCGCCTGACTTTTGCGGAGTCCATGCTTAAATACGGAACCGACAAGCCCGATTTGAGAAATCCCTTAATTATACATGACTTAACCGGCTTTTTTGCTAATGTAGACTTCCCACTTTTCAAGGGTAAGCCTGTGCGTGGTATTGTGGCAGATTGCCAAGGCCGCTCTCGCAAATTTTTTGAAGATTCTCTCAAATTTGCCGAAAGTATAGGCATGAAGGGGCTGGGCTATTTGACCTGGCTTGAAGGCAGCTTTAAGGGCCCCATTGAAAAGTTTTTATCCGACGAGCAGAAGGCGGAGCTTGTTGAGACTTGCACCATAGGCGAAGGTGAGACCCTCTTTTTCATCTGCGACAGAAAAGAAATTGTGGACGGATTGTCCGGCCAAATTCGAAACTATCTGGGCAAAGAGCTTGAGCTTACCGATCTAAACGCTTTTGAGTTTTGCTACATTGTCGACTTCCCCATGTATGAAAGAAACCCGGACACCAAAAAGATTGAATTCACCCACAACCCCTTTTCCATGCCCCAAGGCGGGCTCCAAGCTCTTTTGGAAAAGGATCCGCTTGAAATCATGGCCTATCAATACGACATTGTTTGCAACGGTGTGGAACTATCTTCAGGCGCTGTCCGCAACCACTCACCCGAAATTATGCGAAAAGCTTTTGAAATTGCAGGTTATTCCGAAGAGGATCTCAAAGATAAGTTCGGTGCCCTTTACACAGCCTTCCAATACGGAGCCCCACCCCATGCAGGTATGGCGCCGGGCATTGACCGCATTATAATGCTCTTGGCAGGGCAAGAGTCCATCAGGGAAGTTATAGCCTACCCCTTAAACGGCAACGCACAAGACCTTTTGATGGGGGCTCCCGGCGAAGTTACGGAGCAACAGTTGAGGGAGGCCAACATAAAAATTCGTTAAGAACAAGATAATCTAAAAAGTTAAAGAGGCAGCCGCTCGGCCGCCTCTTTAGCTTTTTTTCAATTTAAATCAAATTTTAATCACTCTGCCGGCGGCGGCGTAGTCCAGCTTTCCGCCCATTATTGTTTTAAGCTTGCCATAGGCTTCAAGCCCCGTGCAATGGCCTGTGTAAAATTGTGCCCCGCTTCGCTTTAAGAAAAGGCCTATTTCTTCGATTAACTTATCCTTTACCTGTCCGCCGGAGCGGCTGGACAAATGGAAACCGCCAATAACAAAGTCAGGATAGTTTGAATATTTAGCATGGTAGCTTTTAAGAATAGCTACTATGCCCTTGTGGGCACAGCCGGTTATCAAAAGGCTTTTACCACCCACTCTGACTATGAGGCTTTGCTCATGGGCAAAATCATCACTGACCCGTGTCGCCCCTTCTTTTTTAAAGAGCCCCGCATTAGCCTTGGCAATAAAATCACTGCCTTCTACCGCTGACAAAACCTCAAAAATTTCACCGAATTTAAGCCCGTCAACACTTTCTTTTATACGCTTGTTTGCCTTTAGATTTTTATCTAAACCTATGTATTCATAGTCTCCACCCTCACGCAGGGCATAGTAATCACCAAAGGCCTTGGCTGAAAGGTAGGCTTTAGCCTTTTTATTAACCTCTAAAAAGGCTTTTATGCCGCCCCCGTGGTCATAGTGGCTGTGGGATAAAAAGAGAAAGTCCACATCGGCTATATCCAGGTCTAATCTTTTGGCATTTTCCAAAAAAAGCGGCCCGGCCCCCGTATCAAACAAAAGTTTTTGCCCTTCTGCTTCAAGGTGAATGCTCAAGCCGTGTTCACAGGCAAAGTCTTTTGAATAGGCGGTGTTTTCACTTAATATATTTAATACCACGCTGTCACCCCCGGGGGAAAAGCAAGTTCATTGTGTTTTCATAAACCTCTTTAGCCGCTCTGCCGGCCTCACAGTCAATATCCGCAATGGTTTTGCCTTGGTTTACGGCTTCTATGGCTTCAACATCATAGGGTAGCTTGCCTACAAATTCCAACTTGTTTTCCTTGCAGTAACTTTTAATTTTCTCGCTTATCTCAAGGTTGGTATCGTATTTGTTGACACAAACCAAGCAAGGTAAGCCAAAGCCCGCTGCGGTTTTTATAATCCGATCCATATCGCTTATACCGGACAGGGATGGTTCCGTCACAATCAGGACCATATCAACCCCGCTCAAGGAAGCTATTACGGGGCAGCCTATGCCGGGTGACCCGTCAATGATAGCAAGGTCTGCCCGTGCAGCCGCCTTCATTTGGCTTTTAACACGGCTGACCAAAAGCCCCGAAGTCCCCCGACCCATTTTTAGTTTGGCGGTTGAGAAAACCCTTTCTTTTTGGTCCCAAAGCATGAGGTTTCCGGATACACTTTCCTGCATCTCCACGGCATCGAAAGGGCAGACCAAGGCACAAACCCCACAGCCTTCACAGGCATATGTGTCAATCTTATAGGCCTCCCCTTTTTCAATTGCGCCAAACCTACAGTGTTGCCGGCAAAGGTCACAAGCCGTGCAAAGGTTCGGGTCAATGTTCGCCACGGGCAAGCCATAATAATCGGACTCAAGCGGTTCATAGTCAAAATTTGTTATCAAGTGGAGGTTGGGCGCGTCAACATCACAATCAGCCATGGCCTTGGCTTGAGAAAACTTTATAAAAGCACCGGCTAAAGTAGTTTTGCCCGTGCCGCCCTTACCGCTCAATATCAGCAGTTGCTTCATTTTGTCGCTTCCTCCTTGATTTTTTCGAAGAGATCGGAAAACAGTTCCTTAAAATGCGGGCTTTCCTCCACGGCAATTTTTGCATTGGAGTTCAAAAGCCCCAATTGCGTGTCAAAAGGAATGGAGCCTAAAATTTTAATTTTGTTTTCATGGCAAAAATCTTCGGATGGGTTGGGGCTGCCGCGTCGGCACTTATTGAGCACAACCCCCATGGGTTTGTCAAAAAGTTTTACCAGCTCATAAACCATGCTCAAATTATGGGCACCGAAAATGGTGGGTTCGGCAACCAAAACGCAAAAGTCCGCATCTTGAATACTTTCCATGACGATACAGGCGCTTCCCGGTGGGCAGTCAATAAAGGTCAAGGCATCGTCATTTTCACGGCCTATAGACAAAAGTTCCGTAATCAAGGGCACCCCCGAAGCTTCACCCACATTCATGAAGCCGGAGTGAATGTCTACCGAACCCCAAGACCCGCTGACAATTTTACCGATAGGCTTGTCTTTTTCGCTAAAAGCCTTCTGCGGGCAAAGCAAAACACAGCCCCCGCAAGAATGGCAGATATCTTCAAAGACCACCAGTCTTTCTTTTACATAGGCTAAAGCGTTAAAGGCACAAAAATCAACACATTTTCTGCAACCGTCGCAAAGTTCATTGTCTACTTGAGGTATTTTTACAAAAACCTCTTTTTCCTTTGGATTTTTAGGTTTTAAAAAAAGGTGACCGTTGGGCTCTTCAACATCGCAATCAAGGTAAAGAGCATCGTGCCCCAGAGCAGCCAGGTTGACTGCTATCAGGGTTTTACCGGTACCGCCCTTGCCGCTTAAAACAGCAATTTTCATTTTTAGCCCCCGTGACCGTGAAAGCCTGCGTGGAATTGATCCAACAAACTCAATTTGCCGGCTGCAAAGTCTTCAATGTTATCCTTGAGCGACTTATCATTGCTCTTGTATATTTCCACACCTGAATTTTTTAAGACATCCGCCGCGTTTTGGCCCAAGCGTGGGCTTAAAGCCACTTTTGCGCCGGAATCAACCACCAATTGCGCAGCCTTTATCCCTGCACCGCCGGCTGCTTGAGCTGCCGTGTTTTCAATAAAGGTGTTTTCACCCGATTGGGTATCATGGATTAAATAATAGGGCGCGCGACCAAAAGATGCGCTAACCTCGGTATTGATATCCTTCTCATTTGCCGGTATTGCTATTTTCATGATAATCCTCCGTTCTTTTACTTGCCGCGGCCTTGGCCGCGACCTTCTTGCCTACCTTGACCTTGGCCACGCCCTCGGCCGGCTTGCTGCCTACCTCGACCGCCGCCGGGGCGATGGGCTCTGCCTCGTGTTCCTTCTTGCCTTGGGCAACCCCTGCCACAGGCGATTTCATCACCGTCACAAAGGCGGTATTCACCGCCGCCGATCAAGAGTGCCTTACCGTTAACCAAAGAATCCGCCAGCTTACGCCTGGCTTCAATATAAATCCCCTGGACGGTGGTTCGGGCCACATTCATCCTTTGGGCGCATTCTTCTTGGTTTAGGCCTTCAAGATCAATGAGCCTGATAGCTTCATATTCATCAATTGTCATATTAACAGCATCCCCCAGGTTTAAATCCAAACCAAGGGGGCCAAATCTATCGTTGCCGGGCAAGTCACATACCCTGCGCCATTTAACGGGCCTTGCCAAATTAAAACGCACCCCTTCCCAAGCTAAAACAGCCGGAGCGTCCTCCGGCCATTTTGCCCCTTTTAAATGTTTTCAAGCTCATCATCAAGTGCTTTAAGACGATTTTCCAAAGCTGCTTTTTCTTGTTTGAGCAGCTCTTTAGTCTCTTCTTCGCTTAAAGCGCCTCCAAAAGGGAGAGCTCTTCCAAAACCCCTACCGGGGCCACGCCCTCTGCCAAAGCCTCGCCTGCAAGCCAAACCAAGGCCTACCAAGCCAAGGCCCAAGCCTGCGCCGTAACCAAAAGCTCTGCCGGTTTTACCTTCTGCGCATGGCCCGGCACCTCTACCCGTCAATGGGCCGGCACCCCTGGGGCCTGTTCCGTCACCTCTGGGCATATTATTCACCTCCAACAAACAAATACTTGACATATGTCTCTTGTATTCTCATTATACACCATTTCTGACATATGTCAATAACTCTTGCGTTTTTTTATTTTGCTCTTTATAAAAGCTGTGGTATTATATATGATGTATAAGAGTGGAGGGATGGGTTTGGAAACTAAGTATGCCAAAGGCACTTTAAAGGTAAAGAAGGCCTTGGAAAATCTAGGCTATGAACTTATTATAAAGGAAATGCCCGAGTCTACAAGGACCGCCGTGGAAGCGGCGAACGCCATCGGTTGCAGCTTGGAGCAAATTGTAAAATCCTTGGTCTTTATGTTGAAAGACAGCGAGAGGCCTGTCATGATTATCGCCTCCGGCCCCAACAGGGTGGACGAAAAACTTTTCAATAAACTTTTGGGCGAAAAATTAGTCAAAGCCGATGCGGATTTTGTGCTTGAGCATACGGGTTATTCCATTGGCGGTGTAAGTCCGGTCGGTCTTAAAAACCACTTGGACATCTATATTGACCAAGATCTGATGGCCTATGAAGAAATCTGGGCTGCCGCCGGAACCCCCAAGAGTGTTTTTCGCCTGACGCCCGATATTTTGAAAGAAATAACCGGCGGCAAGCTTGTAAGAGTAAACTAAAACTATTTTAAATATGGGTGACGACATCTATGATAAAGCACAATTACCTTAACAATATACCTCTCCAAGAAGCGGCTGAAACTTTTTATGAAAAACTTGAAGAAGCCGGCATGGCCCATAAAAGCGAGTTAATAGAAAGCGCCGGGGCTCACGGGCGGGTAACCGCCACGGCCGTCTATGCCAAGGCAAGCTCACCCCACTACAATGCCGCCGCCATGGATGGCATTGCCTTGAAAGCTTCCCAAACCTTCGGCGCTTGTGAAACCAACCCCATAAAACTCAAGGCCGGTGATTACTTTGTGGTGGACACGGGCGACAAAATGCCCGACGATACCGACTGCGTTGTTATGACCGAAGATTTGGTCGAGTCGGAAGACGGGCAATTTTTACTTTTTTCCGCCGCCGTACCCTGGCAACATGTAAGGCAAATCGGTGAAGATATCTGCGCCGGGGACATGCTCATGCCTTCTTTCACAAAAATCACACCGGCCCTTGCGGGTGCCCTTTTAGCCGGTGGAGTTTTAGAAGTTGAAGTGGCCACAACCCCGCTTGTGGGTATTATCCCCACGGGTGATGAGATTGTATCCCCGCGTGAAAACCCCAAAGCCGGTGAAATAATTGAATTTAATTCGGTGATCTTATCGGGTATGCTGAAAGAATGGGGGGCCCGAGCCAAAACTTACCCCATTGCCGCAGATAAGCCGGCACTTATTGAAGATTCAATTAATAAGGCCTCGCAAGAATGTGATATGGTCTTGATTATAGCCGGCTCTTCGGCCGGGCGCGAAGATTACACAGCCGGGGCTATTAAAAACACGGGCGAGCTCATTTTGCACGGTTTAGCCATAAGGCCCGGCAAGCCCGCTGTCTTGGGTCACCGCGGGCCGGTAGCCTTGATCGGTATACCGGGCTACCCGGTTTCGGCCATGCTGGTTATGGAAAAGCTTGTAAAGGGTGCCCTGGCTAAATTGACAAAAGAATCTTACCCACAAGCCATCGTTCTTGAAGCCAAGGCCGCAAGAAAAATTACATCTTCGCTAAAATATCGTGAGTTTGTAAGGGCAGGTATCAGTTTTTCCGGCCATGAGCCCGTCGCCGTCCCCTTGGATTCGGGGGCCGGGCTTATAACAAGCATGACCAAGGCAAGAGCTATTATTGACATTGAACAAAACACGGAAGGCTATGAGACCGGTGATGTTTTAAAAGCAGAACTCTTGCAACCGCTTGAAAAACTTAAAAACACCTTGGTGGTTACCGGCAGCCATGACCCTTTGATTGATGAAGTTTTTGATATATTCAGACGCTCGGGCAAGGGCTTTGATTTAGCTTCATCCCACACCGGCAGCATGGGGGCTATCATGGCCCTTAAGGCGGGCCAAGCCCATACCGGCGGTATTCATCTTTTGGATACCAAAAGCGGCGAATATAATATAAGTTATATTAAAAAATATTTTCCCCGTGGCGGCATAGTTTTAATTGAAGGTGTCGGCAGAACCCAAGGAATCATGACCGCACCGGGCAACCCGCTTGGTATAAAGAGTTTTACCGACCTTGCAAATCATTCTTATATCAACCGCCAGGGCGGTTCCGGCACCAGAATTTTGTGTGATTACTTGATCCGCCAAGAGGGCCTTGACAGCAGCAAAATTTACGGCTATGAGCGTGAGGAATTCACACATACCGGTGTGGCGGCACTCATAGCGGCCGGCAGTGCGGACGCCGGCCTTGGGATTTATTCGGCAGCCAAACTTTACGGGCTTGGCTTCATCCCGGTAGCGGAAGAGTTTTATGACTTTATTTGCCTTGAAGAAAACTTGGAAGATGAAAAAATACAAGCATTTATTGCAAGTCTTCAAAGCAGTGATTTTAAAACAAGGCTTGAAAAGTTGGGCGGTTACAGCCTAAAAAATCCGGGTAGTATAAAATTTCGTTTTTAGTATAGGAGCAATTTATGCGTTTAACCCATCAAAATGAAAAAGGCCAGGCCTCTATGGTGGATATTTCCGCTAAAGAGCCCAGCTATAGAACTGCGACAGCCAAGGCATGCCTTCATATGAAAAGTGAAACTCTGGCCCTGCTTTTTGAAGGTAAGCTCCCCAAGGGGGACGCCCTGGGGGTCGCCAGGGTAGCGGGTATCATGGCTGCCAAAAAGACAGCAGACCTTATCCCTCTCTGCCATCCTCTGGCTACCGACAGTGTAGAGATCAGTTTTGATCATGACAATAAAGGCAAACTTTATATCTATGCCACAGCCTCCTGTTTCGGTAAAACAGGGGTTGAAATGGAAGCCATGACCGCAGCCACGGTAGCCGCCTTGACCCTTTATGACATGTGCAAGGGTGTGGAAAAAGGCATTGTGATAAAAGATATATATTTGCTTGAAAAAACCGGGGGCAAATCAGGTGATTATAGGGCAGAAAGCGGTGGCGACGGTGAAAGATAGCTTTGGCCGCAACATTGGTTATTTACGCATATCTCTGACACGGCGCTGCAACTTAAACTGTCTCTATTGCTCGCCCGAAACCGAGGCAGAGTATTATGAAATGACAGCGGATGAAATAGAGCTTTGCTCAAAAATTTTTGCCGAGTTGGGGGTAAAAAAAATCCGCCTGACCGGCGGTGAACCCACGATGCGTCATGATCTTGCGGAAATTGTAAGAAGAATAAAATCACTAAAAAAAATTAAAGAAATTGCCATGACCACCAATGCCCTCAACCTAAGCCTTCCCTTGGCGCGCCAACTGAAGGCGGCCGGTTTGGACAGAATAAACATCGGTATAGACTCACTTGACTCGCAAACCTATAAGGCTATAACGGGGGCTGACAGATTGGATGACGCCTTAAAAGGTATAGATGCGGCCCTTGAAGCAGGCTTTCAACCGCTACGCATTAATGTAGTTTTGGTTAAAGGAATAAACGACAAGGAAGTTGAAAGTTTTATATCCTTGGCTCGCGATAATCCGCTTGATGTGCGCTTTATTGAACTTATGCCCTTTTCACAAGGCAAGGCTTGCCCGTCGGGCCTGTCCAATGCGGACATCCTGTCAAAACATCCACAATTAAAGCCCTTGGCGAAAAATGAGAATGACGAGGCAAGCGGACCTTGCCTTTATTACGCTTCAAGCGAGTTTTTGGGTAGGGTTGGCTTTATAAGCCCCATTTCTCACAAGTTTTGTTCTGACTGCAACAGGGTCAGGCTTTTGTCCGACGCTGTTTTAAAACCCTGTTTGGGGCATGAAAGCGAAGTTGACTTAAAGCCCTACTTAAAAGATTACGATAGTTTAAAAACAGCCATAGAAAGGGCTGTTTTTGACAAACCCGCCGCCCACGCTTTTGAAAGCGGCCCATGCTCTTCCAGGGGCATGAGGACTATCGGGGGTTAAATTTAATTTGAAGGAGAATACAATGCCCAGTGTCGCAGCCGTAAATATCAGCCCTAAAAAAGGAACAACCAAGGTCAGTGTCTCAAAAGCTCTTTTGGTAGCCGACCATGGTCTGCAAGGCGATGCCCATGCAGGCCCGGGTATAAGGCAAGTCAGCCTGCTTGGCATAGAAAGTATAGAAAAGTCAAAAGAGAGGGCCAAGGACCAAAAGCGTGCCCGTGGTTTATGTGAAGGCGTTTTCGCCGAAAACATCACCACAAGGGGGATTGAACTTTTTAGCCTTCCCCTGGGCACCAAAATGCAGATAGGTCAAGCCTTGCTCGAAGTTTCAAAAATCGGTAAAGAGTGCCATGCGGGTTGCGAAGTTGCCCGCATAGTCGGCTACTGCGTTATGCCCCATGAAGGAATTTTTGCACGGGTACTTAAGGGCGGCGAAATAAAACCCGGTGATAAAATAGAGGTTTTGCCCTCCCCTTAAAACAAGTAAATTTCCACTTCCTGACCTTTTTTTAATCCCTCGCTGTCGCGGGGGATTTTTATATATCCGTCGGCCTTGCCCAACAAGGTTAAGAGGCCGGACTTTATAAAGAGGGGCTCCGCTTTATCATTTTCATCCAAAAGCCTAACAGGCACAATTTCTTCGCGCCCGTGGTTTGAGGGATAATTGGTGCTTAAATTTGCCCGACGGCCGGCTTTTTTGACTTTTGTATCCGTCATTAGCCCAATCAAAGGTTTCAGCAGTTCTTTAAAAACGAAAAATGCCGCTACGGGGTGACCGGGCAAGCCGATCACGGGCTTGCCGCCGACGGCACCGATTATGGTGGGTTTGCCGGGTTTGAGGGCCAGGCCATGCATGAAAACTTGCCCCAGTTGGCCTATTATGTCAACAGTCATGTCCTTTTCGCCGGCCGAAGACCCGCCTGAAATTAAGACCATATCACTGCCTTCCAAGGCTTCTTTTATCGCCCTTTTAATTGCAGCGTACTCATCGCAAACTATATCAAAAGTTAGGGCTTGGCCGCCGGCTTGCTCAACAGCCGCTGTCAGAAGCCGGCTGTTGACATCCTGTCTCTTATACACATCT
>LSQX01207951.1_pt1 | contig 24501 bp, 19 predicted proteins | sample 654561 | NCBI WGS metagenome assembly LSQX01 (sample SAMN04489861, study PRJNA283612) | anaerobic digester metagenome | isolation source: 4 biogas reactors fed with cattle manure at either 37C or 55C with and... | place: Denmark: Kongens Lyngby | collected 2014
GCACAGTGGTGACGGATACATGCTTTCTATATATGCAACTAGGGGATGGCGATATTGTTGTCGTCAATGAGGAGGGTGACGCTCAAAGGGCAATCCCAAAAGATGACAAGCTAATCGGTAATGAGACGACCTCATTGTGCGGATCGAATGCCTGGCACGATATGCGTGTTGCCGTTCAACATATTGAGGATCAGCCACCAGCTATGATACTCATGTCGACTGATGGCTATGCGAACTGATTTAGAGATGACGCAGGATTTCTGAAAGTTGGCCCTGATCTGCTCAGGATGGTCCGCGATGAGGGCCTTGACTACGTGGACAAGGAATTGACCAACTGGCTGACCGAAGCCTCCAGTTCTGGAAGTGGCGACGATGTCACTCTGGGCATTATCTGTAGGCTTAAATGCTGATCAGTTAGAAAGCGGGTGAGTGCAATGAATCGGATGCTAAAAACCGGGCAGAAAGTAACAGCCCAGACGTCGGGGATGAGTTGTCGCATAGAGCAGTTCATCGGTGCTGGTGGGCAAGGAGAAGTATACAAAGCAGCCTTCGCGGGGCAGCCGATGGCCCTCAAGTGGTATTTCCCCAGCCAGGCCACCTCCGACCAGGAGAGCGCTCTGGAGACCCTGGTGAGCAAAGGGGCGCCAAATGATCGGTTTCTCTGGCCGCTGGAACTGGCCTCAGCAAGTGGTGTTCGCGGATATGGTTATATTATGCCTCTGAGGCCATCCGGTTACAAGAATATAGTGGATCTGATGAAGCGCCGAGTCGAGCCAACTTTCCGAGCTTTAGCAACCGCAGGATTCGAGTTGGCAGATAGCTTCAAGCAGTTGCACGCAAAAGGACTATGCTATCGCGACATTAACTTCCAAAACGTGTTCTTCGAGCCTGATTCAGGCAGGGTGTTGATATGTGATAACGACAATGTGAGCGTGGACGGAGCCGCGTGTTGCGGTGTGCTCGGCACCCCAAGATTCATGGCCCCTGAGGTCGTGCGAGGTGAGACGAAACCAGACAGCCACACTGACCTTTTCTCTCTGGCGGTATTATTGTTCTATCTGCTCATGGTGCACCATCCATTGGAAGGAAAGAAGGAAGCCGCGATCAAGGCATTCGACCTTCCTGCCATGAACCTGATCTACGGACGAGAACCTGTGTTCATCTTTGACCCGGAGAACGATTCCAACCGGCCGGTTCCTGGCTACCAGGACAACGCGATAGCGTTCTGGCCGATCTACCCTCAGTTCCTGCGTGACCTGTTTACTCGCTCTTTTACTGAGGGAATACGCGATCCAATCAATGGGCGAGTGATGGAGGGTGAGTGGCGCAGCGCTATGATACGGCTAAGAGATTCGATAGTGTACTGTCCAAAGTGCGCCTCCGAGAATTTCTATGACGGTGAGGCTGTAAGAACCAACGGCGGCCAGCTGAACCCTTGTTGGAAGTGCAAGACAAGCTTACCCGTTCCGTTCAGAATCAAGGTTGGAAAGAGCGTAGTTATGCTGAACCATGACACCTTGCTCTATCCGCACCACATTGACGACAATTGTGGATTCGACTTCTCGGCACCGGTGGGTGAGGTTGTGCGGCACCCCAAAGATGCGAATATCTGGGGACTCCGGAACACCACCGGTGGGAACTGGGTCTGCACCGGCACTGATGGCACGGTCAGTGATGTTGTGCCGAACCGCACTGTAGCTCTAAGGCCGGGCATTCGGATTGGATTCGGCAAGACTGAGGGGGAAATACTGCACCGTGAGGATTGACCCACGCCCACGAGAGCTTCTCATCAAGTACGTGAAAGCGCACGGACTGGACATCTGCCACGATGCCTACCGATTCAGGAAGTTTCTGGAGGCGCGCTGCCCCGACAGCGAAAAAGAAATCGATGCGCTGGTTGCAGTTGTCTTTTCGGGTGTGCTTGATCAGTTGCCACCTAAGTGTTTGCTCAGAGGCGCGGAGCCTGTGTTGGACGAGTATGCTCAGCAGATCGAAAAGATATCAGGACTGAGACGGGGTCTGCTGCGATGGGCTCTAGATAGCTGGGTACTGGCGATGGGTGCTGTTCCCTCTGATGATATCGCAGATGCTGTGTCCGGAATACAGCAGCCGAGCGCATCCAGCTCAATGACTGCTCTCGGAAACCCGACAGCTGGCATTACAAGATCAGCTTTAGATGTCGTAAGGGGTCGCAGCAGCGCGGAAGATGCGAGTAGTTCGGGTAGCGGCCAAGGCAACAGCTCGGAAACGGATAATGGCTGCGGTTGCTGTGGCTGCTTCGTCCTAATCGTCGCAGCTTTCCTTGTCTTTGGCATCCTGGGCTTGTTTTCGGTATTTTAGCTCGGATGCCTTGCTTGCAGTTGCCTCCCAGCCTGTCTAAGGACGGTATTCTTGCACATCCAGTTAAAGAGGAGGTTAGTAATGAGTTATGCAGATACAAGCGGAACCAGGCCAGCAGTTACTATAGTCTCTGCCAGGTGCAGTCACACCGGTAGACTCTTCGGGATCCGGTTTGAGAGGATGGGGGAAACCTGGGTTGGTACCTGGGCGTTCGCTATTAAAGAAGAACGCGCATCTCGGGAGGGCTACGATCGCAACGAGATTCGCGGACAGTTCGCTTTTGACGAGAATTACCCGGGTTGCCCTTACTGCGAGGAGCAATCGCTCGTGCAGTGTAGCTGTGGCAAGGCAGCCTGCTACGACGGCAAGGCTAAGAAGGTTAAGTGCCCCTGGTGTCGCACGCAAGGGGTCATAGAAGGATCAGTTGATCGTTTGTCTGGTGGTCGGGATCGATGATTCGACGTCAGCGGAGTGGTCCAAATATGTGGAAGGAAATGGCAAACTGATGCAACACTCGCTTACGGACGGTGTTGCCGTCAGAACTGAATATGATGCCGAACAAAGGCCAGCGCGCGAAGCGTCTATGGCTGTGCTGGTTGAGCGACTGGACAGCCTGCGTGCAATCTCTGATCGATACGGTCTGGCTGATATCTCCGATAAAATAAGCGTTCGGAAGCGCGACGTATCGCTGCCGGTAATGGTCGTCATTGCGGGCGAGGGAAACTATGGCAAGTCGAGCCTGCTAAACGCGTTGGCAGGACGAGATATTGCCCCGGTCTCGATAGTTCCTCTGACCTGGAAAGTCGATGTGTATCGATTGAGCGCATCGAACCGCGAATATGCTCAGGTAAGGTTCGTAGGCGAGGGTAATTACAGGGAGGTCAGTGTAGAAGAAGCGCAGAACCTGTGTGCGAAGGAAGAAAGACTGATCAAGAGCAACCCTGCCAGCAAGCCGAAGATCACTGAGGTTATCTGGCATAGAACCGGTCTACAAATAGGTCCTGAGATATGCCTTGTTGATACGCCGGGTCTAGAACAAGCGGGACTCGGGGTTGACATCACAAGCGAGCGCTTGGTCAAGGGACTTGGCGCCACATACTCGGTCGATGAAGTATGGCACTACTACTACTATCGGGCCGATGTGGTTCTGTGGACCTTTGAATCAACGAAACTGGATTCAAAGGGAACCTTCGATACAATCGACCAACTCACAAAGCTGCAAGCCAAACAGATTGTACCTGTATCCACCAAAGCCGACAAGGTCCCGCGAGAGCGGTGGGGTGAAATTGCAGATCGATTCAAGAAGACCTACGGACGGTATACTTCTTGCGGTCTTGGGCAGAGGTTATTTTGCACCGTATGTGGTGGGAAATCCAACCTTGTTGGGGTAGGTGTCAAAGAGCTCCAAGGCTACATAGAAAACGAGATTGCGGCTCAGGCGGTGAAGACGAAGACGCAAGCGACCTATGATTTCTGTCGAGATACGTCGAGCGAACTTAGCCACGTCCTTGACCTGTCTGCAAAGCAACTTATAGAGAACCTCCGCACTATGGCAGACACGGCAGATGAAGTTGCACTCAACCTGATGAGGGTCGGGGCCGAACAGCGTGATCAGACCGCCCTGCGCGTCAACGGCTATATGATAGCCAAAGCTGAAGGTATTCGTGAGTTTCTCTATCCTATTGTTGAGAATGCTATGAAACAACGTGATCTGTCGTCAGTCGGACACCATCTCAACGAATACTTAGAGCTCAGCAACGTTGAGAGGATGCTGGACACTCAGCTCAAGGAGATCAGCAGCCAGATCCAGTCGTTGGCGGTAGCTCTGTGCAGACAGCGTCGGCTACATCGCGTGATCGTGGGCACAAGCGGTAGAGAAAGCCGTGAGCAGTTTTCCTTCCTCATCGACATCAAAGACCCGCACATTCCGCCCATAAATTTAGGCGACATCACTTGCAACCTACCTCATATAGGGCTCTTCGACGGCTTAGTGCGAGGCATCAAGAACTTCCTCGGGATGGGGTTCAGTATGACTGGCGACGAAAACATGGCTTACCAGCGATATGTTGAAGCCGTAGCCAGACGGCTGGATGAGACCACTAAAAAGGCTCACAGAGCTTTCCACGACCATATACGAGCACGAATCGGCCCCGCGTTGCTTGAGGCAGTGACAGCAAGCTTGACGGTCTCCACGGAAACAAGTGTTACGGAGATTGTCGACCTTCTCCGTAACGTTGATCAAGATCTGAAACAATTGCATTTGTTCTCTGAAGGCGGCAATGCGTTGCCAACCCAGTTTGCCAACTGGGCAAGGTACTGGATCGCCGCGAGCCGGGACGTTGCACTTGCAAAGCAGTTGGTGATGGATGTCCTGTGGCCGCGAGTGGCCGAAATGCAGGGCTATATCAGCTCATACTCCGAACTGCCTGAGATCAGAAAGGAGTTTCAAAAGGGCTTTGTTGCTGCCTATCGGAATACATGCAAGATAAGCTGCCAAACTATCAACCAGGTGGAATCCGGCACGGGAATTGTCTCACGCATACTCAGAGCCGCCACGACATTACTGAGCGGCGGAGCTAGGACCGCAATGGCTACAGCCCACATCAATCAAGCGTCAATCCTATATTTCGGAAATGACAACAAACTCATTGATCTGGTTGCCATAGATTTCAAGGGCTTTATGAGATGTGATCCGGTTCTCGACAACATGGAGCAGAAGATTGCTGAAACGTTGCCCGATGCGGTGGTGAACAAGTTTGCTATCCCTTACTCTTACATTTTGTCGACCCGTCTATATGAAACCCTGACGCAGTTGGAGTCTAGAGAAATTGACGCTTCGATTCCCGCGATTCAGGCGTTTGGCGGAGCATTCTCCAGGTCCTTTGGCTTTGTGCCATTCATCTTCTTCACACTGAGTCCGGTTGCAGGACTGGTCGCCGGGCTGGCAACTCGGAACCTCGTTATTGGGCTTATTGCATGGTCCGCCGCGTTTGCCTATGGTTCAGGTCGGATGATCTTCTCGAAGAGGCAACTCAAGAAGCAGTTAATGCGCAGAACATACCGGGCATCTTTGAAAACTGCGGACAGATGGGTTGCCGACGCATCTTCAATCGTCGCCAGGAGGATTGATGAGACGTTTTTCAAGCAATTGGTTGATAAGCTGGCCTTGCAGTTGAACCCGCGGCCGCTGCAACGAGTAACCTTAGGGGAGTTGACAAATGCTAAACACTAAGGCACAGTCGTTTTTGACTCGATCCGCCCATTATCTCATCGGTGATAAACATGCACGTAACTTCACTCATAGAGCCAACGTCAGCAACTGGCTCCAAGAGTTCACGCTTCATCTGGCGAATGTCTCTGCTGAGCCTGATAAGCTTCTGACCGTTGCTGTTGTAGGTGAGTTCAAAGCTGGAAAATCCACCTTGATTAATGCCATGCTTGGGAAAGAAGTCGCGTTTGTTGATGCTTTCGAAGCAACGACATCAGTGGCCGTCATAAAACCTGGGCCTAAGGAGATGGCTGTCGTGGAAGACTCTGCTGGCAATCGTAAGGTCATGAGTATCGAGCAGTTTGTTAATGCGTGCCGACAATTTAAGATGCGTGACGTTAACCGTCTTGAGATGACCGTAAACCACAACTTGCCGATTGTTGTGATCGATACGCCGGGTATGGGCAGCATTACTACTGCACACGAAGAACGCGCGGAAGCAGCGATAATGGGTTCGGCTGATCTTGTCCTTTGGGTAATGGATCCAAGTGACATGCTGTCGGCCAAAGAAGGCGCGTTCCTCAAGCGCGCTCGTAGTATTAATCTTCCTGTGTGGTGCATTGTCAGCAAAATAGATGAGCTGTCTGCCCCGGAGATTAATGAGTGCATCGAATGCATAGTTCGAACGACAGGTTTGGATAGGAGTGATGTTCTCGCTTTGTCAGCCCATAACCATATCGAGTCAGGGTCTGACCCGGGCGTTGTTGAACTTATGAAGAGACTGCAGCATACCACCCGGCACAGCGCAGACGTGCGCTTCCAGGCGGAAGGAGCCAAGGTTACAGAGCTACTCGACGAGTTTGAACACGCCATTGATTTAATCGGCCACTGCGTGAAGTCAGAGATCGATTGGTTGGATGGCGAGCACGAAATCTTCTCCCAGGAAGCACAGATAGTCAAAGCCACTCTTCTTAGGGATACCAAGTCGTTCCTGGCCGAGTCTGCGGCGGCTTTCTTTGACGAGAAGCTTCCTGCGTTAGTTAACCCTCTTACCTCCCCCGAACATATCTGTCGCATTCTGGTTGAGAGCTTCTCAAAGGAACGACTGCCGTCTGTTGCGGACCGGATAGCATTGAGAGTGCATGAGAAAGCGGTCGCCGTCTGGGACGAGTCATTCGAAGACAGGCATTCTGACCTCAGCAGACAGATCGAGAATCTTGCACGCAATGAGATGCAGGACAGCGATTCAGAGATGTTTCTTCGCAACCAGTTGGTGGTGACTGAAGAAAGGCGCGAGGCTGTTAAGCGCGGGTTTAGTACAGTACCTGCAGCGGTTGGGGCAGGTGCACTAACTCTTATGCTCGATCCCACGGGCATAACAGCCAATCTGGTGACGATGGCAATCGGGGCTTTGGCGGGCCATTTTGCGGGAAAGTCTGCCGAGGGAGTGCCTATTCAGACGACCACCGAGACAAGGGTCCAAAGTCATGCCGTAACTGATTTCGCACGCCAGATGTCTGATACGATTGTGGATCAGTTGGTTGCTTCCGAAGTAATTTGTTACATAGATCGTGTGGTACAACAGGCATTGGATGAGCGATGCCGACAGCGAGTGTTTGGGATGAAAGAGTGTGATATTCAGTCCGTCCACGCTAATTTAGGTCGAATATCGTATGTTCTGAGAGGCATAAGGCTGTCAGGAGACCCGGGAGACGATATGCCCGGTGGCACAAGTCGCGATGACGCTGGAAACGGCAGTTCGGCTGGCGAAGGACAGAGTAGCTTTGCTTCTGAGGCTAGAGTGCAGTTGATGCGCATCGTCAAGGAGCACGGCACTGATATATGCCAGTTTCCCAAACGGGTTGAAGGCTTGCTTAAGGATATGTGCGGGGATTGCCCAAAAGAAGTGTTCCTGCTCACACAATGCCTGAGCAGCGGTGTTATCGGCCGTGTGATGAACCTGCGAAACACGGTGCCAGAGCCAACTCTTATTCTCACTGCGGCGAACGAACTCCAGAAGTCCAGAGAGATTGGGTTTGAAGCTGCCAGATGGGCAGTCAAATCCTGGACCGAGGCTCTGCGCGGCATTCGTTGTAGAGAAGGTGACTAGACGCGTGGGAACTGGGACGCTGAGATTAAGTAAGGTTGTGGCACAGCAGATCGCCGCGGAACTGAGTTTCGCGTGCAGACAGATCGATCGCCGCGATTGGTGGCACATTCTGCTAAAGAGCGCTGGCCGTGCTTCATCGGATACCGTTACGTCAAAGTGCCGCCAAGTGCGCAACCTCGGAAGATTGGCTCGGTCTACCGGACAGAGATACATTCGCGATGGTGTACGCAATTCTGCCCGAGGCGATGCAGGTCGTGCGAAGCAGTTTGTGGCGGGGCTGCCGAGCCGGATTCGTACTTACGCAGACGAGTTCAGAAGACTCAAAGAGCAACAGCAGGCTGATCAAGTCGTAGATATGATGTTGACTTGGATCATATTCTGGGCTTCTGCGGGCGGAAGTGATCTTGAGGGCGGATTGCCGGACATCGACCTTGCATTCGGCATCGGCAATCACCGCAATGTGGTCTCGCATACGGTTCTTCTAGGTTTGGGATCTGAGATTGCCTTGCGCCTGGGGATTGAAGTGTTTGGTGAGATATATTCAAGGCTTCCGTCACACCACATGCGTGCTTGGGATAGTTCGTATAGGTTTCTTCAAACACATAGACGAGCGTCGATAAACGCGATGTGGGCAGGCATAGGTGCTCATTTCCTGAAAGATGCCAACCTCTTTGCGGAAGCAACAAAGCCCTATACTGGCATGCCAATTTCGATGCCTATGGACGTGCACCAAGCACTCTTTGCCGCCAATGGCGCAGCCTGTGAAGCTGCGGCGTTTGTCAGAGATTGACACCTCCACATTCCGGCGAAACGTGGACTAGTTCGTGTTCATGCTCCTTGCCTAATAAGTATGAAGCGGAAAACTACGACTGTGGTGGTTTTCCGCTTTTTTCGTATCTAGGCTTCAACTGCTGGAATAGTCCCCGGATTTTAGCGCGATTGTCCTGTAAAAAATATTGCCTAACAAAATATTGCCTAAGCCATTGACAACGGCAAAAACTGCTGCTACACTCTTGATACGGATTTGACTGGTTGTTTATTGGTAACTATTTGGTAGTTTTACTTGTAATTGGCAGTCATACAGGATTTAATTTATAAGATATTGGTGATTCACAGGAGATTGGACGGAGCCGACGATGTTTGGAGGAACCTACAGACATAACCTGGATTCCACGGGAAGATTCATTATGCCCCTGGATATGAGAAACAGCCTCGGTTCGCGGTTTTATGTGACAAAGGGGCTGGGATGTTTGTGCGTGTTCACCCAAGAATGGACACGCAAGCTGGAGGAAGAGCTTAGCCGACTTGCAAGCCCGCTTGCCCAACTGCTAAATCCGGAGGTCTCCAGGCTTCACAGGCATTTCTTCAGCGGCATGAACGAAGCAAGCACCGATAAGCAAAATCGGGTGCAGTTGACCCCGGAGCATCGACGCTACGCTGGGATTCATGAAGACGTCGTGATCTGCGGTTGTGGGGAATACATCGAGCTGTGGTCTCCTGAAGCCTTTGAAGAATATGAAAAGAACAATGGGCGTGTCGAGGACTTGATCCGATCCGGGGAGGCGCTTTTGCCGCCGACTCTACTGCCGGGGGAGGGTGATGTCGGAATACCATCAGCCGGTCCTGGTCAATGAGGTCATAACGCTGCTTGCTCCAAAGGAGGGCGGCGTTTTTCTTGATGCAACCCTCGGGGGCGGAGGACACGCAGCCGAACTGCTTCAAAGAATTGGTGCAGCCGGGACGTTGGTTGGTATCGACAGAGATCCCCAGGCTATTCAGTTTGCAGGGAAGCGTTTGCTGGCCATGGATGGCCGTTTAGTTTTGATTGAGGGCAACTTCGCGGACGTGAAGGCCTTGCTTGAGCAAAGAGGGATTTCTGAGCTGGATGGGGCGCTTTTCGATTTTGGGGTCTCCTCGCACCAATTGGATTCGCCGAGGGGGTTCAGCTTCCAGCGCGATGAGCCGCTGGATATGCGAATGGGGGCAGGCGAACAAAGCGCAGCCGACATTGTGAACCGATATCCCGAAACTGAATTGGTTCGAGTGATTCGAGATTATGGCGAGGAACGCTATGCGCGTAGAATCGCAAGAGCGATCCTCAAACGGCGTGGCCAAAAACCAATATCGACAACCAAAGAGCTGGCTGATGTGATCGTATCGGCGATTCCAGGAGGAGGTGCGCGGCAGGAGATACACCCCGCCACTCGCACATTCCAGGGGATCAGGATAGAAACAAACAACGAACTGGCGGCAATCGAAAAAGCGATACCTGATGCGGTTGATCTTCTAAAGAGAAATGGAGTCATTGCCGCGATTAGCTTCCATTCTCTTGAAGACAGGCTGGTGAAGACTATTTTCAGGAAATTGTCCGGCAGGTGTGAATGCGATCCGAGATTGCCGGTGTGTGCGTGCGGTGCGCATAAAACGATAAAAATGCTCACCGCAAAGCCGGTGATGGCTGGAGCGGAAGAAGTCGCGGCGAATCCGCGCAGCCGGAGCGCAAAGTTGCGCGCCGCGTTGAAAATATCCGAGTAGGTTTGGCAACGTTAGAGAGGAGTGGGATCAACAATGGGTGCTGCTTGTCCGGTTGTGAAAATTAAAAATCCGAGAAGCGTAAGTAGCTCTACGCGCGGGAGAACCAGGCGTCGGCTGAAGACCAGAGCGCCGATGTTTTCTATGCTGATGCTTATTGTTTTTGCCGTGGCGCTGCCGTTTGTCCACGCGAACATCTACGCCAACCTCAAAAAAACGAGCTACTCAAAGGATGAATATGAGGCGAAGCGCTGGCGTGAACGAGTTGAAAATGAGCGCCTGAAGGTGCTCGTCGACCAGCATTCAAGCTACAGCCGCCTGAAAGGCGACGCATTGAACATGGGGATGGTTCCTGCGGCGCATTATGATTTTTTGAAAAGTCCGCAGTTTGTGGCAAGCAGATAGGTTCGACGCTTTGTTGTCGGTGAATCGGAGCGGGTGAGAGATTTGGCTACCGGGCACAGAGGGCTGGTAAGAAAAAGGACGTTTGTGCTCTTTATCCTGCTGGTTGCAGTGTATTTGGCAGTGGCTGGGCGATTGCTCTACGTCCAGGTCATAAACAATGAGCACTATCTAAAGTGGGGCGCGAGCATCTCCCAAAGGCAAATTCCGCTGCCCGCCGTCCGCGGCACCATATATGACCGTGACAAACGGGTGCTGGCCGTAAGCATCGAGTCTGCATCAATTTTTGCGCGCAGAAAAGAGCTTAAAGATATCAAATTTGCTTCGAAGAAACTGGCTGAAACGCTTGGAGAAGATGCCAAAACCATAGAGACAAAGCTGCAAAGCGAACGCGATGAGATATGGATTGCGAAGCGTGTAGATCCCAGGATTGGTCGCAGGATCAATCAGGGATACAAAACCACGGTCCGAAAAAAAGTCGGTAAAGGTTATCGGGATGTCGAGAAGCAGTTGAAACTGCCGGGTATTGGGGTCGTATATGAGGCCAAAAGGGTCTATCCGGCGGGTGCGGCGGCTTCCCAGGTGCTGGGTTTTGTAAATTCCGACAACGTCGGCGCAGAAGGGCTGGAACGGGTCGAAAATAAGGAACTGTGTGGGCGGGATGGCAGCTTGGAAGCTGATGTGGACGCTCGTCGAAGAGTAGTTCCGGAAGCTTTGCGCACCCTTAAACAGCCGGTAAATGGCAAGGATGTGGTGTTGACCATTGACCTCACGATCCAACAGATCGCCGATGAAGCTCTGAGGAAGATGGCTGAGACGTATACTCCTGAAAGCGCATGCGCCGTGGTGCTGGATTCTCGGACGAGCGAAGTGCTGGCGGTAGCAAATTATCCTGCATTCGACCCGAATGCAGCGAGTAGAAATAATCCTGCTCTGTGGCGTAATCGAGCCGTAGCAGATCTATATGAGCCGGGAAGTACATTGAAAATGGTAACTGTGGCCGCTGCTGTCAATGAAGGCATCAGCCCCAGATCAATAGTGACTCACTGTGCACGAATTGAAAGTATTACCGGTGGAAGAATTCGCTGCAGTGTGCACCCGCCATACATGAGCGGGCATGGGCCTGTGGATATGTATAAAATTATCCAGCACTCCTGCAATATCGGGTCGGCGCATCTGGCGTTTCGATTGGGATCAAAGAAACTTTATGAATATGAAAAGGCGTTTGGTTTGATCGACAGGACGCGGGCGGGGTTTGGGTGCGAGGCTGCCGGTTATATGATCCCACCAGAGAAGTGGCGCCCGATGAAACTGGCCAATATAGGCTTCGGGCAAGGTATCGCGGTCACCCCCTTGCAGATGGCGGCGGCATACGCGACCATCGCAAACGGAGGCGTATATAACGAGCCGCAGATAGTTAAAGAGATTCGAGATTCCAAAGGTGAAATGGTAAAACGCGCAAGCGACGTAAAGCCAAGGCAAGTGATAAGTCGAGAAGCTGCGAACGAAGTCACAAAAATGCTTATGCTCTGCGCCGAAGAAGGCACCGGCAAGCCTGCACAGATCAAAGATAGGACAGTTGCGGGCAAAACCGGCAGTGCGCAGATCGCCAAGCCGAAAGGCGGTTATGAGCCGGGTGAGTTTATCGCTTCGTTTATAGGCTTTGCGCCCGCGACAAAACCTCGGCTGGTGATAGCCGTAGTGGTAACCAGGCCGCGCGGGTCGCATTGGGGGGCGACAGTTGCTGCGCCGGTGTTCAAAGAAATTGGAGAGCAGTCGCTTTGGTATCTCAGAGTTCCGCCGGATGCGCCTGAAAAGCCAAAATCAGTCCCGAAGCCAGGCGGAACTGCAAAAGAACTTGTGTGATTGACCAGGCAGGCAGGTGCAGAGATATAACTTTTAGCTTGTTTTATTAGTTTGGGGCGGCGGGCAGACGAGAATTGTGGAGACTTGGGCGAATCTGCGATTCTTGCCGCGGTCCCAATCATCTATACTTTTCGCTTTTGCGGAAAGTCGGCGGCCCGCCAGCCGATTGGCTGGTCGCTTAGCGCTGGGGTTGTGTTGTTGCCGGACAAGATACATGGGCGAATCTTGTGCTGCGGAGCACAACCCCCTTTTTTGATGCTGCTGTTAACCCTTTGCTTCACTGGGGCGTTATAATATAAGCTATGCAATTATCTAAACTTACTAAATATCTGACGGATGCAAGTATTGTGCGGCCGGGCAACGCTGAGATTGCCGGGATCACGTATGATAGCCGGGAGGTGAAGCCGGGTTGGCTGTTTATCGCCATCAAGGGAGGCTCCTTTGATGGTCATAATTTCATAAACTCGGCCATAGAGTCCGGAGCGGCGGCTGTATTAGCCGAACGCCCAATCGAGGATATAAACGTGCCTTGTGTCGTGGCGCCGGATGGCAGAAAGGCGATGGGGGAGATTGCCGCGCCGTTTTTCGATTATCCCACTCGCAAGCTGAAACTAATTGGAGTGACCGGGACAAGCGGAAAGACAACCGTCACCCATTTGGTTCAGTCCATATTCAATGCCAATGGCCAGTTGACCGGGTTGATCGGGACGCTCGGGTCCCGAATCGGCGGCGAACTCATCGAAACCAAACATACCACACCCGAATCCGTCGATCTTCAGCGAACCTTTGCGGATATGCTCGAACGAGGCGCGACCGCTGCCTGTATCGAAGCCAGTTCTCACGGGTTATATCAAGGCCGCACCGCTGGTTGTGAGTTCGATTGCGGGATATTTACGAACATCGCTCGGGACCACCTCGATTTTCATGGCACGGTCGAAAATTATCTCGACGCCAAACTTATCTTGTTCCGAGACTATCCGGCGAAATCTCAAAAACCATTCGTCGCAGTAGTAAATGCGGACGATCCGGCGGCTGGGCAAGTCATCAGCGCATCGCCAAAAGCGATTACATTCGCTGTTGATAGCGACGCGGATGTCAAGGCGTCCAACATTCGGATCACCGATCGGTCGGTTCGATTCGATATGGCTTACTCGGGGCAAAGCGTGCCGATTTTGCTCAACATTGGCGGCTATTTTAACGTATACAATGCTCTGGCGGCGGGTTCTGCCGCTCTGGCGATGGGTCTTGATCTTGCCGCGGCCGCCGCCGGTTTGTTAGCAGCCTGCCAGGTGCCGGGGCGGTTTGAATTTGTCGATTGCGGGCAGGATTTCGGGGTGATAGTCGATTACGCGCATACCCCTGATGAGCTTGAGAACGTGCTCCGTACGGCAAAAGAATTGACCTCAAAACGATTGATCGTGACGTTCGGTTGTGGTGGCGATAGGGACACAGGAAAACGCCCGATTATGGGCAAAATAGCCGCCGATCTCGCCGATGTGCTGGTGGTAACATCCGACAATCCCCGCTCGGAGGACCCCGAGTTGATCATCGCAGATATTATGGCTGGAATCCACGAACAGGACCGCGGCCGCGCCATAATTCGCCCCGACCGTGGGGAGGGTATCCGCGAAGCGATTATGTGCGCCGAGCAAGGCGATGTTGTCGTAATCGCCGGCAAGGGCCACGAAGACTACCAGATATTCGCGAATCGCACTATTCATTTTGATGACAGGGAAGCAGCACGGGAGGTGCTAGGATGCAGCCGATCACAGCCGGAGAAGTAGTTGAGGCGGTCAACGGAGAGCTGATAGCCGGTGATCCGAACGCTAAAATATCCGGAGTCAGCGTCGACACGCGCACAATCGAGCAAGGGGATCTGTTTATAGCCTTGACCGGGGAAAACTCGGACGGGCACAAATTTCTGGCGGATGCGCTCTCGAAGGGAGCCGCCGGTGTGATGGTATCACGCAAAGTGGAAGCGCAGTGTCTGGCTGTCCGCGTGCAGGATACCTTGCTTGCGATTGGCGATTTGGCGGCGTTCTACAGATCGAAATTCAATCCGACTATGATCGGAGTCACGGGCAGCGTCGGCAAAACAACCACAAAAGAGATGATTGCAGCGGTGGCCGCGTCCTGCGGCCCCATACTCAAAAACGAGGGTAACTTCAATAACGAGATCGGCCTGCCTTTGACGCTGTTTAACCTTGCGAGCGAACACAAGACCTGCGTTGTTGAGCTGGCGATGCGCGGGGCTGGACAAATAGACTATCTCGCCAAAATCTCGAAACCGCAAATAGGCGTGATAACCAACATCCACATGTCTCACATAGAACTTTTGGGGTCGATGGACGCCATCGCCGACGCCAAAGCCGAGCTTCTCGATTCTCTGCCGAGCGACGGCACCGCGATTTTGAACGCCGATGACGCCTATTTCGATTATATGCTCAGAAGGACAAACTGCCGCGTTATATCTTATGGCGAAGCGCCGAATGCCATGGTGAGGACTACCTCCAAGGGCATCGATTCCGACGGCTGTTGCAGTTTTGATGTCGTAACGCCCCAGGGTGGGTTTGCCGTGCACGTTCCTGTCCCGGGCGAGCACAACATCAAAGACGCGTTGGCTGCTATCGCTGTCGGAGAAGTGCTTGGTATAGATCATGAGTCGATTCGCAGCGCTCTGACGAACTTCAAAGCCCCGGAGAAACGCTCCAAAGTAGTCCCGAGCCGCAGGGGATTTATCGTTATCGATGACACCTACAACGCCGGCCCGGCTTCGATGAAGAGCGCAATCAAAACCCTCTCAATGATGGAGGGGGGGCGCAAGATCGCGATTCTGGGGGATATGCTGGAACTGGGCGATCATGCGATTGCGGCGCATCTAGATATCGGCAAAGATGTCAAAAACAGCGGCATCGATATGTTGTTTGTAGTCGGGGAGCTTGCCAAGCTCATATCCCGCGGAGCTATCGACGCAGGGATGCCGACATCGGCGATCAACGAGTTCGATGACAGCGCTCAGGCGGCTCAAGAAATTGTTGGAAAGATTCGCGAGCGCGACATTGTGCTGGTGAAAGGTTCACGCGCAATAAAGATGGAACGAATTGTGGAGAGTTTAGTTGATGTCTAATGTGACATTTATAGCCCTGCCGTTTGCGGCTGCGTTTGTGGTGGGAATGCTGTTTGCGCCGGGTATGATCTCAGCGCTAAAACGCCGTGGTGTCGGGCAGACTATCAGCGAGGATGGGCCGGATTCTCATAAATCCAAAGCCGGGACACCGACTATGGGCGGATTGATAATAATCGCGGGTATCCTCGGCGGCGCGTTGGCCTGTGTTTGGTATTTCCAGCCGATGACACAACTGCAAAGCGGCCTCACGTCGTGGATACCGACGCTTTTCGCCTTACTTGCGTTGTGTTTGGGCTATGGAGCGCTCGGTTTTGTCGATGACTACCTTACGATCCATCCGATTCGAGGCATCCGTGGTATATCGAGCAAGCCTAAGTTCGCTTTGCAGGTCCTATTGGCAATCGGTTTTCTTGTGTGGCTGGCGATCGCTCGTCAGCATACGTTCACTCCAATTTTATGCATCGGCACGAAACAGATCATCGGGGGGTGGCTGTATTGGGCGTTTGCCGTGGTGTTCCTCGTCGGGATGGCTAATTTTGTAAACATCACGGATGGCTTGGATGGATTGGTCTCCGGCCTTGCCGCGATAGCTGCTGTGGCTTTCACCCTGCTTTTGATCTTTGTGCCGCTGCGACACGCCACCGAGTCCCGCGAGATTGTGCTGTTGATGCCTGCTCTAGCCGGCGCGTGCCTTGCTTTTTTATGGTTTAACACAAACCCGGCCAAGGTTTTCATGGGGGATACAGGCGCTCTTGCGATCGGGGTTTTGCTGCCTGCCGTCGCGATCATAACACACACCGAGCTGCCGATGATAGTCGTATCCCTGGTCTTTATACTAGACGGCCTCTCGAGTGCACTGCAGTGGGCCGTATTCAAGTTTACCCGAATCACAACAGGCACGGGTAAAAGAGTATTCAAAAAAAGCCCCATCCATCATCATTTTGAGCTTTCCGGTTGGATGGAGCAGACTGTGGTCGTCAGGTTTTGGATATTTGGAATCATTGCGGCGCTAATGGCTTTTGTGGGCGCGGGGATGGATTGGTGGTAGGCTTCAGTGGTAAATCATGAATAATTATGCGAAAAAAACAATAGCGGTAATCGGGATAGCTCACACAGGGCTTGCAATAGCAGAAGTAATGCGCGACCGAGGCGCACAGGTTCGCATCTACGATAAAAAAGCTGCCGGCGAGCTAGCCGACGAAATCGCTATCGCCAAATCATTCGGGGCAGAGGTTGTCACGGGCACAAACAGCGTCGACCTCAACGGCGTCGATCTACTGGTGCCAAGCCCTGGAGTGCCTGCGAATCTACCGGTTTTTGATGAGGCTCGCATTCGCAATGTAGAGATAATCAGCGAGATAGAACTGGCTTTTCGACTATCCAAAGCCCCGATTATCGCAATCACCGGCACAAACGGAAAAACCACTACCACTATCCTCACCGGGCGAATGCTGCAAGAGTCGGGGATCGAAACATACATCGCCGGCAACGTCGCCGCGGGAGATATCCGCTTGCCCCTCATTTCGGCTGTACATAAAGCAGCGCCGCAGAGCGTCATTGTAGCTGAGATCAGTACATTTCAACTCGAATGGGTGCATAAATTTCAGCCGAAGGTCGCGATGCTGCTGAATATCACAAGCGATCACCTCGACCGGCACAAATCGGTTGCCAACTACGCCGCACTCAAGGCCCGAATATTCGAAAATAAAACAGCGCAAGATTTTGCCGTAGTCAATGCGGACAACCCACTCGCGGCGTCAGTGATCCCCACACTCGCCGGACGAGTTCTGCGATTTTCTACTAAATCCGAAGTGGATGAGGGTGGATTTCTCCGGGCCGATGAGCTATATATCAAAATCGATGGGCGTGAAGAGTTTATCTGCAAGAGGGACGAGATTCCTTTGATCGGCGCACACAACATAGAAAACGTGCTGGCAGCGGCCTGTGGGGCGAGATTGCTTGGTGCATCCCCGGACAGCATCCGAAACGCCGTGCTGAAGATGACTCCTGTTGAGCATAGGCTCGAGCCTGTCGCCACAATCGATGGGGTATTGTATATAAACAATTCTATGTGTACTAATCTTGACGCTGTGGTGTGTTCTATCGATGCTATCGAAAGGCCGCAGATAATTATCGCAGGCGGCAAGCTCAAGGGCGATGCTCAGGACTTTTCGCCTGTCGGAGAGGCGTTTAGCCGAAGGGCAAAACACGTGATTTTGATTGGCGATGATTCTTATGTGCTGCGCGATGCTGCAATCCGGGCCAACTTCGATAAGCTTTCTGATGTCGAATCTATGTACGATGCCGTTTACCTCGCACGCACGCTCTCAAAACCTGGGGATGTGGTCGTTTTGACCCCTGGGCTTGCAAGCTTCGATATGTTCGACAACTTCGAGCATCGCGGCACCACCTTTAAGCAAATCGTGACAGAAATGGAGCGTGGTCGGACGTGAGAAAAAAATCCGACGCAAAACCGGGCCAGATCGATTTGTGGCTGGTCTTGTTGGTGATGGTTTTGGTGATGGTCGGCATCTGGCTGGTCTACGACTCGAGTTTTGCCACAACGGTCGAATCCGCCCAGGCCAACAACGATGCGGCATACTTCGCCAAAAGGCAGGGGGTCTTCGCGCTAATCGGCCTTGTGCTTATGTATGTTGCTTCGTGGCTTCGCCTCAGTTGGCTGTCGAAGATAGCGGCTCCTTTGCTTCTTGTGTCCATTGTGTTGCTTATCGGGTTATACGGGTTCGGCACAAAGGTCAACGGCGCACTGAGATGGTATAAATTCGGCCCCCTGACCGTTCAGCCAAGCGAATTGGCCAAGCTCGCCATTGTGATTTATCTGGCAGATTTCTTTTCGCAGGGCAAAAAAATATTGCGCAATCTGGATTCCAGATGGGCAATGCCGTTGATGCTGGTGGCTGCGGTGATATGTTTGATAGCCGCTCAACCCGATCTGGGGACAGCTATAGCTATAGTGGCGACCTGCCTTGCTATGTGGATTGCAGCGGGCGCACGAAAACGGCATATCGCGTTGGTGGTCGCCGGTATGGGCGGGCTGCTGTTGCTGCTCATCACGGTGGCTCCGTATCGCCTCGACAGGGTTAAGGTGTGGCTTGATCCATGGCATTACAGATATGATGACGGTTATCAGGTCGTCCATTCTTTGATCGCCCTCGCCAGAGGCAATATTCTCGGCTGCGGCCTGTGTGAAGGGCTGGAAAAGCTATATCTCCCTGCAACTTCGACAGATTTTATTTTTTCTACACTAGGTGAAGAAACCGGCTTGCTCGGAGGGCTTGCGCTGCTCACTCTCTTTGTGCTTTTCATATTCAAAGGATTGGATGTCGGATGCAAATCGGCCAGCGTGTATGCCGATCTACTGGCGGTCGGGATTACATCTATGATCGGCCTGCAGGCTCTTATCAACGTCGCCGTGGTCAGCTCGTTTATCCCCGCCACGGGGGTTACTCTGCCGTTTATGAGCTACGGCGGATCGTCGCTTGTTGTCACTTTGGTCTCAGTCGGGATACTGCTGGCAGTGTCGAGAACCGCCTCGAGGGCGAGTCGATGAGACGCAAAATCGTGCTAACAGGCGGGGGGACCGGCGGACATGTGTATCCCGCAATCAGTATAGCCCAGGCGTTGAAAGTGGCAAGCCCGGAGGTCGAACTACTTTACATCGGCAGTTCACACGGGCCTGAAGGTGATATAGCGCGCAAGGCAGGGCTGGAGTTTGTCCCCATCCCAAGCGGCCCACTTACGAAAAGCTTGTCTGCGCGAAATATGAACTCACTGGCTAAATTGATTGTGGGGATATTCAGAGCCAGGCGAGCGCTGAAGCAATTCAAGCCCGACGTAGTCGTCGGCACCGGCGGATATGTTACGGCCGCTATATTATCCGCACAGCGCACCCTTGGGGGCCGAATCGTCATCCACGAACAAAACGCCCGCCCCGGCCGCACCAACACACTTCTTGCCAAAATCGCAGACAAGATTTGTGTGACGTTCGATAGCTCAACAGCTTATCTGCCGGAAGGAAAAACCGAGGTAACAGGGCTCCCGATTCGCGCAGAGTTTCGATCGCTTCCCGCCAAATCGGATGCCAGGCAAAAATTAGGGCTGGATGTCGATCTATTTACCATCGTTGCCGTTGGGGGCAGCCAGGGCGCAAAAAAACCGAACGAGATAATCACTTCCGCGTGGCCTCTTGTGGATAACGAATCCACCCAATTGCTGCATCAGGTCGGCGAGCGAAATATCGAAGAAATGCGCTGCACCCTCGGCGATCCGGAGGAACATCCACGCTATCGTGTCGAAGCATATTTAGATATGCCTGCGGCTCTTGCGAGTGCGGATCTGGTGATCAGCCGAAGCGGCGGCACGGTGGCGGAGATAACAGCCGCCGGCAAGCCGAGCATTTTGTTTCCGTACCCTTATCATAAGGATCAGCACCAAAAACGCAACGCCGAGCATCTAGTCGAGCACGGCGCGGCGGTATTGTGTGATGATTTATCGACGACTCCGGCCCAACTGGCGGACATAATTTCGGATCTGCGTGGAAATCCTGATAAACTATCTGCGATGGCGCAGGCGAGCGCGGCCCTCGGCAAACCCGACGCGGCGGATAAAGTGGCGAGCATAGTGCTCAACATCGCGAAAAATTGAGTGGCAATGAACGATTATCCAAAATCTAAATATCATCTCATCGGTATAGGCGGCAGTGGCATGAGCGCTATTGCACACATACTCCATCAGCGTGGGGTTGTAGTGACAGGCTCGGACAAGCAGGAAAACGACGCTGTCCACAGATTGCGTTCCGAGGGTGTCACCATTTCGATCGGGCACAGAGCGGAAAACGTTCACGGGGCTGATGTCGTCGTATATTCTGCGGCGATACCTTCGGACAACCCCGAACTTACGGAAGCCCGCCGCCTCGAGATTTCTGCAATAGAACGCCCGGAGATGCTCGGGCGTTTGATGAAGCCATACAAACATCGGATTGCAGTCGCGGGCACTCACGGCAAAACCACTACTACTTCGATGATAGACACGATATTCGAGTGCGCGGCTCTCGACGCTACTGCGCTTATCGGCGGTGATCTCAAGAGCCTGGGCGGCAATGCAAGGCTGGGGCGCGATTCGATCATCCTCACTGAAGCATGCGAGGCATTTGGATCGTTTCTGCACCTGCACCCATCCATTGCGGTTATAACCAACATCGACGCAGATCATCTCGACTACTATAAGACTGTCGAAAATATCGAGAATGCGTTTGCGCAGTTCGTCAGCCAGGTAACTGGTGATGGTGTCGTGATTGCGTGCTGGGATGATGCGAGAGCGCGCAAGATTTGTGAGCGGAGCGGACGAAGAGTCGTGCGGTATGGCGTGGAAGGCGATCCGGATGTGATGGCTGTAGACATAAACACATCCACCCCACGGCCCTCCTACACCCTGGTTCGTAGCGGCAGGCCGCTGGGGGTGGTCAATCTTGGAGTCGTCGGCATGCATAATGTGCTGAACTCCTTGTCGGCTGCTGCGGCAGCTTTCGAGATGGGCATTGAATTTGAGGTGGTGGCTCGCGCGCTGTCCGATTTTCGAGGCGCGGGGCGGCGCTTCGAAGTGCTATATGACGACGGCAAGGTCTTAGTAGTAGACGATTATGCGCACCACCCATCGGAGATCAAAGCTACACTGTCCGCAGCCCGCTCGGCATACGACAAGCGCATAATCGCGATATTTCAGCCTCATTTATATTCGCGCACGCAGATTTTTCAGGCTGATATTGCCGAAGCGCTCTCCATCGCGGATCAGGTTATAGTCGCGCCGATTTACGCCGCCAGAGAACAACCAATCGAGGGTGTCGGCTCCGAGTCTATTATCGGCTTGATGGCGCAAAAAGGCTATAAAAACGCTCGTTACGCTGCGGACATAGACGCGCTCCCCGATGAACTAGCCGAGTCCCTCAATGACGGAGACATGGTTATAGTGCTCGGGGCAGGGGATATCCGTCGCGCCAGCGAGCGTTTAGCCGAGCTTCTATCTGCTCGCTCGATGGATTTTCCGCTGAAGTTCACAAAAAACGAGCCGATGGCGAGCCATACTACCCTCGGGGTCGGCGGGCCTGCTGATTATTATATCGAAGTGGAATCCGAAGAAGAACTCGCCGGTTTGATGAAATATATCTCATCCCATGACCTGCCCTGGATGATCCTCGGCGACGGCGCGAATCTGCTGGTTTCCGACAAGGGAATTCGTGGGGTTGTCATACGGATGCGCGGCTCCCTGACGGGCATCGAGGTCGACGGCAGCGTTATAAAGGCTGGCGGCGGGGTTGACATATCCAAAGTGGCGGATGTGGCCGCAGAGCGGTCGCTGACCGGTTTGGAGGGAGTCGGAACGGTGCCGGGCAGCGTCGGAGGGGCGATTGTCATGAACGCCGGAACCCATCGCGGCTACATAGACGCGGTCACGCGGAGTGTCACGGTTGTCAGCAGCGCCGGAGAGATACAGACCTTGTCAAAAGAGGAATGCGGCTTTACGTATCGTAACAGCCGCTTCCAGACGGATCACTCCTTGATTATTACGTCTGCTACATTTGCTTTGTCGCCTGGTGATGGTTCGGCGATAACAGAGCATTTGAGCAGTGTGCGGAAGCATCGCGCTGAGACCCAACCTAGAGGTAAGAGCGCGGGCTGTTTCTTCAAGAACCCGGCGGACAAAAGCGCTGGCAGGTTGATCGAATCTGCCGGAGCAAAGGGCCTGCGCGAGGGTGGGGCGGAAGTCTCCACTGTGCACGCTAATTTTATAATGAACACCGGCAATGCGACGGCGGCGGATTTGCGCACCCTCTCCGAACGCGTAAGAGCTATGGTGCGAGAAAAACATGGAATCGAGCTGGAATACGAGGTCAGATTGGTAGGCGAATGGTGAAGAAGCGGGTCGCTGTCCTGATGGGCGGCATATCATCGGAAAGAGACGTGTCTCTTTCCACGGGCAAACAGATACTTGAGTCTCTTGATTCAAACAAATATGATGCTTTCGGGGTCGATGCGGCGCTGCTTACCGGCAGCAGCCGAAGCGTTCTCAAGGGCGCGGATATGGAGATCGATGCGGTAAGTCAGGCCAGGGAAGCGATGGCAGCGTTAGCCGCAGTCGACAGCATAATAGGTTCGGGTTCTCATACGAAAGTCGATTGCGTTTTCATAGCGCTGCACGGCAAATATGGTGAGGATGGCACAATTCAGGGCATGTTGGAGCTTTTCGGCATACCATATACCGGCTCGGGGGTGTTGTCCAGCGCACTTGCTATGGACAAATCGATGGCCAAAAAAGTCCTGGCCGCTGACGGAATCCCTGTTCCGGATTCGGTCGATTTCACGGTTGGCGATGGCGAATGGGATCGTGGGGGTGTCGCGGAGTCGGTCGCTCGCATAGGCTATCCCGTGATGGTGAAGCCCAGCCGGCAAGGGTCGACTATAGGGATGACGAAAGTGAAATCAGCCGATATGCTCGACCAGGCTATTGAGAAAGCGGCCGTATATGACGACCAGATAGTCGTTGAGCAATTCGTCTCCGGGCCGGAATTGACCGTCAGCGTTCTGGGAAACGGCGAGGCGTATGCGCTTCCGGTAATCGAGATAATCCCAAAAAGCGAGTATTATGACTACGAATCCAAATATGCGCTGGGCGGCTCGGAGCATATTATTCCCGCCCGGCTAAGTGATTCCGACACTGCCCTGGCGCAAAAGCTCGCGGTGAAGTCTTTCAAATCCTTGGGCTGCAGTGGCATGGCTCGGGTTGATTTAATCGCCGGATCAGAAGGAATGCGCGTTCTTGAGGTGAATACTATACCAGGTATGACGCCGACCAGCCTTCTGCCTGAAGCGGCAAAAGCCGTGGGCATTTCATTTGGGCAGTTGCTGGATATGTTGATCGAGTTAGCTTGCGAGGAGGGTGAGTAGAGTTGTCAAGGACGGCAAAAACCACAAGCGTCAAAACCCGGCGAACCAGTGCTACTAGTCGAAAACGACCAAGAAATCGGCGCAAACCCAACTATTTGTTGTTGTTTTCCATTTTTGTGATGGCTTTTTTGACCGCTGGATCGATCACTTTTGCTCTCACAAATCCGAGGATGAACATTACTTCGGTCGAGATCAAAGGCGCGAAATTGGCAGATGCCAAGGCGATCGAAAAAATCACCGGCGCGGCAGTCGGATCTAATATAGTTCTATTCCGCAAGGCTTCAATGTTGCGAAAAATCGCCGACCACAACGAAGTGCAGTTCGTTAAAATGGGGCGGAAATATCCAAATAAACTTTGGGTGAGAGTCTGGGAACGGGAGCCATGTGCGGCTATAATCAACGACGGTCACTGGTATCTCATTCAATCAGATGGTTTTGTGTTTCATAAAACTTCTGCAGTTCCAAAAGGCGCTCCGATGGTTCATCTTGCAACGGCAACACCCCTTAAGCCTGGCCAGCGCTGCCAATCCCCGGCTGTTAGCAGCGTTTTGCAGATAATCCGGATAGCCGCCCAGCACCAGACTGAATTTCGCAAGATTATCGTTGACCAGTTCGGTGATATATGCTTAAATATGGACAGCGATTTATGCGTTAAGCTGGGTCAGCCGGACGAGATTGCACGAAAAATGTCATTATTGCGACATGCGCTGCTGGAAAGGCCGTCGATTGCTCGCGAAGGGGAGTATATCGACCTAAGCTGCCCTTCCGCGCCCGTGTGGAAACGTAAGGCGACCCTGCTGACTGCGTCTTAGCGGGAGAAAAATGTCGACATTAGCGCCACCGGTGCGTGGCAAAGCCTGGCTCTGGCAAATAACTGCGCTTTGTATTGTCCTTGGTATGTTGCTTGCGTTGTCACTCAAAACCCAACGCCAGGCGATAGAGAGCAACGAACCCG
>LSQX01244017.1_pt1 | contig 24501 bp, 21 predicted proteins | sample 654561 | NCBI WGS metagenome assembly LSQX01 (sample SAMN04489861, study PRJNA283612) | anaerobic digester metagenome | isolation source: 4 biogas reactors fed with cattle manure at either 37C or 55C with and... | place: Denmark: Kongens Lyngby | collected 2014
ATATCCTCAACCAGCTGCCAGGCAGCCTTGTGTGCCAAAAAGTTTGACAGGTATCTGAATAATACCCTTAGCAGATACAAGGCAATCAGTATAAATGTCAGTTTAAGAATCAAATCAAAATATTTCTGGCTTTCCCCGCTTTCAACTATGCCTGTCATCCTGGTAAGTATTTTGGGAGCGGCAAGGTTGAGGATGGTCAGCGAAAAGGTAGAAAAAATGGCAATAAAATAAAGGCCTTTGTATCGTATAGCTTCTTTTCCTAGTCTCCAGAGAAGTTTCATCCTTAGCCTCCTAAAATTCTGTGTTCAGTATATTTTATCAAAGTATTGTGAAAAAATCATCACAGAATAAGAAACCCGGCCTCTGGCCGGGCTTTTAACTACACCTTTTTATACCAGTCCGCATATTTTGATGAGCAGGGCAGAGTTGCTTTTCCGTTTTCATCAGGAAAAGGCGACAGATCGTCATTTCTGCACTTATCTCTCTCTGCCTTGTTCCTAAAATCCGGTATTTTATACTCCGCTCCTCTTTCAAGCGAGCTTCTCCATGCCAGAATTCCCACTGCAGACATGGAAACAGCCTTGTACACATCAAAGTATGGTTTGGTGCCTTCCTTGATATTATTCAGAAAATGATAGATCACCCAGAAGTCTCCTCCACCGTGACCTGCCTTTTCAGCAAGCTCCTTGTGGGAAGGCCATTCAGGCTGATATGTCCTTTCTGTCTCCTCTCCCTCTGGTGTGTTCCAGGGGTTGTACGCAAGCCTTACAAGATTTTGATTGCCCCTTATGGATTCTGCACCACCCTTTTCACAGGCAAGTCGATACCAGTTGCCATGCGGGCCAAAGCTAGCACTGCCGGTCACCCTGAACAAAGCACCATTATCCATTTCAACCAGCATAATGGAAACCATGTCACTTACCTTTCTTATACCTGTCTTTACAAGCATTTCATCAAAAAGCTCCGAGTGAACACTTTTTGCATTGACATAAACAGGCATGGTATCCGTTATCATCATCAAAGGAGCAAGGGAATGGGTAAGATAATATGTGCGCGGCAGCCATGCCCTCCAATGCAGTGAATTTGGGGTCAGGTATTTTGCCTCATTTATGTTCATGGGATGAACATATTCGCCTTCAGCATAAATGACTTTGCCCAGCGTGCCGCCTTTGTAGATTCTTTCAAGCTCCTGGTTGCACAGCATGTATGGATAGTTTTCTGCAAGAGCATAAATTGCACTTGAACGCTCCTGTGCTTCAACAAGCTCCACGCACTCCTTCAAAGTGCCTGCAGCAGTAGTTTCACTAAGTACATGGATTCCCTTGTCCAATGCCCTTACTGCATAGGGTGCATGTTCATGGAAGTAGTTGCACAAGATAACAGCATCCATTTCAAATTCAAAAAAATCATCCACATCAGTGAAAAACCGGGTGTCTTCCTCACACCACTGCTTTACATGTTCCAGCATCTGTTCGTTCTTGTCGCATACTGCACAGCAATATGCCTCTTCCTTGAAATGCTTGAGAAGACTTATGAAAGACTGTCCTCTCCAGGCACCGAAAACACCTATCTTTATCCTCCTGTTCATTTGTATCCTCCTCGCATTTTTTTACTTACATTATACATCACAAGACCCAAAATTCAAGTCGGTAACTAATATCCTTCCTCCACAAGTCTTGGACATTCTTCCAGTTTCCTGTACGCTTTTATGTACTGCTTCATCCACAGATAATACTGATCCCCATGTCCGCCTTCCATTGGCTCAATATCACGGCTGTATTCCTGATTGTAGTTGTCAACGAATCTGGAGTTTCCAAATTCATCAAGAAACCTCTGTGCTGTCCACTCGTTCCACCATGTAATCGTGATGACCTTTGGCCTAAACTTGAATGCACGCTTCCATTGCTCATAGAAGAATATGCCATGATTTCTACCATGAGCCGTAGGCTCTGTCATATATGTCTCCTGGGTTGCCACACAAACGCACATTTGCTCAACATAGCCATCCTCGTCTTTCGATGGAACATTGGTTATATTCAAAAAACTCCATTCAGACACGCCAGGCATCGGGTTAAGTCCACCCATCTTCCTAATTGTAAATTCTGCAGGCAGGTCACCAGGTATTCCTGTAACTAGATGCAAAGGTTTTCCTTCCCAGTAAACCCAGCAATCCTTGTACGTTTCATCCTTGTAAAACTCCTCATAGGTGTAATCCACCACACCCCATCCAATGTGTTCGTTTGCACCGCTCCAGAATACCATACAAGGGACTTTCTTTCCCTCTTTTCTCATCTCCTGCATTACTTCCAGGATTGCCTTGCACGGTATGGAGACAAACAGTTCCCAGTCACCGCTCTCAACCCAACCGGGGTTTGCGTTCGTATTGTCGATGATTATAAAATCCACACCAGCTTCACCAAGCCAGACCATGTGCTGCCTGATGACATCCTTGTCATGACTTCTGTAGTAACCAAGAGCGGGCTTCCCCCAGTAGTGAAACTGTGTTACTCCGCCCCACTCCTGCCTTCCTGCAAGTATTTCAGATATGTTGGGCGGATTCGGCTCATCATCACCCTGCCCTAGAATCTTCGTAAACCACGTCGAATAGCAGATGGATATTACATCCACCTTTTTCGTTATGTCCAGTCCATACGGGACTTCCTTGTATCCTTTATACTTCTTCTTTAGGTGCTTTAACATTGCTTTTCTCATTGCCTCATGACTGTCACTATCCTGTTGACATCCAAGAATGAACAAAACCATTACAACAACAAGTATAAGAGTTATTACTCTTAAGCCTCTTTTCAAGTTAATCACTCCTATCGAAATCAATAACCCCTATGTCATATTATCATATTTAAACTCTTTAAAATCAAGATAATATTTTTTAAACAGGTATTGACATTAACGTAGCGTAAAGGTGTAAACTATATTTGCACGGTACAAAGTGGGGTGATTTTATGGAATATACCGTACAAAAACTTGGCCAGATGGCGGGAATCAGCTCAAGAACCATAAGATACTATGATGAAATCGGGCTTTTGAAGCCAAAGAGAATAAATTCATCAGGTTACAGAATTTACGGAGAAAGGGAAGTTGACCAGCTGCAGCAAATCCTTTTCTACAGGGAATTGGGCTTTAGCCTTGAAAGCATAATGGAGATTTTGGAGTCGCCTGGTTTTGATGATTTGAAAGCTTTAAAAGAACACAGGGAAAGGCTTGTTGAAAAAAGAAACCAAATTGACCTGCTTATCAATAATGTGGAGAAAACAATTTACTCAAAAGAAAGGGGAGTTAAAATGAAAGACAAAGAGAAGTTTAAAGGTTTCAAGAAAGAACTGGTAAACGAAAACGAAAGAAAATACGGCAAGGAAGCAAGAGAGAAATACGGAGATGAAACTGTGGACAAATCCAATCAGATGTTTCTGAATATGTCCCAGGAAGAGTACGAGAGGTTCCAAAAGCTTACGGAAGAAGTTCAAAACCTCTTTGAACAGGCGTATAAAGAAGGTGGTCCCGATTCGCCAATTGCCCAAAAAGTCTGCGAAAAACACAAGGAATGGCTTCTGTTCTCATGGCCAAGTTACTCAAAAGAAGCGCACAGAGGTGTTGCCCAGATGTATGTGGATGACGAAAGGTTTGCTGCGTACTATGAGAAGAATATAAAAGGGTTAGCAACCTTCATGAGGGACGCCATATTCATCTACACCAGCAAATAAAACACAAATAGCGGACTTTACGTCCGCTATTCTGCTTCCTCATTTATTATCCACGTACTGGACTTCCACAATACTCGCACTCACTAACCACGCCTGCTGCAACAGCATTGTTCGCACCACAGCCAGAACAACGCACTGTTACTACGTTCCTTGCATTAACAGGACGTGCTCCTTGCCCCTGTGGTCTTTGATCTTTTGCTACAACTATACGTCTTATATGATTTATATAATAGCCATTAAGATACCCTTCGCTTATCATTTCCTGTAATTCTCTTATTACAACAACATAAGGGAGTCTTACAGTATTAGCAATAGCATCCACGTTGTAAACACTTTTGTTTTGTATAAGATCTATGTATTTAGTATATCTTGTAAATGCTTTCTTAACTTTGCGAACCTGATGCAATATTACAAAACCACCAACGAGAGTTGCAACAGCATATGGAAGTAAACCTATCTCATATTCACCCAACGGATTAGCAAAAAAGGCTAAAAAAGCAAGTAAGCCTATTATGATTAAAAACCATGCAAAAGCTGAATATACACCTGTTTTACCAGTCATCATTAATGATTTGTCATTCAGTTTCTTAATTAGCAAAACCAATCCCACAGGCCAAAAGCAAGCAAACCAGAATATAATCCAACCCCAACTTGTTCCTTTTTTGCTCATGTTCAGAATCCTCCCCTTTTAGGCCTGTCATATTCTCCACTATCCAACTTCTTCTGTGTTTCCACATTTTTGTTTCGAATATGTTCTGAAGCAAGAAATATTATTATTGCTGTAATGATAAACAGCGAATGTATAATAACCTGAAGCAAAATAAAACCATTTAGATTTTTTTCAAAGGCCTTGCTGGCAATCAAACCGACAATAATAGCTGTTAAATATAACGTGGTTGCGGAAGAAAGACCAAATGAGTAAAAAACAGCATTCCTACGCTTCTTTGGTAATAGAATAGTAATCGCCGCCAGCATTGAAACTGCAAGCGAAAACAACAATGACCCAAACCCCCAGTAACTAAGTGCAACCTTCTCAATATCTAATAGGAAAAAACCAGCAACTACAACCAAAACAACAATAGCAAAAATACAAACAGTTAATAAAATACCCCTATTCATTATCATCACCATTCACTTTCCTACCACAATCAGGACAATACCTTAAGTTGTCATTTAGCTCAAAACCACAGGAAGAACATTTTTTTATCAGTACGTTACCACAATTGGTACAGAACCTTTGCTTGTCTTCAACCTTTTCGCCACATTTACTACAAAGCTTTATCAGCGTGTTTCCGCAATTACCACAGAACTTAATTCCCACGTTATTACTGGTTCCACATTTTGAACATTTAATCGTGTTCTTAGACGCACTTGTATCTTTGCCACAAGACGGGCAGAATCTATACTCAGTGTTGATTCGCTCGCGGCAATGAGGGCATTCCTTTGTTTCTTTTGTATTTATATTCTTGCCAATATCACCAAAGGCTCCACCAACGTTGTTGCCAAGGCCAACGCCCATTCCCAGACCCAATCCCGCTCCCATCACGCTTGCCGATGTCGAGCCAGGATTAGTTGCAGCACCTTCCAATGTATCGAAAGATCTCTCCTGTGTGTAGGAGTAACCGATTATATCCATTTCAGCTTTCTTGGCCAATGCATCCTTCAGTTTTATAACTGCTGAATCGTCCTCAGGAACACTAATGTCATTCACATAAAAGTTAACCAGTTCTATACCATAGTCATCAAACGTAGGTACTATGCTTCCCTTCAATGACTCGGATATTTCGCTAATATATGCATTTATCTCCAGCGCCGATATTTTTTTCATTATAAGATATTCGGATATGCCGTCTTTAACTTCAGTCAGATAAGCGCCTCTGAAGTATCTTATCATGTCTTTGGCAGTAAAGGTATGTAACGTTCCCACAAGTTTTTTAAGAAATTTCTTGGCGTCCGTTATTCTTATTCCAAATTGCCCATGTGCCCTGACAGGTATAAAAACATTGTATTTGGGATCTTGCAACTGAATAGGTGTAGGTGTTCCCCATTTAACATCAAGAGTGTTTACTTTGTTCACAAACCATACTTCGGCAGTGAATGGAGACTTGCCTTTAAAGGGTAGATTTACAAGTTTACTCAATAGTGGAATGTTCGCCGTTTCCAAGGTGTGCCTTCCAGGGCCGAACCAATCCAATGCCTGTCCACCTTTGAACAAAATGGCTTCCTGCGATTCATTTACGATCAACTGAGTCCATGTGCCCAGCTCCGTATCCGGATATTTCCACGCATAAATATCCGGCGAACCATCATACTTAACAACTTTTGCTACTGCCATTATTGCGTCACCTCTGCATCATATATTCTCTCATCTCTGTTGTCAGGATGATGACTGTTTACTTTACCCATACTAGCATAATATTAACAGGAACGCAATATATTGTTCATGGGATATCCTCAGTTTGTGCCAAATACTTTTAGCTCAAATATCGATATCCCGTATGGAGTTGCAAAATCCAGGGAAGTTATTCTCGCATAGCGACCCCTTCCATTTACAGTTATATAATCAAGACCAGCTTTCGTATCCTTTCTCTCTGTAATTTTTGTCCACACCTCTCCATCATCCGACAATTCAATGATATAAGTATTGGGACATGCCGTCTCCCAGTAAACACAAACAGCATCTATATTGTAACTATCCTCAAGGTCAACAATAACCCACTCCATTCCATTTGATCTGGCGGTGTCAACGCTTGCCCATCTTGTACTGCGTAAACCATCTACAATATGTGAAGCAGGCCAGATTTCTTCATCATATGCCGATGAGACTGTCACCTTTTTATTAAACGCCAGGTTGTCAGGCAGGAGTTCTCCGAAAACATTAATATCTGAGTGTTCTGTAATGTTATCTGCAAATATTCTCACAAACCTTGCAGGTTCGTTTTGCTCGGACCAATTTGTTGCATTTAATGAAAATTCCACCCTTCGAATTTTGGCTCCCGCTTCAACTCTGTCTATTTTATAAATCTGCCCCAGGTCTATTTCAACATACCCCTTATTATAATTCCTGCTTATATACTCAATCTTCTTGTAAATATCAATTTGAGTCTTTACTCCTGTATATCCTGGAGCATGGCCCACCATATTCATAATCTTTTTGAATTGTCCGTAGTATTCGACAATTCTTTCGGAACCCCAGTTCTTCTGAGCAAGAGCTCTGTAAATTGCATAAAGAGATGTGTAAAGTTCCTCTTCCGTTTCACTATCCGGCTTATCGCACCAAAGCTGTATCTTGGCACCCACATTCTTAGGTTCGTCCTTGAGCATTTCATAGTTGACAAATATATATGGGTCAAAGTTTTCATAAATGTCGTCGGGTTTGGCACTTGCCCAGTCGACGCCTAGTACATAGTACAGTTTGCTTGTATTTGAGTTGCCTACTGTATAACCCATTTTGATAAGATTTGATGCAGAATAAGTTTTGGAATTGGTAAGCCATACATCCAGAACTATGTCTGTATCAACCTTTATAGTGCCGTACGGTCCCAGACCGTCATTCCAGATGCGCGTTGTTTTTCCATGCTTCTTTACTATCCCGTTTGCAAAGTTTATAAATCCGTAGTAAGCGTCTATTGCCTTTGCCTTGCTGCCGTATTTCTCTTTTGCGTAAGCTTCAAGTTTCGGATAGTTTGAATACTCATCAATAGGTATGTACTCATCAGCCCCTATGTGAAAGTATTCTCCTTCAAACATGGGAACAAACTCATTCAGAAGATTTTCCACAAATTCATACACTTCAGGGTTGGTCAAATCTATTCTTGTATGATTGTAATTCCCGTTTTTATCTTCAAGCTGCCACTCAGGATAAACTTTTGTAACAGATGCCATGTGTCCGGGCATCTCAATCTCAGGTATCACAGTTATATTGTATCTTTTGGCAAACTCTATTATCTCCTTTATTTCTTTCTTGGTATAATGTTTGTCCGATACAATCTCAGGATAAGTCTCACACTCAATTCTGAAAGCTTCATTATCTGTAAGGTGAAGGTATAAATAATTGTATTTAAGATAAGACAGTTCCCTTATATGATTCTTGATATACTCAACCGAAAAGTACTTCCTTGCCACATCAATCATGGAGCTTCTTTCCCTGTATTCAGGATAATCTACAACTGTCATTTCCTTTAAAATATAGCCTTGGTTCAGCCACTGAAGCAAGGTGCGGGTTCCCCAGAACACTCCCTTTTCCGAGTTGCCGCATATCTTGATGTAATTCTTCCGAACTTCAATGACATATCCTTCCTCTCCAATGTCGTCCCTGTCACAGTCAAGCGTCAGGAATATATTGCCTTTGCCCGGATGAGTTCCTGGTGCTGCCTGTATATAATATCCGCACAGAAGCTCCAAATCTTCTGCAAATACCTTTGCCTTCTCCCTCAACTGCTTTTCATATTTCTTGTCAAATACAACATCACAAAAAGGAGTGAACTTATACGCCAGTCCGGATTCAATATAGCTAAGTTTCTGAACGTTGGGAATTGAATAGCATTGGCTTTCCATGTCAATACGTTCATCCAGCTTGAGAACATATCTTATCGGTACAAATATTGACAAAGACACAAAAAAAAGAATCATGCTAGCAATTAATCTTCTCATTCAATACCACCTGATCGTATTTTATTGCTGTAATTTTAACACAAGATAAAAGCATTGTATACTCAATGCAAATATTGTATACTAGGAGCATAAGATACAGCAAAAGCGAACGGGAGTTGATAACATGGATATGCTGGATTATGCAATCAATATGGAACTTGAGGGGAAGGAATACTATGAGAAGCAGGCAGAACTCAATAAAGGCAACATGCTTTATGTTGTATTTACATTCCTCGCGAATCAGGAGAGGATACACGCTGATATTCTCATGAGAAGGAAGGACAATAAGAGGGAGGTTCCTGCGGATAACGAGAAACTGGAAATTAAGAGTCTGTTTTCTGATTTGGATGATTTCAAGACTGAAGTGTCCGTTATCGGGAAGCAGCTTGACGTATACAGATTTGCTCTTGAAATTGAGGAAAAGAGCATAAAAGTGTATGAAGAGATGTATGAAAAGGCTGACAACGAGGAAGACAAAAAACTTTTGGCTTTCTTAATTGAGCAGGAAAAAGCACATTACGAAATGTTCAATCAGTTGGAGACCTTGGTAAGAAGACCTGAGGAATGGATAGAATCTCCGGAATTTGGATTAAGGGAAGATTACTGATTATATACAGTTTAACAACACCCCGCCGTCTGGTATAATAGATTGCGGGGTGATTTTGTATTAATCTTTTTAACATACTTCCAGAAAGTTTTTTCAAGCCTCTAAACAGTAAATACAAATCCATATATGTGGATTGTCTTATGATTATATACGACACATATCGTTCGGAATTATCTTTTGGTGTCGAAAGGGATATTCTGGTTTCAAAACTGGAGCAATATTTTGATGATCAACTTGAATTTGAACAGGTTTTTGAAGAAGATGAAGAAACCGCGGTCAACTCCAAGGAAAAAGCAAACCTGGTTTTGAGAAAGCTGAAAGAATGCGGCTGGATTGAATACGAAACCGCATCTGATTACAAAACCATGGTTAATCTAAAGGACTATGCCTCCACTATGATTGAATCCTTTATAAAAATTACAAGGCAGGATGAACTTGAGTATCAAAGCCTTATCTCGCAGATTCATGCCACTCTTCTCAACCAAGATGCCTATGTTAAACCCTACGAATATATTATCAAAAGGGTTCATGAGAATACGGAAGAACTTATTGTCGGCCTGAAAAAGCTAAACACAAATATAAAACAATACATTGAAAAACTGACCAATGACAAACCGGTTAACGAAGTTCTTGATGATCTTTTCAAATATCAGAACGAAATAGGCTCCAAAGCTTTCCACAGAATAAAAACCAGCGACCATATCTCAAGATTTAGAATTTCCATAAGGGAGAACCTAAGCCGAATACTGAATGATGAGAATATCTTCCGAAAAGCAGTCGAAGGCTACATGGAAATTGAAATGGGAGATAAAAAGGATAGGTTGGCTGCTGAGCAGAATCTAAGACAGATGGTTCTTGGTGTACTTAGAGCTTTTGAAAACTACGATGACATTGTTAAAGAGATAGAGGAAAAACATAAAAAATACTGGCAGAGTTCGGTGGCCAGGGCAAAATTCCTGATTTCCAACACAAACAATGCAGAGGGGAAGATAATTACCATCCTCAAGTACATGGCACAAAAGTTTAACATGGATGAAGAAACCAACATGTACGATGAAATGGATGAAGAGTTTCATGAGTTGTTCAGGATGTTTCCCCAAAGCTGGCTTGGTCACGAATCAGTGTACACTGAAAGAATTACAAGGGAAGTGTCACCACCTTCCAAGCTGGCTGCCGGTATTGACTTTTCTGATGAAGAAAGACAAGAGATAAAAAACAGACTCGTGGAAAAACAAAAGAACAAGCTGTCAAGAAAGAACATCAATGAATATGTGGCAAAGCTTCTTGAAGACAAGCAGTCTGTAGTCGCCTCAAGCCTTCCTCTTGAGACAAAAAGGGATTTTATCAAGCTCATTCTTATTTACCTTTACGGGAAAGGACCTGCAGCAAAATACAGATCTGTAGACATGGACAAACGAGTTGTTGTCAACAAATTTGAATTTAAAGATTTTCTTATTGAAAGGAGATAAATCAGGTGGATATATTCAGCGAAAGCACTGCACAAAAAGAAAAATTCAGAACTTGCGCCAACAAGCTTCTAAACAGTTGCTTTATACTCAAACGCAAAGAAGATACCAGGAACGACTATATATACCTTCTGCAGAACAAGGACTATTTTATACAATACTTTGATTTGCTGGGATATCAGCTGGACATAAACGAAACATATGGCGTTGTTTCCCTGATAAGTACAAGCGGCAAAGGCAGAATCAGACTCAAAAAGAACGAGAGCATACTCCTTCTCATTTTGAGACTTCTATATATCGAAAAGGCAAAGGAACTGCGCCTTGTTGACGATGTGGTGGCAAGAATAGAAGAGATTCATGAAAAATATGACATGCTGAATATTAATTCAAAGCAGAAACTTGACAGAACATCATTAAAAAGCGTTTTTTCCACTTTTAAGAGATACAACCTTATTCAAACGATGGACAGGGACATAACCGCATACGATGCAAGGATCATCATATATCCATCGATACTGTTTGCAATTACCCATGACAGCCTTGATGCAATGTACAATGCGGTAATGGACAAATTGGATTCATACAACATGAGGGGTGAAGATGAAGATGAGGAAGATGAAGAAGACATTATGCAGGATTAGACTAATAAACTGGCATTACTTTGTGAATGAAACAGTATCGGTAAAAGGATCCTGCCTCATAACCGGAGAGAACACTTCAGGAAAATCTACCATACTGGATGCCCTTCAATTTGTCCTGACTACAAGTCAGAGAAACTTCAACAAGGCAGCAAATGAAAAAAGCAACAGGGCATTGAAAGGGTATGTAAGATGCAAAACCGGAGACGAAGGATCCATCTATCTAAGAAAAGGCAATGTAATATCCTACGTTGCTCTGGAGTTCTTTGAAGAAAAGACAAGCAAGTACTTTGTGCTGGGTGCAAAAATTGAATCCCCTGATGAAGACAGCAATCTCGATATAAAATGGTTTAGGGAAGAGTGCAGACTTGAAGATTTGTCCTTCATAACGCAGGGCAGTCCTTCAACGGATGAAGAATTTAGGAGAGGCGACAAAAAGGTCAATTTAATAAGGCAGGCAAAAGAAGCAAGAGCAAGATTTGCCCAAAGACTTGGAAACCTGGATGACAGGTTTTTTGACATCATCCCAAAATCCCTGGCATTCAAACCCATAGACAGAGTCAAGGACTTCATAACCAATTTCATACTACCTGAAAGAAACATAGAGGTGGATGCATTAAGAACCCAGATAGCCACTTTGGATGAACTTGGCAAGCTGATGAAAACAACAAAGACGAAAATTGCCATGCTCGAGGAAATATTGAAAAAGTACGAGGATATAACGGCAAAAGAAAAGGAAATCAAGATAAATAATTTTATGATAAACAAAGCTCAACTTGAAAACTATTGTGAAGACGTTTCAAAGCTTGAGCGGGATTTTGAGATAAATACCCAGAAAATCAAAATCGAGGAAGAGAAGAAAAGCAATCTTGAGGAAGAACTTGAAAGAGCACGATCCAGAAAAACAAGCTTGGAAGTTGCTCTTGGACAAAATGAAACTACAAGACTTATTAATGAAACCGAACAAACCATAAGAATGCTTGAAAAGGATATTGAATCAGAAAAGAAAAGGCTTGCAAATCTTAAGAATGCTCTTGAAAAGCTGTACAAGGCTCTGTATGCCCTGGCCAATGAAGGTGTCGATATTCTCTCAAAAGAGCAGCTTGATGGATTTATTAAACCAAGTGTAATTGAAGACGATAAAATTCATCAACTGACAATACTGCAAGAAGAGTTAACTAAAATGCTTGAGGACAGCAGAAAGAAAAGATATGAACTGCAGCAACAGAAAGATACTCTTGAGAAAAAAAGGATTGATTTGCAAAAGGAGATCGAAAAGCTGGAAAACAAAAAGCTTACATTTCCTGAAAACACCGAAAGACTTATGGCGGAAATCGAAAAAGAGTTTACTCATCTTGGAATTGATGCAGAGGTCAGAGTCTTTTCTGATTTGCTGGAGATAACGGACCACTCCTGGCAGAATGCAGTAGAGGGCTACCTAAACACCCAGCGTTTTTACATCATTGTGGAGCCAAAATACTACCAAACAGCCCTGCATGTATATTACCGGGTAAGGAACAAAGTGCACACAGTTGGACTTGTTAATACACAAAAGCTGGATACCAATGTTGAAGTGGATGTTGATTCCCTTGCATATGTGGTAGAAAGCAAAAATAGATACGCCAGAGCGTATGCCAATTATCTGTTAAACAGGGTAAAGCGCTGCAAGAATGTGGATGAACTTAAGAATCACACTCTGGCAATAACAAAGGAATGCATGCTGTACACAAATTATGCAGTCAGGAAGATAGATCCGAGGATATATGAAACTCCATATATAGGTGCACACGCTATTGAAGTGCAGCTAAGGAGTAAAAAAGAAGAGCTGGACAAAGTATTAAAGGATTTGGATCAATGCAAAACCGAACTGCAAAAGACAGAAGATCTAATATCCAAGTTGGAGGAGGTAAGTTTTGAAACTATAAAAGAGAATTTTAATGCTCCTTCCATGCTTGCACTCCATGAGGAAAATCTCAAAAAAGAAAAAGCAGAGCTTGAAAAAGCAAAGAGCGATCCTTCATACATGGAAATCCAGATGCAGATGAATGAAGCAGAAAAAGAAATAAATAGCCTAAAAGAAAAGGTAAACAATAGCATTAGTTTGATTAGTGATATTCAGTTTAATATTAGGCTTGCAAATCAAACCATTTTGGACACCAAACTAAAAATCAAAGCGCAGGAAGAAATCCTTGAGCGAATGTATGAAGAGGATGCAACATCTGCAAATGAAGGGCTTGCAAAATACAATGAGCAGAGAAAAACAAAAAGCAATGAAATAATTGTGCAAAACTTCTCGCCAATGAAAGTTGGTCTTGAAAATGCAAGGAATCGTTTTGTTAAAGAGTTGATGGAACTGCAGACGGAATACAAAAATGCTCATCAGATTGATCTTGGCATTGGAGTTGAGCAGATAAATGAATATATAAACGAGCATCACAAGCTGAGATCATCTGAAATAGTGAAATATGAGGAGGAACTTAGAGAAGCAAAGGAAAAGTGCGAGCTGGAATTTCGGGAAAACTTCCTTGCCCGCCTGCGAGAGAACATTGAAAATGCAAGAATAGAATTCAAGAATCTCAACTATGCTCTTAAGGATATTTACTATGGAGAAGACAGCTATAGATTTGTCCTTGAGCCTAGCAAGGAGAAGAAACATATATACGATATGATAATGTCGGAGCACAACATTGCAGGACATAATCTGTTTTCTTTGAGTTTTGAGGAGCAATACAAGGAAGAAATGGAAGACCTTTTTACAAAACTGATTGTATCCGATGACATGGGAGACAAAGTCGTTAAAGAGTATACGGATTACAGAAATTATCTGGATTATGACATAGAAGTGGTAAAGAAGGACGGAAGCAAGCAAAAGTTTTCAAAGATATATGGGGAGAAAAGTGGAGGCGAAACCCAGACCCCATATTACGTTGCCATTGCTGCATCCTTTGCCCAGCTGTACAGTCATGGCGACACTGTCCGACTCCTGCTGTTTGACGAAGCTTTTGACAAGATGGATGACAATAGAATAAGTTCAATGATGGACTTTTTAAACAGTCAGGACTTCCAGATAATATTGGCTACACCAACCAACAAGATGGATGTCATCGGGGAAAAGGTTAAGAGCATTCTGCTTGTTTACAGAGAAGGACACAACAGCATCATACAGGAGTTTAAAGAAAATGAGTAATGAGAAGAAAATCCTGAATCATTTAATTGACAAGTATGAAAACAGCAAAAGCTTTACCAATACCAACAAGGTAAACCAGCGCTTTCGTGTCAAAATAACCCGGCTGTTTCCAAAATATGCGGATCAGTCTGACTATGAAACCTTCAGCAGTATCAACGAAAGCATATCTTTTCTTGAAAGAAAAGGATATGTCAAAGCAGAAATAAAGCGTGCTAATGTTTGTGAATCGGTCTGTCTGAACACAGACATGCTTGATGAGGTTTATGAGTATTTGGGAAGGATACCAAAAAAGGATATAAATAATGAGCTTCTTTTGCTTCTTGAAAAGTACAAGAACAAGAATGAAGTGCTTGCAAATTTCTGTACCGAGCAAATCGAAAGAATCAAAGACAACAGGAATGTGCAGTTTTTCTCAAATGATATTGGGGAGTTTGAAAATGTCTTGAAAGCTGTATATGCCCTCTATATGGTGGAAAAGGAAACGTATTTAAGGGACTTTTCCATTCAGGTGTTCCGAGACTCAAAAACCTTTGAGCAAATATCTTCAAAAGTCACCAGTTTGCTTTTTGATTACGGGGATTTTCCAGAAAGGGAAAGTATTCTGGAGAGCTTGAATATTGTAAAGAACCCTACATATGTTAACTTCAAAGGACAAGGAGTTGTTACAATAAACGGGCAGACAATTGATTTTTCAAAGCTTGACGGAGATATTGCCATCTCCTCACCCCTCATAGATTCCATAGAGGATGTGAAGGTAACCGGAAAAGGCGTAATGACTATTGAAAACTTAACAAGTTTCAATACCTTTGATGACAAGTCTTTCTTTGTCATCTATCTTGGAGGCTTTCACAACACTACAAGGCGCAACTTTATAAAACTGATACACAAAAACAATCCAGATACATCCTTCTATCACTTTGGAGATATAGACGCAGGCGGCTTTTATATCCTCTCCCATCTCAGGCGCATGACAAACATCCCTTTCATACCGTATAAAATGGACAAGGAAACCCTTGAAAAACATGCAGAGTTTACAAAAAAACTGACACCTAATGACAAGGAAAGACTCAAAAGGATTAATGAACCGGATTTTAAAGAGACTATTGAATACATGCTTGAAAACAACTGCAAGCTTGAGCAGGAAGCAGTGAAAGATTAACGGATAAACCGCTTTTTACATATTTATATACTAAAACGGTTGAAAGACGGTGTTAATTTGCTTTTTACAGCCCTCATTCCCGTTTGTGCACTTCCTACCCAAACTCCCGCTCCAGCCAGCGGTGAGGCAAATGAGATGATTGTTGTGGCAATATTGATTGTTGTTTTCTTCCTCCTGGGCTTTGCTCTGGGATATGCATTCAAATACAAAACGGGTTGCAGAAAGAAGAGAAAATACAACTATATGACATAGATTCAGACCCGCTGGTGCGGGACTTTGCTTTGTCCAATCACGGGCATGATTTTCAATTCATATACTGTGTTGAGAGAATATTAAACAGGTGACGCAGATGAAAAGAGCATTTTGCCTGTGCTTGGGCTTCCTATGCATATTCATACTGGCAACACCAAAGGTTGTGGAGTATAAAAACTATTATACCGGCGATGCACAAAAGCACTACTCTCCACCACCAGGTTGTGTCCTTTACATAATATCGGATATCAGCAATCCAGGTGCGATAACCAAAAGAATTGAAGGAAGAAGCGAAGCCACAATCAGTATTGCAGTAGGCGAAGACAATAAAATAACATGGAACAGCAACTTTCCGGTCCGAGCAATCATAATTCAGAGTTCCAATGGGTACTATTTGCATGAATACCACCAGGAAACCCAGAATGGAGAGTTTGTTCCTTCTGGCATTGATGATTTGAAATATGTTGCCGTTGTGTATGGAGAACCTGAAAACACTCCGGTTGAAACCTTGGCACCTACTGAAAACGTTCACACTCCCGAACCTTCGGTTGTTCCAACACCAACTGACGAGATTCCATTGACTGCAGATAACAGAGTGGTTTTTGTTTATACAGGAGCACTTCTTTTACTCGGTGCAATAATTTGCACAGCAGTTCTTGGATTTGTGAAAAACAGGTCAAAATAATATCTCCCTAAGCGATAAACTGCATATTTCTTGACAGCAGAGGACTTTTTGTGTTTAAATAAAGATGTCTAGCCTTACAAATTTAATTTTATTAGGGAGGTAATACTATGGCAAAACAGGTATTGCTGCAAGCAGAAAGGCGTACTGAATTGAAAACAAGAGCCTCAAAAAGGCTTAGAAAAGCAGGGTTTGTGCCTGCCATCATATACGGAAAGAATATGGATTCAGTGCCCATAAAGGTAAGGAGTGACGATTTTAGAAGGCTCGTTAAGGAGCATGGACGAAACGCAATTATTACAATCAAACTTAATGGAGATATGTCATACAATGCAATTGTCAAGAAAGTCTTTTTCGAAAACATGAAAAATGATCTTCAGCATGTAGACTTTCAACATGTTTCCATGGACGAGGAAATCAAGGCAATTGTTCCAATCAGAATAGTTGGTAGAGAAGCTCTTGAATCAAGAAGACTTGTTTTGATAAGACAGATCGATGATGTTAAAATCAAGGGTCTTCCACAGGATATCCCCGAGCATGTGGAAATTGACGTGTCAGATATGGAAGCTGGAGATCATGTCACCATTGGGGATATAAAGTATCCGGAAGGAATTACTCCTGACGAGGATACCGACAGTGTTGTTCTAACTATTAGTGTGCCTAAGGAAGAAGTCATTGATGAAGCTGCAGGTTCGGACGACGAGGTCAAGGAACCTGAACTGGTTGACAAAGAAGATGATGATGATGAATAAAAAGGATTTGCTTTCAGAAATCGTTAGAGATAGCGATAATATTGTTTTCTTCGGAGGTGCTGGTGTTTCCACTAAAAGTGGAATACCAGACTTCAGAAGTGATAATGGTTTGTTTTCTGCAAAGTACAAGTATCCACCGGAATATATGCTGTCTCATACTTTTTTTATGAATCACACGGAAGAATTCTTTAACTTTTACAGGGAGAAAATGATTTATCCCGATGCAAAACCGAACAAGGCCCACATAAAGCTGGCCGAGCTTGAGCAGGAAGGAAAATTGAAAGCAGTAATTACACAAAACATAGACGGTCTTCACCAGCTGGCAGGAAGCAAAAACGTACTTGAACTGCACGGCTCGGTATATAGAAACTACTGCATGAAATGCAAAAAGAGATACCCTCTTAATAACATTCTCGAAACAGACGGCATTCCCAGGTGTGAATGCAAAGGGATTATAAAACCGGATGTGGTTCTTTACGAGGAAAGTCTGGATAATTCAGTTCTATTTAAAGCAATAAGTTACATTAGCAGTGCGGATGTACTTATTGTAGGCGGCACTTCTTTGAATGTGTATCCTGCCGCAGGATTGGTGGATTATTACAAAGGAGATAAACTTGTACTGATTAACAAAACCGAAACTCCCATGGATTATAAAGCAAATATTGTCATTCATGACAGTATTGATGAAGTTTTAGGTGACATTTGACCTCCCGTTTGCTACAATGTAAAAAAAACGGGAGGTCGTTTTATGAAATACCCGATTTGTTTCTGGAACACCAACTCTCTGGAAAATTGTGTGCCTAATCTTGTAGAAACGTGGCATGATTTAGGCATAACCATCGCTATGTCTCCAACATACAAAAGGGACGACAAGTATAAAATGCTGAAGATTCTTGATGAAGCTCAGGACTTTGGCATCAGGGTGATTTTGTGCGACTACAGGACCCATTGGAATGTACTTGCCAGAAATGGACAGGACGAGTACAGACGTCATGCCGAAGAAGCCCACGAAGATTACGGCCATCACCCAGCAGTTTATGGTTTTTTTATTGGCGATGAGCCTGAGGCGCATCAGATTGACGATGCACTGTGCGCAATGCGCATTCACCAGGAAATAAACCCGGAGTTGACCGCATATCTAAATCTTCTTCCCTGGTTCGACTGGATTGGAGAAAGGATGGGCACAGACGCCCTTGCTCCTTATCTTGACAGAGTAAAGAATGAAGGCAAGGCAAAACTTCTCTCCTATGACTGCTACACCCAGATGTGGGACGGAGAAAGAGGTTACGACGATTATTTCAACAACTTGAGGGAGTATTATCTGGCAACCAAAAGACTCAACATCCCTTATTGGAACATAGTCCTTGCCACTGGCCATTACTACTATCGCTGCCCTTCGAAGATTGATATGATGTGGCAGTTCAATACGTCAGTTGCTCATGGTGCTTCTGGTGTATCCTGGTTCTATATTCACCAGCCAGACCTTTGGGACAATTACCGCGATGCTGCAATAAATCCCCTTGGTGAAAGAACACAGACCTTTTATGATCTCTCGGAAGTAAACAGAATGTTCAACGCATACTGCGGAGAAATAATTACAAAGCTCAAAATTGACAAATGCTTTCATGTGGAAAAGGCCTATGGTGGCAACGAACTGTTTACACCTTTTGACAATGTTTTGTCGGTAGCTTCCGAGAACAAAACACCACTGATTTTCTCCAGCTTCAAGGATGAAGATGGCAGAACCTACTATATTATCTGCTGCAACTCTGTTGAAAACAGTACTCTTGCAACCATAAAAGTCAAAGATACAGTCAGACTGGAGAAATGCATGATGGGAGGAAGATTCATACCAATAAGACCCCATACGGATCCAATAGGTCATAGGGAAGGACAGAGCGCTCACTCGGTCAATATCTGGCTGGCACCAGGTCAGCTTGTTTTGCTAAGGGAAGTGTGAAAAATGCCGGAGAAAATAAAAAAGTTGCTAAATAACAATACCAGCATTGAATAAAGTATTTTGCAATCGCAGATTTTATCAGCAGTAAAGAGATTGAAATGGGTTTTGACAGCCTGAGCGAGCCTGAGAAAAACGTTTTCATAGCTGATAAATATATTGTGGAAGTCAACAACGGTGGTTTTGACCAGTACTTTTTCAATACTGATGGCAAATATGCCAGCGACACACTTTCCTTCCTCGAAAAGGTTGGTGAAAGGAATTTTTCGCACCTTCTTGCTAAAGCCTTGGATATCTATACAAGGGATATCACAGAGGAAGAAAAACTCGATAAATTTGATGAGCTTGACAGCACATTCTATGATCTTGACAGTGGTGCATACACTCAGTTTTACGAAAAAATGCTAAACCATTTGAAATCTACTCTTAACTAAAAGGAGGCTCCTTTGCCTCCTTTCATTATGCTTCGGTCTCTTTATACCTTGACTCAATATCTCTCCACTTCATGTCCTCAATGAACTGCTGGACCACCATAGGTACGGACAGATTGTCTATGCACACATCGATAAAATCCACACCGATAGACAAACCTTCCTTTTTGAGTTTTTTCAGGGCAGCGCTTTCAAATGTTTTATATGAGTCAATGATTTCAGCAATATCCGGTTTTGCTTCCTGCATGCTTTCTGCCACAGCTTTTGCCACATACCCTCCCAAACACACCAGAATGTTGCAGGTAAAATATTTCCTCTTGTTTATGAAAATTTCGGATACAAACTTGTACGCGTCTTCTATTCTAAATGAATATGTACCAAAAGCTCTTATTTGAACATGTTTCAATTCCTTGTCCTTTATTGTAACTGCCTCCTTGTTGGACCAGGACTTGTTTGCAAAAGGTTTTTGATTCAGCATATAGAGGTCTACGTCTACAACAGATTTTAGTCCTTTTTCAAAAAAATCTTTCAGTTCAGGGAATACATCGGGCAAAAGATAATATGTACCTGGTCTCAGAACAGAATACAACACATTATCTTTGACTATAAAAACACTTTGGTCTTTCCGGACGCGGATTTTTGCTCCCTTTCTAATGTATGTTCCGGGTTTGTTGTGTTTAAACAGGATAAAGTTGTCTCCCAAGTCTTTATACTCTATTGTATCACCTAAAAGTTTGTACAGAGTCTTTTTAATCTTCATTTTCCGCACCTCCCCGAACCTTATCTTTCATTATATTAAATTGATTAAAAATTTCAACATTCTGATAATTTGCCATAAAAATAATTAAACAATGCAAAAATAAATAATTGTGATATAATTATTAGCGAACATGCTTCTATGAACGATGTTATTTTTAACTTAAGGAGTAAGTTTGAGTTATGGAGAATAAGAAAGGCCTCTTGATAATATCTACAATATCGATGCTGATACTGCTGACAGTCGCCATATTTTTTCCCAGAAAACCTGCAGAGGCTGAAAACATACAATATTTAAAAGCCATGGAACAAATAGCTGATACCCAGCTGGGCAAGCTTTCACCCACAGCCCAGGTGGACATGTCTGTATTTTTGGATACAGCCATACCCTATCTTACATTTGAACATGGAGAAGACGCAAGCAAAGTAGCGTTAAAACAAGGATATGTTAAAAGCATTGAAAAAGAAGCACTGAGAAGGAACGATGCTCTGGAAATATTGTTTGGAATAGCTGGTGTGAGAATTCCAAAAAACACGGACCTTTTAGAAATTGCCAAAAGGCTTGAGATAATAACCGACAAGGACAAGTCCCTGCATGAAAACAACAAATTGTCTGCCAGCGAAGCTTGCTACCTGATAGTCAACACAAGGAGAGCATGGTACAACACGCTGGAAAACGACACAAGCAAAAAGGAAATTAATGCATTGCACTACTATTTCACTGCTTCTGATTTTGTATTCTCTGAAGATGGCAGAATACTCTGGTACAATGACGAGGGAGGTGCATTGAACGCACTAAACACTCAGGACGGTTCGTTCTCAGTGATAACCAAGCCGGAGGAACCGGAGAGGGAAACCTATCCGGAAAATGACAACATGAAGGTTGTAAATATTTACGACAACAATGGCGTTTTAAGAGCAGTCCAGGTAGAAGAGTATCTTAAACCCGGCTATATTGTGGACAAATACATCCTCTATAGGGACAATGAAAATGATGATTTTAGGAAGATTGTTGAATTTGACCTTAGCACCAACAAAAGATATGAAATTATAGGTTTTTCGGAAGACAATACAAAACTGTTTGTAAAAACAAACTTTTACGACAACTACATAACCATCTATGAAGTTGATCCTGAGTCAGAATCAAGGCAGGTGGTGTATAAAAACAGGTATGCGGACATAGTGGATACAGTCATTGCACTCAGCATTGGCTTTGTCACTACAGACATTTTTCACCCTGTAACAAAGAAACTGCTTTCCACCATATATATCGACGACAAGCCCCGTCTTGTAACCCTGGACGATGAGTTTGAAAAGATAATGGCAAATGTAAGGGAAGATTTTGATACCAATACTTTCCCGGTTACCGTCTCTTTTGACCTTAACTATATGGTGCTAATGCACAGAGACAACCGGGACCTTGGAACATATTACCTTTACAACACAAAAACCAGGACTTCCAAAGTTTTGGCTTCCCCACAAATTGATCCTGAATCTGTGGGAATTACCCTGCCAGTATCTTTCAAGGCTTCCGATGGAGAAACAGTATATGGCTATCTAACCCTGCCAAAGGGAAAAACACCAGAAAATCTTCCTTTGATGGTAAATGTACACAGCGGTTCCTCATCCAGGTTTGGCTGGACACCTTCTGTGGAAACCATCATTGCATCAGACGCAGGATACGCAGTTCTTTCAGTAAACAGCAGAATGTCCACCGGTTATGGTATCGAGTATATAGATTATGCGGCCAAGGACCTTCTATTGCCTCAGAAGGACATCCGCGAGGCTGTGGACTGGGCAATAGAAACCGGCATTGCAGACAGCAAGAATATAAGCATAATGGGCCATTCCTACGGAGGATTTTCCGCCCTTTATCAGGCTGGAGTTTATCCTAGCATATACAAGTCTGTGATTTCCATGATGGGTGTGTGGGATTGGACGGATTTGGGCAACGAGCTGGCTGAGGAAGAAGAACTTCCTGTCTGGTACAAAAGATTTGCTCCTGTTCCTGGCACCGAACTTGCAACAGTTTTGTCACCTTCCACATATGTGGACAGAATCAAGGCACCCGTATTGATTATATACTCAGGACAGGATGAGGTTGTATATCCTTCGCAGAGTATAAGGGCAATACTTGAATTGTCTGCTAATGGCAATACGCCAGAAAGCCTGTATCTCACAGAAGATGGCCATTTCCCAGAGAATATTAGCAGTCGTGAATTGATAATAAGTCATCTTATTGAGTTTTTGAGCAAAAATATTAACTAGCACAAGGAGTTTGATAGTGCAGAAATGCAAAGAAAACTAAAAAAGTTTAAATTCCTGCTATTGGCTTTTGTAGTAGGCACGATAGTTCTTATCTACATTTTTGTATATCTGCCTGTTCATAATGAACTGGCTGTCATCTTTAATGATTCCTTTTGGCAATCCTCGCAGGATTATGGCAAAATAGTTAACCATGCCTTGGAAGACTGTGAAAAAGACGCAGCTTTTCTATCCAGCGATCATGCCATGCTTACTCAGATAGAAGACTATGAGGCAAACAAAATATCCCTTGAGACCTTAAAAGAAAAACTGGAGCAAATATATAGAAATCTGGCAGATAAAATTGACAGGTTGACAAGTGCCGTCAGGCATCTCGGCAATGACGTTGTTTGCTCCTACAATGACGGAACAGATTATGACATTTCACCTGACAATGACTTTCTTTATATAGACGATCACACCTACTTCAAGGTTTATTCCCCTATTTACTCAGACAGCAAGCAGATTGGCTTTGACATTGCTATTTTCGACCTGACTGACCTGTTAAAAAACCGAATACACCCAGCGAAAATATCCAGTCCTGAAGAAATAAAAAGATTTGTTGGCAACAAAGCAATTTACCAGACAAGCAGCAAGTCTTTGTTTCATGACAAACACGGAGTTATATACCTGGAAGAGATATCGGGTATGGAGTATTACCTGTACATAGCAGCTAGCAATGCAACTCTTTACAAACCACTGCGAAGTATTGCCGTATACTTTTTCATTGGTATTACAGCCACCTTAATGTTGGTTGCTCTCCTTACAAACTTCCTTGTGGTGAAAAAAGCAGGAAGAATGATTGCAATTAGCGAAAAAAGGAAGGAGCGGTACACAAAGGATTCAATGCGGGATCCTCTCTCAGGCGCATATTCAAGACGCTTTTTTGAAGAATGGATCAAGAAGGAGTCAAAGGGCGATCCAAAAAGCAAATTCCACTACTCAATGGTGCTTTTGGATGTGGACCGCTTCAAACAGATCAACGAATCTTGCGGACATTTAAGCGGAGATGAGGCAATAAGAATTGTGGGTTCGGTTTTGTTTGCCTGTGTCCGTACAACAGATTACGTAATTCGATATGGAGGAGACGAGTTCATGCTTTTATTGAATGAATGCAGCGAGGCACAAGCCGAGGACATCATGTACAGGGTTTGTGAAAAATTAAAAAAATTTGATACTGTTCCGTTTGAAATATCCATATCCTATGGAATTCAGGAAATCAAATCTAGAAACGACATATTAAAAGCTTTGAGCCAGGCAGACAGGAAAATGTATGAAGCAAAAAAGTCAAAAGTAATCTCATAGTAAAAAACCATATCTCCAAGAGATACGGTTTTTTTATTTATATCAAGTTTCTCCTCTTTCCCGAGCCAAAGCCTCATCCCTGATTTCCTCTCTCATGCCATCAAGGGCCTGACGCCTTCTTTCATTCTTCTCAATAAGTAACTGTTTCAGATTCTCGTCGGAGGTTTTTGCAATCAATTCATCAGCAAGCTCCATGTTTTGTATTGTTCTGTTAATGATGTACTGGATTTTTTCCACATTATCACTTCTGTCATCCGGTTTTGGCTTCTTCTTTGACATCTCATCCCCTCCTTTTGCTTGTTCTTTTAATATTTTTTCAGGATGAGAAAAAAATATTTGTGAAAGATTATGACAAAAAAAAGTGTCTCCGACACATCAGCTCCCCTAGCCCCTCAATCTTGAGGGGAACTAGGGTGTTCCTTTTTTTTACTGTTTGTCTTATAATAACAACATGAACATATTGCAAGAAATATTTAATGATAACTTTGAGCAGATGTTATATTTATTGAAACCACGGAAAACAGTGGTTGAAAATGTAGAAAAGATGATACATTGCGGAGACCCATTGTATGGCGGTGCCATGTACGGTTGTTCAGATTGTGGCAGATTTAAGTTTGTTCCTTTCAGATGTCA
>LSQX01042442.1_pt1 | contig 24493 bp, 24 predicted proteins | sample 654561 | NCBI WGS metagenome assembly LSQX01 (sample SAMN04489861, study PRJNA283612) | anaerobic digester metagenome | isolation source: 4 biogas reactors fed with cattle manure at either 37C or 55C with and... | place: Denmark: Kongens Lyngby | collected 2014
CTTATGTTCTTCACCAACACCATTTGACAAAGAACCTAAATTCTATTATAATCCATATCTTTCAGAATGGAAGCCCTTAAAGATTGGAACTCCATTGTATTGCTTTACTTCCTCAAGTCCTTCAAGCGCTCTATAGGCTCCAGCAGCAAGCGCCGCAACCTCAAGCTGCCCTGGATAAATATACACCGGAGCAATCCAGTCGACATATTCTGTAAGTCTGTCAGTAACATATTTTGAGCATGCAGCACCACCAGTTAGAAGAATTGCTTCAAACTTCCCCTTTAGAACAATAGAATACTCACCAATAGTTTTTGCGATTTGGTAAATCATTCCGTCTAGTATAAGCTTCGCATACTCATCATTTTCTTCTTCAATTCTACGTACAACTTCTGCTATATCAGACGTTCCAAGATGATCAATCAATCCACCATTTCTTATAAGCTTGTTTTCAAGTGATTGCAAGTCAGGATATTCACCGCTGTATGCCATACTCATTACAGTCGCATTTGGAAGAATTCCAGAACGGGTTGAGGTCATTGGCCCATCGCCTATCAATGAATCACTTGTATCAATCATTCTGCCGTTATGGTGAACTGTAATAGACGCTCCGCCACCACAATGCACCAGCAAAAGATTCACATCATCGTATTTAAGCCCTTTTGAAACGCAAAAACGATGCGCAACTTCTTTCTGATTCAGAGCATGACAATGACTCATCCTATAAAGTCCCTTAAGTCCAGAAACACGCGCAATATCATTGAGTTCATCTGAGTCCGGTGAATTAACAGTATATGATGGGACATTATACTTATCGGCTAACTCCTTGCATATTTGCGGAGATAAATTTGCTGGATGTGGAACCCCTGCTGCAGCTTTCTTGCAATCCTCCACAAGAATATCATTTATTTCGTATATTCCGCCAAGACAAGGTACTAGCCCACCGCCCCTACCTACAAAAGCATCAATTGAAGCTATATCTACACTGTGGGCTTCACAAACCTCAAAAATAACATCTCTTCTGAAATCATATTGATCTTGAACAGTATGAAACTGCGCCATATCATCTTTGCTGTGCTGTACATTATCAATAAAAACTTTCTCGCAGTTATGATAGTATCCAACTTTGGTTGATGTCGACCCTGGATTAATTGCAATAATATTGTATATCTTCTCACTCATGACGATACCTCTTTTTAAAAAGGGATCAATTCACGCCATCAGCGTTCCCCGATCCATCATTATTTATAGTTTTGCCTGACCACAAATCCCCCTACCAATTTATAAGGTTCTGCAGCCAGGCTTAATATTTCCTAAAATGTACTTATGCGTTTGCCTTTGCTTCTCTGATTGAATCAAGAAGAAGAGGTCCTACCTTAAATAGGTCTCCGCAGATACCATAGTCAGCAACCTCGAAAATTGGAGCTACTTCGTTCTTGTTAACTGCGATAATGCACTCTGAATCCTGCATACCAGCCTTATGCTGAATTGCTCCGGAAATTCCAAGAGCGATATAAACCTTAGGGTGTACAGTCTTTCCAGTCTGTCCAACCTGGTGGTCTGCTGAAATCCATCCTGCATCAACTACAGCACGAGAAGAACCAACTACTCCGCCTAGCTCATCTGCAATTTCCTGTGCAATTTTGATTCCGCCATCTACATCCTTAGCGATTCCACGACCAACTGATACGATGAAGTCTGCACCGATTAGGTCAACAATCTTCTTAGCAGCCTTAACGATATCTACAACCTCTGTCTTGATGTCATCAGCTGTTAGCTCGAATGCTGGGTGAACTAGCTCAACTGAGTTTGCTCCAGCTTCGTCGAATGGTCTCTTCTTCATAACACCAGGACGAACTGTTGCCATAGCAGGTCTGAATCTTGGGCATACGATTGTTGCCATCAAGTGACCGCCAAAAGCAGGTCTTGTCATCTTTAGGTTAGTGTTAACATCGAAAAGCTTGCTCTCGAAGTTTGTTCCTTCTACATCTAGTGATGAACCTGACTTTAGGAACTCAATGTATCCATTTAGATCTACATCAAGATGTGTACAGTCAGCGCAAAGTCCTGTGTGTAGTCTAGCTGCACAACGAGGAGCTAGGTCTCTTCCGATGTTGGAAGCTCCGAATAGCATAACCTCTGGCTTGTACTCTCTTACCATATCTGAGATTACCTTTGTGTAACCGTCAGTTGTATAATTCTTTAGAAGTGGGCTGTCACATACAATTACCTTGTCTGCGCCATATCCACCAAGTTCTTTAGCAAGTCCTTCAATATTCTCTCCAAGTAGAATTCCGTGAAGCTCTACACCAAGCTCATCAGCCAACTTACGACCTTCTGAGATAAGCTCAAAAGTTGTTGGCATCATTACGCCCTGTCTCTGCTCACAGAAAACCCATACGTTCTTGAAGGCTGCTACGTCTGCACTATTATAAGTCATCTTAAATACCCTCCTTAGATAATATGCTTGCCTGTGAGAATACCTACAAGCTTGTCAGTTGTATCTTTATCAGCTCCCTCGAGCATCATGCCAACACCCTTTCTTGGTGGTGTGAATGACTTATAAATGTTAGTTGGGGAACCCTTAAGTCCGATTGTTGTAGCATCGATTAGCTCGTGCTCCTTTAGTGTGTCGAAGTTGAATACCGAAAGTGGCATATCCCAACACTTTTCTGTTCCCTTAACTGACATGTATCTAGGCTCGTTAAGCTCCTTGATGCAAGTAATCATGCAAGGTGTGTCAACCTTTACTACCATGTAACCATCTTCTAGTACGCGGTTAATTGTAAGAGTGTTGCCAGCCTTCTCAATTTTTCCAGCATATGTTACCTGTGGAAGGTGAAGCTTCTCAGCAATCTGTGGTCCAACCTGAGCTGTATCTCCATCGATAGCCTGTCTACCAGCAATAATAATGTCCTCGTCTCCGATTCCATATGTGTCAATTGCTGCTGCAAGAATCTGTGATGTTGCATATGTATCTGATCCACCGAACTCTCTAGCTGATACGAGAACTGTCTCGTCAACGCCCATAGCCATAAGCTCTCTTAGCATTCCCTCTGCAGGAGCTGGTCCCATTGTGAATGCTACAACCTTACCGCCAAAGTTACCCTTAAGAGTAAGAGCTGCCTCAACTGCGTTTAGGTCATCTGGGTTGATGATAGTCTGCATCGATGCACGATCTAGAGTACCATCTGGATTCACTGCTACCTTACCAGAAGTATCAGGAACCTGCTTAACTGTAACAAAAATATTCATTCTAGTTTCCTCCTTTTACTTCAATAAGCTACTTGCAATAACAACTTCTTGGATCTGGCTTGTTCCCTCGAAGATACTCATGATACGAGCGTCTCTGTAGATTCTCTCTACCTTGTACTCTCTGATGTATCCATATCCACCGTGGATCTGAACTGCCTTGTAAGCGCATCTATTAGCTGCCTCAGCTGCAAAGAACTTTGCAATTGAGCAAGCCTTAGAAGCATCTGGATCATTCTTATCCTTAAGAAGAGCTGCATGGTATGTTAGCTGTCTTGAAGCTTCAACATCTGCAGCCATCTCTGAAATCATAAAGCTTACACCCTGGAAATCACCGATACGACGACCGAACTGCTTACGCTCTTTAGCATACTTTACTGCCTCATCAAGTGCTGACTGAGCAACACCTACTGACATAGCAGCAACACCAAGTCTACCTCCATCAAGAGTCTTCATAGCATACTGGAATCCCTTATGAAGAGGTCCAACTAGATTATCCTTAGGTACTCTTACATCTTCAAATACTACATCACATGTAGGATATCCGTTAATACCCATCTTCTTCTCGTGAGCACCAAGAGATACTCCTTCAGAATCCATATCAACTACGAACATTGAGATTCCCTTTGAACCCTTTTGTGTCATATCAGTCTTTGCAAAGCAGATAATCCAATCTGCCATTGGAGCTCCTGAAATGAAGCACTTTCTTCCGTTGATAATGAAATCGTCACCATCAGCTACTGCTGTTGTGTTAGTTCCACCAGCATCTGAACCAGCGCCTGGCTCTGTAAGACCAAATACCATGATCTTCTCACCGCTTGCTACAGCTGGTAAATACTTGTTCTTCTGGTCTTCGTTACCAGCAAGTAGAAGTGGACCACCACCTAGTGAGTTTGATGTATTAGCATAGATTGCCAAAACAGCATCCTGTCTAGCCAACTCTTCAACCATTAGAGCATATGTCAAGCTATCTGCACCTGAACCACCATACTGTTCTGGGATCTTTACTCCCATGAAACCAAATTTTGCCATCTTATGGTGAATTTCCCAATCAAATTCACCTACTTCATCAAGCTTGTCCTGAAGTTCCTTTGTGAACTCATTCTCAGCAAACTCTCTGAACAGCTTCTGCTGAAGAGCGTGTTTCTTGTCAAGAATCATATTGACCTCCTTAAATTAGGTTTAAATATTTTTTAGTGAAGTTAGGGGCACAACGATGACATATCGTTATGCCCCTACTTATAATTAACTTTTAATTAAATCTCCATCATCACAGAGTTGCGTTATGATGATAAAAATAATGTATAAAACATATTAAGCTGGAATTTCTCTGTCTGATGAACCCTTAGTTAAAACATCATAGATTCCATTAACTCCGCATGCAGCCATCTGCTGACCAGCCTCTGCTGTAAAGAACGCCATGTGTGGAGTATGTACAAAGTTTACGAATGATCTTAGGTACTTAAGATTAAACCAAGCTTCCTCATGTCCCTTTACGATATCCTCGTTGTGTGGAAGATGAATAATGCCAACCTCTCCTGGGAATGCATCCATGAACATTCCGCCAATCTTCTGTGTCTCCATGCCCTTGATTACTGCATTTACATCGAAAAGTTCTCCTCTTGCATTTCCAATGATAATTACTCCATCCTTCATCTTTGCAATTGCCTTATCGTTAATCATACCCTCTGTCTCTGGCAATAGTGGTGTGTGTACTGTGATAATATCGCACTTGCTGTATAGAGTATCTTCATCAACATAAGTTGCATATTTCTTAACTTCCTCATTCTCATAGATATCGTGAGCAAGAATCTCGCAACCGAAGCCTGATAGAATTCTGATTACATTAAATCCGATTTTTCCTGTTCCCATTACACCAACTGTCATGTTGCGTAGAACTCTACCCATCTTACCCTTTAGTGTAAAGTCGTTATCGTCTGTGTTGTACATTGCTTTCTTGAACTTACGGATTGCAATTAGGATAGACATTACTGTGTACTCAGCAACGCCATCTGGATCATATGCTCCATTGCATAGCTTGAATCCAAGCTTTCTTGCATACTCAATGTTCATGTGGTTATAGCCAACACAACGAGAAGCAAGAACCTTTACTCCATATCCGTTGAGTGTATCAAGAACTTCGTTGCTATAATCACTCTGTCCAAGTGTTGTAACTCCATCAGAGCCTTCTGCCATACCTACTGTTGTTGCATCTAGGTTAGCCCCTGTTGATACTAGTTCGATATCTAGATCCTTACATAATTTTTCAATAACTGGAAGCTCGTCTGGGCGTACCTCATATGCTGTAATTTTCATATCGTTATCTCCTTTAAAAAAATCCGTTTTTAAATTATATTTAAGAATTAGTCCTCAAGTGCTTTATCCATTAGCGCAACAGCTTCATTTTCAACCATTGCATTTACTTCTTCATCTGAATATCCTACGCTCTTTAGAATCTCTACAGTATTCTCTCCTAGGTAAGGTCCTCTCTTATACTCAGGGAGTCCTGTTTCCTCAAACATTACTGGAGGTCTTACCATTGTTCTCTTGCTTCCATTTGAGTAGTCTAGCTCACAAAAGATATCCGAAGCCCAAGCCTGCTCATCCTTAAGTAGCTCATCCCAATTCTGTGCAACTGCATATGGGAGATCATTTGCCTTAAGAAGTTCACACCACTCGTCAAGAGTTCTTGTAGCCATTTCCTCAACTAGCCAATCATAGAATTCCTTACGATTTGCCTGAAGCGCATCCTGTGGGTAGAACTTAGGGTTCTCTGCCATTTCAGGATGTCCAATTGCCTTCATAAAGATTGGGAAATGTCTATTGTATTGTGGCATAGAAATTTGTATCCATCTGTTATCCTTTGTTCTATGGCATACAATCAGAGGGTTAGCAAGCTTATCTCTTGTCATTGGATATTGCATACACTCTGCTCCATATTGTGATGCTTGAAGCACAAGTGAAATATCCCAAACTGCACTGTGGAAAAGCGATACCACTACCTTGTCTCCTTCGCCTGTCATCTTTGCTCTGAAAAGAGCCGCGAGAACTCCAGCTGCAAGATTCATAGCTACCTGATGATCGCCAAAACCAGCTACAGTAAGCATTGGAAGTGAACTTTCATCTCTCAATGGTCCTATAATACCGCCTCTTGCGTAGAATGCTGTGAAGTCAAAGCCTGGAAGATCCTTGTCCGGACCCTTCTCTCCGTATCCAGATACAAATCCAAATACTAGCGATGGATACTTTGCGTGAAGAGTATCATAGTCAAGGCCTTGCTTGATTAGTGACTTTTGTCTTACATTAGTGATGAATACATCAGCACTTGCAACAAGCTTTTCCATTGCTTCTCTACCTTCCAGGCTCTTTAGGTTGAGTGCAATACATGTCTTTCCTGCATTCTCTAGGTCATAAGAAGTATTCTCTTTCTGATCTAGAGGTCTTCCCTCGTTTACTGCGGTGTAACGGAGCGGATCTCCTGCAGGGTTCTCAACTTTGATTACCTCTGCTCCAAGATCTGCAAGGAATCTTGCTGTACACGGTGCAGCTATGAAGGTTGCGAGCTCTACTATTCTCACACCCTCAAGAGGTTTCTTTACTTCGCTCATTAATTTTTCCTCCTTGTTATCGTAAAACCAATGGTTTTATTACTTTAGTCACTACATACTAATAAGATCTCTGAATGTTTCAAGGTTAGTTCTAACCTGTTCGAAACGTGTCATCTGTCTATCTATTTCAACCAATGTACATGGAAGGTCTGCTTTCTCACATGCTTTCTTAATTGGTACATAGTCAAATTCTTCAGGGTCGCAGAACTTTGTCATTACTACAACCATGCCTTTAGCACCTCTGGCTTTTGCAAGATCAACAAGCATTTTTACATGTGGCTTCTCAGCATTATATAAAACTGAGCAATTATCCATGTTAGCAAACTTCTCTGCAAGCGCTGTTAGTGAATCTTCTCCTGCTGGAACATCTGTGCGGTACTGTCTTGACTGAGCCGCAACATTGTCACCAACGATATTCATACCAAGATCATCAATAATTGCGTTGAGTTCTGGTGCGTCTGTCAGGATGCCTGTTACAACAATTGGAAGCTTTCCTGCTGATTTCTCAGTTTTCTCAAGTTCTGATATCAACTGCTCAACAAGAGCTGTGTGCTCTTCCTTTAGCATAAAGAACGAACTCTTATAGATATCACTTCTTTGCTCAGCTGTCACCTCGGGATGATCAACTAACACTTCATCAAGTTTACGCATTGCTGCGTTATGCTTGTTATAAATCTCATTTGAAGCAGCTAGCTTGTCATTATCAAACTTACCACCAATAGCTTCAAGATCCTTTATTACCCTCTCATAACCTGCTCTTGTAAACTTGATACCGAAGTCAGGCTTGCGATTCTGTGGGTATGTCATCGGAATGAATGGAATATTTGGTACTGCATATTTCCAATTCTCTCCAAGTGTCTTCAATGTGTCGCAAAGTGATGGAATCATAATCGCACTTGCGCCATTATAAACTCCTCTTATTCCTTGTTCTAGAATGGTTTGAACGATTGAACATAGAAATGCAGGGAAATATTCCTTTGCTCTGTCTACTTGTATATCTTCACCCCATACTCCTATTGGGACAAATCCCATTGAGTGAATAATCTCATCAGGTGTATATACAGGTGCTGTCAGTATAATTTTCTTTCCTTCAGAAAGGTAAATATCCAGCTGTGACTTAGGTGAAACAGCTACCTCATGAAGCTTATTTAAAATCTCATTATTCATAGCTGTACCTCCTACTTGTTAGCCTTATTTTCTTCCATAATCTCCATTAAGCCCTGTACTCTTGTTTCATACTGAGCTTCTGAGAAGTTTCTTGGATCTGCCTGGTCACCGTCAAAGCTTGCAACTGGAATTCCGCATGCTTCGCCAATCTGTCTTGACATTTCTGGCATAAATCCTGACCATAGCTTACATGAACGGTTAGTGTGAACCAGAAGGCCTTCAACATGGTCATCCTTGCAAAGCTTAATTCTCTTGTCCCTTGACTTCTCAAGGTTGATAGCATTAGGTACACTGCAATATGCTGCAATCATTTCATCAAAAGAGTGATAGTCAAAACCAAAGGCGTCCGCATAAATTGTTGTTACCATGTTGATGCCGCGGTTCTTAAGGCCCTTTGAAGTTGCTCTTAGGTAAGGCCAGCAAGCAATTCCTTCGAACATTATTCTGTATTTCTCTTCCTCTCTGAATGTCGATTTGCCATCTACATGGTTCTGTTTGTATTCCTTTAGAAGAGTTTCCATCGCTTCACCTGCTTCTTCCTTACCTCTAGCTGTAACCATTACAGCCATGTGGTTTAGAAGGTCAAAACCATTAAATGGTGATGGAGTGTAGCAAGCTGTCCCTGTTGCTTCTAGCCATGCCTTACTTGCTCTACATGAGAACCCTGTTACTTCTTCAAATTTCTTGTCATCCCACTTGAGGTTGAATAATCCTTCTAGTTGATGAACTGCATCCCAGAATTGTGCTCCAACATAATCTATAAATGCTTGGCTAACTTCATAATCAGGATTAAATGGAATGTCTAGGATAATCATTGGAATACCAAGTTCCTGCGACAAATTCTCATACCACTTAATCATGCAATTGCATATATTATTACAGCATAGAAGAACATCTGGCATTGCTACATCCTGTTCCTCACATGACTTTAGCTTTGCATACGCTAGGCTGACTCTTGCATAAGCACAGATATCATTTGAATATCCTTCTGCCTCTGCAACATCACACATTCTCTCGCCTGCACCTCTTGCTGCAATTCCTGCAGCCTGGTTTTCAGGATAAACAGTTGCGAGTCCCAATGTCTCTGGAATCTCCACCGGGAAGTTGCTTGACACCCAAGCCACTGGAACACCATTCTTCTTAGCTTCAATAGCATTTGCATAAGCATCGCCTGCGATCTTACCAAGCTTGTACTTTGCCGAATTAGGATCCACTGGGCGAGGAGCCTTCTTTACTTCTTCAGCCATTTTGATTTCCTCCTTATTCCTTATAAAAAACTTAATTATTTACGATTAACCTGCTTATACGCATATAATGCTGCACCGATAGCTCCGAACAGCTGAGCCCTATCATCGTAATAAATGTCTACTCCAAGTCGCTCTCCAAGAGCCTTTCGGAGTGCTGAATTCTTTGCAACTCCGCCAGACATGCATACTTTCTCTTTGACACCTGCTCGCCTTGCCAAAGCGCCAACTCTCATGGCAACGCTATCACAAATGCCTGCTACCAGATTAGAAAGTTCTACTCCGTTAGCCAGCTGGCTGATAACCTCGGATTCAGCAAAAACTGTACATGTACTTGATATGGCAGCTGGATTAGTTGCTTTCGATGCAATCTCGCCCATGTCGTCAATATCTATGTAAAGGATACTTGCCATTACATCGAGGAATCGTCCTGTTCCAGCAGCACATTTATCATTCATTACGAAATTAATCATCTTGCCCTGCTCTGAAAGGCAAATTACCTTAGCGTCTTGTCCTCCAATATCGATTATTGTTCTTAATCCTGCAAAAATAAAACTACCGCCTAATGCATGGCAAGTCAACTCACTTACCTCCCCGTCAGCCTCCTTGTAATTCATTCGGCCGTAGCCTGTTACAATAGTTCTACTAACATCTTGTGGCAACAGGCCTGAACGATCCCAAATCTCGCATAATGCGTTCATCGGACCGCCAGTTCCCATGCCTCCCACACTAAGGGATGTTGCAATTATAGTTGCACCATCTTTGATTAGTGCGCATTTAGAAGTAGTAGATCCTATGTCAATACCTAGTGTATACATAAACTAAATTTATCTTTCCTTTTGAATCATTGTTTGTTAAATCTTTGTCTTATTGTTTTAATTATACACTTTGACAATTCTGTGTCAATCATTTTGTTAAGTTTTTATCATTATTTTATTTAATACAAAAAGCCCCTTTGCAGGGGCTTCTCAATAATCGTTGAAGCATCAATTGTTTTGCGCATATTTAGCTACGAATCGCATTCTCACAATTATTATTCCTTCATTAATTTTACAGTTTTCTTAACAAGAATCGAACACCATATTGCCTTGCTAATCTCATGTTTGTTATGTTCTTCACAAGTTCTACACGATACCTGTCTACAATCTTCAAGAAAGAATTACTTGTTTTGTTCTTCAGCTAGCCTTGTTTTCCTTAGGCTCTTTCTTTGTGACATAACTTGTTTAATTGCGTTGTCTTTGGGAATGCCTGCTAATCTAAGCTTGTGGGCTAACACCAGAAGATTGCCGAGCTCTGGGCCCGGACTAATACCTAGTGCAATTAAATCTTTTCCAGTAACGTACGGTTTTGCCATAGTTGTTTTAAAGATTTCTAACCTTTCAAAGAGAAACTCAAAATCTCCATGGAATTCTTCTCCTCTTGAGACAACTGGTCTATCAGCCATGGCCAAATAAATCAAGTCGCTTGGTGCAGGAGCTTCATCATACATCTTATTTGTGGATTTGCACGAAGCCTTTTCATATGACAATATATTTGGTTTCATATGAAGAGGAATCATCCTAGAGACATATTGAATTATAGCTTCCTCTCCTACAAATCTTTCAAGGAATCTTCTTGCTAGTTTCTTGCCAACAATTTCATGTTGATAGGAGTGTATCCGCCCGTCAATCGTCTCTGTAGTAACTGGTTTGCCCAAATCATGTGTCAACGCAAGCAGCATAAATGCATAATGATTAGAAATCGGAATCTCTAGTTTTCCTTCCTCATCTTGTCGTCTTATCTTTGCAGCTCGGTCGACCACATCCATGGTATGCATCCATACATCTCCTTCTGGATGATAGATTGGGTCTTGTTCAACCCCGATTAAATCACTTAATTCCTTGAACCAAAAGTCAAGTTGATTCATCGCTTTTAGATACTTGAAAGCGATAGAAGGCTTCATTGACTTGCACAATATTTTCTTAACTTCAGTTTCAATTCGTTCTGGCGGTAATGCTGACATGTCAATTCCTCTGCATAACTCGATGGTCTCTTCTGAAATACTAAATTCAAACCTAGATGCAAACTGCACTGCACGAAGAACTCTAAGCGGATCATCCGCAAAACTTTCCTTGTCTACAACCCTTATAATGCGATTCTCTAGGTCCTCTCTTCCGTTATAATGGTCGGTTATTTCTCCAGTTAGCACATCCATCATCATTGCATTAATTGTAAAATCGCGACGCTTCGAAGCTTCTTTGGTGCCCAACCATGGATCAGTAAATACTTCAAAGTCCCTGTGGCCTTTACCTGTGTTATGCTCCTTGCGTGGCAATGCAATGTCGATATCATACCCTTTAATTGAATATATACCAAAATTTGAGCCATACTTTGACACATTCCAATTCTCCTCGAGAATGTCCTTAAGCTCGTTTGCCGGTATCCCATGCACCTCAATATCAATATCCTTGCTTTTTTCACCAATAAGAAAGTCTCGTACAAAACCACCTACGAAGTATGCTCGTCCGCCGTTTTCTGAAACCTTTGTTGCTATTCTTTTTGCGATTTCTATGCTATTGTTCATTCCAATTACTTGTTTTAATTGTGACAAAACTCTTATGCTTATTGTTGCATTAGGCAATTATCTAAAATCCTATTGCTCTTAGCAAAGATTAATTAAGCTCTTGCCAGTCCATCAACTCCAATAATCTGTCCAGAAATATATGAAGCATCCTCCGATGCTAGGAAAGCATATGCGTTAGCAATGTCTTCTGGTTGTCCAAGTCTTTGTAGTGGAATACTAGCAATAAGCGGCTTGATATATTGTTCAGGAACATTTCTCATCATATCTGTCTCTGTAACCCCCGGTGCGACAGCATTTACCCTAATTCCCTTAGGTGCTAGTTCTCTTGCTAGAGAAAGAGTCATTCCATTAACAGCAAATTTTGATGTTGGATATGCAAGCCCCTTTGCTTGTCCATACTTTGACACCATTGATGAGGTGTTTAGGATTACTCCGCCGCCATTCTCTGTCATGCCTGGAACTACTGCCTTTGAACAATTAAATAAAGCCTTAACATTTAGATTCATAACCTTGTCGAAAAGCTCTGGCGTGTAGTCTTCAATTGGAGTATCTTCTGAGATACCCGCATTATTGACAAGAATATCAATCTTTCCATACTTTTTAATAATTTCATCGAAAGCCTTTTGAACAGCTTCATAGTCTGCAACTGCTGGCCAAATACCTTCAACGACTGAACCTGGATGTAATTCCTTTAGCTTATCAACACCTTTTATTGCAGTCTCTTCTCTTGATGCACAAATAATTACACTTGCTCCTTCTTCAAGAAACTTTGAAGCAGTAGCAAATCCAATGCCCCTACTTCCGCCTGTAATAACAGCTACTTTGTTCTGTAATTTCATTTGTATCCTTCCTTTCAATCTGTTCCAATAACCTTTATATGAAACATTCAATATACATTTAAATCTATTTTACACTAGACGAAGATTCTTTACACCTATTAATTATTTTGTTATATAATATACAGAATTGTATAAAGCTACAAAGCCGTATTTGTATGAAGTATCTTCATTGTCATAATTACGACGGTAACGAGAAATCACACTATAGAAAGGTATAAAAGAAACAATAAAATGAAACTTAACAATATTTGGGCCGAAATAAAAGGCTTCTTGCGGTTCAAATACATAGTATTATGCATAGTCGGGAGTGGAATTCTGGCATTTGGGCTATTCAACGTTCACCAAATTTCCGGAGTAACTGAAGGAGGCATTTTGGGCATGACCCTTCTCTTAAAGCATTGGTTTAATCTCTCTCCATCAGTTTCAAGTTTTATTATGAATCTTATCTGCTATATAACAGGATGGAAGGTTCTTGGCCATTCATTTATTGTTTATTCTGGTATAGCAAGTATTAGTTTCTCTTCTTTCTATAGTATATGCGAACAAATCGGTCCGTTGTGGCTCGAACTTGCGAATATGCCATTTGCTGCTGCTCTACTTGGTGCACTTTTCGTAGGAGTCGGCACCGGTCTTTGCGTTATTGCAGGTGGAGCCCCTAGTGGAGATGACGCCATTGCGATGATTGCGAGTTCAGCATTTAAAATTGATATCCGATGGGCATATATATTTAGTGATGTGTTAGTGCTTCTTCTTTCTATTTCATATTTAGGTTGGAACAGAATTGCATTCTCCTTACTAACGGTAATTTTGTCCGGGCAGCTCATTGGGATAATTAATCGACTAGGAGAGAAATTAAAAGTACAGAAATGAACAACGACAAGATAATTATTGCAAAAATTCAAGATAAGATTAGTCAATGCAGGCAGGGAAATTACATCGCCTCTACGGGTTTCTTGAATTCCCATGAGCAAGCTCTTGCCATGGCTGAAATCGGGCACTCATCAGACATCTCATGTCTGCTTTACGGAGGATATGATGAAGCTGAGAGACGACAGCTAATCTGCTTGCCATCATATATCAGCACTGAAGATATAGATGAGTTTAACGAGCTAGCTGTGCTGCGTGTTGAAATTCCGAAAGGATCTCGTCAGTTAACACACAGAGACTACCTTGGTTCAATTCTAGGGCTTGGAATAGATCGTTCTGTTATAGGAGACATTCTTGTGCGTTCTGAGTCTAGCAAGTATGAACAACAGCAATCCGGGAGTACTACAACCAGCTCAACTGTGTGTGCCGGAGCAGACATTATTATAATGGAAGAAATGTCTGGTTTTCTATTAAACGAATATGGACAAATTGGTCGCTCTGAAGCAGTTCTTTCAGTAGTAGAACTCAATCAGCTTATTATTCCTGCTCTTCAGAAATCTATAATCAAAGATATAGTGCCGTCTTTAAGACTAGATAATATTATTTCAACTGCTTTTAAGATATCGCGCTCTAAGGCACAAACTGCTATCCTCTCTGGGATAGTCTCGGTTGACCATATTGAACAAACTAAGCCAGACTACCGAGTTGTCGAGGGAAGCTGCCTAGTTTTAAGAGGTAAAGGGAAAGCTGTTGTCTCCGAGATAGGTGCTAGATCCAAGAAAGACAGAATATGGATTAGCATTTACCGCTATATTTAATTACTATAATCACTTACACCATTAAGAATGCAATCCAAGCGAAAGAAGGAATTTAAAATGGCATCAAATTACGAAAACCTAACCAATAATCGTCAGTCAGATATAATGAAAGCGAGCATAACTGGAATAGTCGCGAACGTACTGTTATCGATTTTCAAAGCAGGAGTAGGTTTCTTTACGCACTCTATCGCTATTTCGCTCGATGCTATTAACAACCTTAGCGACGCAGTTAGCTCAGTTATAACTGTAATTGGAACTAAGCTTGCAAGCCAAACGCCTGACTACAAACATCCATTTGGGCATGGTAGAGTCGAATACATCAGTGCAATGACAATCTCTGTAATAATACTCTATGCAGGATTTACTGCTTTGGTAGAGTCTATTAAGAAAATCATAAGCCCTGTAACACCAGAATATAGCGCTCCATCACTTGTCATCATAGTCGTTGCTATTTTAGTAAAAATATGGCTCAGCCGCTATTCAACAAAGGTTGGCAAACGCACAAACTCTCAAGCACTTCAAGCGTCTGGACTTGACGCACGAAACGATGTATTTATATCTGCGACAACTCTTCTCGCAGCAATAATATATATGACAACAGGCATGAGCCTTGAAGCCTACCTAGGTGCGGCAATCTCCATTGTAATTCTGAAAGCCGGCTATGATATTCTTATGGAGACGATTAACATTCTTCTTGGTGAAAGGGTTGATAGGAGTCTTTCGATAGCTATTAAAAGAACTATTTCTTCTATTGATGGCGTAAATGGCGCATACGATCTATATCTCCATAATTATGGTCCCGATATTTATCTTGGTTCTGTCCACATTGAGGTAGATGATAATCTTACTATTAGCGAGCTTGATGGCACGCTACGAAAAATTTCTGATGTTGTTTATGATACTCATAATGTTGTTATGACGGCTATTGGAATTTACGCAAGCAATACGAGCCGTCCAGACATAATAAAGATGAGAAATGAAATATATAAGCTTATTCTGACTCATCAATATGTTAAAAATCTCCATGGCTTCTATGTATCGGAAGAAAACAATCTCATTTGTCTTGACCTAGTAGTGGAATTTGGTGCCCCTGATATAGTAGCAATATGTAACCATGTTAAAGCTCATATTGAGGAAGAATTCCCTGGTTATACAGTTAATCTGAAACTCGACGAAGATATCAGCGATTAACAGATATATCAGGCTAGACCTATATAGAACCATATAGATAAGTCTTTAATTAATATTAGAGAAGCTAAAGAGCCGATTAATTTGGGGGGGCTAATACTCCAATTAATCGGCTCTATGATTTATCTTCCTACTATATAATTCTATACCTTTATGCGGTAAGAACTGTTCCTAAGAAGTCCTTCAATCTTTGAGATTTAGGATTCTCAAACACCTCTTCTGGGCTTCCCTCTTCGGCAATAACCCCATCATCAATAAATATTACTCTGTCTGCAACCTCTCTGGCAAATCCCATCTCGTGAGTTACAACAATCATTGTTGTATCCTCTTCAGCCAGTGCCTTTATTACCTTAAGGACTTCACCTGTAATTTCTGGATCCAATGAGGATGTTGGCTCGTCAAAGCAAAGTATATCTGGATTCATTGCAAGAGCTCTTGCAATAGCTACTCTTTGCTGCTGTCCACCTGATAGCTCACAAGGATAATTGTCCGCCTTATCAAAAAGCCCAACTCTGTCAAGAAGCGCCTTTGCCATCTTATCGATATCTTCAGCACTATCTTTCTTATTAAGCTTTGGAGCAAGAGTAACATTTTGTAATGCATTGTATTGTGGAAAAAGATTAAATTGCTGGAAAACCATTCCAAAATGCAACCTGTTTTTTCTTATATCTTCCTCTGACATCTCTGTCGTCTTGCCATCATATACAAGTTCGTTATTTACCTCTAAGGTCCCTTCATCTGCTCTCTCAAGCAGGTTAATACAACGAAGCAGTGTTGTCTTGCCGCCTCCAGAAGGTCCAATAATTGCAAGTACCTCGCCTTTATTTAGCGAAATGTCTACCCCTTTGAGAACGGTAGAATCCCCAAATGATTTTTTCAAGTTCTTAACTTCAAGTACTGACATTTGATCCTCCTAATTGAAATAGCTAAACTTGTCTTCGAGCTTAGCAAGTAACACAGTTAAAACACCCGTAAATGCGAGATAATAAAGACCCGTCATAAAGAGTGGCCAGATTATTCCATCGGACTTAATAAAGGCTTGTCCCATCCAAATAACCTCATATACAGCTATTACTCTAGCAAGAGATGTATCCTTTACCAATGTAATTATTTCATTACTCATCGGTGTGATAATTCTTTTTACAACCTGCAAAAGAATAACTCGGAAAAAGATTTGTGTTTTCGTAAGACCGAGCATCTGTCCAGCCTCATATTGACCTTGCGGAATGCTCTCGATTCCACCCCTGTATATCTCAGAAAAATAAGCTGCATAATTTATAACAAAAGCAACAACAACTGCGATAAATCGTCCAGTAGTTCCCATTCCCCATATGTTTGTGCCAAAAAGAAGTCCTGGCCCATAGTACACGATAATGAGTTGCAACATTAACGGTGTTCCCCTCATTACCCATACAAAGGCTTTCGCTAAATATTTTATTGGCTTAATCTTTGACATGGATCCGAAGGCTACTACCAAGCCTAGAGGGATTGCCCCAATGAGCGTTATTACAAACAACTCTAAAGTCATTCCAAATCCAATCGTTAGTTCTTGTAATACAGACTGTAACATTATTACATTTTCTCCTTGTAAATAGCTAGGGTCCCATGTGGGACCCCGCTTTATAGTTTATTATCTACGAAAAGCTATGTTATTGTAACACAGGTTAGATAGAAAGGTAACTTACTTCTGTTCTATGATTGTCTCTTGTGTTCCGTACTTTGTAGCTATCTCCTTCATCTCTCCACTTTCATAAATAGTCTTGAAGTATTCATTTAGTGCTGCTGCTAGGTCTGAACCCTGCCTAAATCCAACACCATATTCTTCAGTTGTAAGAGAAATTGTATATCCTAAGTCATCAAATGATGTTCCCTCGCCGACCATTGCACCAGCCATTAGAAGGTCGATTACAGCAGCATCTGCTGTTCCTGCTTGCACCTCTAAAAGCGCGGCTGATTGAGTTGATACTTCTACTGATTCCCAGCCTTCTTCCTTTACAGCTTCTGCTCCAGCTGAGCCTGCCTCGACAGCAAATGTCAAACCTTTGCATGAATCCTTATCCTTATATTGATCCACTACGCTGCTTTTAACAACAACTACCTGTGCGTTCTCGCAATATGCATTTGAAGTCTCCATTGACTTTTTCACTTCACCAGTGAGAGTCATTCCATTCCATACACAGTCAATGCTCTTATTCTGAAGTTCAAGCTGCTTTGAATCCCAATCGATTTCTACAAATTCAACTTCACACCCAATTGACTTAGCAAAATTTGTCGCCATGTCAGCATCAAATCCAACCCAATTACCATCTGCATCCTTATAGTCCATTGGCTCGAAATCAGTGATTCCAACAACCAGTGTTCCCTTGTCCTTTACATAAGCTAGATCCTCTGAGTTGTCATCTGATGATCCGCAACCTGTCATTAATACCGTACCTGCAATCATTGCAGCTGCCATTCCCAATGCGTAAATTCTCTTTTTCATTTCTTTCTTCCCCTTTTCGATTGTCTTTCTTTTCTTAATTAACACACGCTTGCTTTCGCTTTAACGCTTTATTGCTTTATCGCGCTAAAGTATTTTATGTTAGATATAATACACTCTGCTAAAGCACATGTCAACAGATATTATTAAAATTTTTTCAAAGAAAAAAGCTGCCTCTAATAGCAGCTCTCTTCTAGTAATTATGTGAATATTTTTTATATCGATACTATTCTTCCTACGAGAATAATCCCCATCCGAAGAAAGAATCTAGCTGTCCAACCAAGATTAACATACAGAATAATGGAGCTATAAATTTGAGGCAGAAAGTAAAGAACTTCTCTCCCTTAAAGGCTGAACTTGAAGATATCTCTTCCTGAATGTAGCCTTTTCTGAACCAGCCAAAGTAAATAACTGTCAAAAGTGCGCCTACTGGCATAAGTACTCCTTCTGCAAGAAGATCATATCCATCGAGCCAGCACCACTTTCCAAACCACATTGGCAGATAAGTACCAAGTCCATCAAGAGCAACTGTTACTCCCATCACTGCTGTGATTGCGCCAAAGATAAGAGCATATTTTATTCTCTTATTTCCCTTTCCTTTGTCCAAGTCTCCATCAATAAATGATGCAATAATAGCCTCAAGAACAGATATAGATGATGTTAATGCAGCTAAGACTACTAGAGCATAGAACAAGAATCCGAATATTGCCCCTGCTGATCCCATGCTATTAAATACATTCTGTAGTGTCATGTATAGAAGACCAGGGCCAGCGCCTGGCTCCATACCAAAAGCAAATACTGCTGGCATGATAGCAAATGAAGCAAGTAGTGCTATCGCTGTATCAGCAAGAGGGATGATGATTCCATTTCTAGCAATACTTACATCTTTATCCATGTAAGATCCAAATGTTACAAGAATTCCCATTGCTAGTGATAGTGAGAAGAATGCTTGTCCTCCAGCTGATGCTAGAACCTTAACCCATCCTGTACCCGCGAATGGCTCAAAATTTGGCTTAAGTATAAATGCTAGTCCCTCTGAAGCTCCTGGTAATGTGCAAGATCTAATGGCTGTAATAATAAGAATTATGGTAAGCGCAGGCATAGCGAAAGTGTTGAACTTCTCGATTCCGCCCTTTATACCTCTTGCTACAATAAAAATTGTAACTCCGATAAAGACTAAGGTATAAGCTACTGATTTGCCCTGATTAGTGAATAGTGCTGTGAAGTACTCGGCTCCCTCTACTCCTCCAACTCCCCAGCTTGCTCCAAAAATATCGCCAAAATTTGCAATTGCATATTCTAGCGCATATCCACCAAGATAGCAGTAAAATCCTAGGATAAAGAACGGAGAAAGTGCTCCAAATACACCTACTATTGTCATCTTTCCATTTGAGCATGCTTTATAAGCTGGAATGATTGATTTTCCTGTTCTGCGTCCTAACGCAAGCTCTGTCATTATTAGCGGATATCCAGCAACTACAACTAGTACCAAATATACTAATAGAAATGCAAATCCTCCATTTGCGCCCATCTTAAACGGGAATGCCCAGAGATTACCCAGTCCTACTGCAGATCCAACTGCAGCAAAAAGAAAGCCTGCATTGCTCGTCCAGCTTTCTCTTCCATTGTTGTTATTCTTATTACTCATTTCATCGATCTCCTTTATTTATATAATTTCTATAAAAATATATTTCATCAAAGCCCTTGCACATTGTTCTTTGATAAAAAAAACAGGACAACTGTCCTTGTTTCGATATTATATAATGAAAATTTATTTTTTGCAATACTTGCACAAATATTTTTTTCTTTTTTGTGAAATAATCTAAATATTCACAATATTTACATACTTGTATTATGAATTTTGTATGATATACTTTTTTCATCAGAGATATTGTTTGTAATTTTAATGGGTTATGAATTTTTAATTGTGAAAGGATTTATTATGTCGGTTGAAAGAGTTTGTAATTATTTTAGACAATTCGGTTTGGATGACAAGGTTATGGAATTTGATGTTTCTAGTGCAACAGTAGATCTCGCCGCTGAAGCGGTTGGTGTTGAAGGAGCTCGCATATGCAAAACAATCTCATTTAAAAGAAAAGATGGAGGATGTACTCTTGTTCAGATGGCAGGCGATGCAAGAGTAGACAACAAGAAATATAAGGCGGTTTTCCACGAAAAAGGTTCTTTCCTAAGTCATGAGGAAGCTGTTGAATATACAGGCTATGTGGTTGGAGGTGTTTGCGCTTTTGATATTAATCGCGACGATGTACATATCTATTGCGATGAGTCGCTTCGTCGTTTTGACACTGTCTTCCCTGCTTGCGGCTCTAGCAATAGCGCCATTGAGCTAAGTTGTGATGATTTATACAAGTATTCTAAAGCTATTGAATGGATAGATGTAACTAAGCTACCAGAAGATACTAATTAAAGATTAATTTTCTCCTTTTGTAAAAATCAGAGGCCGATGCATTACTAAGCATCTTGCCTCTGATTTTTCTGTTAATATCTAAATTTCTTGCCTGCCCTCAACCGCTTTCAAGAGCGTAACTTCATCTGCATATTCAAGGTCGCCTCCAACTGGAATTCCATGTGCGATTCTTGTCACTTTAATCCCTGTTGGTTTTAACAACCTACTTATATACATTGCTGTAGCTTCACCTTCAATATTAGGATTCGTTGCCACAATTATTTCTTCAACCTCTGAGTTACCTTGTAATCGTGTTATAAGCGACTTAAGATTAATATCATTAGGGCCTTTCCCTTCTGATGGAGATATCGCGCCATGAAGAACATGATACAATCCATTGTACTCTCTAATCCTTTCAATGGCCATTACATCCTGAGGCGTTTCAACAACACAAATAATCTTGCGGTTTCTCTCTGAATCCTGACAAATCAAACAAGGGTCCTGGTCTGTTAAATTACCACAAACAGAGCAATACCTAAGGCTCCTCTTCGCATTAACAATTGCTTCAGCCAGCTGATTAGCCTCCTTGTCTGAAACTGACAAGATATGGTACGCAAGCCTCTGCGCTGTCTTATTGCCAATACCCGGAAGATGTGACAGTTCATTAATAAGTCTAGTGAGCGCCCTTGGGTACCTATTCATTAGAAGCCCAGTCCACCCATTCCGCCAAGATCTCCCAATCCTCCAGTTATCTTAGCCATCTCATCCTCGGCAAGCTTATCCATCTGTCTAATAGCCTCGTTAACAGCTGCCATGATAAGGTCTTGAAGCATATCAACCTCATCCGGTGATACAACCTCTTCATCTATTACCAGCTTAGTTAATTCCTTCTTTCCATTTACTGTAACCTCTACAGCTCCACCGCCAGCAGTTGTAGTAAGTTCCTTCTTCTCAATTTCTGCTTGAGCCTTCTCCATCTCATTCTGCATTTGCATTGCCTGTCTTAGCTGCTTTTGCATATCTGGCTGCTTCTGCTTAGGAAGCTTGCCTGCCTTCATTCCTCTGCCCATTTTTTCTCCTTTTCTTACATCGTATTGCTTATTTAATTCCGATAAAAATCTTCGTATTATGTTATATCAACATCGCACCCTAGAAGTGTCTGTACATTATCTGCCATCTCTTCAACATCGTCACCGTTAACTATCGCCTCTTTAGGCTCACCGATTTTAAAGGATACATATGTCATTTCCCCAAAAAAATCTTTCGCTACACGAGAGATATCGTCCGCCGCATCCTGTACAAATGGTAGTTTTGCTTTTCTAATCATAACAACAAGTTCATTATTGTCATAGCTTATTGCTTGGCTATTTCTATTAGCCAGCATTCCAATAGGCCTTGATATCTTCCCAACTTCTTCTGCAATCCGCTTCCACATGTCGGTTGCATCACCTGCATTAGTCGTTGCCATCGCAAGCTTCCTATTAGCTTCCTCTGTATCAGCGTCTTGCTTAGGAACTTCGAATCTAAGTTCATTTGACGATACATCCTCAATAGCCTTCTCCTCGTGTACCGGTATTGAATTCTTCTGCGGTGTAGACTTTTGTTCCGAAACTGAATTTTGCTTTAATGCATCAGTCTTCGGCGCGCTCGCTGTTCTTTTCTTAATTATAGTTGGTTCATTATCTGAATCATTTGACATTAGCTTTACAGCAGCAGTTTCTAGCAAAATCCTGGGTCTGTCTGAATATCTCCCTAGATTAACAAACTCTGATAAAGTTTTGATTGCTCCCTCAATTGAGCTTGGTTCAATCGCCCTCGCTTGATCTTCGATTCTGGATACATTCTCTTTAGATAGTTTAAGTATCTTGTCAGCATCCTTCACATATCGGCATATCATGAGATTCCTATAATGCTCAAGCCAGTCTTTAATCACCTGCTTTGCATCTTTGCCCTCATTCATAATGTCATCGATACTCGAAAGCGCATCTCCAATACGATTCTCTATAACCGCTTTAGTAAGCTCAAGGTAGAAGTCCTCGCCCGCACACGCTGTGTACTCAAGAACAAGCTTTCTATCAATCTGTGGGTCTCCAGCTGCCATGCACTGTTCCAGAAGACTCAAAGCATCTCTTACTGAACCATCTGACATCTTTGCAATCAGATAAAGCGCATCTTCTGTAATGTTAACGCCTCTCTTCGCACATATATTATTCATTCCTGTTGCAAGCTCAGCTTCAGATACTCTTCGAAAATTCAGCTGCATGCATCTTGATTTTATTGTCGCTTTGACTTTCTGAGGGTCTGTCGTTGCCAAGATGAACATTGCATACTCTGGCGGCTCCTCGAGAGTCTTAAGAAAAGCATTCTCCGCTGCAATAGACAGCATATGAACCTCATCAATAATAAAAACCTTATATTTGCCCACTGTTGGCGGATACTTAACTAAATCGATAATTGACCTCAAACTATCAACTCCATTATTTGAAGCTGCATCTAGCTCAATGACATCAATAAATCTTCCTTCTCTTATAGCCTCGCAATTTGCGCATTTACCACATGGAAGTCCGTCCACCGGTTCAAGACAATTCAGTGCCTTCGCAAGAATTCTTGCTGTGCTTGTCTTTCCCGTACCATGTGTTCCTGTAAAAAGATACGCCTGTCCAACGGTTCCACTCTTGAGCTGATTCTGGAGGATTCTAACAATCTGCTTCTGTCCAATAATTTCATTAAATACTTCCGGCCTTTCAGCCCTATATAATGCTAATTGCATATTATAAATCCCTCCTCATTATTTCTTTCTAAAAAAAGTACCCTTAGGTGCCGTACAGTGCGTAGAGGCTTATCTGCGGCACATGATGCAAACCGCTTATTGCTGCTTCCTCTCGGACCTGACAAGGTTCACGGCGCCACATTGCGCAGGACCCCTACGCACTGCACGTAATCTAAAGGCTTAAATATTATATCATTACAAAGGGCATTTCACAACACCCTTGGCTATTTCGATACTCCCTAAACTAGATATTTTTTTAAAAAGCCACGATGTCTCTCGCCTCACTCTAAAATAATTTCCTATAAAAAAGCGGAGCCGCAGCTCCGCTAATTAATGTTTGTTGCCTATACTAGCTCTAGGAAAACTGCTTCTGCATTATCTCCCTGTCTAGGTCCTAGCTTAAGAATTCTTGTGTAACCACCATTACGCTCTGCGTATGATGGAGCAATCTCCTCAAACAGCTTTGTTACAACATCCTCATCGAAAACAACCTCTAGTACCTGTCTTCTTGCATGAAGATCTCCACGCTTTCCAAGTGTAATCATTTTCTCAGCAATTCTGCCAGCTTCCTTAGCTCTGCATTCTGTTGTTGTAATTCTGCCTTCTCTAAGGAGATCAGTTACCAGGTTTCTCAGCATGGATTTTCTGTGTGCAGTGTTTCTGCCCAGCTTTCTGTAACCCTTCATCAATCTACTCCTTTCGACTATTCATCAATTGGCTTTAGGGAAAGTCCTAGTTCTGCCAACTTGTTCTTAACCTCCACCAGCGACTTCATTCCAAGATTACGAACCATCATCATGTCATCTTCTGTACGCTGTGTAAGTTCTTCAACTGTATTGATTCCAGCTCTTTTCAGGCAGTTAAAAGAACGAACTGATAGTTCAAGTTCCTCAATTGCCATAACCAAAGCTTTCTCCTTACGATCTTCATCCTTTTCAATCATGAACTTCATTTCTCCGACATCTTCGCCGAGTCCAATGAATAATTCCAGGTGCTCTTGAATAATCTTCGCACCAATTGACATACCCTCAGCAGGTTCAATTGAACCATCTGTCCAAATCTCTAGGATTAGCCTGTCATAATCTGTAACCTGTCCGACTCTAGTATTCTCAATGCTGAAGTTTACCTTCTTAACAGGTGTGAATATTGAGTCTACTGGAATTGTTGCAATTGAAGAATTGTCGTTCTTATTCTGATCTGCAGGAACATATCCCTTTCCAGTTACAATATTCATATCCATAACAAGTGTTGCATTATCTGCAAGTGTTGCGATATGAAGATCAGGGTTGAAAAT
>LSQX01252702.1_pt2 | contig 24493 bp, 15 predicted proteins | sample 654561 | NCBI WGS metagenome assembly LSQX01 (sample SAMN04489861, study PRJNA283612) | anaerobic digester metagenome | isolation source: 4 biogas reactors fed with cattle manure at either 37C or 55C with and... | place: Denmark: Kongens Lyngby | collected 2014
TTTGCCGAATTCCTTAACAACGCATCACTCGTACGCCTTGGTGCTTTTACACCTGTCTACCTGTGTCGGATTGCAGTACGGTTGCCAATATTATTACAATTACCGAAGTAATTGATGATAGAAGTTTTTCCTGGAAGATTAATCTAACAGATTGGATTCCCGAGGGTCACCTTTACATCACAACTCGCGTTCATACCGCTAGGCGGTAAGCATCTTTCCGGATTTGCCTAGAAAGACTCTCTTGTTGCTTGTACCCCAAACCAATGAGGGGCCTGCAGTTTCAATCTTCACGCTCCATTTCTAATATTAGCAGTACAGGAATATTAACCTGTTGTCCATCGCATACGCTTTTCAGTCTCTGCTTAGGACCGACTAACCCATGGTTGACTGACATAGCCATGGAAACCTTAGACATTCGGCGAGCGGGGTTTTTACCCGCTTTTCGTTACTCATCCCAGCATTCTCACTTCTATACGCTCCAGCAGCTCCTTTCAGGCCACCTTCACAGCTAATTACCAGATGCTAATCTGGTCATGTATAGAACGCTCCCCTACCCTCCATCCCGCCAACCTGTAGTGCAAATATATTATCCTGTTTTAGGAAAAACTTACACTATAAGTAGGCAGGACGAGTCGCAGCTTCGGAATCTACCTTGAGCCCCGTTAAATTTTAAGTGCAGAATCTCTTGACTAGTAAGCTTTTACGCATTTTTTAAAGGATGGCTGCCTCTAAGCCAACCTCCTAGCTGTCGGAGAAACTCCACCTCCTTTCCCACTAAGGTAGAATTTAGGGTCCTTATCTGACGATCCGGGCTGTTTCCCTTTCGAGCGCAGGAACTTAGCTCCCTAGCTCTAACTGCCACAATATACAAAACGGTATTCGGAGTTTAACAAGATTGGGTACCCTTTCGGGCCCCAAATCTAATCAGTGCTCTACCCCCGTTCATTAAATTGTGACGCTAGCCCTAAAGCTATTTCGGGGAGAACCAGCTATTACCAAGTTCGTTTGGCATGTTACCGCTAACCACAAGTCATCTCATAATTTTGCAACATTAAAGAGTTCGGGCCTCCAAAATAATTTCTTGTTTCTTCGCCCTGCTCATGGTTAGATCACTTGGTTTCGGGTATCGTGCATATGACTAAATCGCTCTATTCAAACTCGCTTTCGCTCCGGCTCCCCAATAAACATGGTTAACCTTGCCATATACAACGAACTCACTGGGTCATTCTTCAATAGGCACGCCATCATCCCGCTAACCTATAACTGGAGACTTAAAAAAGATTCTCTCCAACTATAAGTTAGCGGGACTTTGACTGTTTGTAAGCATACGGTTTCAGGTACTCTTTCACTCCCCTAACAGGGGTACTTTTCACCTTTCCCTCTCTCTACTTGTTCTCTATCGGTCGCAAAAAATATTTAGCCTTGCCAAGTGGTATTGGCAGATTCCCACAAGATCTCACGTGTCCCGTGGTACTCAAGAAATCAAAAGAAGTTCCCACATTTTCATATACGAGACTATCACTCTCTATGGTATATCTTTCCAGATATTTTCTACTAAAATGGAAATTTGTAACTTCTTGAACTGCTTGCTACCAGTTCATCTGACTCTTACAACCCTCACATCGCACGAGTAGCAACCTACGAGTTCAAATCCTCAATCATCGCAACGCGAATCATGATTCTTATCCCTCTTACACGATATGAGTTTAGGCTCTTCCCTTTTCGTTCGCCACTACTGGGGGAATTAACTTTTGTTCTCTATTCCTGCAGGTACTGAGAGGTTTCACTTCCCTGCGTTACCATCTGTACAGCTATGAATTCACTGCAAGATAATTGGGTTTGAGCCCAATTAGGTTTCCCCATTCGGAAATCCCCGGATCAAAGCTTGTTTGACAGCTACCCGAGGCTTATCGCAGCCTACCACGTCCTTCTTCGGTTTTTTGCGCCAAGGCATTCACCGTATGCCCTTAGTTCGCTTAATTGAAATTTCTTTCTATTCAGTTGTAAATGTGCAACTACAGATATTGTAAATCTTACTGTAAAAACATTGGACCTACCTCAACAGTAAAGATATATACATATATCTGGCCTATCAAAGATTAAAGATTTCTCTTCTTTCTTTGTCATTGTGGACCTGAGGAGAATTGAACTCCTGACCTCTTCATTGCAAATGAAGTGCTCTAGCCAGCTGAGCTACAGGCCCATTTCGATCTGGTGGGCGCACCAAGGGTCGAACTTGGGACCTCAGTCTTATCAGGACTGCGCTCTAGCCAACTGAGCTATGCGCCCCTCTTCTCTTCGGTCATCATTTAAAGAACTAGCTCTTTCTTAAAAGCTAAAAAGTGACAGGAAAGTCTTGGTTACTCCTTGAAAGGAGGTAATTCAGCCGCAGATTCCCCTACGGCTACCTTGTTACAACTTAACCCCAGTTATAAGCGTTACCTTCGTCATCCCGCTAACCTGTAGTGCGAAAGAGGCTACAAGGTAGCCTTTCTCCTCTCACGCTATAAGTTAGCGGGACACCTTCGGGTATCACCTACTTCCATGGTTTGATGGGCGGTGTGTGCAAGACCCGAGAACGTATTCACCGTAGCATGGCTGATCTACGATTACTAGCGAATCCACCTTCATGAGGTCGAGTTTCAGACCTCAATTCGAACTGAGACCGACTTTGAGGATTTGCTCCATCTTACGATTTGGCTCCCCATTGTATCGGCCATTGTAGCGCGTGTGTAGCCCAGGACATAAGGGCTATGCGGACCAGACGTCATCCCCACCTTCCTCCTCGTTTTACCGAGGCGGTTTCCTAAGACACTTGTAACATAGGATAGGGGTTGCGCTCGTTTCGGGACTTAACCCTACATCTCACGACACGAGCTGACGACGGCCATGCAGTACCTGTGTATCACCCTCGAAGGCTATCTATGTTTCCAAAGATATGCAGATACATGTCAAACCCTGGTAAGGTTCTTCGATTGCCATCGAATTAAACCACGCGCTCCTCTGCTTGTGCGGGTCCCCGCCAATTCATTTGAGTTTTAGCCTTGCGGCCGTACTTCCCAGGCGGGATGCTTAACGCGTTAGCTGCGGCACTCAGTACTTCCACCTAGAATCCGAAGATAGAAAGTAGTCATACCAAACACCTAGCATCCATAGTTTACAGCGTGGACTACACGGGTATCTAATCCGTTTTGCTACCCACGCTTTCGAGCCTTAGCGTCAGACAATGGCCAGTGAACCGCCTTCGCCACTGATGTTCCTCCGAATATCAACGTATTTCACCACTCCACTCGGAATTCCGTTCACCCCTCCATGTCTCAAGTCTGATAGTTTCGAAAGCTCTCCCTCGGTTGAGCCGAGGTCTTTAACTCAAGACTTATCAAACCGCCTACGCATCTCTATACGCCCAGTAAATCCGGATAACGTTCGTACCCTACGCATCACCGATGCTTCTGGCACGTAGTTAGCAGGTACTTATTCATATGGTACAGTCATTTATTCTTCCCATATAAAAGGAGTTTACAATCCGAAAACCTTCATCCTCCACGCTGTGTCGCTGCGTCAGGGTTGCCCCCATTGCGCAAGATTCCTAATTGCTGCCTCCCGTAGGAGTGCGGACCGTGTCTCAGTTCCGCGGTGGCTGACCGTGCTCTCACACCAGCTACCCGTCTTAGCCTTGGTGAGCCATTACCTCACCAACTAGCTGATAGGACGCAGACCTCTCTTGAAGCGAAAAACTTTACTCTAAAACACTTAAAGTGAATAGAGACTATCGGATATTACCCCGTCTTTCGACGAGCTATTTCCGACTTCAAGGCAAGTTATCTACGTATTACTCACCCGTTTGCCACTATCCTAAATAGAAAATCATTGACCGAAGTCTTTGAAAATCAGAATAGGATCGTTCGACTTGCATACCTTAGGCACACAGCCAACGTTCATCCTGAGCTATGATCAAACTCTCATTGAAAAACGTTTGACTTAAACACATGTAATTAGAAAACAGCCTACGCTGTTTCAAATAACACAGACCAATCAACGATAAATTGGATTTACTTAGACTTTAATGAATTGTGTGACCCAAATCACACACATAATTAGAAAGTCAATATAACGAATATATTTTTGACTTCCTGTCACTCTTCAACTTTTAAAGAGCTGAGAGGGATCTATATTAAGACAATCTGAATTGTGTTCATTAGAGAAATCTCTAAGAGGAAACCTTTCTCGTGTTTATCCCAAACTCGTGAGCAGAAGTATAGCACACAAATTTCTATCATGCAAGACGACTTCTTGCAGATATCAACTACCTTTAACATGTTATTTTTTAGAGTAAAAACTCCCCTTTTTAACAATGTAAAATATTTGGATATATTTCCTCCGAATCTTCCTTCCAATCCTAAATATTCTTGTTTCAAGAAATTGCGACAAATACTTTATAATTTCTGTAAGGTTTGTGTTAGTATGTATTTATGGAATTTGACGAAGCTTCAGATAATATAGAAACGGGACAAACAGATGATAACGATATTAACTCTGAAATACCTGGATTAAAGGAACTTCCCCCTGATACACAAGAAGTTGTTCTTGAGTCATACCAAGCATTTAAAGAAGTTCATGATACTTACAATAGACATATAGAAGGGTGCGAGGAATATATTGAAATAATCCCAAGTGTAATTGGAATCATCGATAAAAATATTCCAGTGGAGCAAGAGGGAGAGAGAGAGCTTCCTCCAGAAAAAAAACAATACATTGAAGATACCGTAAAATTGGTAAAACTTTGTCAAAATGCAACTAGTATTAATCTTGAACTTCTTAGTACCAAAGCTCAATTGGACTTTTATGATGTGTTAGACAATTATGCCTCTACCTATGGAGTCGAAAGAATAACCAATCAATTATCGTGGATTGAAAGAGGTAGCTCCATAAGAGAAGTAAGAGAATATTATGCAAAAAACCCCCAAGCAACATTAAAAAGAATACAGGACCAAGTTTTAAAAAGAGAAATTCCCACATTACATACAGGCAACTCTTTACAGCGGATAGCAGATTTAATGCTGACGGATTACACCTTTGGCTCAAATGAGGCTAAAAGAACAAAATACGGCTATTTGCTCAAAGATCTTTCAGATACTTGCTCAAAAACCTCAATTACAGATGAGAATTTCGCTAATACCCTTGAGACCCAGACAAAAGAAATTGAGCAACAGTATACTGAATTACTCATAGATGATAAGTGTCAAGAAGAAATTTCTAGGCGAACCCAAGTTGACTTCGTTACCTATGTTCCAATACAAAAAAGATTTAAAGAACCGAATTCGGAAGCTAAAAGCCGTTTTAGCTATAGTTTGAGTTACAGACTTAATTCAATTTCAAATACTTTGGTGAAAGATATTGAAAATAAACAGGAATTGGCTAACAGTAAGCAATTATTCATTCATAATATGCCTGAATTAAATCGTATTAAAGAGAAAATTACGACTTCAAGGCTAGAATATTCACAAAAACTTGAGGTAATTAATAATATTCTACCCTTTGGTGAGGTAAATACTAACAATTTTAACAATCTTAGCAGATTTGAGAGAATTGTTAATGATTCTACAGTGAGAGAAATAGAAGAAGAGCTTCTAAAAAATTTAAATTCGAAAGATCTGTTGTTTCATGGGACTCCTCCTGGGGAGAGTAGATTGGGTGTACTTACAAACGGCCTTATGAGTAAAAAGAAACAGGAAGAAATTCTAGGCTGGAGTAGATACAATACAACTCCTCATCAAAGAACTGAAGAATCTATGAGAAAATATATCTCAAACGAATCTGAGATGCTTTACTTCGCTCCCAACCATTCCGGAGCTAAACAATACAGTGGCGGAGGATTCGAAGTTGGAATACCAGAAGGTCTTGCAAGTAGAAACTACGCTCGAATGAATGCTGGGGTAGACGAAGTAATGATATTTGACAGAGATAATCCTGGAGGGGGTTGTATCGTTAGACCAGAAGAATCCTTCTTGTTTATCAATCAAGGGGTTTATAATGCAGAAAAAAATCAGTATAACAGATACAATACAAATGGTGAGGATTTTGATACAAGAGTAAGAAAAATCTGGGGTGACAGATTAATAATTAGCAACGAAACACCACCCACAAAAATAGAGAATCTCAACCTTCCACCTGTAAAAAATGCCCGTTCACTTCCAACAAAAGCATTTTATACTGAGAAGTGCGGGACTAAAGATAGAATATATAAAACGGTATACTCTTAATTCAGACCTCCCCAAGTCACAGATTGTAAATATCTCTAAGGAATATTTACTCACGAGCGAGTCTCGAATAATCAAAAATGTTTCTAGAACGAATTCTCAAGGAATTAAATACTTCTAGGTTATTACCATCTTGGTCGTTCCGGTAGTGAATCCCAAATCTTGTGACCCAAAGATCCTTGCATCGCAGTAGTATTAGCGTTTGTTCTTAGTTTTTTAAGAGCTTCTAAGAATGCCTTCCCTCCACTAATACCTTGAGAAGGATTGACATTAACCGCAAAGTTAATAGCTAAAGCAATTCCTTTAATAAAATTTTCGGGCGTAGTGCCAAACTTAGAATAGGGTTCCTGCATTATTTGAAGAGTACAGAGCGCAATAATACTTGGGATGTCTTTAGAACTCAACTGATCAACTGAATTGTAGCGAGCAATATCTCTTATATATTCTGGTATCCTACCAAAAAGGCCAATAGCCACTTGAGACTCTGCTGTAAACTCACTTACAGAGCGAACAAATTTCTCAGCACCAGGATTGTATCTTCCTTCTCCACGGTAGTAATTATATGTATCCAAAACCCTATTTTGATTATTTCTGAACCCCCCTATAGACTTTTCATATTCTTGCCTCTCCCTAATAATAATTAGTTCTTTAGCGAATTCTTCTGGAGAAATTTCTTTCTCGCCGGTCTTCCTCAATAGTTCATTTCCCACTTCAAACATCATTGACTTCCATATAACTTCAGATTCAAAGTTTGTAACTGCTTCAATTCTCTCCTTATGCCAATTTAAGGTATCACTGTTTTCAGTAGTTCTTGGTTTGGTACCATTAAGCAATTCACTATTTAGTTTCCAATAAGCATCATTAAGCTCCTTTACGCCTGACTCAAGATCACTTGGGTGAGCTCCTTCTATTGGATTGTTAATTGTGTCTAAAGAAAATATCTTCAAGGCCTCAACATTAAGGCCTTCCGTTCTCTCAGCCACACGAGAAGCAACAGCTTCTGCTATCCTAACCTCTGACTCATATCGACTTTGTTCTGCAACGGAAGCTCTTTCAAGTTTATCCCTTCTCATTTGTGCTTCACGAACACCTTTGATAACAGGGCGTGACAATCTGTCTGCCCTCGTAGCTTCTACGCTCTCTCTCCTTTGTTGCAACTCCTCTGGTGACATATCAACCAGCCTAATACTTGGTTCCTGTCCAGGGAGGGGCTCATTCGCTTTTCGAAGCTCCTCTAACCTTGCTGGAGCTATAGACCTAGCAAGGCTCTCTCTTTCAGATTGTCGATCTGCATTTTCTCCAGGCATTCCTGTATATAATTCTCTAGCTAAGTTTTCAGTCGCCATTTTATCCTTTATAAGAGAAGACTTTTCTCCCGTGAGAGAGCCTGCCTCTCTCTGAAGCTTTGCTATTTCTGCAGATGTTTTTATTCGATCTATAAACGAACCGTTAGTTTTATCTAACTCTTTTTCGCCTATTTCCGCCCTAACCTCATCAGATCTTTGTTGTACTTCTGCTAATGCATTTTGTGTATCTGAAAAGGAAGCAGTCTTCTGAGCAACCTCTTCGTAAAACTCAGATGTAGTACGAGATTGTGGACTTGGTGAGGCATCTACTTCTCTAGTTTCAAAACTTTCTCCCGATGGTGGCATATTTTTAATTAATAAAACTTAACTTTATATATGTTACATCCCCAGAAATCTTTTGGCAATTCTGAAGCTCTATCATATACTCTTTCTCATCAAAAACATCTTCTCAATTTCAGAAATTGTAGTTACATCATTGGCACTTTTATCTCTATTCCATTCAATAAGTCTTGGGAATCTTAAGGAATACCCACCTCCTATTTTCTCCTCCCCTATTCTTTTAGTAATCTCATCAGCGTCAACCGTAATTACATATTTTGGTATTACCCATACATCGGGGGTTAATATATCAACTACCTCTACTCCTTTAGGTTTTTGGTCAGATAAAATATTTTCTAATTTTGAATTAATCTCCGTTAATATCTCATCACTCATTCCTGTTCCTATTTTACATATTGCATCAAATCTGTCCTTCTTTTCATTATATATAGCCCCTAATATTGCACCTAATCCAAAAGAAGATCTTCTCCCTGAACCTTTATAGTATCCCACTACTACCATATCTACAGTATCTACTAACTCCTTGTCTATACTCTTTTTTACTTTAATCCATTCATAGTTTCTAATCCCTGGTCTGTATCCTCCTTTTTCCTGCTTAACTATGATTCCCTCTAAACCATCTTTAACACATTTATCAAAATATCCCTTAATATCAGAATCTAAAGAAAAGCTCTTAGATTCAGCTAATACTATACCCTCTTGGGTAGTACTCAACTCCTTTTCTAACTGCTTAATTCTATCCTTAGTGTCTGTATGTATTAGGGATTTACCATTTAGATATAGTAGATCAAATGTAAAAGCTCTAACAGGAATATCCTCCCTCATACTCTGTACAGAATATTTCCTCCTCCTTTGCATCGTTTCTTGATATGACATGAGTTTCCCCTTTTTAAAGTCCCATCCTACGATTTCTGAATCTAGGATAAAAGAGGTCTGTTTCATTTTCTTTGCACTATCAACGATTTCTGGAAACATTTCCGTAACATCCTCTAAATTCCTTGTAAACAATTTAACCTGAATTTTCGAATTATTGTTTATTTCAAAGAGATTTTGAGAGCCGTTTGTACTACCTTTTTTGAACTGTTTCCAAATGATACTTTTAGAAATATCTGATTTTTCATCTTCCTCCTCCCATTTGTGGATTTGGCACCTTAAACCGTCGAATTTAGGTTGTAATATCACACTTTCTTTAAACCTTTCCGAAAGCTCTTTAAAGCTTCCTACCCTTTGAACTAACCTAGAGAGAACTGGTATTCCAGGCTGAGCAGAGATGGTGATTAAATTTTTTACTACATTTTCTTTTTTAGACTCTAAAACTACGCTTCCAATATATCCTATATCGGCACATACACCATAGGCACTTTCAAGTTCAGATTTAATACTTTTGTCTCCCATAATTGAAATTGAAAATACATCAAGTAATGATCTAACACTTAATCCCAGTCTAAGCTCCCCACAGATTATTCTTACAAAGTATTTACCCTCTAAAGGAGAGAGCATATCTAAACATTGCAGTATTACTTGATTCTTTCGCGAAATAGAGCCATTACCACTTGTATTTACTATTTCCCAGAGTATTGAATATATCTCCTCTAATGTAGGACTTTTAGAATTGCTCTGAATTGATTCCATAATCTGAAATACTGTATCTCCGATATCCCCACTCTCTTTTCTCATGCTATCTACATCTATATCGTATTTATTACTCAAGACATTGATTAAACTTTTTTCAGAGTAATTAAATTCGCTGCTAACAAACATAGGGGCAACCCTTCCCTGTATCATGTAAGAGATAATTTGGATTTCAAAAGAGCTACACTCTTTAAAGAAATTAGAAAGTTCTAATGACATCTCATTGCGAGATTGGATAGATTCTAATTTATTAAAAAGTTCACATACCTCAATATATTTATGCATGCTATTTTTCGATTAATATATATTTTGTGTCTCTAGTACTACCCTCCTGCTTTACTAAACCTAATTCTACTAATACATCCATATCTCTTCTAAGTGTTCGTGTTGAAACATTAGGGTTTAAAGCGTATATATCTGATGGTAAAACTACATTTCTTTTTTTAATTAATTTTAATATACCTTGTTGCCTTTCATTTAAATTTTTCTCTTTTATTTCTATCCTTTCCTCTTTAACCTCTTTCTCTGGCTTTGGTTGTGGATATTTAGTTAAAGGAGTAAACCCTTCTTTTTTTTGAGAAAACATTTTAAAAAGTAAGAATGCTCCTAATACAGAAGAAAGGAAATATACTGTTTTTTTACTATTTGACATACAAGCTACTTAACAAATTATATATTTATTTTAATTCAGCCAAAGAGTCTCCAATTGAGATGTGTACATCTAAAGGAACTTCTAATTGCACACTTTTAAGCATTATTTCTTTAGCTTCTTCAGAAAATTTCTCTATAATATCTTCCTTTGCTTCAAATATTATTTCATCATGGATTTGAAGTAGTATATATACCTGTTTTGGGTATTTCTTTTCTATTAGCGAATATATATCTTTCATTACTAATTTCATAATATCTGCTTCACTACCCTGTATTGGCATATTAATTGCTTCCCTAGCTGCCGCTGCTCTTAATCTTCTGTTACTTGATCTTATCCCTGCAATATTTCGAGTAGTTCCAAACATAGTTTGGACATATCCTTTCTCAAATGCGGCATATTCTATTTTACGCATATACTCCTCTACCCCTTTATAGTGCTCAAAATATGCATTTATATATTTTCCTGCTGTATCTCTATCAATTCCCAGTAAAGATGAAAGTCCAAATGCTGTTTGCCCAAAGATCATTCCAAAGTTTACTGTTTTACCTAAACTCCTCTCTTTGTGAGTTACTTCTGAAATTCTTTTGTCTAATACTCTTGCTGCGGTTGTACTATGTATATCCAAATTGTTTACAAAGTCTTGGGAGAGAAGTGTATCATTTGATATGTCTGCCATAATTCGTAGCTCCATTTGAGAGTAATCCATAGCTAAGAGTTTGAAACCTTTTCTTGGTACAAAACACTCTCTTAGTCTTTTAGCCCATACTCCCTCTAGTGGTAGATTCTGAAGGTTAGGATTAATAGATGAAAATCTTCCAGAGGTTGTCCCTGTTTGTTTAAAATCTGTATGAATGGAATGTATTCCCTCCTCCTTTACAATACTGTTTTCAAAAAGGGGTTGTATATATGTATTCAAAACCTTTGTTATTTCTCTAAAGTAAAGAAGCTGTTCAATAATGGGATGAATACCTAGCATACCATCTAATACAGATTCTCTAGTACTCCCCTTTGATTTATTTGGTAAATCTAACTCACGAAAGAGAATATCCGAAAGTTGTTTTGGAGAATTAACATTAAATTCATGTCCTACAATATCATATATTTCCTTTTGGACCTTATCTATCTCCTCTTCTAAATCCTCTTTTAATGTTGTTAATTTCTCCCAATGGATACTTAGACCCCTTTTCTCCATTTTGGAAAGGATTACAGATACGGGCAATTCAATTTCTAAAAGGGAGGTTAGTAAGTGTTTCTCCTTTGTTTTAAGAAATTTCTCTATACTTGTTTTTGTATATTCGTATAGCTGGAGATTATCAATATCTTCTATCTGTTTTGAATATGCATCATATATACTATCTAAGCAAGTAGATATATCCGAGGGAGATATTTTTTCATCTAATACTTTTGTTGAATACTCAAATGCCAAATCTTTTAACTTAACATTTCTTCTTTCTGAGTGTAAAAGATGTTCAGTAAGTAATACGTCATAGTAGGTTGAGAGCTCACTAATGGGAAGCTTCTCTGAGTAAGTAACTAGCTCTTCAAAGTTATAAAATATTACTTTCCTTCTTTTAATATACTCAAAGATATCAAAGATTTTACTCAATGCGTCCGTTGTTTTCCCTTCTCTAGATATAGCTCTAATCATAAGGAAGGGTTCTTTATCAGCAGACTCCCCCTCGTTTATATACCCTACTATTAATTTTTCCCTCTCTTTGATTAATTTTTCTAATTCCTCTGTACCCAACCAATCAATTTCCTCTGCTTTTTTGCCAAACATATCTAATTGAGATGTGTTGGAAGTAAGTATCTCCTTTCCAAAGATCTCGTCTAGCCTACCTAAAAGAGATTTAAAAGAGTATTTCTTAAATGTTAATTCTAATGTTTTCCTATCTAGATCTTTTAAAATACAATCAGTCAGATGTACATCTATTCCTACATTTTGCTCTATTTGTGCTAACTTCCTACTAAACTCTGCCTGTTCAACGCCCTCAGCTATTAATACTTTTGCCCTACCCTCAACCTTGTTAATATTTCTGTATATCTCATCCATACTTCCATACTCTTTCAAAAGTTGAATTGCCGTTTTATCCCCTACTCCTTTAATCCCTGGGATATTGTCCGAAGTATCTCCTACTAATGCTTTGTAGTCTACAACTTGATGTGGATAGTATCCATACTTCTCGAAAGTTTTTTCACTGTCGTAAACAACAATATTTTTAAAATTTCCATTAGGTAAACAGACATAGGTTTTTTCATTAATTAATTGTAGTAAATCTCTATCCCCACTTACTATATACAAATCAATATTCTCTTTACTCCATACTCCTTCTGAAACAAACTTTGAGACTGTACCTAAGATATCGTCTGCTTCAAAGCCCTCTCTTTTGATAACAGGGATATTGAAGGCCTTGAGGACTTCTTCTACTAAAGGGAATTGGTCAATTAGAGATAGGTCTGTAGGTTTTCTTGTTGCTTTATACTCTGTATATATCTCATGTCTGAATGTTGGAGCGTGGGTATCCATAGCACAAAGTACATATTTAGGTCCGAATATCTTTAGTGCTTCCAAAAGCATGACCGTAAATCCATATACGGCATTTACTTGAACTCCTTGTGGGGTTTGAAGAGTCGATGGGTAAGCATGAAAAGCTCTATGAACTATGGCATTGGCATCTATAGCCAAAAATGTTTCTCTTTGAGGATTCTTTATCATTAATATATTTTACTAGAGAAAATGTATTACTACAATTAATCTACAAATATTGAATCAAACTCATCTTTTGAAACAACCTCATTTTCAAAAAGCATTTTTACTAATTTCTCTACATACTCTTTCTTTTGAGAAAGAGTCTTTTTTGCCTCACTGTAAGCAGTATCTATTAAAGATTTAACCTCTGAATCAATCATTTCTGCATATTTCTCACTAAAATCTCTACCTCCTCCATATGAGTATCCTAAATGTTTGGTCTCCTCCATATCTCCATATTTAACCATTCCTAACTTTTCGGACATTCCATACTGAGTGACCATCTCTTTAGCAACTGCTGTTGCTTGTTCAATATCTGCAGAAGCACCTGTAGAAATTCTCCCAATGAAAAGTTCTTCTGCTGCTCTACCTCCTACAGCAGATATCAAATTAGCCAACATTTCATCTTTGTATACATGTTTTTTATCATCCTCAGGAAGATATACTGTAACTCCCCCAGACATACCTCTCGGTATGATGGAGACCTGTTCAACTGGAGTTGCATACTTTGTAAACTTTGCAACAATTGCATGTCCTGCCTCATGGTAAGCAGTAACTTTAATATCCTCTTCTCCAATTGCACCTTTCTTTTTCCTCCCTAATTTTACCTTAAGATATGATTCCAAAAGATCTGCTTGAGTCACTTTCTTTCTATCTTCTTTAGCAGCCATAATGGCGGCTTCATTTAAAAGATTCTCTAAATCAGCTCCTGAATACCCTATTGTTTTCTTAGCAATTAAATCTAGGTCAACACCCTCTTCAAATTTCTTGTTTTTTGCATGAACCTGAATAATTTCTTTTCTACCTTGGAAATCAGGCATTGGGACAACAACCAATCTATCAAATCTTCCTGGTCTAAGAATTGCAGGATCTAATACATCTGGCCTATTTGTAGCAGCAAGAACAATTACATTCTCTCTATCTTCTAAACCATCCATTTCAACAAGTATCTGGTTAAGTGTCTGTTCTCCAGCACCAGAGTGTAGAACAGTTCCTCTCTTTTTAGCAACAGCATCTATCTCATCGATAAAGATGATACAAGGAGCAGCTTTTCTCGCTTTTGTAAACAAATCTCTTACTCTAGAAGCACCCGCACCTACAAGCATCTCTTCAAACTCAGAACCAGAGGTATGAAAGAAAGGAACACCTGCTTGCCCTGCTACTGCTCTAGCTAAAAGAGTTTTACCAGTTCCTGGAGCACCTGCTAACAATACTCCCTTTGGAATTCTAGCCCCTATATTAAGATATTTCTTTGGCTCTTTTAAGAAATCAACAATCTCTGTTAACTCTTCTTTAACCTCATCTATACCTGCAACATCCTCAAAATTAATACCTGTTTTCTTACCAAAAAGAAGTTTAGCTTTACTCTGGCCGAAATCCATAATTTGACCACCCGATCTCTGCATATTCTTTATTAACATATATGCTAAACCCAATCCTGCAAAAAGAAATACAAAGGAGATGATATCCCCTATTGAAATCCCTAATCTTGGTTGGTAGTAATCATTTTGTAATGTTTTAATATCAACCTCTGAATCAGAAAGTAAACCGTAAAAGTCAACACCTGCAGGAATTAATGCATACTTTTTCTCTACTACCTCCTGCCCTTCTACTTTACTTATTTGAGAAATTAATACCATATCGTCTTTAAGAATAACTTCCTCATACTCTCCTTCTGAGATGTAAAGTACAATTTCACTTAAAGGAACTTCACTCCCCTTCGAATTAGACCCTAGTATGGAGTTAATACCGTATGTAAGGAATAGCGACATTACAATGAAAGAAATTACTCCAATTAACTGAGCATTTTTCTTCTTAGGTTTAATTCTTATTATATTTACCTTAGGCCCTTGATTTTCTTTTTTTTCGTCTGACATATACAAAATATTAAAATGAAATGGTAGTGGGAGGTGGGATCGAACCACCGACCTTGGGTTTATGAATCCCATGCTCTAACCAACTGAGCTATCCCACCAAATTACCTATAGATTATATCAGAACTTTGCTTTGAAATCTCCTTTAATTAGACTTCCCTGAATACTCCCCAGTCTCAGTATTAATCTTAATCTTATCCCCCGTTTTGATAAAAAGAGGAACATGTAATTGGTAGCCTGTTTCTACAGTAACCAGTTTCGTAGCAGAATTGGCTGTATTACCTTTAACAGCATCATCAGCTGTAGTCACTTCTAAAACAACAGAAGAGTTTTCTTTAACCGTTAATACCTTCCCTTCATACGAGAGAATGAGGATACTGTCCCCTTCTTTTAAAAAGTTCAGGTAAGAACCGATAACGTCTTTAGGAATATTAATAGTCTCATATGTCTCCATTTCCATAAAGTAGGCAGAGGAATCATCACTGTAAAGATATTGAACCTCTTTAGTCTCAGGATTAACGTATTCAACCTTAGTACCCGATTTAACAGTTTTATTAATAATTTGACCATTATCTAATGCTTTCAGTTTCATAATTACTAATCCCCCCTGTCTTCCCTGGGTTTTAAGTTTTCTATCTTGTAAGAGAAAAATTCTTTCTTCCTCTCTTATATACATTCCTTTTACTGGTTGATCTGTTAATGGCATACGCTATAAATGTTTATATATTAATATTTCAGAGCAATTCTATCACATATATATTTAATTCTACAAGGAAGGTATAATATTTGGTTAAGATATAAAAGCAAAAATATGGTAGAGAGATTAGAAGCAGAAGATCCAACATTTGAGATACTATTTACCCCTGAAGATATTAAGCAAAGAGTTGAGGAACTAGGTTGTCAAATTTCCGAAGATTACTCAGGCGAAAAAGACACACCCCTTATTCTTCTAGGTGTGCTAAAGGGTGCTACACCTTTTTTGGTTGATCTATCAAGGTCTGTACAACATCCAAATCTTTTAATTGACTATATTGGAGTTTCAAGTTATGGATCTGAAACAACCTCTTCCAGAGAACCACAGATTACCATGGATGCCAGAATTCCGTTAAAGGGGAAAAATGTAATAATAGTGGAAGATATTATAGATACAGGATATTCAATAGATACCCTGCTTGATATATTAAAAGCAAGAAAACCCAACTCTCTAAAGGTATGTGCCTTTCTTTCTAAGCCTAGCAAAAGAGAAATTAATGTCCCTATAGATTACTTAGGATTTGAAATAGAGGACAAATGGGTTCAAGGATACGGCCTTGATACAAATGAAAAAGGAAGGAATTGGCCATATATTGCATTTAAAAAGTAGGGAAAATGGTTGCGGGGGTTGGATTCGAACCAACGACCTTCAGGTTATGAGCCTGACGAGCTGCCACTGCTCTACCCCGCGATGCTAACAGTGCAGATTATACTCTATATATCTAGGTATATCAAACACCTAAAACAAGAAACTGTAACCATTTATCAATATTACTACCACTTTCATACACTGGTTGTACTTTAGGATTAACAATTGAATCTACCTCTTTTTTAGCAAATTCAATCATATTATCAGGGATTACAAATACAACCTCCCCTTCTCCACCAAAGTTTAATCTGTCTCTAGCTTCTTTCTCTAAATATTGATCTGTAGACATATCTTTAATACCGATTGAAAGGTTTAGGTTTTCTAATCTTAGACTATTTACTTCTTTTTCTGCATTTTTTAATATATCTATTTTTTTAATAGTGATTACTACTGAATTAAAAACAGAGTAAAGAAAAACAAACGAAACACCAATAGCTGAAAGTTTAAATAGCCAATGATTAGTAATTTGAGAAAACTCTACACCCTTCTTCTTAGATATACTTCTATCTCTAGTTTTTATATTGAAGGTTTTATTCATAAAAAAATATTATCAGATTAACGAAAAGAGTTCAAAATGACACTATAATTTTTATTATTGATATTCCTATTTGAGTAGTGCTATAATCTCATAGTTTACATACTAGGTTATTTTAAATTAGGTATATATACAAAATTGGAAAGAATACTAAATCCTCAATTTGCTAAATATCAAGAGAGTTTTGCTGAAGAGTTACGAAGTAAAGGCAGGTCTGAGGCAACTGTTATTGCTTATGCCAAAGATATTGAGCAGTTACTTAACTTCTTTTCATCAAAGGGTGTTACTAAAATAAATGATACATCCATAGTAGACCTAGAGGCATATAAGAAACACCTACAGGATAATAACTATACGCCTAAGAGTATCTCAAGAAAGATAAATAGCACAAGGACCTTTTACAGATATCTATTAGAGAATTCTTTAATTAATGACAACCCAGCAGAGAAATTAGCTCATCCTAAATTTGAAACTAAGCCTCCTAGAGTCCTTTCTGAAATGGAGTATAGGGCCCTTAGAGATGTTAGTAGAGTTGATATTAGGCTTTACTCTATTGTTGAGCTATTACTTCAAACAGGTATTAGAATTGGAGAGTTAGCAGCCCTCTCTATAGATGATATTAGAAAATCAAAAGAGGGTGTAGATTTTCTGTATATAAAAGCATTGGGTAGTCATTTTGCAAGAAAAGTACCAGTAAACAAATCAGCTAAAAAAGCTATAGATGAATATATAAATATTAGACCTGAAACAGAGGATGATACTTTATATGTTACTAAAAATGGTAGACCCCTACTCGTTAGAAATATTAGGACTACAATAGATAAGGCATTTGAGAAAGCGGGTATTAAAAATGCAAAGGTTAATGATTTAAGAAATACATTCATTGCTCATCACCTAGCCAACGGTGTAAGCCTAGTTACAGTATCCAAGTTAGTAGGACATAAAAGATTATCTACTACAGAGAAATACTTAGGTCTTATTGATAACAACAAACCAGAGGCTGAAAAGAGTCTGAAGGATTTATAACCACACTTCAATATATAAAGAAATGGGAGTAGATGGAATCGAACCATCGACCACGGCTTTATAAGAACCGCGCTCTAACCGACTGAGCTATACTCCCATAAACAAATGATTTTACCAAAAACAATGGAAATATGCACTACTAAAAGTCAATTGGAGGAAACCCAGAAGGATTGTCTACCTTAACTTCCTCCTTTTTATCTAAATCTGCCCTTCTATTAATGTCCATATTAACAATATTAATATCTCTACCATACTTTAATCTGGACATCTTTTTAATTATTTCCATTACTTGAGTATTTACCTTAATATCAAAACCTGTCTCATTAACATACTTAGGTCCATATCTAGTATCTAGCGAGAAAGGAGAAGGATATGAATTACTGTTTAACATTTTTACATAGTAATGAGCCATACTCTGATTAATAATATCGGTAGCCTTAACATATGTTTCAAATTGGGGCTCTAGAAACTGAGCATCCTCATTACTACATCTTGTGATAAAGAGAGAACCTACATTCCCAAATACAGCACTCTTAATATTTTCTGGCAACTGTCCAATATATTGGTGAGCAAGAGTAAGATTTAATCTATACTTTCTTGCTTCAGAAAGAATTGATGCAAATTCATCTGTAGCAAAATTTTGGAATTCATCTGCATAAAAGAAGAAGTCTCTTCTTTGCTCTTCTGGGACATCCTCTCTACTTAAAGCAGCAGCTAATAATTTCTGGACTAGAAGTAAACCCAAAAAGGACATATTCTCATCCCCTATTGCCCCCTTAGAGAGATTAACGATAAGGATTTTCCCTTGATCCATAACATCTCTAAAATCAAAAGAGGATTGAGATTGGCCAATAATATTTCTAATAGCCAAGTTTGTTGTAAACTTATCAAACTTAGAAACAAAATATCCTAAACTCTCAGATTTAGTCTTAGCGTCGGTATGTGCAACTTGATCTACCCAGTATCTTCTAACTAATTCATCTTTTATCAATGGTAACCATTTCTCTTGTACCCATTTTTCATCTTGTAACATTCTTACTACCTCTATCAGTGTAGAGCCCTCTACACTCATTGCAGTAAGCATTGAGTTTCTCACAGCTTGTTGCATCATTGGACCAACATATCCTTGATTATGGGGGTCAAAGAGACGTATAAGGAGGGCAATAAAACTATTTACTATCTGATGCTTATGCTGTTCACTGTAAGATTCTAATATATTCAAACCGAAAGGTCTTTCAAAATCACCAGCATCGAAATATATTACATCATCTGCCCTTTCTGGGGGTATTCTTTCTAAAATCATTTCAGCTGTTTGACCGTGGGGATCAATAAAACAAACTCCATCACCATTGTAAATATCTTGTATAAGCATTCTAACCATTAAATATGATTTACCAGTACCGGTTTGTCCTAAAATATATGAATGCCTCCTTCTATCATCTCTTTGAAAACATATGGCCTTAAGCTTCTCCCTAAATACATTATTACCAATCCAAATAGTATCCTTAGATTTAATATCTGAGCTAATATCATTACTAGCAGGCATTTCTCTAGCTAAAAGCCAATTAATATTAGGAGTCGTAATCTCTTTATTTGGGAAGTGGTATATAGCAGCAAGCTCCTCAACATTTAATATGCTACCAGAACCTAAAGATGGTCTTCTATATACAACATCATACATAAACTCCTCTTCCTTTTTAGCTCCCTTTATATCTATCTTTTTAAATTTATTAATACCTGGGTTACTATATTGGTCAAAAGCACCCACAATATTATCTAAGTGCATCTTAGCTAACTCCTTATCCGGAGCAGCAGTTACAATTCTTATATCTGTTACAAAACCGTTCTTTGCAGTCTTTTTCCCTATTGCCTCTAACTTATCCTCATCTACATTAATTTTCTTTTTCTCTGGGTCTGAGTTGTTGTTTTGGACTTTTTTTACAAAAGCAGAACCATTCTTCTGCCAATCACCTCCACTTGGAGAGATTACAACCTGGACCATTGCTCCCTCCCCATGAGACATCTTACTAAGTGAACTTAAAATATTGGCAATTGGATCTCCCGTAAAATCCTCTATTACCTTAATTGGACAGTAACTTTCTTCACTAAGTTGTAACTTTGTAAAAGCAACTTCAGAGTTTTCTGTAAATATATTGTAATCATCTACCTTTCTAACCTCTGCATCTTGATATGAACCTAATACTTGTTTTTCAACATGCTCTGCGAATTTCTTGGGAGAGTAAACATAGAAACGAATCTCTCCTGGAGTACCTACCATTTCAAAACTAATACTATTACTAACCGTAAACTTCTCTGCTAAACCTTTACCTTTGCCTCCTATTCCTGTCAGATTAGAAAACATCTTCTCTGCTACACCTATCTCTGTTTCATTTCCTCTTGGTACTCTTACTTCAAATAGAGCCCAATCCTTTGCTTTTTCATTCCTATCTTTTCTTTTTAATCGATCTTTTACTCTTAAAAATGCTAAGACAAGAAGTATTAACCCTACTATTACAGAGATAACTGAAGGCCAAGGGATATTTGAAATTACAGAACTTGTTTGTTCTCCGTAACTATCTTTTGGATACTCAACCTGATCTCCTACAAAGATCTCTTCATCTGGCATTGGTCCTATTTGAGTTAATAGATACTCTTTCATAAAAGAATGGACAGTTTAAACTGTATATACATAAAAGGATATCATATATGGGATTTCTAAGCGAGAGAATTATAAAACTTTTGGAGGAATACCGGGCTCTTTTTGGGAAATTACCTCTTTCCACATATCTCCATCTGTAAGAGTAGTATCAGGAGCAATTGGTTGTGTTGCTTGAAACTCTTCAGAAATATGTATATTTGAAGTTGGAATAAAATCCTGTTTAGGCTCAGAGGTGATAGGTAAATCTGCTTGAACAGCAATACCTCCTACTTCAGTTTCAACAGTACCTATTTGTGGTACTATCTCTGCTGACGGAATTAATTGTGATTCTGGTATTTGTTTCTCTATCATAACCTATAATATTATATCATATATTTTCTTTTATCTACAAGTAATTCCCTATCTAAATCCTTCTTTCTCTCCTCATCTCTCTTCTCATGTATCTTTTTCCCTCTTGCTAATGCTATCTCTACTTTAAAAAGAGGACCCTTAGAGTAAATCTTAACAGGTATTAATGTTAAATTCCCCTGTTTCATTTTACTCTGTAAGTATATCAATTCTTTCGCTTTAATCAATAACTTTCGAGACCTTGAAGAATCGTAGTTTTCAGAGCCATCATATTTATACCTTGGAATATCTGTATTTATTAACCACAACTCTCCATTTAATATTTTTACATATGAATCTCCTAAATTACATCTACCAGACCTTAAGGATTTAACCTCAGCACCAGTAAGCTGTATTCCCGCTTCCAATCTCTCTAATATTTGGTAGTTATGGAGTCCTTTTTTATTTATTATATCCATTCCCAATTATATCATTACAATCTGACTTTCCATATTGTAGTACTATCAAGGATATATGCGGCACTCTCGTCACGATTAACAACTATCCCTTTAACATCCTCCCAAGCACCCTCCTGTTCATAGATATATTGATTTAACAAGAGTAATTCATTTGGATGTCTTTTCTCTTGAGATTCAATAGGTTTTTCAAATTGTAATACTCTCTTTTCTTTATCATCAAAGATGTATAGCTTTCTATTCAAGTCCCCCGTTGTATATGAGGCCTTAGGATCCATTATTGGAGTATCTAACCCTATGATAGAAATTGGAGATTCAACCATTCCGTTTGTTCCTGCTACATATCTAAAGATACCATTTTCAACTTTGGCTGTAATATATACACTTAATTCATCTGCAAATACTTCTCTTGCATTCTCATATTCCTGCTTGTTTAAGTATGGAGAAATCAAAGAGTATCCCCCATCATAGTTTACAGATTTAAGTAAACTTTTCTCTTCTGTATCTAAAATATATGCATTCTCGTTAATAGTGAGCATCGCAAATTCAACCATACTATTTAATTTAAGACTCTCAATACTCAGCCCACTTAATTTTACAAATGGTTGAAATACTCCATCTTTGTAGCTTGATTTTACTATCCCATTAACCATATCTAAAACAAATACTCCTGTTTCTGTTGTATATACCTTTGAGGGCTTCTGTAAAAGCTTATTTGAATCAGAGATATTTTCTACCTTCTTATCATATATAGAAATAGTGAAAACAGATTTGGTTCCCATATCAGTGAGGATAAGGAGCTCCTTTCCATTACTATCTCTAAATATCGCAATGTCTTTAGGAGAGGAATCTTGATTTTGTGTGAAAGAATCATAGTATTTCTCAATTGAACCCTCTTTTGAAGATAGCCTGTTTCTGTTGTATAAAGAGTCCGAAATACCAAGTACCTGTCTATTTAATTCTTCGTATTTTTCCATATCCTTGCTACCAAGTTCTTCAGGAATCTCATTAAGTTTATCTGAAGCTTGTAATACTGACATACTAACAGTTTCCCTGTCTGTACCAAGTTTTGAGTTTGCGGTATTTAACAGCTCCTCTACTTCGGTAAATATTGTATTAGCAGTTTTACTCTTTTCTCTAGCTTCTTTCTGATCAATTGTAAATTTAACCCCTCCAACTAAAATTGAGATCCCTATGAGAATAAATAGGAGTATTTTCAACCTATGAGCTCTCTGATTTTTCTGTTTATACCCATCTATTTTAAACTCTTTAAATTCTTTCTTTTTCTTAACATTAATTTGAGAGAATTTTGCGGATACTCCTCTAAACCATCTCTTCTTACCTAGTTTAGAAGATATTGAACTCTGTAACCTATTTCTACCCACCTTAGAGAAATTGCTTACTCTTTGAAAAGCTTTTACTGACTTCTCCTTAGTAAATGATGAGACCTTTTTTAAAAATGGTTTAACAAAAGCAGTCTTAGAAGTAACTTTTGTAAGAACTTCTCTTAGATCCTTTTCAGAAGATACTCCTTTAAATATATTCTTCTTGCTAACTTTAACTTCTGGAACATAGTCAGTATCTTTTGGTTCTTTCGGCATAAGCTTTTTAATTGATATCTCCTTTTCTAATTTCTCTACCTCTTTGCATTCAACATTAGCATTACTGACCTCCCCTTCAATTTTAGAAAACACTACCAAACCCATATCATCCAAAACATCATTACCCAACTGCTCAAGTGAACTAATTATCTCCTCCCTATTTTTCTTTCCTATCAACTTAGGCATATTTTCTTTAATATATCCCTTACTTGAAGCGAATACTAAGTCATTTTTCTCAAGAGCAATTGCTGCTGTTTTAGCTTTTTTACTCTCTAACATTTCAAAAATATCTACCAACCTACAATCTTTGTAAACATATATATCACTCTCTCCCAAGACCCCTATGTACATACCTCCGTTACTTGATACAAATATTGTAAAGTTAATATCTACACCATTTTTACCAATCTCTGTATCATTTACAATCAACTGTTTAACTCTTCTAGTAGCCTCTGTTAGTCCTAATTTAAGGGATTCGTTAATTGAATCAGTTTTAGAATATTCAAAACCATCTATAATTCCATCCCAAGCGAATTTCACTATTTTATCTCCTGATATTTCTACAGAAGAGGAAACACTTAGTAATCCATACATATCTACTTCAAAATCACCCTTTCCTCTTTTAGCACTTTTATAGTTAAAAAGTGATATATATGATGTTCTTAATTTTGAATTGTTTATATATTTTGAAGCAGTAATTGGCATTCTTTTATCCTAATACAATTATTATTACCCCAACAAGACAAATTATCAAAGAAATTAGTAAGTTGAGAAATACAAGTACTCTCATTTTAGTACTTCCCTCTAAATCAATTGTGTCTTTTAATATCCTAAGTTTCAAAAAAAGCATAAAGGCATAGAGAAGACATCCTAAGAGGACCAATATTAGAGGAAGTTTTAGTATTCCTCCTAAGTTAAGAGAGAAATTTAAATCTGTATTTACTATGTTATCAAACATTTGATCTCCCATTTAAATCTTACCTTTCTTTTTCATATCAATTAAATCATTGATTAAATCTTGAAGCTCTCTTGGTCGAGGAAGTGTTTTTAATCTAAAATCTATCTCATGACCTGCAGTATCTATATCTAAGTTCCCAACATCAAAGAGGTTACCCCAGAAATTAATAGTACTATGTGTAACATCTTCTATCTTTTCCAATCGTGCTTCTGAATATGAGTGATAGAAAGCGTTTTCTAATTTTACTACTACGACTCTTCTATCTGTAACTACTACTACAGAGTAATACCATTTTACAATGGTAGTTATTAGTATGTTCATTGCTACAAGAATTCCTACTACAAAAAACCCGATATATATAACTGGGGAACTAAAGGCATTAAACAAAACAGAGATGTAGGTTAGTAAAAGCGGTAATAGCAAGAATAGAAGAATAAAAAGAAGCTCTTTAACATACCCTATCCAATGGACTCTAACAACAAGTACTACATCTTCTCCTGGGTCTTTGCTGTAAAAATGTAATTTCTTTGGAAAGAATGTAAATCTATTAAATGTACCCTGAGAGTCTCCCTTGTTAAGTCTATCCATAAAGGAGCTCTCCATCTTACTAAACTTCTTAGGTATTTTTCTATTTCCTTCCTTCATACTACTGAAAGAATAGCATAATAATATATAGATTAACAGAGTATTTACTTC
>LSQX01064569.1_pt1 | contig 24487 bp, 24 predicted proteins | sample 654561 | NCBI WGS metagenome assembly LSQX01 (sample SAMN04489861, study PRJNA283612) | anaerobic digester metagenome | isolation source: 4 biogas reactors fed with cattle manure at either 37C or 55C with and... | place: Denmark: Kongens Lyngby | collected 2014
GCCTTCGTCGGCAGCGTCAGATGTGTATAAGAGACAGCTTGTGTTAACTCCGTTTGCCAAATCCTCGTCTATTATATCATGAATAAAATTAGAAGAAGCTTTTTCGTCCATATTTTCCCTCCGCACTATGCTTTGAAGCTGTTTATTGTGTTATTGATTCTCTGCCTTACTTTTTCTTCGCCCAGAAGCCCGATTATCGAATGAAGGTCGGGCGTGTTGAACCTGGAGGTTATCGCCGCCCTTATTACCGTTGCCACATCGCCGACATGACCTTTGAATTCTTCCGGTCTGTTTTTAAATTCCTTGACCTTGGGAGTGTAGCCCAGAGCCAGGCAAAGCCCCTTGATTTTTGAAAACCAGTTTTCCTTATCGTCATTGACATCAAATACCTTCAGGTACTCCTCAAGGATAATAATTGCATCTGCCTTTGTGACATTTTCGGGAAGAATATGCTCGGGCTTATAAAGAGCATCATAAAAATACTCAACATAACCCCTGACATCGCTCCATTTTGCAATATCCTTTCTGGGTTTTGAAATGCCTCTGTCAATGCTGAAAATTAACTTTGCATATTCGCTGTTGCAGGATAAGAGTTCAAAAAGCTCACTGCCATATTCCATTGCCCAGGCAAGGCTTTTTTCAAAAACCTCATCGGCAGTCATAACCGATATGACATTTTTACTCACGTCGGTTAGTTTAAGCATATCAAAAAGTGCGCCGCTCGGGCTCATCTTTTTAAGGTTGAACGGGAACTCGCTTTGTTGAGCCTTAGGGTTCGCCCTGCGCCAGTCCTCATAATTTGAGTTTATGAGTGTCAAAAGGTATTCCCTGACGCTTTGAGATGGGAAGCCATTTTCGACAAAATAGCTAACAGCCGCCTCAGGGTCCTTCCTCTTAGAGAGCTTGCGTTTGCTGCCACCCTCCTCCTTCATAATAGGCGAAACATGTGCATATTTTGGCACTCTGAACCCACAGGCTTTAAAGAGCGCAATGTGAATGGGCACGGAGGCTATCCACTCATCTGAGCGAATAACATGTGTCGTTCCCATCAAATGGTCGTCAACTGCGTGAGCGAAATGGTATGTCGGTATCCCGTCGGATTTAAGGAGCACTATATCCATATTGTTTTCGGGCATTTCTATTTTTCCCTTTATAATGTCATCAAATACTATTCTGCGGTTTTCGTCACCCTCGGAGCGAAGGCGCAGAACAAACGGCCTGCCCGCTCTGACGGCGGCCTCCTGCTGCTCATAGGTTAGGTTGCGGCACTTTGCCCATTTGCCGTAATAGCCCTTGTTGACATTGCACTGCTCCTGCTTTGAGCGCATCTCTTCAAGCCCATTTTCACTGCAAAAGCAGGGGTATGCAAGCCCTTTTTGCACAAGAGATTTTGCATAGCAACGGTATATTTCCCCGCGCCTGCTTTGCTGATATGGCCCGTAGTTGCCCTTCTCCTTTTCAAAGCCTATTACACCCTCATCTATTTCAACTCCGAAATCCAGCAGGCCTTTTATTATTTCGGAAACACCATCCGTTATTTCACGCTTTTTATCCGTATCCTCAATCCTGAGCAGAAAAACTCCGCCGCCCGCCATAGCGGTCAGCTTGTTCACAAATGCGGTGAAAAGCCCTCCTATATGGAGAAAGCCCGTGGGACTCGGCGCAAACCTTGTGACTCTGGCACCCTCGGTCAAGCTGCGCCGGGGGTACATCCGCTCATAATCCTCTGGAGCTGTTTTGATATCCCCGTATAGCAGGTCCGCAAGCCTTTCGTTGTAATCCAATTCAAACACCCCGGTAAAAGTCATTATTCTTTATTATCGCAGAATTATGCCAATGTATCAAGGGTTATAATAAATTTTTTCCAAATTCGGAAGCTCTTATGCCCTTGACTAAAATAAACCTTTGATTTATTATGATTCTGGGAAGGTAGAATATTGGATTCTTGTAAAATGCATAGGAGAAGAAAAATGAGGGTTAAGGTTTCTAATTATATATCCGAATTTCTTGTTAAAAACGGCATTACCGATATGTTCATGCTGACAGGGGGCGGCGCAATGCACCTTAATGACGCTTTCGGGCATCAGGAAGGGCTGCGCTGCATTTATAATCACCATGAACAGGCCTGCGCCATAGCTGCGGAGAGCTATGCGAGGATTCACAACAAAATTGCCGCTGTCTGTGTGACTACAGGGCCGGGAGGAACGAATGCGATTACAGGAGTTGTCGGCGGCTGGCTCGACTCCGTTCCCATGCTGATTATTTCGGGTCAGGTCAGGTACGACACAACGGCAAGAGGCTCGGGGCTTAATCTCAGGGCGATGGGTGACCAGGAGTTTGACATAACAAAAGCCGTTGAATGTATGACAAAATACTGTGAAATGGTAACGGATAAAAACAAAATAAGGTACTGCCTCGAAAAGGCACTTATAATCGCACAGCAGGGCAGACCCGGGCCTTGCTGGCTTGATATTCCTCTGGATATTCAGGGGGCTTATGTCGATACGCAGGATTTATACCCCTATGATGGCGAAACCTCCGAGCCTTTGCCCGGGAGTGTGAATGAAAAAACAATTGACGAAATCCTAGGCAGAATAGAAAAGGCACAACGCCCTGTTTTTTATGTCGGCAACGGCATAAGGCTTTCGGGCGGCTTTGAGGCGTTCAAAAGTGTTGTTGAAAAGCTCAATATCCCGGTTGTTACAGGCTGGAACAGCATTGACTGCATCTATGACGAGCATCCACTCTATACGGGCAGAGGCGGTATTATGGGCGACAGGGCAGGCAATTTCGCCGTGCAGAACAGTGACCTTCTGCTCTGTGTCGGCAGCAGGCTGAGCATCAGGCAGGTGGGCTACAATTATCAAACCTGGGCAAGGGCGGCATATAAAATTGTTGTGGATGTTGACAGTGAGGAGCTGAAAAAGCACACGGTAAATGCGGATATGAAGGTATGGGCTGACGCAAAGGATTTTCTCGAAAAGCTTGACCTAAGGCTTGGTTCAAAGCTCTTTAAAGGTGAAAGCTGGCTCGAATGTTGCCGCAATTGGAAGAAAAAGTATCCCGTTGTCCTGCCGGAGCATTGTGAGGTTGGGGAGAAGGCGAATGTTTACTTCTTTATAAAGGAGCTTAGCCGCAGGCTTGACGAAAACCAAATAACAGTTGTCGGCAACGGTTCGGCTTGCGTTGTGGGCAGCCATGCCTATATTATCAAAAAAGGGCAGCGATTCATTATTAACTCCGCCATTGCCGCAATGGGCTATGACCTGCCCGCCGCAATAGGTGCGCACTGCGCCGAGCCTTCGGGCGATATTATTCTTGTTACCGGCGACGGCAGCATCCAGATGAACCTTCAGGAGCTGCAAACAATTATTTCGAACAATATGCCTATAAAAATCTTTATGATAAATAACGAGGGCTACCATTCCATAAGGCAGACACAGCAAAAGTTTTTTGGAGAGCCGCTTGTGGGAATAGGTCCGCAGAGCGGAGACCTCACCTTCCCCGATATGTCAAAGATTGCGGCTGCATACGGCTATAAGTATTACGGTATCCGTAATAATTCGCAGATGGATATACTNNAAGCAGAATTTTGAGCCGAAATCCTCCGCTAAACGATTGCCGGACGGAACACTGGTTTCACCACCGCTTGAGGATTTGAGCCCCTTCCTGAGCTATGAGGAGCTCAAAGAAAATATGTTTATCCCTTTGGTTGACGAGAGGTAGAATATGAGGCGTTTTGTTGTTACCGGAGCGACTAGTTTTATCGGCAGAAATCTCATAGAAGAGCTAATCAGAGGCGGTAATGAAGTCTTTGCCGTTATACGCCCCGATTCAAAAAACAGCTCTTCCCTCATGGCTTGTGAAAACCTGCATATTCTAGAGCTTGATCTGTCACAGGCAGATAGAATAAGCAGTTATATTGCGTCGTGTGACATTTTTATCCACCTTGCATGGGACGGAACGACCCCGCAAAAAAGAAATGACCCCGCCATTCAAAGGAGGAATGTCGAAAACTCCGTGCTTGCCTTGAATGAGGCTATTAGCCTGAATTGCTCTAAATTCTTTTTTGCCGGCTCTCAGGCGGAATACGGAATCCATAAGGAAAAGCAGACAGAGCTGTCAGTCTGCCGCCCCGTTTCGGAATACGGAAAAGCAAAGCTCGCTTTCGGGCAGCAGGGTGCGCAGCTTTGCATGGATAAAAGCACTCAGTTCGTTCACCTTAGGATTTTCAGTGTTTACGGAGCGGGCGACCACCATTCATCACTTATTAATTCCTGTGTAAATATTTTTGAAAACGGCGGAGTTCTCGAAACCGCCTCCCTTTCGCAGCTGTGGAATTACCTGCATATCAGGGACCTCATTTGTCAGCTTATGCTCCTATTTGAGCTTAAAGAAAAGCCTTTTGATAATAATATCATTAACCTTGCAAGCTTCGACACTAGAAGGCTCAGGGATTTTGTGCTTAAAATCTATGAGCTCTCGTCAAAAAAGGGAAAGCTTATCACAGATGCCCGCCCCGATAATCCCGAGGGGACTGCCTGTTTAAACCCCGATATTTCAAAGCTTGAAGCTCTCACCGGCTGGAGCCAAAAGGTTTTATTTGAGGACGGACTGCTTGAAATGCTCAGCTTATCAAATCCTGATTGAAAATTGTTAATTATTAGTGGAAATTTAGCATTGTTCCCGCCGGTGTTGGCAGAAACTAAGGATGGGAAATGCAAAAGCCGTCTCGGGAACTTAGAAAAATTTTTAAAGAAAAACAGAATAAAAAAATCCATAATGTTAACAATAGTGTTGAAATTAAAAAACATTTCGACACTATACTTTTTATATGGAGGCATATTATGAAAGCGACCGGAATAGTAAGAAGAATTGACGACCTTGGTCGTGTTGTTATACCTAAGGAAATTAGGCGCACCATGAGAATTCGGGAGGGCGACCCTCTCGAAATATATACAGATGCTGACGGAGAGGTGATTTTCAAAAAGTATTCCCCTGTGGGCGAGCTTTCATCAATTGCAAAGCAATATGCGGAAGTGCTGTTCAGGGGGACAAGTCTGCCCGTCATCATAACCGACCGTGACAGAGTTATTTCCTGTGCGGGTCTGCCGAAAAAAGAGGCTGTCGACCGAAGGGTAACCTCCGCTCTTGAGGAAATAATAGAAAGCCGCACAAACTATATAATGACTGCAGAGGGCGAAAAGCTGCGCCCGGTTGAAGGCCTTGACAGGGACGCAGGCATTGCCTGCCCCATTATTGGCGGAGGAGATGTTTCGGGAGCGGTGATTCTGCTCCGGAACGAAAACGGTTCAATCCCTTCACAAACCGACGCAAAGCTTGTTATGGTAGCCGCCTCATTCCTTGGCAAACAGATGGAGGATTGAATATACCTCAAAGCACGGTATGCGCCAAAAACGCATACCGTGCTTTTATATTTTTGTTTTAATTTTCGCTGTTGATATTGTTTGTGAGCGTCATGCCGCCGCTATCGTCAACCGTCACTACAATTCCGTTTTCCTTAACTGTTGAATAGGTAGAGGTATGGGATATCATGGTTAGGTTCCATTTGACATTGGGATAGATTTTGCCCAGCCCGTTTGTAACAACCGCAACCTTGGGCATGAGCGTTTTAATAAGGGTTCTGTTAGTTGCCTCCGCATAGCCATGGTGGCCGAGCTTGAGAAGGTCAACATTGCCAATCTGAGGAGCGAGCCTTCTTTCAAGCCCTTGAAGATTTGTTATATCCGCCGCAAGGAAGGCGGCAAAATCGCCTTTTGTCAGCTTTGTGCCTATCGAATTGTTGTTTTCACCGATGCCCCTGTCGTTTATATCAGCCTTTGTGTTGAAAAATTGAATTGTGAAATCACCCATTGTAAAAGGCTCCGACGGAATTTGCGTAACGGTATTAAACCCTCTTTTTTCGAGTGACTCAATAATTGTTAAGTAAACCTTATCCATTCTCCATGCCTTGAGCTCACCCTGCCTTGCCCGCTCAACATAGTATTTCTTAACGTATGCCGTTTTAATTATAATATCCTTGTCGTTTATTATAGCCTCAAATCCTCCGGCATGGTCGTAGTGATAGTGCGTGGCAAGCACAAAATCAAGGACAGCCTTGCCGTTTTCATCTCCCGCAACCTTTTTTATATAGTCTGTTACAACATCCTCATATCCGTTTATTCTGGCATTAGCTCTCGGGTTGTTGCTACCCTCGCCGCTGTCAATAAGCGCAAAATGCCCGTTGCTTTCAATAAGGATTGCATCGGAATTGCCGGTATTTAAAAAATGAATACGGTCAGCCGTGCCTTGGGAGTCAAAGGTCTCGGCAGTGATTCTATATCTGTCTTCATATTTATTGCAAAGAACAACGGTTATTATATCGAGTATGAAAACCGAGAACATTATTGTCATTATTATTATTGTTGCAATTTTTTTTGCCATATGGTCACCGTTTATTTCAAAATCAATTTGATATTATATCACAGACTGTCACGGGATGTCCACAAATATATTTTCCACCTAAAAGAATTTGTTGCAAAAAAAGCGCACCACAACGGAAAAACTTTTGCGGCACGCCTGTTAACCTTTTGATGTCAAGCTCGCAAATCTGTAGCGAGCTTTTTCTGATGCACTACATTTTGCCTTATTCTATGTCAGATATTATTTCCTTGAGTGCCACAAGCTCATCCTTGTTGAGAGTAATGCCCTTATTCATCTTGTCGTGGTCGGGCGACCATTCCCTGATGTCGTATTTCGGCTCCCTGCCGTTCCAGCTGATTAGGTTGAGCTCCTTTGTCCAGCCCTTGTTGTTCTCGGAAATGACTCCGATTGATTCAACGATTTCATAGGTAAACTCTGCCATAATTATCCTCCTATTATTCAGCAGGTCCAATCCTCATTTGCAAGCTCCCTGTGGAGCTCCCTGAGCATCTTTTCCTGTTTTTTACGGTCCGGTATAATGCCTTCTACTATTGACCAAAACTCTTTGCTGTGATTGTGCTCAAGAATGTGAGCGAGCTCATGTACAATTACATAGTCTATGCACTTCTCCTGCGCCATAATCAGCAGCCACGAAAAATTGAGGCTGTTTTTGCCGCTGCAGGAGCCCCAGCGTGTGGATGCCGAATTGATTTTGACGCACTGCGGCTCAACTCCCATGAGCTGTGCAAACCTATTGACCTTATATTCTATGCAGGTTCTTGCTTGCTTTTTATATATGCTGATAATTCCTTCCTTTATTTTCTGAGAAGATAGCGATGCCGGCGCATAAAATTTTTCGCCGTCAAAGCCTATGCTGTTGCCCTGTGCCTGTGCAAGGGGATATACCTCGCCCATGAGCCTGAGAGAACAGCCGATTTGAACTGAAAATGCGCTCTTTTTTTCATTGCGCTGCCTTATTGCTTGGATTTGCTCCTCAATCCATTTGCGCTGTGAGGCAACAAATTCATCTATTGCCCGTTTGCTCATGGTAACGGGGCAGCGAACCTCGACAACTGCATCCTTTCGGACATAAATGCCGATGGTTTTTCTTTTCGTTCGAGTCAACTTGTATTCCATTAATTACTCCGCTGTCTGTGTCAGCTCAATGACGGCCTCAACGGCAAGTTTGGCATTGACCATCCTGTATGAGTATACAAGGGGATGAAACTCGTCGGGGTTATCCTCCACCTCATAGCAGGTGTTTTCGGGAGAACAGACAATTTGTTTTATTGTGTCGCCGGGAAGGTCAGGCTTGACTGACCATGCCAGTGCCGTCACAGCCGTGACAACCGGTGCAGCCATTGATGTGCCGGACATATAGCGGTATTTACTGTCTTGTGCCGAGCTGCAGCTGAACACATCATAGCCCGGTGCGCAGATATCCACCCTATCGCCGTAATTAGAAAAATCAGCCTGACGGAAAGAGGCACCGCCCATATTCTGCGCCGCACCCACAACGATGATTCTGTCTACAATCTGCTTTGCGCTTATGCCCGTTCTGCCGGTAAAGGCATTGTCCTGAGTTATTGAGCAGAACATTCCGTTATAAAAAGCATCCTCCGCCTTTTCCTTCGAGCCGTTACCCGCAGACTGAACGACTATATAATCATAACCTGCCTCAAGCAGCTTTGCCATGGAATAAGAGAAACATTTTGCTTCAAAATGCAAAAAAATCTCATAAAACGGTAACAATAATTCGCTTACCGGCATTGAAGCCGTTGAGCCGACGGAATAGTTGATGACCTTCGCACCATCAAGCACTGTGTAGACAAGACCTGTCAGCAGCCTTTCTGAGGTTGCCCAAAACTGGTGGTCTTCAGGCTCCCAGTCAACACAGTGAATCGTGCAGTTATCGCATATACCTGTAATGCCCGTATTGTTGTTGGCATTTGCGGAAATTATCCCTGCAACATGGGTACCATGGTCGTCTTTTATGTTCTGCTTCTTAAGCCACTCTTTTGGAAATACTATTTTGCCCTGCAAATCCTCATGCTCAAGGTCAAATCCGCTGTCAATAACACCTATATCTATATGGTTAAAATAATCATTGTACTCCCATGCGCTCGGTGCCTGGATAGCCTCAAGCCACCAGTTACTGCCGCCGGGGTCCGATTCGTCCCAACCTAAGGTGTACTCCCCTCCGCCGGGGCTCGTCCACGGGTCTGAGGGTACGGAGGTCTCTGAAACCTTAACTGCAAGGTTGCAGACCGCAAGCTCAACCTCTTCGTTTTTCATAAGAGTGTCACAAAGAGCCTGAATTTCATTTATATCCTTGGGTTGAATTCGCAACTGGTACCTGTTGAGAATACCCAGATAGCCTACCATGACGGCATCAATACTTTTTACTATTTCGAGCTTGCTGAAAAAGGGTGTTCCGTCCTTAAAGAAGACCAGTATTTCGTCATTAACATAGCCGCAGTCCTCTGAGATATTAACGATACTCTTTTCTTCTGCCACACGGTGATAATCGCCCTTTGTGCTTACTGCTGTGAGTACGGGCTTTTTTTCGGGAAGTGGGGCTTTTACACTGTTTTCAATATTTACTGTCGCTACGCTGCCATTAGTTTGTGAAAGCGTGACCCTGCTTTCGCTGATACTGCTCATGGGAATTGCATATGACCATATGGCAAGCGTCAATGCAAGCACTGATATGTACGAAATAAGCCTTTTCATTATACACCTCCTAAATCATTAAACTGATTATAGGATTATTTTCCATGTATTGTCAATAGCGGCATTAAAAACTATTGTAATGTTTTTGGCTGTAATGTATAATTTATGATAAGTACTTTCTCTCTACACCTATATTCGGAGGATATATATGAAACTTATTGACCTTGTTAAAGTTTTGGACGCACAAATTATATACGGGCACGAATTTCTGGACAGAGAGGTGTTGAGTGCCTGCGGGAGTGACATGATGAGCGATGTGCTTGCCTTTGTCAAGGGTCAGGCAGTGCTGCTCACGGGTCTTGTCAATTCCCAGGTGGTCAGAACCGCCGAAATGGTTGATATGAATTGCATCGTTTTTGTCAGAGGCAAGGTGCCGGATGAGGGAATAATCGAGCTTGCAAAATCATGCGAAATCGTGCTCATGAGAACAGAGATGGAAATGTTTACCTCATGCGGACTTCTCTACTCGAAGGGGTTACGGGGAGGCAGCGGAAAATAATGAGCAGCTTGCAACTTCATTTTGATGTGGACGGCGAGGATTTCACAAGAGCAGGCGAGGCCTCTGGCAGCATTAAGCGCACACTCAAGGAGCTGGGGCTTACACCCGATATTATCCGCAATGTGGCTATCTCCGTATATGAGGGCGAGATAAACATGGTTATCCATGCAAACGGAGGCATGATTGACTGCGAGGTTCTGCCGGATGTGATAAATGTTCTGCTCAGGGACAGTGGACCGGGCATTGCCGATATTTCTCTTGCCATGCAGGAGGGATATTCGACTGCTCCCGATAATGTGCGTGACCTCGGCTTCGGAGCCGGCATGGGTCTTCCCAACATAAAAAAATATACGGATGAAATGGAAATTTATTCAACACCTGGAGTCGGCACAACAATAAGACTCAAGGTTTACATAAAGTAGCTTAACATCAGGATACGCATTGGAACGGAGGTTCAAAATGGCGGAGTTTTTTCATTCTGTTCGACTCGACGAAGAAAAATGTCTGGGCTGCACAAACTGCATTAAGCGCTGCCCGACGGGAGCTATCAGAGTTCGCAACGGAAAGGCTCATATTATCAAGGAAAGATGCATTGACTGCGGTGAATGTATCAGAGTCTGCCCGCACCACGCAAAGTATGCCGAGCGTGAGTCGGTTAGCAGAATACTTGATTTCAAGTACAGGATAGCTTTGCCCGCTCCCACTCTTTACGGCCAGTTTAATAACCTTGACGAGGTCGACTATGTACTTACCGGCCTTAAAAGGCTGGGGTTTGACGATGTTTTTGAGGTTGCAAGAGGGGCGGAGCTTGTTTCCGAGGCAACCCGACTGCTCATTGACAGCGGTGAGATAAAAAATCCACTCATTTCCTCCGCCTGCCCGGCAATCTGCAGGCTGATAAGAGTTGTTTTCCCAAAGCTTATTCCTCATGTCGTGCCTCTCAATTCCCCCATGGAGGAGGCAGGCCGGCTAGCAAGGAAGAAGGCGGTTAAGGATACCGGACTCATGTCCGAAGAAATAGGGGTGTTTTTCATCACTCCCTGCCCGGCGAAAATAACTGCCATCAGGCAGCCGATTTTTCTGGAAAAATCGAATATAAACGGAGCAATAGCCATAACGGACATTTACCCGGAGCTTTTGAAGGAAATGGATAAGCTGCACAACGCCGAGCCTTTGAGCAAAAGCGGCATTATCGGCGTTGGCTGGGCTTCTAGCGGAGGGGAATCCTCTGCCCTGCTGCGTGAAAAATACCTTGCCGCAGACGGCATTGAAAATGTCATCAAGGTGCTTGAGGAAATTGAGGATGAAAAGCTCGGCAATATTGATTTCATTGAGCTCAACGCCTGCACGGGTGGGTGCGTGGGCGGCTCGCTGACTGCTGAAAATCCTTTTGTCGCAAAGGCAAGGATTCAGCATCTGAGAAAATACCTGCCTGTTTCCTGCAACCATCTGGTTGTTGAAAGCATACCTGACAAGATGAGATGGCAGAAGCCTCTTATCGGTATTAACATAATGAGCCTCGGGGATAATGTTGTTGAGGCAATGGATAAAATGAACAGGCTCAACGAAATTCAGGCGAGGTTGCCCGGGCTTGACTGCGGAACCTGCGGCGCCCCCTCCTGCCGTGCGCTGGCGGACGATATTGTCAGGGGCTTTGCAAGCGAGAACGACTGTGTGTTCCGCCTTCGTGAAGGGTTAAATGTTGACTGCCTTCAGGAGCTTATCCCCGCACCGTTCAGAAGACCCAAAGCGCAGGAAAACAAGGTATCGGAGGTACAAAAATGAAGGTTTGCGAGCTTTGTGAAAAGCTGGAGCTGGAGCTACTCAGCGGGGAGAACTCTCTGGGCAATGATATAAAAGGCTGCTACTGCGGTGATCTGCTCAGCTGGGTCATGTCCAAAGCAGAAAGCGGGGACGCATGGCTTACGGTTATGGGCAACATCAACTCCATAGGCGTTGCCGTGCTTGCAGATATTGCCTGCATTATTCTGGTTGAAAATGCTCCGCTTGACGCCGACGCTCTCAAAAAGGCCACGGAAAATGACATTGCAGTGCTCAGAAGCTCCAAGCCGGCCTATGACATTGCCGTTTCGGTTTCAAAGCTTCTTGGTGATTGAAATGGATTTATTTTATGACCTGCATATTCACTCATGCCTTTCGCCCTGCGGAGATAATGACATGACACCCTATAACCTTGTCAATATGGCAAAGCTCAAGGGTCTTGACATTATTGCCCTAACGGACCACAACACCTGTGCAAACTGCCCTGCCGCAGTCAAGGCAGGGCAGCAGGCAGGCATAACCGTTGTGCCGGGGATGGAGCTATGCACCTCTGAGGAAGTTCATGTTCTTTGCCTTTTCGGCGATTTGCAGGGAGCTATGGATTTTTCTGAATATACGCAACGGAGAATCCCAAAAATTAAAAACCGCAAGGATATTTTCGGCGAGCAGCTCATTATGGACAGCAGGGACAATATTATCGGTCAATTCGATTTGCTGCTCACAACCGCTGCCGACATTTCGGTTTCGGAGGTTGTCGTCACAGTCGGGAGCTTCGGCGGCTTTTGCTGCCCCGCTCACATTGACAGGGGCTCTTACAGTCTCATTTCAAACCTCGGCGGTATTAATTCCGATATGGGCTTCACTGCCGCAGAGCTCACAAAAAGAGCGGATATAGCGGAATATTTCAACAGGTTCCCTCTGCTTAAAACCATGCGTATTTTAAGAAATTCGGACGCTCATTTCCTTGCGGATATAAGCGAGCCTGAAATGAAAATCTCTCTCCCCGAGTGCTGTGCAAAAGCACTTGTGGCTGTTTTTTGCAAATAAAACTTCCATAAATTTTATTTATTGACTGTAGCAGGAAACTATGTGTTTTTTGCTGCTCTTTTTTCGCTTTTTTTGTCTAAAAATACGCCTTTTTGCTAGATTTTTTAAAGTGCTTATGTTATAATGACGTCAATTGCGACTATGTCGGAAATAATCAATCGCCACGGTTTTTTTCCGTGCCGGAAAGGTGAAGCCGACCGGAGTTGCTCATCTTATCTCGTGAAGGAGGAAACGACTTTAATGCTCAAAAAAGTCAGCAAAATTCCGTTCAGCGGCTCACCGGAGCAGGAGGCTCGGCTTAAAGAGATAATAGCTGAGAACTGCCATGACAAAAGCCTTCTCATGCATGTCATGCAGCAGGCGCAGAACATCTACGGTTACCTTCCGTTTGAGGTTCAGGTCATGATTGCGGACGGCATGGACATTCCGCTTGAAAAGGTGTATGGGGTCTCCACATTTTATGCACAGTTCAATCTCACTCCCAAGGGCAAATTTAACATATCCGTTTGTTTGGGTACGGCTTGTTATGTGAAAGGCTCAAAGGCCGTGCTTGACAAAATCTGTCAGGTTATCGGCATAGAGCCCGGCGAATGCACGCCCGACAGGCATTTCTCCATTGAAGCCTGCCGTTGCATAGGTGCCTGCGGCCTGGCTCCCGTTATGACAATCAACGACGATGTCTACGGCAAGCTTACGGTCGACCAAATTGAAGGTATCCTTCAAAAGTATAAGGATTGATTTTTATGAGGGAACTTTCCTTGAACATTCTTGATGTTGCGCACAACTCAATTGCCGCCGGTGCTTCGCTCCTGGAAATTGTTGTTGAAGAAAACAGCGCAAGCTGCGAAATGCTAATCGGCATATATGATAACGGCTGCGGAATGTCCGCCGATGAGGTGCAGAATGTAACTGACCCGTTTTTCACTACCAGAACAACCAGAAGGATAGGCCTGGGTGTACCTCTATTCAAGCAGGCTGCGGAGATGACAGGCGGTGCGTTCAGGGTTGAATCCCGAAAAAATGCCGGAACAAGAATTACGGCACAATTCAAAACCGACAGCGTCGACTTTATCCCTCTCGGGGATATCTGTTCGACAATACTTATGCTCATAACAATGAATACCAACAGGGATTTTCTGTATAGACGAATAATTGACGGCAGAGAATTCGCTCTCGACACAAGAGAGTTAAAAGATATCCTCGGCGATGTTCCGCTCAATGAGCCGGAGGTCGCAGAATGGATGAGGGGATTTATTGAAGAGCAGACTCAAATTATCAGCGGAGGTGTTAAATAATGAAAACTCTTGAAGAGTTAAATGCAATAAGGGAAAAAGCAAAAGCCACTATGACAGTCAGAGAAGATAATTCAGATGTTATCCGTGTTGTTGTCGGCATGGCAACCTGTGGAATTGCCGCCGGTGCCCGCCCCGTTCTCAACAGCTTTGTTGAGGAGGTTGCACGCCGCAGACTTAAAAATGTCACGGTTACCCAGACAGGCTGCATTGGTATGTGCCAGTACGAGCCAATTGTCGAGGTCTTTGAAAAGGGCAAGGAAAAGGTTACTTATGTAAAAATGACAGCCGATAAGGTTGCAAGAATTGTCAACGAGCATCTTGTTAATGGCAATGTTGTAACAGAGTTCGCAGTCGGCTCATTCACTAAATAATAAGGAGGAAAATCAATGTATCGTGCCCATGTTCTTGTCTGCGGCGGTACCGGTTGTACCTCCTCAAACAGCAAGAAGATAATTGACGCTATTGAGGATGAGATAGCCGAAAAAGGTCTTGCTGATGAGATAAAGGTTATTCAGACCGGCTGTTTCGGACTTTGTGCTTTAGGTCCAATAATGATAGTTTATCCCGAAGGCTGTTTCTACAGCCAGGTTAAGGTTGAGGATATCCCCGAAATTGTTGAGGAGCATCTGCTCAAGGGTCGCCCCGTAAAGAGGCTGCTCTATGAAGAAACCGTTGCCCCCGACATTATCAAATCGCTCAACGACACGGCTTTCTATAAAAAACAAAAAAGAATCGCTCTTCGCAACTGCGGAGTAATTGACCCGGAAAGCATTGAAGAATACATCGCTATGGACGGCTATCAGGCCCTTGCAAAGTGCCTGACCGAGCTAAAGCCCGAGGATGTTATTCAAATTGTCAAGGATTCCGGCCTTCGCGGCAGAGGTGGCGGCGGATTCCCGACAGGGCTTAAATGGAGCTTCACCGCAAAAAACGAAGCTGACCAGAAATATGTGGTTTGCAATGCCGATGAGGGCGACCCCGGCGCATTCATGGATCGTTCAGTTCTTGAGGGTGACCCGCACTGCATTGTTGAAGCAATGACAATCTGCGGCTATGCAACGGGAGCGACGCAGGGCTATGTTTATGTCCGTGCCGAGTATCCTATAGCTGTCAAGCGCCTTTCAATGGCAATCGAGCAGGCAAAGCAAGCCGGGCTTCTCGGTAAAAACATATTCAATTCGGGTTTTGACTTTGACCTTCATATACGCCTTGGTGCGGGCGCATTTGTCTGCGGAGAGGAAACCGCTCTCATGACCTCAATCGAGGGCAACAGGGGCGAGCCGCGTCCCCGTCCGCCATATCCGGCTGTCAAGGGTCTTTTCGGCAAGCCCACAACCGAAAATAATGTTGAAACATTCTCAAATATTCCCCAGATAATCCTTCACGGTGCAGAGAGCTTTGCTTCTATGGGCACCGAGCGCTCAAAGGGCACGAAGGTATTTGCTCTGGGCGGAAAAATAAAGAACACCGGCCTTGTTGAAATCCCGATGGGCACAACCCTTCGTGAAATCATTGAGGAAATCGGCGGCGGCATCCCCAACGGCAAAAAGTTCAAGGCTGCTCAGACGGGCGGCCCCTCCGGCGGCTGTATCCCCGCCTCCCTTATTGACACTGAGATTGACTATGACAACCTCACGGCAATAGGCTGCATGATGGGCTCCGGCGGGCTCATCGTTATGGATGAGGATACCTGCATGGTCGATNNCAGACCGGCGGTCCTTCCGGCGGCTGTATTCCCGTTGAGCACATCGACACCCCCATCGACTACGAGACCCTGAAGGCCATCGGCGCCATGATGGGTTCCGGCGGTCTCATCGTAATGGACGAGGATACCTGCATGGTCGATATTGCAAAGTTCTTCCTTGACTTCACGGTTGACGAGTCCTGCGGTAAATGCTCACCCTGCCGTATAGGCACAAAGCGTATGCTGGAGCTGCTCAACAAAATCACCGACGGGAGCGCAACAATGGATGATCTCGATAAGCTTGAGGAGCTTGCATATCATGTTAAGGAAAACTCCCTGTGCGGTCTGGGGCAGACTGCTCCTAACCCTGTTCTTGCAACACTGAAATTTTTCAGAGATGAATATATCGCTCATATTGTTGATAAGAAGTGCCCTGCGGGCGTGTGCAAATCCCTGCTTAAATATGTTATCCTTGAGGATAAGTGCAAGGGCTGCACCGTTTGCGCAAGGAACTGCCCTGTCGGTGCCATTTCCGGCACTGTCAAGAAGCCCCATGTGATAGATACTAAGAAGTGTATTAAGTGCGGTGCTTGTATTGAAAAATGTAAGTTCAACGCCATCATTAAGAAATAACGAAAGGAGTGTGCCATAAATGGGAATGGTTAATATAAAAATAAACGGCATGCCCTTAAGTGTGCCCAACGGAATTTCAATTCTTGAAGCTGCACGCTATGTCGGCATTGAAATCCCGACTCTTTGCTACCTCAAAGAGATTAACGAAATCGGCGCTTGCCGCATTTGCGTTGTCGAGGTCAAGGGCGCAAAGAGCCTTGTTACCGCGTGTGTATACCCTGTTAACGAGGGTATGGAAATATTCACAAACACCGAAAAGGTCAGAAACAGCCGAAAGCTCACCCTTGAGCTTATACTTTCCACGCATGACAGGAAGTGCCTTTCATGCGTGCGCAGCGGTTCGTGCGAGCTTCAGCAGCTTTGCAAGGAGTTCGGTGTTGACAATGAAACCTATTTTGAGGGCGAAAACAGGCACTATGATTTTGACGACTCCGCAGCCCATATGATTAGGGATAACAACAAATGCATCCTTTGCCGCCGCTGTGTGGCAGCCTGCGATGCTCAGGCCGTTTCGGTCATAGGCGCAAACGCCCGAGGATTTGACACTCATATCAGCTCAGCCTTCGACAAGGACCTTGCAAATGTTTCATGCATATCCTGCGGCCAGTGCATAGTCAACTGCCCGACGGGCGCTCTTTCCGAAAAGGATGACTCGCCAAAGGTGCTTGAGGCTATCAACGACCCCGAAAAATTCGTGGTTGTGCAGACTGCTCCGTCAATCAGAGTGACCCTCGGCGAGTGCTTCGGTATGCACCTTGGCACCAATGTTCAGGGCAAGATGGTTGCGGCATTGCGTCGCCTCGGCTTTGACAGAGTGTTCGACACCGATTTTGCTGCCGACCTGACAATTGTTGAAGAGGCAAACGAGCTCCTTGAGAGAATCAATAACGGCGGAACTCTGCCGATGATTACCTCCTGCTCACCCGGCTGGATTAAATACTGCGAGCATTATTATCCCGAGCAGCTGTCTCATCTCTCAACCTGCAAATCCCCTCAGCAGATGTTCGGTGCAACAATAAAAACATGGTACGCCGAAAAGTTCGGCATTGACCCTTCAAAGATTGTTGTTGTCGGCATAATGCCCTGCACGGCAAAGAAGTTTGAAACAATGCGCGACGACCAAAGCGCTTCCGGTTACCCGGATGTTGACATTGCTCTGACCACTAGGGAGCTTGGCAGAATGATTGAAAGTGCGGGCATTTTCTTCCGCCATCTGCCTGACGAGGAGTTTGACAATCCTCTGGGTGATGCCACCGGCGCCGCAGTCATCTTCGGTACAACGGGCGGCGTTATGGAGGCTGCGCTTCGCACCGCAGTCGAAAGGCTCACGGGCGAAACACTCAAGGCTCTGGACTTTACGGATGTCAGAGGCACAAAGGGAATCAAGGAGGCTACTTATAATGTAGCCGGTATGGATATAAAGGTCTGCGTTGCAAGCGGCATTGCCAATGCAAAAAAGGTCATGGATAAGGTTAAGGACGGCACTTCGGGCTACCATTTCATTGAAATCATGGGCTGCCCGGGTGGATGTGTCAACGGAGGCGGCCAGCCTATCCAGCACGCCGTTGTACGCAACTTTGTTGACCTGAGAGGAATCAGAGCTGCGGCTCTCTATGATGCCGATAAGGATTGCCCCGTCAGGAAATCCCATGAAAATCCTGCTATCAAGAAGGTTTATGAGGAGTTCTTCGGTGAGCCCGGTAGCCACAAGGCTCATGAAGTTCTTCATACCTCCTATGTCGCAAGGCCAAAATATCAATAAAATCAACAATTTTTTGGCTGCTTGAGCTTTCTCTCAAGCAGCCTTTTTGTATGGACAGGTTGCGTTGCGTTGCGTGCCATTCCCCACGGTCGCCCGTCAGTTTAAAATGTTTGCAATTTCTTGATAATGTAGTATTATGGAAACAAATAACCGCCTGCCCGATACTGATAATTATTGAAGGAGAGTATATATGAATAAAAGGAAGCCTACAAGAAGGTTAATGGTCGAAAGAAAGCTCCTGCGTGCAATTTCCCCCGCCGTGCAGAAGATATGCGAGCCTCCTAAGCTCACGGGAATAAAGCGAGCCCTGTTTATCCAGCCCCACCCCGACGACAATCAGATAGGTGCCGGCGGCACTATTGCATGGCTCATTGACAGGGGCGCAGAGGTCTGGGAGTTGACGGTGCTCGACGACAGGTTTGTTGACCGTACATATTCAGGCGAAGGCACCACACTCCGCCAAAAAGAGGCTATAGCTGCTCAAGGCTGTCTGGGTATGAAAAACGCCGGTTTTTTGGGCTACGGCGACAGGACAAAGGCAAGCGAGAGAGAAATATCCGAAAAAATTGTTGAGGTTATCAGAAAAATAAAGCCCGATGCCGTTTTTACAGTCGATTCCAACCTTGAAACAGAGTGCCATGAGGATCATATCAAGGTGGGGAACGCCGTCAAATATGCCTGCCTTGACGCTACCTTTGATTTCTATCCGGAATTTGTTGACGGCAAGCCCCGTGACGATGTCTGGACAGTGAAAACCATTGCATTCTATTACACCGACAAGCCCAATACCATTGTCGATATTTCGGACTATGAGGTTAAAAAGCTCGAATCAATGCATTGCCATAAATCGCAGATGTTCCCCGGCTTTTCGGATATAATCAAGCTCCAGTCGCAGCAGTTTGCTATGCAAACAGAATATGACTCCGTTGAGGTTTTCAGGGTAATATCTTATCTTCACACTCATTGCTTCAACCTGCCAATTGGTTGAGCCGAAATAATTATATATAGAAGGAGCATCATTATGTCTGACATTGTTCAAACAGAAAGCAAAAAGCAAAGACCTTACAATATCATAATCGGTGTCGCTATTGCAACAGCCGCTTTGATTTTTACCTTTGTTCTGTTTTACACAGGCAACAAGCCGATGTGACTGTTTATATCGACACCTCGAAACCGCCCTTTATTTATCTGACCACCGAAAACGGATTGATAATCCTCAATGACCGGACTGCTGAAAAAACACAGGCTCTCTATGACCTGCTGGAGGCAGTAGAGTGACAAGCAAAAACATTTCTAGCCTTTAAATCTATCCGAGTCAAAAAAGTCGCAATGCGGCTTTTTTGTGTTTATTTGGCTAAAAAACAAATAATTGATTTTGTTAAATCAGTATAGCTCTGACAAGGGCATCGTCCCCGTACCTGCCCCTGATTGTGTCAATGCTTTTTTCGAGCCTCTCAAGCTGCTCGAGCTTTTCGTAATCATGGTCAAAGGTCAGCTGGTAGTTTTCACCCTCGCTGACCAGCTCGCAAGCCCTGATGCCAACCGATCGGACAGGCCGCCTCCAGTCCCAGTGGCGGGTGAAAATCTCCATGCCCGTATATGTCAGAATTGTTGTCAGCCTTGTGGGCATGGTGAGCCTTTGCTGATGCTCCTGAATATTGAGCAGGGAGTCACGGATTGTAATCTGAACCGTACCCGCCATGGCCTTGTTTTCACGCAGGGAGTGGGTAACACTCTCCGCAAGGGCAAAAAATACCCTTTTAACATCGGCATTATTTTCAAGGTCCCTCTTGCAGGTCATGCTCCTACCTATGGTTTTTGCCGGCGGCTGCTCACAATCCCTTATAACACGGGAGTTGTCAAGCCCGTTTGCATATTTCCAAAGTACCCGCCCGTGCTTGCCCAGAGCTGCAGAAAGGACATTTTCGGGCGTTCTCGCAAGGTCGCCTATTGTGAAAATGCCCAGACCCCGCAACGATTTTTCGGTGCTGCGCCCTACGCCGAGAATTTCGTTTGCCTTGAGAGGCCATGCTTTTTCTTTAAAGTTTTCCTTGCTCAGCACGGTGACGGCATCGGGCTTTTTCATGTCGCTGCCTAGCTTTGCAAAAACCTTGTTGAAGCTCACGCCCGCCGAAACAGTTACCCCAAGCTCCTTTTTAACCGCTGTTCGTATTTCGTTTGCCATTTTTTCGCCGCTACCGAAAAGAGTTTGGCTGCCAGTGACATCAAGCCAGCATTCATCTATGCCAAACGGCTCAATCATATCGGTGTATCTCTCGTAAATCTCCCTTGCCCGCCTCGAAAACTCAAGATATTTGTCATAATGCGGCGGAATGATGACAAGCTTAGGGCATTTGAGCTGAGCCTGCCAGATTGCTTGGGCGGTTTTGACTCCGAAGCCTTTCGCAATCTCATTTTTCGCAAGGACAATGCCATGGCGGTTTTCGACACTGCCGCACACGGCAACAGGAAGCCCTGCCAAATCCTTTCTGAAAAGGCACTCGACAGAGGCAAAAAAATTATTCAAATCACAGTGGAGAATAACTCTGTTATCCACGCTTCTCACTTCCGTAGAACATTTGTTCTTATTATAGAACGAATGTTCTCTGAGGTCAAGGGGAGATTTGTGGGAATAAATAAGGGGATTATAAGTGAATCCCATTGGTGATGAAAATTATCAATAGCTTTTCACACACTAATTTAAAATTGTGTATAAAGATAATTTTCGTACAGAATTGAATAATGTGGTCGAGGAGGATAAAAAGTAAATGAAAAGAAAAAACGCGGCGGGAGATTATGCACTCTCCCGCCGCCTGTGTATTCTCTACAAAATATATTCCTTCATCGTTTCGAGCAGCCGGACATCACATATGGCCTCCATATAAAGCCCGTTTTCTCTGTATTCCTCCTGAAGGACAACACCGTCACGCCTGAGTGCTGCAGCATCCGAGCCCTTGTCATAGGGAATGAGAAGCTCGACCCTTCTTCTTGTGGGCGGCAGCTCTCTTGCGATTGTTTCGAGCAGCCTGTCAAGCCCCTCTCCCTCAAGTGCGGATATCATTACACTTTTCCCAATTGTGGGCAACCCTAAAATATCCTGCGCAAGGTCGCATTTGTTCAAAACCGAAATAACAGGCTTGTTCTGACAACCCAGCTCTGTGAGCAGCTTGCTTGTTACCTCAAGGTGCTCGGCACATTCCTCACTTGAAGCATCGCAGACATTGAGCAACACATCTGCGGATGCCGCCTCCTCAAGAGTTGATTTGAATGCCTCAACAAGGTGATGAGGCAGCCTTCTGATAAGCCCTACCGTATCTATGAGCATGACGCTTCTGCCGTCGGGCAAGGTCAATGCCCTAGATGTCGGGTCAAGGGTTGCAAAAAGCTTATCTTCAACCAGCACGCCCGCACTTGTCAGTGCATTCATTAAGGTTGACTTGCCCGCATTCGTATAGCCGACTATTGCAACAGTTTCAACACCCTGCTTTATCCTGCGCTCCCTTAGAAGCTTGCGGCGGCCTTTGAGCGCCCTGAGTTCCTCCTCAAGGGAATTTATTCTTCTTCTGATATGGCGGCGGTCACTCTCAAGCTTTGATTCGCCCGGTCCTCTTGTGCCTATGCCGCCGCCCAGGCGTGAAAGCTGTGTACCCTTGCCCGTCAGACGGGGCAGTGAATACTTGAGCTGAGCCAGCTCAACCTGAAGCTTGCCCTCACCGCTTTTTGCCCTTGCCGCAAAGATATCGAGAATCAGCGTTGTTCTGTCAATGACACGCACATCGGTTATTTGCTCAATATTGCGAAGCTGCGAGGGAGAAAGCTCGCTGTCGAAAATGAGCAAATCAATATCATTGTCCTCACAGAAAAGCTTGAGCTCCCTGAGCCTCCCCATGCCGAGATAGGTGGCACTGTCGGGCTTTTCTCTTCTTTGAATGACCTTTGCAATAACCTGTGCCCCCGCTGTCAGCGCAAGCTCCTCCAGCTCGTCAAGGGAGGATTCGACATCATGCTCGCCCGTGTCGACATCCGCAATCACAACCCGCTCCGGCTCCTGAAAATTCTCATAGTATCTTTTTTTGGGACGCCGCTCCTGCTCAACCAGGAGCTCCAGGATATCCTCCATTTATTACGCTCCGAATTTAAATGTATTTTTCCCCGACTTTAACGGGATTTCCCTTTCGTCATAGAAGAGCCTTGCCTTAGCATTTAAGGGGACTTCAATTTTTATTTCAGTCTCCTTGCCCTGCCTGTTAATTTCCACAAATATTTTGCCGTTTTTTGTTGTTATATGACCGCTAATATTATCCAGTCCAATTATTTTTGCCGGAGAAATAATAATATTATCGAATTTGGTCGAACCCTGAGCCTGCTTGATTCCCAAAAGCTCGGTGAAAAGGTATCTTACAACTGCGCCGAACATTGGGTGGCTGTGTGAATGTCTGCCGTCCCAATACTCCCAAAAGGTGGTTGCTCCCTGCTCAATTATGGAATTGAACGAAACCTTTTCCTTTGAAGTCAAAAGGTCAAACGCCATTTGCGCATATCCCTTCTCAAAAAGCACCCTTGTAACAATATCTGTGCCGAAAATGCCCGTATCATACATTTTTGTTTCGCTGTATTTTTTGACAATACCGTCAAAGGTTTTTTCATTTCCAAGCCCCAAATCAACCGCAAAGGCATTTGCTCCCTGAATATTGCCAGCAAAATTGCCGCTTTCGGGGTTAAAATATTTTTCGGTTATCGCCTTGATTTTTCTTTCGGCAGTTTTGCGAAGCTCGGGTATGGCATCCTCCCTGCCTATAATTTTTGCAATTTCCGCTGCCTCATTCAAGGATTTAATATAAAAATAATTATTTACGAACGGCTCAGGAATAGCCATTTTTTCGGGCGTACACCAGTCTCCCAAGCACCATGACCAGGGCTCGTCGCTGACAACAAGGTCGTTTTCGCTGTGCGCTTCAAGGTATTCAAAATACCTGAGCATTTTTGGAAAGAACTCCCGTAGCACGCCTATATCTCCGTAGTTTTTATAATAAACATAGGGCACATGAACTATTGCGCAGCCCCAGCCGCCGGGGCCTCCGCCCGAATTGACATATGGAGCAGTATACTGAACATGACCTGTCTTTATATCCTGACAATCGCTGATATCCGCAAGCCATTTTTTATAGAATTGCTCCCCGTCCAGAACAAGCATTGCCGCATCACAGGCAAGCTGACCGTCCCCCGTGTAGCCGCGCCCCTCCCTGTGCGGGCAGTCCGACGGAATGGAGCAGTGTATATTGGAAAGCTGAGTCCTGACAAATGCATCATAGAGCCAATTGATAATATTATTGCTGCTCTCAAGGGAGGACGAAACCTCAACATCGGCATGAATGACGGCGCATTTAGTCACCTTTGCACAGTTGGGCACCGAAAAATACCTATAAGCCTGCCACAAAAAGTGAGGGTGACATTCACGCTCCTTGCCGTCACCGATATAAATATCCCAATGCTTTTCTCCCATTGTGTCGGTATAGAGGTTTTTGGTGCCTTTTAATTCCTCCGAATAGCCTATTTTAACCTTTTTGCCCCGTATTGCGGGGATTTTAATTATAGGCCAGCCCGTGGTGTTTTCGCCAATATCGTAGATGCTGAAATCAACAAACTTCTTAACAAGCTTTGGCTCAATATATCTTATTATCTTATCAGTCGGGCAATCCTGTATATAATAATCCGATTCAGGAGCGGGGATGATTTCAACATCCTCCCAGCCCGAAAGGTCAATATCGTCCGCAAGCCAATTTTCGGTTGAAAGGCGGTAGTCATGTGTTTCACCGCGCATTATTTTGCTGGAGGTTATGTAGCTTTGCTTCCATTTGAGCTTCTTGCCGGAATATGCATATGCCTTTTCACCGTTTTTTTGATTTATCTCAATAAAATAGCAGAGCTTTGCCCTTGAGCCGTAATCATATTTTTCGAACCATCCGCCGCCGAGCAGGACACCGATTGTATTCCTCCCCTGCCTGACATAGGCGGAAATATCATACCTGACGCAATAGATTCTGTGTGAGGTGTTTACTTCCAGAAGACGGTTTTTTTCAAGGGTACGGTGAGCGCAGTAGTCCGACCAGACGGGAACAAATAAATCCTCATTAACCCTTTTGCCGTTGATATAAAGCTCAAAAAATCCAAGACCGCAGATAGTAATCCTGGCGGTTTGGACATTCTCGGCTAAGAATTCGCCCCTGATGTACGGCTGAAAGCAGCCCTCTGCGGGAGCTACCCATTGTGCGCATTTAAAAATCTCATTTTGTTTCATATGTCCTCCTTAAATCCGTTTGGATTATTTTTCTGCCAATGCCATGCATCCTCGCACATTTTTGATATGTCGTATTGTGCCTCCCAGCCCAGCTCCCGCTTTGCCTTTGACGGGTCCGAAAAGCAGACGGCAATGTCGCCCGGCCTTCTCGGCTCAATGACATACTTGATTTTTCTGCCCGAGGCTTTTTCAAAGGCATGGACAATTTCCAGCACACTGTAGCCCTTGCCCGTGCCTAAGTTATAAATCTCCACCCCGTTGCCCTTAAAAAGCTTTTCCAACGCCTTGACATGACCTCTGGCAAGGTCAACCACATGGATATAATCACGCA
>LSQX01235941.1_pt1 | contig 24484 bp, 21 predicted proteins | sample 654561 | NCBI WGS metagenome assembly LSQX01 (sample SAMN04489861, study PRJNA283612) | anaerobic digester metagenome | isolation source: 4 biogas reactors fed with cattle manure at either 37C or 55C with and... | place: Denmark: Kongens Lyngby | collected 2014
GCTATAAGCAGAATGAGAAAGGAAAAGAATGCAATCATTCTTGCTCATTACTATCAAACTGCGGATATTCAGGATATTGCAGACTTTGTTGGTGATTCGCTTGCCCTGGCACAAAAGGCTGCATATAATAAAGCTGATATAATACTTTTTGCCGGTGTGAAATTTATGGCAGAAACGGCAAAAATAATATGTCCGGAAAAAAAAATACTTCTGCCGGACATTGATGCAGGCTGTTCGCTTGCTGATTCATGTACTGCTGATGAACTGAAAAAATTTATTGCAGTTAACCCCGGAAGAACCGTGGTTGCATACATTAATTCGACAACAGAGATAAAGGCAATGGCAGATATTATCTGTACTTCAGCCAATGCAGTTCACGTTATTGAGTCGCTGCCGGAAAATGAAAAAATATTATTTGTTCCTGACAGAAACCTGGGAAGTTATATAAGGGAAAAAACGGGTCGTGACATAGTTGTATGGGAAGGAGCCTGCCATGTACATGAAAACTTCTCGGCGGAAGGTATACTTAGACTTAAAAAAGAGAATCCGGAAGCTGAAATCCTTGTTCATCCGGAATGTGAATCAGCTGTCAGACAGCTTGCCGACTATATTGGNNATATTGTTGCTACTGAACCGGGAATTATTCATCAGATGAAGCTCAGGAGAGCGGATGCTAAATATTTAGCTGCGCCCCGGAAAGATTTCCCTTTTGCAGCTAATGATTGCAACTTTATGAAAACTATTACAATAGAAAAAATATACAACTGCCTGAAATATGAAGAACCAGTTATCAGGCTTGATCCTGTTATAATAAATTCTGCCCGTACGGCTGTGGAGAGGATGCTTGATATCTCAAAAATATTTGCCGGAAGCCGATGAAAAGATTTGTTATTGTCATATTTTTTATTTTTCTGATTTTCAGGGGATTTTCTCAGGAGGATGGAACTGTTGCTGACGGCTACCAGGTGTTTCGTTATCCCAACGGGACAGTATCCAGTGAAGGGTACATGAAAAACGGAAAACCTGAAGGTTTCTGGAAAAGCTATTATGTTACAGGAGTTAAAAAATCAGAGGGTAAGAGAACAAGCTTCCTGCTCGACAGTATCTGGATATTTTATGACCAGGTTGGAGATACCACTGAAAAGATCAGTTATCTGCTTGGTAAAAAAAACGGATACTATCTGAAATATAAAAAAGATGTTACCCATGGCCTGTATTTATGGTCCAGGGAGTTATTTGCAGGTGACAGGAAGGAAGGCACGGCGTATATTTATTTTCCTGACGGCAGTGTTCAGAATAGCGTTTCATACAGCGGGGGAAGAAAGGAAGGACTGTCAAGGGAATATGACAGAAACGGAGAAGTCATTACTCTTCTGGAATATAACAATGACTTTCTTATCAGCAGGGAAAGAATTAACAGAACTGATTCAAAAGGCCTTAAACAGGGACCGTGGAAAGAATTTTATCCATCAGGGAATATAAGGACTGAAAAAAATTACAGGGATGACATGGTTCATGGCTATTACAAGGAATATGACAGCAGGGGAAGGCTTACGCTTACGATGCTGTATGACAATGGTGCAATAGTTAAGTCAAGGGTTGAAGACGAGCCGGATATTGAAATTGTCAATCGTTATGATGATGACAATAAATTGATATACAGCGGACCTTTCAGAAATAATACCCCGGTGGGAACTCACAGGGAATACGGCCGGGACGGAAAAGTGATCAATTCTTTAATTTATAATGACAACGGATTACTTATTTCTGAAGGTATTGTTGATGAAGCCGGAAATTTGGAAGGTAAATGGAAAAACTTTTTTCCTGACGGCAGGATTATGGCAGAGGGTAATTATTCAAACAGCCGGCGTAGCGGTACATGGAAATTTTATAATACAGAAGGAAATACAGAACAGACCGGAGGATATAATTACGGAAGACCCGACGGATTGTGGACATGGTACTATAATGACGGATCAGTGCTCAGGGAAGAGGAATATTTTCAGGGTGAAAGAGAAGGTGTTTTCGTGGAATATTCCAGGGAAGGAGAAATAATTGCGGAAGGACAGTATGCTGACGGGGAAAAGAACGGTCCCTGGAAAACAAGTACGGATTATTTCAGGGAGGAAGGAAATTTTATTATAGGACTCCGGGACGGGCAGTGGAAATCATTTTACAGTGACGGGACCCTGAAATTCAGAGGAAATTATTTACAGGGCAATCCCGACGGCCAGCATTTTTATTATTTTGATAACGGCCGGCTGAAGGAGGAACAGTTTTACCGGACGGGATTAAAACAGAGGACCTGGAAAAAATATGATGAAGAAGGAAGTGTTATTCTTACAATAACTTACAGGGATGATAAAGAGATAAGTATTAACGGGGTAAGAATAGATCTTCCTGAAAGCGACATAAAGCTGATAAAATAGTCTATCCCTTAAATGGCGGAAGAATTCAATATAAGAAAAGAGAAAGAGTCGGTAGAAGAACTGGAATTTGAGAAGCAGCTGAGACCTCTTTTCTTTTATGATTTCAGGGGACAGAAAAAGATTATTGAGAATCTCCGGGTATTTGTCAAGGCTGCCGGTCAAAGGAAGGAATCGCTGGATCATGTTTTATTGCACGGTCCGCCCGGACTGGGCAAGACAACCCTTGCAGCCATTATCGCCAATGAACTGGGAGTAGGGATAAGGGTTACTTCGGGACCTGTTCTGGACAAGCCGGGCGATCTTGCAGGTCTTCTTACCAGTCTGGAAGAAGGCGAGGTATTTTTTATTGATGAAATACACAGGCTCTCTCCTGTTGTTGAAGAGTATCTTTATTCGGCAATGGAAGATTTTCAGATAGATATAATGATTGACAAAGGTCCCGGTGCAAGATCCGTACAGCTGAACCTTAATAAATTCACACTTATAGGGGCCACTACCAGGTCAGGACTTCTTACAAGTCCCCTCAGAGCCCGTTTCGGCATTACATTTCACCTGAAATATTATGATCATGAAGTTTTGTCAGATATTGTCAAAAGATCTGCCGGCATTCTCGGGGTTGAAATTCATGATACTGCCGCGGATGAGATAGCCAGGAGAAGCCGGGGAACGCCCAGGATAGCCAATGCCCTTTTAAGGAGAATAAGGGATTTTGCACAGGTTAAGGGTACAGGAATAATAGATCTCGAAATTACTCAGTTTGGGCTAAATGCTTTAAATATTGATATTTATGGTCTGGATGAGATGGATAATAAAATCCTAGCAGCCATTGTGAATAAATTTGGAGGGGGACCAGTCGGATTAAATACCATTGCTACTGCTGTTGGTGAAGAAAGCGGTACAATAGAAGAGGTTTATGAACCATTTCTTATAAAGGAGGGTTTTCTCAAAAGAACACCACGGGGAAGGGAAGCCACTGAACATGCATACAGACATCTGGGAGTAATTGACAAAAATGATGTCAGCGGCAGGCTTTTCTGAGGAATTTTTAGAAAATCAGACAAGAAGATTACTGATATTTTCCAGTGCCCTGGTGTCTAAAATACGGATACGTCTTCCCTGCAATTCAACAAAACCATCGTTTTTAAATTCTGACAGGAGGCGGATGACCGACTCCGTTGCAGTACCGATAATATTTGCAATCTCTTCACGCGTGAGGGAAATCCTGAGATAATCATTATCGTCAAGACCAAAATCCCTGACAAGGTAAAGGAGTATTTCAGCAAGTCTTTCCCGGACGGTTTTCTGAGCTATATCGGTGATAAAAGTGTTTGCTTCACCAAGCTCATGACAGGCCAGCTTAAGAAGTTCATGAGCAAAAACCGGGTTTGATTTTATAAAGCTGATAAGTATGTCGGCCGGAATAAAACATACCCTGGAATCTGCTATTACTTTGGCTGTGGTACAGGCAGCTTCGCTGCTCAATACGCTCCGGTAAGCTATGATATCACCGGTTTTGGCAAAGCGTATTATCTGCTCCTTGCCGTCAAAACCTGTTTTATAAACTTTTATAACACCGCTGTGAACACAATAAAATCCGCTGATACGGCTTCCTTCCCTGTAAAGAACAGAACCGCGCCTGAATTTCCTGAAATCTTTCCTGTAGTTGAGCTGTTCCAGCTCGGCAGGATTAAGATAGCGGAAGATGGAACCGGATTCAGGTGCACATTTATCACAAATGGGAAAAGAATCTTCTTCCTTCATTTCAAGATAAACTTTTACATATTAACAACAATTGCAAAAACATAGTTCAAAATATTAAAATGCTGATTTGAACTGTTCTAAAAATCTGATATCGTTTTCATAATACATACGAAGATCATTGATCTGATATTTCAGCATTGCAGGTCTTTCTATCCCCATTCCAAAAGCGTAACCGGTAAATTTGCTGCTGTCGATATCACAGGCTTCCAGAACAGCAGGGTGAACCATTCCGCATCCCAGTACTTCAAGCCATCCCGTGTGTTTGCATACATTACAGCCCTTTCCGCCGCAAATGGTGCAGCTGATATCCATTTCCCCCGAAGGTTCGGTAAAAGGGAAATATGAAGGCCTGAGCCTTATTTCCGTCTTCTCACCGTACATCTCCCTGGCAAAGAAGAGGAGGGTCTGTTTCAGGTCTGCGAATGAGACATTCTCATCAATATACAATCCTTCAACCTGGTGAAAGATACAGTGAGCCCTGGCGGATATGGCTTCATTCCTGAAAACGCGGCCCGGGGAGATTGTTCTTATCGGAGGTTTCTGCTTTTGCATTACCCTGACCTGGACAGAGGAAGTATGGGTGCGCAGGAGAATATCTGCAGGATTGGAATCTTCCGCCGATATCCTTGAAATATAGAAGGTATCCTGCATATCCCTTGCCGGATGTTCCGGTGCAAAATTAAGACGTGTAAAATTATTTTCATCGCTTTCTATTTCCGGACCTTCAGATACGCTGAAGCCTATCCTTTCAAAGATGCCGATGATTTCCCTTCTGACAATGGATATTGGATGACGGGCTCCGGGACCGGAGGGAAAAGATGGCCTTGAAAGGTCATTCACCTGCGCGGAAGCAGAAAGGGGCTGAAGGGTATTCTTGTATGAATTGTATTTTTCAATAACAGATTGTTTAAGAATGTTAAGCTTCCTGCCTACTTCTTTTTTTTCTGAGGCGGGCATTTGTTTGAACTCCTCAAAAAGTTCGGAAATGATGCCCTTTTTGCTCATATACCTGATACGAAATATCTCCAGCTCCTTTATATCACTTACTGTGAGTTCTGATATGAGCTTTAACAGCCTGTCTATTTTTTCCAGCATTTACAAAAACCTGATTTAAATATTTTGTTATGGTAAAATTTTCATTTTTATTATTCTGACATCCGAAACAGGACGGTCCCTGGCATCTGTTTGTACTGCAGCAATTTTGTCCACCACATCCAGACCTTCAGTTACCTCTCCGAAAACGGTATAGCTTGCGTCAAGCCGGGGAACACCTCCCAGGGTCTTGTAAACCGCACGCTGCTCTTCACTTATGGTATAGCTTTCATGAGTTGAGAGATATTCAAACATCAGTGAAGAAGCCTTTTCATGTATTTCACTGTCTTCGGCCATGTGACCTGCCTTTCGTGAACTGTCGGCAACCTGTCTGAGAAAGGCTGTAAACACTGCCTGTATGACAGAGTTGTTAATATTTTGTTCAGCATGGTCAAGTTCTGAATCTGTCAGTGTGCTACCCTGTACAATATAAAACTGTGTTCCGGAAGACCTCATTTCGGGGTTGATCTCGTTACCCTGGCGGGCAGCGGCAAGGGCGCCCTTTTTATGAAAATATGCCGGATTAAATTCTGCCTTAACAGTATAATTCAGCAGGCTGTCTGCACAGGAGGGTATTCCGGAGGGCTTTGTCTGAAGATCACCTCCCTGAATCATAAATGTGTTTATTATCCTGTGAAAGGATACTCCGTCATATATGCCTGACTTTACCAGTTTTATAAAATTATCTCTGTGAAGGGGCGTTCCGTCATACAGTTTAAGTTTTATATCTCCCTGGCTGGTCTGCATGAGAACATGTGTATTCTCATTGGAATGTGAAGATCTGCAGCATACTGTTCCAATGAACAGGAAGAGGGAAACGGAAAGGATGACAGCTTTGTTCATGTCAAAGGGATTATAAATGAAATATAAAATTTACAGGAAGACAAAGATATTTAACTTTAAACTATTGTGGCAACTATTATTAAAATAGTATGTATAAATGATCGCATGCTATCAGAAAAATACAAATCTTAAGCCTATCTTTGTTATCATTTTATTAATGTGAACGAAGTCAGGATATTAGCCAGACAGACATTTATCTACGGATTCGGTACCATTGTTCCGCGATTCCTAAACTACGGGATACTTACCTTTTTGTATACGAGATTGTTTGATAAAGGTGAGTATGGTGTTGTTACCGAGCTTTACGGATGGATGGTTTTTCTGCTTATCATTCTTACCTACGGAATGGAAACGGGCTTTTTCCGCTATGCCCAAAAGGAAGAAGACTATGAAAAGGTTTACTCCACTTCCATGATCAGCCTGCTGTTTTCTTCTGCTCTTTTTCTTATCCTGGTCAATCTTTTTATTGATCCCGTCGCTTCTGCTCTTAAGTATGAGGATAATCCCGGGTATATAAGGCTTTTTGCTGCTATCGTCGCTACTGATGCCTTTATGGCAATACCTTTTGCAAGGTTGCGCAGGGAGAACAAGGCCCTTTTATTCAGTGTTCTTAAAATATTCAACGTTCTGATTACCGTGGCTGCAGTTTTGTTCCTGTTTGTTATTGCTCCGGGACTCTATGAAAAGGACAGCCGGCTTGTCAGCAGTTTTTATAATCCCGCTTATGGGGTTGGTTATGTTTTTGTTGCCAATCTTATTGGAAGTGTCTCAACACTGATCGTTCTGCTTCCATATACTTTCAGGGTAAAATTATTGTTTGACAGGCACTTATGGTTCAGGATGATCAGCTATTCCCTGCCTCTTATGATTGCCGGACTGGGAGGCGCGGTAAATGAAACACTCGACAAGGTTATTATGCGCAGGGTTGCTGGAGAGGAGACCGGACTGGAAATGGTTGGCGAATATGGCGCTGGATATAAAATCGCTGTTTTGATGTCTCTTTTTATTCAGATGTTCAGGTTTGCTGCCGAACCCTTTTTTTTCGAAAGGGCAAAACGGGAAGGGGCAAAAGCTACCTATGCTTATGTGATGAAATATTTTATCCTTGCCATGCTTCTCGTTTATCTTGTTATAAATTTGTATATCAATGGCTTCAAATATATTATCGGGGAGTCGTTCAGGGAATCTGTTAAAGTTGTTCCGGTGGTTGGAATGGGATATCTCCTCTACGGAATATATGTCAATCACAGTATATGGTATAAACTAAACGATCTGACAAGATTTGGTATTTACATTACATTCAGCGGCGCGCTTGTTACTGTTCTGATAAATGTTTTTCTTATCCCTTCTTATGGCTATATGGCTTCTGCGTGGGCTCATGTTGCATCCTACGGGGTGATGATCATTCTTTCCTTTATCATGGCGGAAAAGCGTTATAAAATAGATTACGGAATGATTAAAATGCTTCCCTATTTCGTTATTGCAGTCATGATTGTTGTTTTTGTTAATTTTGCCAGATATAATAATACTGCAGTTGAGCTGTTAATTAATACAATGCTGCTTGTCTCTTTCATCCTGTTTGCTCAGTACCGCGACAAGCTGCTGACAGTGATATTTGGAAAGGAAAATGTTGAAAATCAAAATAATAAATAAATCCGGTCATAAGCTTCCTGAATACTCTACTCCTGCTTCGGCGGGAATGGATTTAAGGGCCAGTATTAATGAAGATATTATTATTGCGCCTGGAAAGCGTGTGCGTGTCCCTACGGGAATATATCTCGAAATTCCTCCGGGCTATGAAGCCCAGATCCGGCCCAGAAGCGGTCTGGCATTGCATAAGGGAATTACTGTTCTCAATTCGCCGGGAACAGTAGATGCCGATTATCGCGGTGAGATATGTGTAATACTTGTGAACCTTTCGGAAGAAGATTTTACAGTGTCTGACGGCGAAAGGATATGTCAGATGATTATAAGCAGGCATGAAAGAGCCGAGTGGATACAGGTTGACGAACTTACTGATTCAGAAAGAGGTGCGGGAGGCTTCGGACATACCGGAAACTGAGAGGAAATGAAAGGAATTTTTAAAACAGCAGTACTGACAGTCCTTTGTTTTGTGATAGCAGCATCCTGTTCAAAGAAAATCACTCCGGTTATATCAGGTCTGCCCAGGGGAATTAATTATGACTCTGCTGTCTTTGACTATGTTTATGTTGAAGCACTTAGACAAAAGCTTATTGGAAATGCCGGGGATGCACTTAAATATCTGGAACAGTGTTTAAAAGTTAATCCGGAAAATGATGCTGTATATTATCAGATGGCACAGATACTGTTCTCCGGAGGGGATCTGCAGAATGGAAAAAAATATGCATTAAAAGCTGCAGAACTTGATCCAGATAACCTGTGGTATATGCTTATGCTTGCAGGAAGTTATTTCCAGGAGAAAAATATAGACAGTGCAATTGTGTGGTATGAAAATGCGGTGCATAAATTTCCGGGAAAGGATGAGCTGCTTGTTACCCTTGGTAACCTGTATTCCGGAAACGGCGACTACCGGCTGGCAGATGAGGTTTTCAGTGAACTGGATGAAAAATATGGTATTAACGAGAGGTCTACCCTGGCTAATATAAAAAACCAGGTTAATGCCGGTAATTTTGAAAGAGCACTTGTTCTGGTGGAAAAACTTCTTGATCACTTTCCGGAAGAAATTCTTTATAATGGTCTTAAAGCCGAAATATTCAGGGAAAAAGGTGATAATCAGAAAGCTATGGAAGTATATAACCTTCTGATGGAACGTAATCCGGATAATCCTGATATACAGCTTTCATTATGTGATTTCCTCCTGGATGAAAAAAAGTATGATGAGCTTTTACAGCTGATTAATACGGTTATTTTTAATGAAAATATATCCAGGGAAGATAAGCTGGGACTTTTTTCAAGGATTATTGAAAACGATGACATACTGGTACACAGGGGAGATGATGTTGCACTTACTCTTATGATCCTGGAGGCTGCATATGAAAATGACGGAATAATTGTTTTGTTACGGCCGGAGTTGTACCAGAAAACCGGCAGGATCAGTGAAGCCACGGAAAGGCTTGAAGAAATTACCCGGAGCATGCCAGGGAATTACTATGCATGGGAAAGGCTTCTTCTGGTATATCTGGAAGCAGGAGATTATAAAAATCTTGAATTAAAAGGCGAAGAATGCGCATTGAATTTCAACAGGTCATTTCTGGCTAAGCTTCTTTATGCTGTAGGATCCACTGAAAACAGGAATTTTGATACGGCACTGGGGGAACTCAGAAAAGCGGAAATCCTTGCAGGTGATAATGAAGAAATGCTGTTGCAGGTCCTGGCTACCAGGGCTGATGTTTTTTATAAGATGAAGGATTATGATAAGGCCTTCAGTGTTTTTGAAGAAGCCCTTGTAATGGATTCAGGAGATCTTACTGTCCTGAATAATTATGCCTATTATCTTGCAGAACAGAATTTAAGGCTAAAAGATGCTGAAAAGATGGCCAGACAGGTTATCGAAAAGGAAAAAGACAATCATACTTTTCTAGATACCTATGCCTGGGTGCTTTTCAAAAGAGGAAAAGTTAAAGATGCCGAAAGGATTATGGACAGTATCCTGGAGGAAAGCAGCAAGGAAAATGCAGAGTTTTATGAGCATATGGGATATATTAAAAAGAAAAGAAAAAAATTCGAAGAGGCTGTAAAATTCTGGAAAAGAGCCATTGAGCTTGATTCTTCCAAAACTGAATTGCAAAAAGAAATAGAAAAATGTCAGTAAGAAAACTTTTGTTTTTTGGCTTGCTTATTCTCAGCAGCTGTTCGGTGTCGAAGAAAAGATTCACTCCCTCACCTGCTGTCTGTGTGCCGGAGGGAACTTCCCTGGCAGATATGGTTACTGCTGCAAATATTACCAGCCGTGATTTTGATATCATCAAAGCTGATATTGAAGTATTCAGCAACGGCTCGGGCAGAAGGCTTCTCGGATCGGTTAAGCACAGGAAACCCGGGGAGTATCTCATATCGCTGAGACATCGTACCGGAATTGAAGCAGCCAGGATTTTTATTAACAGTGATACGATAATGGTCAATGACAGGATATACAGGAATCTCTATATTGGTTCCAATGACTGGCTGATTAAAAAGTATGGTATCGGTACAATGCTTATCCCGGTTGTTTTCGGTGATTATCTCGCTGCTATGTCTGATGCGGTGACACTTAGCGACTGCAGGTCCGGAGTTTCTGAAATACAGGGCTATATCGGCGACCGGGAGCTATGGTATTACATTGACTGTAATACTGCAAAGGTTTCTTCTGTTACTGTCAGTGACATAAGCGGAAGAAATCCTGTAAAACTTAGTTTTGGCAGCTTTAAGCGATCCGGAAACTATTATTATCCCGGAAAAATCAGTATTGTGGATATGACTGGAAGTAACAGGATCAGCATAGAGATTGCTTCTGTCGAATTCAGGGATTCCGGCAAAATTGAATTTATTCCGGGAAACAATTACGAAAAAATTATCCTTAAGTGAGATTTTTCTTAATCAGCGGCTTTATTCTGTTTATGTGTCAGGTCCTTATACTGGGGCAAAGCAGGGCTGACCTGGAAGAACAAAGGAAAAAGACGATTGAGGAGATTGAATATGTGGACGGGATGCTTAAATCCACTGCCAGGGAAAGGGATCAGGGGCTGCAGTCTTTAAGGATCATAGGGAACAAAGTCAGCCTCAGGGAGTCAGTCCTCAGGGGGATGAATGAGGAAATACAGCTTTTAAATCACAGAATAAGCCTTAACAAGCTTGCTACCGATATGATGGAAGAGGATCTTCAGACTTTAAAAGATGATTATTCAAGATCGGTTGTTAACTCGTACAGGATGTCCAAGGCTAATCCGGATATAGTTTATATTCTTTCAGCCCGGGATTTTAACCAGGGATACAAAAGGGTAAGGTATCTTCAGCAGGTCACGCGTTACAGAAGAAATGAATCAGAGATTATAAAGGAGCTGATGCAGGAGATAAAAGTTACAAAGGAAAGGCTTGAGAAAGATCTTGAGAAGGTTTCTGATTTGCAGAAAAGGGAAAATCAGCAGAAGACTTTATTGCAAAATGAACAGCGCAGGCAGCAAAGAATGGTTCAGTCGCTGGGTAATAAGGAAAAACAGCTTCGGAAGGAACTGGAGGATAAGAAGAGGATAGCAAGGAGGATAGAGTCTGAAATAGCCAGGATTGTTGAGGAAGAAAGGCAAAAAGCCTTGAAATCGGATCTTAGTCCGGAACAAAGGCTTATCGGGAACAATTTTCAGGATAATAAGGGAAGGCTGCCCTGGCCTGTAGAAAAGGGAATTATTACTGCACGTTTCGGTATTCATCAGCATCCGGTACTTAAATACGTGACGGAGGAAAATAAAGGAATTGAGATCACCAGTAAGGGAAAGGTAGTTGCCCGGAGTGTGTTCAAAGGGGAAGTGTCAGCCATATCTGTTATTGCCGGAGCAAATATCACGGTTATTATCCGGCACGGAAACTACCTTACCGTTTACAGCAATCTTATAAACGTAAAAGTGAGAAAAGGTGACAAGGTTGATACCGGGCAGGATGTAGGGGAGGTATATCCCGATCCGCAGGGAGATAATAATGCTGTACTCAAGTTCATGATATTTGAGGATAAGACAGCTATGGATCCGGAAAAGTGGATTGTAAACAGGCAGTAATTTTTTATTCTGTTCCAAAACTTGTTATTTTGTTCAAAACATATTCATAAATTTAAACAGCAGCTGTGAAACATATTTAACTTAATTTTAGTATAAGGAATATTAAATTTCCACAATGCAACAAAAAATCAGGATAACTTCAGTAATTGACAACCTCAGAGTAGTTGAAAATGCAATAGATAATCTGACTAATGACGCCGGTATAAGCCAGGATAGTTACGGAAAAATTCTTATAGGAATACTCGAAGCAGTAAATAATGCTATAGTACACGGTAACAAATCAGATGTCAATAAGTTTGTAGAGGTAGAATTCATTCTGGATAAGGGAAAATTAAAGGTTTCTGTAACAGATGAAGGGGAAGGATTCAATCCAGCCGGGATACCTGATCCTACTCTGCCGGAAAATATTGAAGCTCTCACGGGAAGAGGTGTTTTTCTTATGTCCAGGCTTGCAGATGAAATAGAGTTTAATAACGAGGGTAACAGTGTTACCATGACATTTAAAGTGTAAGATTTGATGTGAAAATCCGGTTTTTTTATGATGGTGTAAAGTATCGTTTAAAGAAGGTAAAATACATAAAAGATTATATTGCTAAGGTCATCAGGGAAGAAAGGAAAATCCCGGGTGACCTTAGTTTTATTTTTACGGATGATGGAAAAATCAGGGAACTTAACCGTGAGTTTCTGGAACAAGATGGCTTTACAGATGTTATAGCTTTTGACTATGGAGACGGAGAAAAGGTGGAAGGGGAAGTATATATCAGTGTGGATACGGTAAAAATCAACGCTTCCAACTATAAAGTTAGTTTCAGGACTGAGCTTATCAGGGTGATTTTGCACGGAACGCTTCATTTATGCGGATACCGTGACGAAGATGCAGAGGATGCCGAAATTATGAGGAAAAGAGAGAATGAATTACTGAAAATGTTTTTGGAGGGATAGGCGGTGGAATTCAGGTATGAAGTAATTGTGGTTGGCGGCGGACATGCGGGATGTGAGGCTGCCTGTGCTGCGGCAGGGATGGGTGCAAGAACTCTTTTGCTTACTATGGATCTTACAAAACTGGCCCGGATGTCATGTAACCCGGCTATGGGAGGTATTGCAAAGGGTCAGATAATAAGAGAAGTTGATGCTCTTGGAGGGATGAGCGGACTGGTTACAGACCGCAGCATGATACAGTTCAGGATGCTTAACAAGTCCAAGGGTCCTGCAATGTGGAGCCCCAGGGCCCAGTGTGACAGATTCTATTTTTCAAAAGAGTGGCGTAATATCCTTGAAAGGAGAAGCAATCTTTTTTTATGGCAGGAGAAGGCCGTCAGGCTGATTATAGAAAATGACAGGGTCCGGGGGGTCGAAACAGAATTCGGTACCCGCTTTATCAGCGATGTTGTTATACTTACCAACGGGACTTTTCTTAACGGTATTTTGCATGTTGGTTTCAGCAGGGTGGAAGGTGGCAGGGCCGGTGATCCCGGTTCAACGGGCTTAAGCGAGCAGCTTCGGGAAATGGGCTTTAAGGTTGGCAGGCTTAAAACAGGTACCAGTGCAAGGATAGACGGCAGGAGTGTTGATTTTGACAAAATGATTGAACAAAAGGGGGATGAAGGGGGAGGAAAGTTTTCTTATCTCTCAGGACAAGGGCTTACCGGACTTCAGAAAAGTTGCTTTATTACACATAGCAATCCTGCCGTTCATGAGGAACTCAGAAAGGGATTGGAATACAGTCCTCTTTTTACCGGGAGGATCACAGGAAGAGGTCCAAGGTATTGTCCGAGCATAGAAGATAAGATCGTCACCTTTGGTGATAAGGATTCACATCAGCTCTTTCTGGAACCTGAAGGCTGGGATACCAATGAATTTTATCTGAATGGTTTTGCCAGCAGTCTGCCGCTGGAATTCCAGTTCCGTGCCCTCAGATTGATACCGGGACTGGAAAATGCAGAAATATACCGGCCGGGTTATGCTATTGAATATGATTTTTTTCAGCCTACCCAGTTAAAGCATACCCTTGAAACAAAAAGGGCGGAGAATCTTTATTTTGCCGGACAGATCAACGGGACCACCGGATATGAGGAAGCTGCTGCGCAGGGATTGATGGCGGGTATTAATGCAGTATTAAAACTAAGGGGAAAGGATGAGCTTGTCCTTGGCAGGGAAGAATCCTATATTGGTGTGCTGATAGATGATCTTGTTACCAAGGGAGTCGATGAACCATACAGGATGTTTACTTCAAGGGCTGAATACAGGATTTTGCTCAGACAGGATAATGCAGATGAAAGACTCACGGAAAAGGGATATAGTGCAGGACTTGCAGAAAAGGAAAGGGTGGACAGGCTGAATGTAAAAAGGGAAATGGCAGAAGAAGTTATATCCTTTCTCAGGAATAAAAGTGTTTCACCTGAAGAGATAAATGAGTTCCTCGAAAAGAAAGGGACAAGCAGGATTACTCAGAAAATAAAGGCAATTAACATTGCAGGCAGACCACAGATCAGTACAGGGGAATTGCTTGGAACTATAAAGGAAGCTTCAAAGCTTAAGGCAACAGGTTCTGAAAGATTCGGGGAGATTTCCGAAACCGCCGAAATCAGGATCAAATATGACGGATATATAAGGAGGGAAAAGGCAGTTGCTGAAAAGATCCAAAGGCTTGAAAAGATAAAGATCCCGGAAGATATAGACTATAGTGAACTGCTTTCTATATCTACTGAGGGAAGACAGAAGCTGGCTGATATAAGACCAGGATCAATTGGTCAGGCAGGAAGGATAAGTGGTGTCAGTCCTTCCGACATTAATATTCTTTTAATGTATCTTGGCAGGTAAAATGTTCCACGTGGAACATTTTATAATATTTATTCATAAATTATAAATATTTATTTTTACAAAGTGCTATTCAGGAAATTGATTTTTCCGGGGCATTGCTGCGTAATTTGGTCTCTCCGAAGCACTATGCGGGAATATATCCTTCCTTTGTATTCGTTCGGAAATTTATACTTCCGGGGCATCGGGCCGGAAGTTATTTCTTCCGGAGTACTGGTTTGGAAGTTTGATTCTTCAGGGGCATTGTGCCTGGAATCAATGCTTCCGCAGTAGTGGTTCCAAAATTTGATTCTTCCGGGACACAGGGCCTGAAGTTATTTCTTCCGGAGTACTGGTCTGGAAATTTTGGTTCTTCAGGGGCATTGAGCATGGAATCAGTGTTTCCGCAGTAGCGGTTCGGAAATATTCTTCTGTCCGGACTTTGTGCCGAAGAACAGATTATACCGGGAAAATGCAGGTCTGCGTCATTGTTAGCGGCAGAAACGGGATAAACAATATTTGTTTTGCAGGATTGACAGATTTATAAAAAGCTTAAATTTTACAGAAATGAAAGTTTCAGGAAAAATCGTGGATATTCACCGCCGGAGAATATATCCGGGGGAGGTGGTTGTCGGGGGTTCCGTGATAAGCCGGATTGAAGAAAAGCAGGATGTGCCGGATGTATATATTCTTCCCGGCCTTGTTGATGCACATATTCATATAGAAAGTACAATGCTTACACCCGGTTCTTTTGCAGCCGCTGCCGTTTCACGTGGAACAACAGCAACTGTTTCCGATCCTCATGAGATAGCAAACATACTTGGTAAGGAAGGTGTTGATTTCATGATAGAAGACGGGCGGAAAACACCTTTTAAATTTTATTTTGGTGCACCTTCATGTGTGCCGGCAACAGACTTTGAAACAGCAGGAGCAAGCCTGGGTGTCAGTGAAATAAGGGAATTGCTGAAGAGGGACGGTATAAAATACCTGGCAGAAATGATGAATTATCCCGGGGTTGTAAATGGAAACAGGGAGGTTCTGGAAAAAATTGCCGTGGCCAGGCAGTTAAACAAGCCGGTAGACGGCCATGCACCCGGACTCAGTGGAGATGCCCTGAAAAAATATGTCGGGGCCGGTATTGACACAGACCATGAATGCAGTACACTGGAAGAGGCACTTGAAAAAATATCCCTCGGAATGAAGATAATTATACGAGAGGGAAGTGCCGGCAGAAATCTCAGCGCCCTAAAGGATCTTTTCAGAACCCATCCATCCCGGGTAATGCTCGGAAGTGACGATATTCATCCGGAAATGCTGAGGGAAAGGCATCTTGACAAGCTTGTTTCAGGACTGATCCGCGGAGGATATGATCCTTTCGACGTGATAAGAAGTGCAAGTCTTAATCCGGTCTCACATTACGGGCTTGATGCCGGACTTCTCAGGCCGGGGGACTATGCTGATCTGATCATAGTTGACGGCCTGCAGGAAATGAATGTGCAGGAAACATGGATAAACGGTCAGAAAGTATATGATCGCGGCAAAGTCCTTTTTTCCTATAAACCCGGTCCTCCTGTAAACAGGTTCTTCTGTTCGGAAATCAGCAGGGAACAGATCCTTGTAAAGAACAGCGGATTGCCTTTCAGGGTGATCAATACTTTTGACGGTGAACTGTTTACAAAAGAAACAATTCATGAAGCACCGGAGGGGAAAATATTGGAATCTGATACCTCTGCGGATATTTTAAAAATTGTTGTCAAGGACCGCTACCAAGATTCTGCTCCCTCTGTTGCATTTATAAGGGGCTTCGGACTCAGGTCGGGAGCGTTTGCTTCCTCCGTTGCACATGACAGTCATAATATAATAGCTGCAGGAGTGAAGGATGAGGATATTACAGATGCAATAAATGAGCTTGTAAGACTGAAAGGGGGACTGGCTGTTGCGGATGGCGGGAAGATCCGTTCGATGCAGCTGAGTATAGGGGGCATAATGTCAGACCGGCCCTGTGAAGAGGTAGCCGCTGAATATCAGTTCCTGTCCGGACTCGTCGGGGACCTTGGCTGTCATATGTCTTCCCCGTTCATGACCCTCTCTTTTATGGCTCTGCTTGTCATACCCGAACTGAAGCTCAGCGACAGGGGCTTGTTTAACAGTAATACTTTTGGTTTTGTGTCCTTGTTCGTTGAGTGACAGGCGGATAGTTAATATTATGCAGCGCATGGCAGTAAAAGTTGTATAAATATCAGCAGCAGCCCTTAAATACTACGGCAGGAGAATTCATATCTTTAGCGGATGAAATTGAAACCACAGGACATAGTACCCCTGCTTCCGGATAAACCCGGGGTTTACCAGTTTCTTGATAAATCAGGCAAAATCATTTATGCGGGAAAGGCCAAAAGCCTGAAAAAAAGGGTAAGTTCCTATTTTGCAAAGAACCAGTCAGGAAAAACCAGGGTAATGCTTGCAAAAGCAGCCGGTCTGAATCATATAGTGGTTGACAATGAATCAGAAGCCCTCCTTCTTGAAAACAATATAATCAAACAGCATCAGCCGAGATATAACATACAGCTGAAGGATGACAAAAGTTTTCCCTGGATATGTATACGGAATGAACCCTTTCCCAGGATTTTCAGCACAAGGAATACCGTAAAGGACGGTTCATTGTATTACGGGCCCTATACTTCGGCCCTGATGGTTAAAACCCTGCTGGAACTCATCAGGAATATCTACAAGATCAGAACATGCTCCCTTAACCTTACCGGGGAAAATATAGCAGCCGGCAAGTTCAGGGTATGTCTTGAATATCATCTTGGAAACTGCAGGGCGCCCTGTGTCGGGCTTCAGGACGAAGATGACTACGCTGAGAATGTACGGCAGATAAAGGAAATTCTGAAAGGCAACATATCAACGGTGATTGATCATCTTAAAGACCTGATGATGAAATATGCTGCAGAACTACGCTATGAGGAGGCACAGACGGTAAAAAACAAGATAGAGATCCTTTCAAAATTCAGGAGCCGCTCAACGGTGGTGAGTACTACAATAAGGAATGTGGATGTCTTTGCCATGACTCAGGATACGGACAAGGCTTATGTTAATTATTTAAAAGTAATTAAGGGAGCTGTTATACAGGCATATACACTGGAAATCAGAAGCCGCGTCGACGAGGAAAAAGAATCGCTGCTGGGATTTGCCATTACTGAAATAAGACAAAAGCTCTCAAGTGATTCTTCTGAAATTATTATTCCCTTCAAACCGGATATCCTTTTTGAAAATATCAGATATACTGTTCCGAAAAAAGGGGATAAGCTGAAGCTTCTTGAACTAGCTGAACGGAATGCATTGTATTACAAACTGGAGCAAAAGAAAAAGAATGAAAGCAGGCAACAGGGCGACCGGACCTTAAAAAACCTTGAAAGGTTACGTAAGGATTTAAATATGAGTGATTTGCCACTATATATTGAATGTTTTGACAATTCCAGCATAATGGGACAGAACCCGGTTGCAGCCTGTGTGGTTTTCCGTAATGGCAGACCCAGTAAAAAGGAATACAGGCATTTCAATGTAAAAACCGTAACAGGACAGGATGATTACGCTACTATGGAAGAAATTGTCTTCAGGCGTTACAAAAGAATCAGCGGGGAGGGAAAACCAATGCCCCAGCTTATTGTAATTGACGGAGGCAAGGGACAGCTTTCTTCTGCAATGAAGAGCCTGCGAAAGCTGAATCTTCAGGACGGACCCACTGTCATAGGAATAGCAGAAAAACTGGAGGAGATCTATTTTCCCGGGGACAGTGTTCCGGTTTATCTTGACAAAAATTCGGTCAGTCTGAAAATCATTCAGCAGATCCGGAATGAGGCCCATCGTTTTGGAATAAATTTTCACAGGGATAAACGTTCGGGGGATCTTACAAAATCCAGTCTCGACAATATTGAAGGTATTGGAATCAGAACAAAAGAAATTTTGCTGAAAGAGGTAGGGTCTGTGGATAAAATCCGCAAACTGCCCGAAGGGGAGCTTGAAAAACTTATTGGCAGGAAAAGGGCTGAAATTTTAAGGAATTTTCTTGATAATTCGTCCTGATGCCATGAAAGGCAGGATTTTATAAAACAGTGTTTAACTTACTTGGTCTGAGGAGAATAAAGACTTTCAAACTGTCTTTTAACCTTCCAGGAAGCGGCTATTTAATCCTTGTCCCGGGAGATGCCCGGGATTTTTGAATACAGCCCCGTCATAAACAGGGAAATATTATCCTGTTCCGGAAAACATCCCTGCTCCGGGAAGCATCTTTTTTATGAGCCTGTACAGCTGCTGTGAATTTCCATCTTCCCCGTCATAACAATAAGCCGTCATACCTGCTGATTCGGCAGCCCTGACATTTTTATCCACATCGTCAATGTAAAAACATTCTTCTGCTTTAAGCTGATATTTTTCCAGCAGTATCCGGTAGATCCTGATGTCGGGTTTTGAACGCCTGACCACTGCCGATATTATTCCCCCGTCGAAATAATCAAAAAAATCATACTCTTTTTTAACCTCCTCAAAAAAGTCAAGAGGGAAGTTGGACAGGTAATACAGCTTAAAACCGCTTTTCTTTAAGCGTGGAAGAAGTTTTATGTTATCTGTGAGAGGAAATATGATTTCAGTCCTTAAAGCGAAGAGAGAGCGTATAAAGTCCTTTTTCAGCGATGATGTCCGGGCTATCTGTTCAATGGCGTCACCGGTGGTGATATCTCCGTTATCGAGAGCGGCCCAGACAGGATTGCCGAAAATATCCTTCATTATCAGGCTGACGGTATTGCTCTCATATCCTGACTTTTCAAAATACTGCCCGGGTTTCCAGCTTAAAAGAACATTTCCAAGGTCGAAAACAATATTTTTAATCATGTCATAATTTTATCCCGCAGAGGCCGGACCTGCTGGCTTATGAATAAGCTCTAAGGCATGATAAGTTGTCTGAACCCGGGGCCGGTTCAGGGAATTCAGCAGATTATCTGTTTAATCCGGCCGACCATTCCGTTTTCGAGCATCACCTTGATCCCGTGCGGATGTATGGGGGCTGTTGTAATAATTTCCTTTACTCGTCCGCCGGTCAGCTTGCCGGATCTTTTATCTTCGTTTAATTCCACCAGTACTGCCAGGCCGGGCTTAACATCTGCCCTGTAGGTTCCTTCCATATCAAGCAATTCTAATAATTGAACAGAATATATACAATAATAATGTCGTTATACTTAACAACAAGTATAAAAAAATGATACAGGATAAAAAATTAAAACCTTATGCTGTTTTGACAAAGACCGGTATTATTTGACTAATACACTCCTTTTTTACGTGTATGAATTCTGTAAAGGCATTTGCTTGCCGTGATATAAAGAATCTTTCTGTTTTTACCGCCAAAGCATACATTGGATGTCCAGTTTTCCGGGATTTCAATATTTCCGAGCATCCTGCCGTTTTTATCAAATACAGTAACACCCTTTCCCGTAATATAGATATTGCCCTTGTTGTCAATGGTCATACCGTCAGAACCCATAGAGCAGAATAACTTTTTGTTCGAGAGAGTACCGTCACTGTTGATAGTATATGACCATGTTTTATTATCCCGTATATCGGCAACATATAGTGTCTTCCCGTCCCCGGTCCCGATGATTCCGTTTGGCTGCAGGAGATCATCCTCCACACTGATAAGGGTTTTGTGATCCGGATAAAGGTAATAGACCCTCTGTTTCTCCTGGGGCATTTCCTTATGGCTCCACCATGTACGCCTGTAAAAGGGATCAGTGAAATATATACCCCCTCCGGGTGTGATCCATAAGTCATTGGGTCCGTTCAGCGCTGCTCCCCCGTAACTGTTTAGAATAATTTCAACATTTTTATCCGGACTTATTTTCCATAATGCGGTTTTTTCGTCCGCACATGACCAGAGATTGCCGCTGTTGTCGAAAAACATACCGTTTGACCTGCCGGAGGGCTGCATGAAGGTGGCAAGCCTGTCATCTGTTGTCCAGATCATTATCCTGTCATTGGGCTGGTCGGTAAAATACACATTACCCCGGCGGTCAGCTGCCGGACCTTCCGTGAAACTGAATTCATCTGTAAGCTTTTCGGGAAGGGAACCCGCTTTAATAATTTTTTGAAGACCATTCTGCTGCCCGGCTGAAATACCTGCGGACAGCATGATAAACAGTAAAAATATCCCCGGATACTTCATGTCGTATATAATTTTAAAGTAAGGTTTTAAGCAGGTATGAATCCTTCTAAGCGCTGATATTGTTCATTCTGGTGATGTAGTCATCAATCTGTTCCGGTGATTCAAATCCGAGGATTATCATATCAATAATACCCAGGCCGAGTACAAATTTCAGTGAAGGATCCAGTTTTTCGGGTTCATTCCGGAAATTACCGCCTCCGGCAAGTTTCATTCCTATCAGGCCTTTTCCGGAATCGTGACATTTACGTATCAGCGGCACTACCAGCTCCGGGTCACGTTCATCCATGTTCTCGCCGTAGGGGTTTATCCTTACGTGAATGATGTCGACCCAGGGATCCGCGGATGCTGCTCTGAGTGCCTGCAGTGAATGAACAGAAACACCATGTGCCCGTATTATATTTGCGGCTTTCAGCTTTTCCAGGCCTTCCATATATCTTTTCTGGCCTGTTGTCCACTCCCCGTCGGTCATACAGTGAATCTGAACCAGGTCAATATAATCCGTATTGAGTTCCTTCCGGAACCTGTCAACCACTACTTCAGCATCGGGCCTTTCTGTTTCGGGAATACCCCCGGGAGCCACCCATATCTTTGTTCCTATGGTATATTTTTCACGTGGCAGTCCCCTGAGTGCCGCGGCAACATAGGGATGTGTCCCGTAACTGTCAGCACAGTCAAAATATCTTATGCCTGCATCATAGGCATAACGTATTACAGCTTCAGCCGTTCCTGCCCTGGTTATTGATGAGGAGCGGTTATATCCGTTGTATCCCGTACCCATTCCGAGGAAAGTAGTTTTTATGCCTGTTTTTCCAAGACTGATTTTCCGGAAGGGATCGGAAAGCCTGCCTGATTTTCCTGAAAAGGAAGAGCAGGCGGATGAGCCCAGCAAAACAGTTCCGCTGCCTGCTGCCATCCTTGTTAAAAATTTTCTTCGGCTAAGATTTTTCATTTCCTGTAGCTTTCTGGTTTAAACCAAGTAAACTGAATATTGAATCGAAGCGCACGGGTTTACCCTGTCTTGTTGCCACACCCGTCACCCTGGCCTTTACTATGAGCTTTTCATCCGGTATCCTGTAAATATCCTGAATGAATGTCAGGCGGATATAGCCTTCTTTCCTGACCCCTGTCCTGACCAGGAACCTGTCACGGCTCCTGAGGGGATACTTGTATTCAATCTGTGCTTTTGTAACGATAAGATCTGTTCCTTCTTTATGAAGCTCTGAAAAATTTATTCCCCTGGATATGAGTAATTCGTGTCTTGCATGTTCAAGATAGTGAAGGTAGTTGGCATTGTTTACCACACCCTGCAGGTCGCATTCATAATCCCTGACAATAAATTCAAGTTCAGCGAGGTATCCGGTTTTGTTCAAGGTATTGATTTTTGTTTTTTCTGACTGTATGCGTGTTTACAAATATTTGTCGGGACATCCGTATTCTTTTCCGGTCCGGGATATTTTCTTCTGGCCGGAAAAATTATGAATTTCTGACAATTTCCTAAGCATAAAGACTTAAAAATACAATAAAAACTTCAATTGAAGCATATTTTTATTTATTTGGAAGTTCCTAATCTATAATTGCCTGTAATGAAAAAGGAAAACACCAATAACGGTTACCTCTTTCCCAAAAGGTATACCAACTACATTTTCATCCTTCTGTTTTTACTTTACATGTTTGATTACATTGACAGAATGGTGATTACGTCAATGTTCCCGGTAATAGAACGGGACCTGGGTATCAGCCATACACAGAGCGGAATGCTCGTATCGGTTGTCTACTGGGCCATTGTTTTGCTTACATTCCCCGTTTCACTCATGGTTGACCGCTGGAGCAGAACCAAAACCATAGGTATAATGGCTATCATATGGAGCCTGGCCACTGCCCTGTGTGCACTCACCGGAAATTATATTCAACTCTTCATGGCCAGGGCCCTGATCGGTGTGGGTGAAGCAGGATATGCCCCGGGTGGAAGTGCGGTTATTTCAGGATTGTATCCTATAGAGAAACGGTCGCGGATGATGGGTATATGGAATGCATCCATTCCTGTAGGAACGGCAATAGGCCATTTCCTTGGAGGCTTCATTGCCGTAAGGCTCGGATGGAAGCATGCTTTCGGCATAGTGGCTCTGCCCGGACTGATAATAGCAATTCTTTTCCTTTTCCTGAAAGACTACAAGACTGTTGATCTTGCATTTATCAATAAAAACCAGCAGAGGATCAAAATGGAAAGGAAGGATATTGTAAGAGAATTCCTGAGCAGGCCTTCTGTGCTGTACACATATTTTGGAATTGCTGCAGTGGTCTTTACAACAACAGCACTTATTACCTGGTTGTCAACATATTTTCAGAATGAACAGGGCCTGGCGATGGACAGTGCCGGAGGGAAGGCAAGTCTTGTAATGGTCCTTGCCGTGGTAGGTGCGCCGCTGGGGGGCTATCTGACCGATGCCTGGCGGAAGAGGCAGCCCAATGCCAGGCTGCTTTTCCCGGCTGTTTCAACCCTTGTTTCCGCAGTGTTACTGTTCGTGTCCCTTTATCTTCTCAGGGGAACGGTACAGTATGTATTCCTCCTGCTGATGGGTATCAGCATCATGGGATTCATTTCCGGTGCGGCTGCAGTGACGCAGGATGTCATACATCCCGGGCTGAGGGCCACCTCTTATGCGATTGCCGTGGTGGTTCAGAACCTGCTCGGCTCATCCATGGCCCCACTGATTATGGGCAGACTCTATGATCTGTATAGTATTAAAACGGCTCTTCTCATGCTTCCGTTCATACTGCTGGTGGGATCCCTGCTCTTTTACCTGGGATCAAAACATTATGAAAAGGATATGGAAAAGGTGACAAAGATAAGGCTTGAAGCTGCCTGAAAATCATTGTCATTTTTCCCGTGAGATTGTATAATTAATGAATTTTCTGAGTGATTCCCTGACATCCGACCCGGGATAGGAACTGAGAATCTCCTGGGCCCTGTCGTGGTATATATTCATTTTTTCTGCAGTATATTCGGGTCCGCCGGATGATTTTACGAATTCGATTACTTCATTGATATCAGTCTTGGTCTTTTTATTGTTCCTGACAATTGACATTATATGTCTTCTGGTTGAGAATGAGGAGTTTTCCAGTGCATGGATAAGGGGAAGGGTTAACTTGCGCTCCTTAATATCGTTACCTGTTATTTTTCCGGTAAGACCGTTATTTTCATAGTCAAGGAGATCATCCTTTATCTGGAAGGCCATTCCTATGTTTTCACCAAAGTCCTTCATCAGGCTGATTGTGGCGGCATCGGAGGTAACTGATTTTGCACCGCATGCCGTGCATGCCGCCAGTAAAGCAGCAGTTTTGCTTCTGATAATTTTGAAATAGTCTTCCTCCCTGATATTCATTCTTCTGGCCTTCTGGATCTGAAGCAGTTCTCCCTCACTCATGGACTGAACAGCTGCAGATACTATTTCAAGCATGTCGTAGCGGCTTTTTTCAAGACTTATCTTCAGTCCCCTGGCAAGCATATAGTCACCAACAAGCACGGCAATTTTTGAATTCCAGAGGGCATTGACGGACAGTGATCCCCTGCGTTCACGGGCATCATCCACAACATCGTCATGAACCAGTGAGGCAGTGTGCAGAAG
>LSQX01366638.1_pt1 | contig 24484 bp, 14 predicted proteins | sample 654561 | NCBI WGS metagenome assembly LSQX01 (sample SAMN04489861, study PRJNA283612) | anaerobic digester metagenome | isolation source: 4 biogas reactors fed with cattle manure at either 37C or 55C with and... | place: Denmark: Kongens Lyngby | collected 2014
AGCAATACCGCGGTTCGATCGAACGAATACGGAGGAGGTCGGACAAACTCAAGTGAAGTTTCTGCCGGAAGAACCTACGAAAAGGAAACACGCCGACGTGAAGGAGGCCATCCGGTATGGAAGACTCGGCTTGCACCGAACGGCTTAGTCGTCCGTGCGTAAGCGGTCGTGTTCTGGCAATGGTATTGTTTGTGTTAGCCGCACCGCTGTTGGTTCGACCGGCACACGCAGTTGATCCCTCGACCCAAGAAATACTTGACCGCCTCGGCACTTCCGTCGAAGCGCGCATCCTCACCCTTTCGACCCATGACATGCCTGAGTCCGCCTTTGAAATGGACATGGTGATCGGAGTTGCCAAATACATCAATGCCAACATGATCTTTGTCGAAGTTCTGAACGACGACGGTTACATGAACTATCCAAGCAAAGTGTGGCCGCATCGGGAAGGCGAGAACGATCGCCTGCAAATGCTCATCGACCGTGCTCATGCTCAGGGCATCCAGGTAGTGCCGTGGATCAAGACGTTTTTTGCGGCAGCTAACGGACAATTGGGACCCGTCTTGGAACAGCGTCCTGAGTGGGCGGCAGTAGGCAGTGACGGCAACATTCTCACCAGTTACGGGCTGGCTTGGTTTAACCCGGCACATCCCGAGGCGCGGAAGTTCATACAACGGGCCATACTGGAGCTTGTGACGGACTACGATATCGACGGGTTACAGCTCGACTACATCCGCTATCCGAACACCTATCCGGAACATATCCCCACCGTTTACAGTTATGACGATTACTCCAGGCGGGCGTTTCAAAAAGCTACCGGCCTCGACCCCATCGACCTGCCCACACCCACGTTTCCGCAGCTGACGGGCGCCGGCGTGACGCTGGAGTCATTGCCCCCAGAATGGCAAAGCTGGACCATATGGCGGGAAAACCAGATTCATAGCTTCTTGGATGAACTGACGCAACAAGTGCGCGCCGTCCGGCCCGACTTGCCTCTCTTTTTCGGCGTCATTCCGGCGTTATGGAGTGGAACGACGTATCCTTATGCACGTTTCCTGTTGAATCAGCACTGGACGGCCTGGATCGAGGCGGGATACGTGGACGGCCTGACACCGCCTTCCTACACTGAAGAGGACGTGGTGCTGATCCGTGAGGTGAGCAACATCCGCGACCTGGCTCGGACAACCGAGGCAGATGGTCCCGTCGTCATCTACCCGAGCTTGATGGTGTATCCCGATCCGAACACTTTGGTGCGACAGATAGAACTCCTGCGTCAGATGGGGATTCCCGGGTTCCGGCTGTTCACCTATGGCCGGATGAGCTTACAGCATCTGCAGGCGTTGCACGAGGGTCCCTTTGCCGAGCCCGCTCTAGTTCCCCACGACAAACCCTTTATGTCAGCTCTGCGGCTCGTGGAGGAGCTACAAGAAGTCCTGTACGCGCTCGGCGGTGAATCGAATGGGCTGCATTTCGAGACCTTAGAGCCCTTACTGATGGCCGTCCAGCCGTTGCGGGAGCGGCTTGAATCCGTAGCAGGGGCTTATCGTGAACCGGCCGGAATGTATGACGTGCGACGGAAGACGGGCATTTCGCGGGAAGCCGCAGAGGAAATGCTCGAGCTCGCCGCAACCTTGGCCGAGACAACACGCCGCCTATTCGATTCGCCGGCAGATGAAGCCGTGCGCGATGGGGTATTGAGGAGTCTGCGGTATGTCCAAAGCTTGATCGAGTACGGCATGATGGTAGAGATGCGGCCTTAGGATCCCAGCGGTGGAGTGCAGTCTGTTCGGTGAAATGCAGCTTGCCAATCGGAGGACGTAGGCGAGCCGGTGCACAGGAAATAAGAGAGTCATCTGCCTTGTAGCTGAGCGAGTGGGATACGCCGGGATAGCAGCCTACGTTTGCGGATTAAGGGGAGTACGATTCCCTTTGTTACGTCGAACAAGGTCTGTCTCGCCACGAACGACCGTGTGCATTGCAGGAACTGGCTCCATCGTTTACGGGGGCTAACCGGGGCGTTCTCACCCGGGGAGCCGGATGCGGCCGGAGAAAGAGAGGCTGTCCCCCGTGGGAACAGCCTCTACTCCGAACGTAGGAAGCACTGTATTACCACTTGTAGCCGAGGCCTACGCTGAACCCGGCTCCCAGCTGACCGATACCGAAGGCGCTGCCGCTCTCATCTCCGATGGACGCACTGGCGAAGACGGGAACCGTCACGGTGGCCGCGAGGTCGAGCACGAGAGACGCGCCGAGGGTCAGCTTGTATCCCGCCCGGCCGCCCAGAGCGACTACTGCCGCTGACGCGGATTCGTAGGCGTCCTTCGCGTTTACATAGGCCACGGTCGCCGCTCCGCCGAGGTACAGGCCGTCGAGCGCGGTACCCTCGACGTACTTGCGCAGACTCAGGCCACCCGCGAGTCCTGATACGCTGACGTCCGTGGTCGACGCGCCGAGAGCGGAGACCTGAATGGCATAAGACCGGTCGATGTCTGTTGCCCATTCATATTCGCCTGCGATCACGCCGGCCAGAAACGACGTGGGATAGACGGATATCACCTTAGTACCCGCAGCTTGGGCCAGAGGTGCTACGACGAGAAGACAGACAAGGACGAGTACGATGCTTAAGCGATTTTTCAGCGGAACCGACCTCCCAAAAATTGGTATTCCAGAATTCCATTTCGTTCCAACTAAGCGATCCTCCTGCTCGTGGGCACATGAATCTGCATCACAACGGCGTGCTGCCACTGTTTTCTTCACACAAAGGTCGGCCGGTGGTGAGAGACGAATATGTGAAATGGCAAAACTTCACAAAAAGAAAGGGGGAGCCGTCGAATGTGTACGTATCGACGCTTTGGGCCTTTGACTCTTCTAATGGTGATTATGCTGGCAGGCGCATCAGTGACTGCCTCGGCCGAGGTCGTGCTGCAAGTTGCTCTCGTGGAACGTCCGGAACACAGACCGATCTATGAAGTGTTGTTCCGTCGTTTCGAAGAGTCAAATCCCGGCATCAAGGTGGAGATCCTCAGCTTGCCCGGAGGATCGGCTCGGGATGAACGCCTGACGGTCCTGTATGCCGGAGACCAAATGCCGGACATATGGGGCGAGGGCGGGTCGACGGCAACCTTTCACGTGTTCGATTGGGTGCTCGATCTTGCTCCCTTCGTGGAGCGGGACCGGGATGAGCTGGATATTGACGATTTCCTGCCGGCGGCCTGGGCCAACGTCTACCGGGATTCTCAGATCATCGGCATGCCGTGGGGGATGTCGACCTCCGCTTTCGCCTTCAACCGTGCACGTCTGGACGAAGCGGGGCTCTCTTACCCTCCCGTAAGCTGGACCGATGCGAGCTGGAACTACGACGTGCTGCTGCAATACGCCAGGCAGCTTACAAGGCGCACTGCGGACGGGCGGGTAGAGGTCTTTGGATTTGAAACGTGGCTTTGGGAAGATTACCTGCTCACGTGGGCGCATCTTTTCGGCGGCGACTGGTTCGATGCGGCCAGCTATGAGACGGGAATTGTGAACCAGGTCACGATCAACAGGCCTGAAACGATGGCTGCCTACGAGGAAATCATCAAACTGATCCATGACATGCAGGTGATGCCGGGTCCCGGAGGCGCGGCATGGGCAACGGGGCCGGTCCATTGGGAGCCTTTCGCCTCGGGCCAAATCGCAACGCGCATTACATCGAGCTGGGCGTATGAGATGTACTTCGACGCCGGCTTGGAGGACTGGGGCATCGCTGCCATTCCGCAGTTTCCGGCCGGCCGCCACAGCCTGGTGGCGAACGATGCGTGGCACATTTGGAAGCACACGAATCACCCGGAAGAGGCGTGGCAGCTTGTGAAGTTCCTGACGAGCCGCGAGGCGATGGAGTTCTTCTCGCGCGGCACCTTGTTCGGCCCGGCGCGCATCTCGGCCTTGAATCCTTACGTGACCGACCTGGCCGAACGGCTGCGCATGTCACCCCAAGACGTCATCGAGGTGCTAGTCGGATCGCAGACCCACGGGGTGGAAAGCCAGGACCACGTGTTTCACGCCTGGGCCGAATTTCGCAGCATCGCCGCGGAGGTGTTGCCGCGGGCCTGGAGCAAGGAGTTGCCTTTGGCCACGGTTCTCAATGACGCTCAGCGCCGCATGCAAGCCGTAGCGGACAGTGTACGTCAGAGTCTCGGGCTACCGTAGAGAAGGCGACGTCCTGAGTGAACGGCCTCCCTTCGGCGGAGTGGGTCGACGTGCAGGCTGCGGCGCGGTCGATTTGCGGTCGATTTGAGGAAGTCCGTTCCTTTACGCAGCGAGCACGGGATCAAGCAGGTGCGGAATCGGCGGGGGTCCTATACGTGACGGCGCCGCACACGACGGGTCCCTCGTTTCATGGCTCCCACGTGGATGGCGCAGGTGGGGCTGCAGGTTGGCATCCTCCGGAAGGCGAAGTTACCGGCGATTCGAAAGCATTCCTTGAACGTTTCCTTGCTCCACATCGACGCGGGAGGAGAACTGCTTGCGAACGAAGACGATCAACGCTGTAAAGATTATCCCTATGCTCCTCGCGGGCGTTACTGCGCTGACGTGCTGCCTCGGCCTCGCTGCGGCACGGGAGCTGGCCTTTTTGGAACCGCCGGACGGCTACGTGTACCACGGCGTATCGCCCCATGTGCCCGACGTCGAAGCCTACATTGCGGCGTTAGGCGATCCTGCGCTTTATCCGGCCGTCGAAGGAATGCATGCGGCGGTGCCGGGCACGCGTCCTAGGTTTTTGGAGCGCACCGTTCGCGAGTTTCTGGAGAGAGTGCGCGAGGCCGGGCGCATACCGCATTTGTCGTTCTCCATGAGCATCGGCGACGGGGAAGCGGTGGACGACCTCATCGCGTTGACCGACCGCTATGACGACTTGATCCGGACTATCGGCGGGGTGATCCGCGACTTCGGCGACCCGGTATTCGTCCGCATCGGATTCGAGTTTAACGGCAGCTGGAACAATTACCATCCAGGCCTTTACCCGCTTGCGTTTCGTAAGTTCGTCGATTTGTTGCGGGAAGAAGGCGCGGAAAACTTTGCGACGATTTGGTGTTACGAGCCGAACGGGCCGGGCGATTTCGACGCGGTGGGCCCGGACCGAGAGTATTTGTGGTACCCGGGCGATGACTACGTCGACTGGTTCGGCATCGACCTGTTCCAGCACGGGACCTTCGTGGCCGATGGGCAGTCCGGGCGGCGGCAAGGGGAGCGTGCAGGCGGGCGTGGATCGGAATCGCCGTATGAGCGAACGGTGCGCTTCTTGGCCATGGCCGAGCGGCACGGGAAGCCGGTCTTCATCTCCGAGCTCGCGGCCGTGGACGCGCACATTACGGGCGATGAGTTGGACACCGCCTTCGCCGACGGCAGGCACGACTGGGATATGTGGTTTGCGCCCTTCTTCGCCTTCCTGGAGCGGTACCCGCAGATTAAGGGCTTCAATTACATGAGCCAGGATTACCGCGGGACGAAGTACGCCGCACTCGGCTGGGGCGATGCGCGCATCCAGATCAACAGTTACATCTGGGAACGCTGGATTGACGAGCTGCGCAGTGAACGGTTCATCCACGCCCGGGACCTTCAGGAGCTGGGGTTGTGACGGGCGCCGCGCCGCATAGCCGGAACGTCAGGAGCGGATTAAGCCTGGCCGTCCACGTGCTGCAATACGAACGCGACGAGATCTTCCGACTTGAAGAACCCGTCCCAAAGGTTGTGGCCCTGTCCCTCGGCCACGACCAGCTCGCCCGGGCCGCCTAGGTTGCGGTAGCGCGCGATCAGCTCAAGCGAGTTCGGCTCCAACGGAACGAGTTCGTCCTGGTCGCCGTGGATATGCCAAAGGGGCACTCGGGCCGCGGCCAAAGGCTCGAGCAATTCCACGGGATTGTACTTGTACAGCTCGCGCCTCAGCTCGTCGACCGTCATGCCGTAGGCCGGGCTCGCCTTCTCCAAACGGGGGTAGCTGCTCAGATCGCACACAGGGTAAATGCCGGCAATGCACGTGACGGCCTCCGGATGCCGCGCGGCCCAGTTGTACAACATGAGACCGCCGCGGCTGCGGGGCAGAAGGGCCGCTTTCTTGCTCAAACCCCGCTCGCCCGTGAGCCACGCGTACGCCTTGTGGTACCCTGCGGTGCCCGCGGGGCTGCCGTACGATTCGCCTACATCGACGCCGGCGACCGCTAAACCCTCCGCCAAGAACCTTTCGAACAGCCAACCCATGTGCTCGTCCGGGAGGTGGGGCAGTATCGTCGGCGCGTACCACACCCAGGGCCTGTCGCCGGAGCGGGGCGCGGCAGGCGTCATGAGAAACACCGTGTATCCGCCTACTTCGACGAGTTCGGCATCGGGTAGGTTGGGCGCGAGGGCTTTTTCTCGGTCCATGCTTTTCACCTCTCGAGTGTGATGACGAAGGTTGTGACGCTTTGCGGATGGAGTTGGACGGTGGCACGGATACGGCCGCCTTCAGCGAGGACGGTGCGGGCTTCACCGGGCTCCAGGTCGTGCGCTGCGCTCGTAATGTGGGGCGTCAGCGTCGCCGCCGCGGCGTCGGTCGGGATGACGAGCTCGATCGGCGCGGGCGTGGTCAGTTCGTTGATGGCCACGACGATGAGCTGATCCGGCTCCGGTGCGAGGAAGGCCGAGACGACCGTGCTGGACTGATAGGCCACCGAAGCGGGTGCGCTTGTCTGAACGTCGACCCGCCTCGCCCCCGGACGGATGAAGCGGCTAAAGTTGCCCATCGCCCAAAACGCCTTGGACGTCTCGTACGCGGTGTAATCGGGCGTCACGTACAGCAGGCCGTCCCGGTAGTCGTGGCGGCTGACGGCGAGCCAAAATTGCCACGACGAGACGCCCGCCAGGGTGAGGTCGGCGTGGATCGTGCGGGCCAGATTGAGAGCCTGATCCATCCCCAGGTCGCGACCCGTTCGCATTTCGCACCACTCGGTCATCCACAGGCGGACGTGCGGGTACTCCTTCATTTTCTGTGCGGCCGCCATGCGGTGTGCATCGGTTGACCAATAGGAATGCACTGCGAGAAGGGAAAGGTGCGGTCCCAAATCCGGATCGCCGAGCAGCGCGTCCGCGTAGTTCCGGTCGCTGCCGTACACGAACGCCCAGTCGCCGGCTTCGGGTAGGAGCAATGGGGTATCGAGCCCTTCCCGTTCCAAGGTTTCAGCCAGCACTTTCCCCAAGGCGATGATCTCGTCCAAAGAATATTGGGAGCCTTCCTGCCCGCCGCCCGACCAGTCCCATTCGGGTTCGTTCAAGGGGCTGACGGCGGAAAAGCGGACGCCGTACTCCTCGTCGAAGTGCTTGATGATGTCGGCCAGGTATTGGGCATATTCGGCGTAGTTCTCCGGCTTCAAGTTGCTGGTAGCCCCTTCGTCGGCGAAGGTCTTGCCGTTAGCCGACAGGCGCTGCGGAGGGCTGAGCGAGAACAAGGTGAAATCTTCGACACCCCGCTCTTTGGCCGCCAGCAGCATCCATCTTCCGCCCGGGTCGCGGCTCCAATCATATACGCCGCGGTCTACTTCAAACGTTTCCGCCGTCCGCCAGGGGTCGCGGATTTCCGGTTGGATGCCTGCGCCGGCGTGGTAGCGGTATTGGGACAGGCCGATGCCGTGAGTGGGCGAGAATAGCAGGTCCGCAATGTCCTCCCGAATCCCCTCCGCCAGGCCCACGTATTGCGCCCACCAAGCACCGGATGCTCCGAAACCGTCGATGACCTGATACGTGACCGCGGGATCGACGGTGAAGACCGGCGTTTGCCAAGCGAAGGTGGCGCTGACAGGCTCGGACACGATGTGTACGGGCACGGGAGTTTGGGCGACGACGCGCACATCGACGGCATATTCGGTGTGGCCGCTCCGGCTGGTGACGTCGGCGGGCAAGGGGATCTGTACCGGCACCCTGTGGCTTCCGTCTAAGCTCTGGCTGAAGACCGGAAGCGCACTGTCGGCCAGCCGGATGCGGGAGGCTTGCGGCACGCCGACGTGGTCCCGTTGCATCAGGTGAAGCAGGAACGTGGCCTCCAGGTCGACCGCAACCTGGGGCACGGGACCATCCGTTTCGACCTCCAGCATCCCGGCGACGGCCTTTCCGTCACGGTGCACGGCCAAGCCGGTCAGCCGGGTCTCGACGCGTCCGACGGTCATCTCCTGAGCCATATGCGACACGACCTCTCCGTCCACGATGTAGGCGCCCTCGACCGGGTACCGGCCGGCCGGCAGTTCCCTTAGCAGCTCGGGAGCGACGGGAATGTCAAGGGCAGCTCCCGGACCGTGCGCGGACGCCAGGACGATGCGGCGCCCCTCGACAACGGCCGTCAGCTGGAATGTGCCCGGCATGGACTTCCACGGCACTTGCAGGCGAACGACTGTCTCGGCTCGGCGGTTCACGTTTTCGGTGGCGAGAAGGGCGTTGCCCGAACGTTGCAGGAGCCGCCAGCGCACCGGGCCGGGAGCAAACAGCGGGCGTGCCTCGATGATGTCGTAGGCCGTCCGTCCGTCCGGGGCAAGGGCCAACAGCTGCGCGACGGGATGCGGCCGGACATCCGCACCGCCCGCATACACCTGCTCGCCCGTGGTGATGTCGGTCACGGTGACGGCGACGGTTCCATGTTCCGAATCGTAAGCGAGACGCGTCTCGTACGTGTGGCCCCAGGCTGGATCGACGTTTCGCAGTTCGATGGAGCGGACGCCGGTGAGCAGGCCCGTACCTTCCCGGGCAAAGGCGAGTCCCTCGGCAAGATGCGGAGCGATGGCGAGCTGCAAACTCCAAAGATCTCCGAACCAGCCGGCGGGCACTTTGCTCCAGGCTACCCCGACGGCCGGGCCCTGCGCCTGCGGGACGCCTATGGCCGCCAGGTAGAAGCCGCTGGGGCTGGCGACGGGTGACGGAGGTAGGGTAATGCGGGCCGTGACGGTAAGCGCGGCCTGCTCCGTGCTCGCCGCTCCCCACGCGGACGGGGCGAGGAGGAGGGCGAGGAGGGCAACGGCCACGGGCGTGGGTAGGCGAGCCGGCCGCCTGCTTTGCGAATGGCGCGGACCCATGGGCCACATCCTCTCGCGACGGATTTCGGACAAAAAGTGCAGGCTCATTCGGACCTGCTGTCACCCATTCTAGCCTTGCGGCGGCGCCTGTACAATGGAACATCTGCATATCGGAATGGAGTATATTCGGAGCATTGGCGCTGCGCAGCAGGAATGAAATCTGAGGATAGTCCATCATCGCGCATTGATCGTCCATTGTTGTCGTAGTTGGCAGACAATTATATTGAAATTGCAGGGTTAGGAGACGCAATTCACGCATGGGAGGTTGGAGACGATGAGGAAGCGTTCTGTTGCGTTCTGGGCGGTAGCGCTTCTCGTGGCTCTAGCGCTTGCGCCCGCAAGTGCCCAGTCTGAGAAGGTGAAACTGGTCTTCGCCGGACGGTACACACCCGATACGCCGGGCGGCCAGGCGTGGCTGCAGGCAATCGAGACGTACCAAGAGCTGAACCCGCACATCGAGATCGAGTACATCTCCGAAGGATACCATGACGCGTACTTAGAAAAGCTCATCATCTTGGGAGCGTCCGTGGGTTTTCCCGACGTCATGAACCTGTATAACCTCCATCTGTATGACTTCGTCGAGCAAGGCGTTCTCGACCCCATTCCCGCCGACATGCTCGAGCGCATCCGTACGAACTTGTACGATGCGTCGCTGGAGGGCGCTGAATACAAGGGAGTTTACTACGGCGTCCCGGTGGAGCTGCAAGTGGCGGTGCTGGCGTACAACAAACAGCTGTTGGCCGAGGCCGGCGTGGACGGAACGCCGCGCACATGGGATGAGATGTCGGTGCTGGCGCCGAAGCTGAGGGCGGCGCGTCCCGATTTTATGGGGCTGTCCAGTCAAGGCGGCGGATGGGGCTGGGCGGCTAACTGGTTCACGCTCGCGGCTGCCTACGGCGCATCGTACGCGGGCCGGGGCGGCGACGTCACCTTGAACACGCCCGAGAACGTGGCGCTGCTCGAGCTCATCGTCGACTGGTTTGGTCCGGAGGGCTGGGCCGACCTGAACCGGTGGGGCTTTGCCGCGGGCCAGGGTTATTTCGGCTTGGCTTTCCCCTTCTGGACCACCTTCTTCACCCAGTTGCAAGGTGAGGACTTCACGGACGTCATCGGCGTCACGTCGCTGCCGGCCGGACCCGCGGGCATCGGCAGCTACCAGTACGGTTGGTCATTGACGGTGCCGGCCTCGAGCAAGAACAAGGAAGAGGCCTGGCGCTTTGTCGAGTGGCTCGCCACACAGGCCGGCGAGAACGGCATGACTGCGGTAGGTACGGTACAAGCCGCCCTGGGTTCGGTGCCGACGTTCCGGGGTGACTTGAACGGCCCTGCTTTTGCGGACCGCTCCGAGTACTTCTCTACCTTCATCGCCAATCTGGCTTACGCGGTGACGGACGAGAAGCTCCCCGTGGCCGAGCAGAGGCAGAACGTGCTGGCGCAGGAGATCGAAGCCGCAATCGCCCGGAACAAGACGCCGATGCAGGCCATGGCCGATGCTCAGACGAAAGTGGATGCGCTGTTAGCCGAGTTTGCCGCTGACAACTGACGGAAAGGTGCGTTGCCTTGAGCATGTCGCTTGACGAAGTGTCTTTGCTGCGCCGGCGGTATCGCGAGGTGCAAATCTCCTTTCAGATGACCGATGCCGTCTGGCGCAGCGCCGCTGAGCTGGATACGCACGTGGATCGCCTGCTGGAGCCCGGCGGCGTACTGGATCAGCTGTCGGCATCCGTCGTGGACGTGAACGACCGCCGGATATCGGGCGGAGGCGAAGCCTTCCAGCCTGCCGCCGAGCTCAGCAAGGCGTACGCAACACCCCAAAGCCGCCACTTTCGTTCGCCGGCGCTCTTGGAGGCTATCGAAGGGGTCCTGGAGCGACTGGGTGTCTTCGTTTACCCGGGCTGTCCTACGCCGGGTAACTGGTGGGCCTGGCAGATCGGCATCCCGATGCGGCTGGGCGACATTTTGCTCCATGCGGGAGAGAATCTGCCCCAGGCGGTCCGCTCCCGCTGGACCGAGACGATGGCGTATCTAAGTCCCGACCTTTTGGTGCGTCCGCCGGGTCCGGAGTCGGGCGCCAACGGCCTTTGGGTTGCTTTCAACGGCTTTAAGTACGGCCTCGTGACGGGCGATGCGCGTTATATCGAGGCGGCCCGTTCGGTCATTGCCGGGATTTGCCGGGTGTCGCCTACCGAAGGAATCCAACACGACTGGAGCTACCATTTCCACGGCCCGGGTCTGAATATGGGCTACGGAGGAGACCAGCTCTTCGACGTATCCCGGTATATTTACGTGACCGCCGGATCGCGGTTTCAGCTGCCACCGGAAGCCCTGGCCACGCACTTGGCTTGGATCCGCAACTTCATCCTATGGAACATGCGCGGCAGCGGGCAAAATCCTTATTCCATGGGCCGGGCCGGCACGCGGGGTGACGTGGGGCATTCCACGGTACGCATGCACCTGAGCGCGATTGTCTACGTAGCTGCTTCGGGAGTGGAGGCGCAGCTCGACGACATGGACGCCGGGCAAGGGCTGCCGGACGGGGACGACATGTCACGTGGCAAAGAGCGGTCGTTGGGCAAGGAGCTGCCTCTGGCCGGCTACGTCAAAGATTGGGTAGCCCGGTTCGGGGCTCACAACCTGCCCCTGGAAGTGCAGCCCCTGGTAGAAGCCATCCTCGAAGGCCCCGCGGTGCCCTGGGCGCCTCGCGGCGTGCGTTACTACCCGCGGTCCGACTACCTGGCTGTTCACCGGGACGGGTATGCCGCGTGGGTTCGCATGCACGGCAAGGAGCGGATCGGGTGGTTTTCGATTCACAACGAGAACAGGCGGGGTTGGTACGCCGGCGACGGTACTTTCGTTCTGATGCAGACGGGCCGGGAATTTCACGACGGCGTACTGGCGACGCAAGACTGGGAGCGGCTGCCCGGCATCACGCGGGTAGTCAGCGATGCCTACAAGCGTCCTCAGGGGCAGCTCGGCATGTCCGAGTTTGTGTCGGGTGCCACGCTGCGAGACGAGACGGGCCTTTGCGCCATGGAGTTTCGGGTCGCGCCCGCTGACGGAGGACCGCCGCTCATTGCCCGCAAGAGCTGGACGGCTTTTCCCGACGAGACGATCGTCGCCTTGGGAAGCGGCATCGAGCTGGACGCCGATCTGGCTGTCGAGTCGGTCGTAGACCAGCGGACTATCGACGGAGTGGACTGTGTTTACGTCGGAGACGAGCGCTACGCTGCTACGGAAGGTTTGGAGCTGCACACTGAGGCACCTTGGATTCACGCCGGCTCGGTCGGGTACGTGTTCCTCGTTCCCGGAGCTCGGGTACGCGTCGAGGAGCGCGTGGGGCGCTTCACCGACATTACTGCTTACGTGCCCTACGGTACAACGCCCGAGCGGGAGTACAGGCACCGCACGTGTACGTTGGTGGTCGAGCACGGAGTGCGTGTGCGTGACGGAGGCTACGCAGTCGTGTACTTGCCGGGCGCTGCGCCGGGTGCTGTGGCGCAATACGCCGCCGAGCCGCAGGTGCAAGTTTTGCGTCGCGACGCGGGCGCCCACGTGGTGCGCCATGTGCCGAGCGGCACGGTGGCAGCCGTGTTCTTCCGACCCGAGCAAACGCCCGAAGTAGGGCTCAACACGCCCGGTACGGTGGTCTACCAAGTGAAAGAAGGCAACCTGTGGCTGTCGGTTGCTTGCATCGGCGACGGCGGCGATGATTCTGGCACGATGCGCCGTTGTACCGTGCGATTGCCGCTGACGCTGGAGGCGAAATCGGTGGAGGCAGCAGGCCGTGCCGGCCGCACCGTCGTTGCGACCGAACCGGCGAGCGACGGCGGCACGTTGTTGCACATGGAGTGGTCCGGTACGGGCCACGTAGAGCTGCAGGCGCGGTTAGGATCCGGGGCCTTGCCGCGGGGACACGGCGGGGCGCTTTGGTGATGAATGTCGCTGACGGGAGCGTACCTGGCGGAAAGTAGGTTTCGGTCTGCTCAGGCCAGCGTGGTTCACAGCGCACAAGGGGCTGTCCCAAAAGTGCATTCGGGACAGCCCCGTGGCTTAAACAGAACGGCGGCTGCCAGCCGCCTCCTCGCGTTTTCGCAGCTAGGGAAGCTGGAAGCAGTTTCCAACGGGCCGGTCGCTGGCGCGACCCAAAAATGGGTCGCGCATGGAGCAGATCGACCCACCTGTGGGTCACTGCGTCGTCTGGCTGATGCAACGATGGGTCATAGGGCATGGTCATCTTCACAGGCGGCACCGTCCTCGAGCGCGGCGCCCGCGTCATCCCAGCTATCAGCGTTGCACGCCGCTGCCAGATCCTGGCTGCAGCCCGTGCTACGGCTCAGTGACCCACGGATGGGTCGCCTGCTTCAATCATTGCAACTGGCCGAAATGCCTGCGTGCCCTTCGCCCCGCACAACGTTGGCGGGCCTGTCGCCACCATAGCTTACTCCCACGTCGCAGCCAATGCACCGAACTTCCTGGTGTTGGAATTCCACGTCGATGACATTCCTTGGTACTACGATCTGGTGACGGGAGCGGTACCGGTTGTCAAGAACGGCTATCTGCCGGTGCTGGATGCGCCGGGGTACGGTGTGGAGATCAACGAAGAAGTGGCTGCCGCGCACCCGGATCCATATTAAGTCGACATAAGTGTTAATGGATATAGTCCATTGTTTTCTGTTATTTGTCCATTGTCCGCTGCCCCGGCGACCCCTAGCCTGAAAGACGAGGTACACGTCAGAAGGGGATAGTCTTTCAGGAGGTGGCCGTATGAAAGTGACGTCACGGATGTACCGATCAACGGTGCCGCTATTGCTGTTGGTTGCTGCGGTGGCCGGAGGCGTCGCCTTCGCGCAGGGCCAGCAGCAAGTCGAGTTCTGGATTGTCTGGGACCAGATCGGCCAGTTCCGGGAGATCCTGGCGCCCTTCCACGAAGCGAATCCGGATATCTCGGTCAACGTGTCGCTGTCGCCACAAGGAGTTGCCCTGCGGGAACGGTTGACCGTGGCGGTTGCGGGTGGAGCACCGCCCGATCTGGTGCTGGTCGTCTCGCCTGCCGCGGACATGATGATGAGCGGGCTTTTCCTAGAACTCGACGAGTTCATTGCGGCATCCGAGACCATCGGTCCAGAAGCTTATCCGCCGGGGCTTTTCGAACTGTTCTCGTGGGACGGGCATCAGTACGCCGTTCCGGGAATCGAAGGCGGACCTTGGTCGGGGCTCGTGGTCAATGAGCGTCTCCTCGCCGAGGTGGGCCTTGTCGAACCGCCCCAGACCCTCGAAGACTTGCAGACGTATCACCGCCGACTCACTCGTTACGAAGACGATCAGCTGGTTCGCATCGGCTTCAGCCCTCTGAATGCAATGACCGGCACCTACCCTGCCGACATCTGGACGCGCATCTTCGATGTTTCCTTGTACGACCCCGAGACGCAAACTATCCGGGTCAACACTCCCGAGATGGTCGCCGTCATGGAGTACATCCAACAGTTTTACGAAGTAATGCCCATCAACGACACCGAAGTTTTCCATCAACAGTACGGCTGGTTCAGCGCGATGAACAGCAACATCTTGGCCATGGAGATCAACGGGTACTGGAGCGCCGGGTCTTACCGAAACCATGCCGATCCCATTGCGTTCACTTGGGTCCCGACCGTCCATGGTGACACGTTCATGGTGTTAGGGACGTGGGCCATGGCCATTCCCCGCGGAGCGGCCCATCCGGAAACGGCGTTCAAAGTAATCGAGTACCTGTCCAGTCCCGCCGCGGTGCAGGAGATCTTCAACCGCCTCGGCTATCTCAATACGAACCTGACGGCCGTGCAGAACCTTGATTGGTCCGCCGTGCCGGATATCGGGTTTTTCATTCGCTCCATTGCGGAGGCCAACCGCTACGGACTGCCCGAGAACATCCCGAACATGAGCAATGTCCGCTCTGAGCTCACGTATGCGATGCGGCTCGCGGGCCGTCGCGAGGCGACGATTCCCGAAGCCTTGGCCAACGCCGAAGCCAGGCTCAATGCGCAGCTCCGCGAGATGCTCGGCCCATCCAACTAGGTGGAGAACAGCGTAGGACCCGGGGCCGGAACGGCGGCGCGCTCACCGCTGTGCCGGCTCTGCGGCCAGGCTGCCCTGGCGTCAGGTGGGACCAACAGCGGGTCATCCTTTCGCTATGCTTCGATACTCCGAAGGCGACATACCGATGGTGCGGGTAAAAAGGCGCGAGAAGTAGTATGGGTCGCCGTAGCCCAGCTTGGCTGCCACTTGCTTGACGGTCATGTCGGTGAGGTCCAGGTAGCGGCAGGCACGCTGCATCTTCAAATTGATGAAGAAGCGGATGGGCGGGTAACCGGTGTGCTGCTTGAAAAGTTGCGTCAGGTGTCCTTTGGAGAGGTTCGTCCAGGCGGCCAGCTCGTCGAGGGTCATGTTCTCGTGGATGCGGCTTTGCATGTACGAGATGACGTCCTCCACGTGGTGCGGCCCGTCTCCGTGGGGCGCGGCCAGCTCGTCCAGCGTGCGCGTGGCATAAAGCATTTGGGTCAACAGGTACGTGAAGGCTTGAGCCGACAGGATCATGTTCGCTAGTGTCATGCCGCGGTCGAGCGTGTCGAAGATGGTGTGGAAGAGGCGGGTAAGCTCGGCGAACTTGCTGAAGGGCACGGGCAGCGTGAAGACTTCGTCGGAAGGTCCGGGTTTATAAAGGTGCGAGCGGCTGCCGGTATAGTGGGCCCAGTAGATGTACCACGGATCTTTCTCCGACAGCGACCCGTAAACGTGGGACAAGCCTTGGGGAATGATGACGGCTGAGTTCTTGCCGACCGTATACCGCTTGCCCGAGGCCTCGACGAAGCCGCTTCCTTGCACGCAGTAGATCAGAATGTGCTGTTCGCATCCTTCGGCGCGCTCGCGGTAGTGGTACTTGGCGTGGGGAAAGTAGCCCACGTCGGTGAGATGGAAGGGCTCGAGAAGCGGGTGTTCCTTGGCATGTTCCAGCACGTTCGGCGGGATCACCGTGAGCACTTGATTCTTGAACCCTTCGGGTTTACGGAGCATCGTGCGCGAATCGTTTCGTTCCGCATCGGTCGCCTGTACCGTATCGATTTGCCCGAGCATGGAGCTTGACCCTCCTTTTCTACGTCAAATCCTCGTCGTCGACGGTTCGCCGGCCTCCATGCTCACGGTCGTCCAACCCCAAGATCATCCATCCGATGCCCCCGGAAAGACATTGCGGGCGCACGATCAGCGCATCCAAAAAACCTCCAGAAAACGAATGCCTCGCCTCTTACTGTACTCTTCCCTATCGGCGGCCATCCTCCTGTTAAAAGACGGCGTTTAACTTTATATAGTCCATCACTGTGTGGGAATTGTCCATTGTGGTCGGCTCGGAAGGCTGGTTATAGTGGGGGCGAGACCGGTACGGAGGAGGCATGCAGCATGAGTAGGCACGGTCCCGTAAAGATGTGGGAAGAGGAGACGGTCATCCCTACTTACCCCGTGGGTGAACCGATCAAGCATCCCATGTTTCTGGAAAAGCGAGTTTACCAGGGAAGCTCGGGCAAGGTGTACCCGTATCCCGTCATCGACAAGATCTACGGTGAAAAGGAAGACCGGACGTACCGACTCGTCTGGCTGGAAAACGATTATTTGAAAGTGGCCATCATGCCGGAGCTGGGCGGGCGTATCTATCGTGCCTTGGACAAAACGAACGGGTACGATTTCGTCTACTATAACCGCGTGATCAAGCCGGCGCTTGTGGGCATCGCCGGTCCTTGGATCGCCGGCGGCATCGAGTTCAACTGGCCCCAGCACCACCGGCCCAGCACGTTCTTGCCGGTCGAGTACACGCTTGAAGAAGGCGAGGACGGCAGCAAGACCGTCTGGGTGGGAGAAATCGACCGCATGTACGGCACCAAAGGCATGGCGGGCTTTACCATGTACCCGGACAAGGCCTATCTCGAAATCCGCGGCCTTGTCTATAACCGCACGTCCATGCCGCAGACGTTTTTGTGGTGGGCGAACCCGGCCGTGGCGGTGAACGAACATTACAAGTCGATCTTTCCCCCCGACGTACACGCCGTTTTCGATCACGGCAAGCGCGCCGTCTCGAAGTTCCCGATCGCAACGGGCGAGTACTACAAGGTCGACTACTCGGCGGGCGTGGACATCTCCTACTACAAGAATATTCCGGTGCCGACGTCGTACATGGTCTATCACTCCGACTACGACTTCGTAGGAGGATACGACTACGGGAAACAGGCCGGCGTCATGCACGTGGCCAACCATCACATCTCGCCGGGTAAGAAGCTGTGGACCTGGGGCACCGGCAACTTCGGCCAGGTGTGGATCGACAACCTGACCGACGAAGACGGTCCGTACGTCGAGCTCATGACGGGCGTATTCACCGATAACCAGCCCGACTTCGCGTGGCTCATGCCCTTTGAGTCGAAGACCTTCAAACAGTACTTTATGCCCTACAAGGAAGTCGGCGAGGTGAAAAACGCCTCGATCGACGCCATGGTCAACCTGGATCTCGACGGTGACCGCGCCAAGATCTCCATCTATACGACGGCCGACTACGACGTGCGCATCGTACTCACGGCCGAAGGGCGCACCTTCCTCGACGAACGGGTGAAGATGCCCGCGGCCACGGCGCACCACACGGAGGCCGCCGTTGACCCTGCGATCGAGCCCCACAAGTACCGGGTACAGGTGCTGGACGAGACCGGACGCGAGCTGGTTGCCTACAGCCCCGTGCCGGAGCAGCCGCTGAAGACGCCCGAACCGGCCAAGGCCGCGCCGCCGCCCGCGGAAGTGCAGACGAACGAAGAGCTGTACTTGATCGGCCTGCATCTGGAGCAATATCGCCATGCGACGTACGACCCCGATCCGTACTATCTGGAAGGTTTGAAGCGCGATCCGGGCGATACGCGTATCAACAACGCGTACGGGCTGCTGCTTTTGCGGCGTGGTCTTTTCACAGAGAGCGAGCCTTACTTCCGCCGTGCCATCGAGCGGCTGCAGGAGCGGAACCCCAACCCTTACGACGGCGAGCCCTTCTACAATCTGGGCCTTAGCCTGACGCTGCAGGGACGTTACGATGAAGCCGTAGACGCCTATTACAAGGCGGTGTGGAACGCGGCGTGGCAAGAGAGCGGCTTCTTCGCGCTTGCTCAGCTGGCGGCCATGCGTGGCGACTTCGGGGAAGCCTTGGAACTGGCCTCGAACGCGATCGTGCGGAACGCCTACCACGGCAAGGCGCGGGCCTTGAAGTGCGCAGCCTTGCGCCGGCTGGGTCGATTCACCGAGGCCGCCCGCTTTGCCGAGGAGACGCTGGAGGTCGATCGGCTCGACTTCGCGGCGTACTACGAACTCGCGCAGGCGCAAAGGGCCCTGGGCGACGGCGCGGCCGCGGACGCGACATTGGCCAAGCTGCGCGAGCTGACCCGGGGCAGTGCCCACGTGCACTTGGAGGTTTCTACGGACTACGCCGAGGCGGGGTTGTGGGATGAGGCGTCGGACCTTTTGCAGATGGTCGTAGGCGGCGCGGCAGACTCCAAATCCGTGCACCCGATGGTCTACTATCACCTCGGTTACTACAGCCGGCGCCGGGGCGATGAGGCCGCGGCCCGTCGCTGGTACGAGCTGGCGAGCAACGCGGACCCCGACTACTGCTTCCCGACGCGCCTTTACAGCATCCTGGTGTTGGAGGATGCGATGGCGGTCAATCCGGCCGATCCGCGGGCGCCGTACTACCTGGGCAACCTGTTTTACGACAAGAAGCAGTACGAGCGGGCGATCTCTTTGTGGGAGCGGGCGCGGGATCTTGACCCGGATTTCGCTACGGTCCATCGGAACCTGGCCCTGGGCTACTTCAACAAGCGCAGCGACGCTGAGAGCGCGCTGGCTAGCCTGGAGAAAGCGTTCGCATGCGATCCTTCTGACGCGCGCCTGCTTTTCGAACTGGACCAGCTGCGCAAACGGCTGGGACACGCACCGCAGGAGCGCCTTGCGGCCCTGGAGCGCCACCGCGAGCTGGTCGAGGAGCGGGACGATCTATACACCGAGTTCGTGACCTTACACAACCAGCTCGGCCGGCACGAGGAAGCCCTGGGCCTTCTGATGCGGCGTCGCTTCTATCCGTGGGAAGGCGGCGAGGGCAAGGTGACGGGCCAGTACGTGCTCTCCCACGTCGAGCTGGCGAAGCAGGCCATCCGGGAGCAGAGGTACGCCGAGGCGATCGACCACTTGAAGCAGGCGCAAGAGTATCCGGCCAACTTGGGCGAAGGAAAGCTGCCGATCGCCGAGGAGAACGACATCGAATACTGGCTCGGCGTCGCCTACCGCGGCTTGGGCGATGAAAAGGCGGCCGTTGAGTGGTTCACGAAAGCGGCCAGCGGCCGGTACGAACTGACCGCCGCCATGTTCTACAACGATCTGCGGTCGGATCTGCTCTTTTACCAGGGGCTGGCGCTTTTGGCCCTGGGCCGGGGCGACGAGGCCATGGCCCGCTTCAACCGGCTGCACGACTACGGCGAGCAGCACCTTTTCGACGACGTGAAGATCGACTACTTCGCGGTTTCGCTGCCCGACTTCCTGCTGTTCGATCAAGATCTGAACGTGATGAACCAGGTGCACTGCCGGTACTTGATGGGCCTGGGCTACCTCGGACGGGGCGATCTGGACCGGGCGAAGCGGGAGCTTGCGGCGGCCCACGCGCTCGACCGCAACCACCTCGGCGTGGCGATCCACCTGGAGATGTTGGAGCAGGGCTGGTTTACGGACGAGTCTTCCGGGACGGAGGCTGAGGACGATGCAGCAAGCTGACCGGATGCAACCGGTGGAGGCCCTTGATGCCGGCTTGGCTTTGGACCTGAGCGGCAGCTGGCGGTTCGAGCTGGATCCGGACGACGTGGGCGCGGCACAGAAGTGGTGGCGGCGCAGCCTGGCAGGGGAGATTTCCCTGCCAGGCTCGCTCCAGGCCCAAGGCTACGGCAACGACGTAACCCTCGACACGCCTTGGGTGGGCCTTGTGCGGGGCGGCGATTGGTACAACGACCCACAGTACCGCCCGTTTCAGCCGGAGGGGGAGCTGCGGTTTCCCTTCTGGTTGCAGCCGCAAAAGCACTATATGGGCGTCGCCTGGTACCAACGGACGGTGCGCATCCCCGACGCGTGGGCAGGCAGGCGCGTCTTCCTCCGCATGGAGCGGGTCCACTGGGGCAGTACGGTTTGGGTGGACGACGCGAAAGTTGGAAGCGACGACACGCTGTCGGTACCCCACGAGTATGACCTGACGCCTTATGTGCAGCCGGGCGAGCATACAATCACCGTCCGCATCGACAACCGGATGCTCGTCGACGTGGGGGAGAATGCCCACAGCGTCTCGGATCACACGCAGACGAACTGGAACGGCGCCGTAGGAGAACTGATCCTGCGGGCGACGGACCGCGTGTGGATCGACGATGTGCAGGTGTATCCGGACGTGGCGAAGCGTCGGGTGCGTGTGCGGATCGAAGTGGGGAACGGGACGGGCGCAGCGGTCGAGGGCGAGCTGCACCTGGCCGCGGAAGGGTACAACACGCCTGCGCCCCACGTGCCGCCGCCGCTCGGGTTATCCTTCACGCTCGGAACGGCTCGCGAGGTGGTCGAGGCCGTCTACGAGCTGGGGCCCGAGGCGCAGCTCTGGGACGAGTTCCATCCGGCTCTTTACCGGCTGACGGTAGCGTTGTCGGCCCGCGACGCGGGCGGCGGAGCGAACGCAGCGCAGTACGCCGACGTCCGCGAGGTGACGTTCGGGCTGCGCGAGTTCGGTGTCGAGGGAACCCAGTTCACCGTCAACGGGCGGAAAACGTTCCTGCGGGGTACGCTCGAGTGCGCCATCTTTCCGCACACGGGTTACCCGCCGACGGAGGTCGAGTCGTGGCGGCGCATTCTGAAGATCGTGAAGGCCCACGGCTTGAACCACGTGCGGTTCCATTCGTGGTGCCCGCCGAAGGCCGCCTTTATCGCCGCCGACGAAGAGGGCGTCTATTACCAGGTGGAGTGCGGCGTCTGGACGTGGTTCGGCAAAGAAAACGGCCTGGAGGAATGGCTCACCCGCGAGGCCGAGCGCATCGTGCGGGAATACGGCAACCATCCGTCGTTCGCTCTCATGGCCCACGGAAACGAGCCGTACGGCGATCACGTGGAGTTCCTGAAGCAGTGGGTGCGGAGTTGGCAGGCGAAAGACCCGCGTCGTCTGTACACGACGGGAGCCGGCTGGCCCGTCGTGCCGGAGAGCGATTTTCACAGCACGCCCGATCCCCGCATCCAGCGCTGGGGTGAAGAGCTGAAGTCGCGCATCAACGCCCTGCCACCTGCGACGACCGCCGACTACCGCGACTGGGTAGAGAAACTGGACGGGCCCATCGTCAGCCATGAGATCGGCCAGTGGTGCGCCTACCCGAACTTCGACGAAATCGAGAAGTACACGGGGTTTTTGAAGGCGCGGAATTTCGAGCTGTTCCGGGACTCGCTGGCGGCGCACCACATGGGCGATCAGGCCCGGGATTTCCTTATGGCCTCGGGCAAGTTGCAAACGATTTGCTACAAAGAGGACATCGAATCCGCGCTGCGCACGCCGGGGTTCGGAGGATTCCAGCTTCTTGACCTGCACGACTTCCCGGGCCAGGGGACTGCGCTCGTAGGAGTGCTCGACGCGTTCTGGGAGTCGAAAGGCTACGTGACGCCCGCGGAGTACCGGCGCTTTTGCAACAGCACGGTGCTGCTTGCCCGGATGGAGCGGCGCGTCTTCACCGAGTCGGTCCCGTTCGCGGCGAAGATTGAGATCGCCCACTTCGGTCCGGAGCCGCTGCGTGATGCGGTCGTGCACTGGCGGCTCCTCGATGAGCGGGGCAAATGCGTGCGCCGGGGGAAACTGGCGGCAGGCGACATCCCCATCGGCAACGGAATCGGGCTAGGCGAGGTCGCATTCGGCTGGGAGGGGCTGCCTACGGCCAGGCGGTACCGGCTCGAAGCGTATCTGGAAGGGTACGACTGCGTGAATGACTGGGACGTGTGGCTGTTCCCCGACCACGTTCCGACGGAGGCGCCGGCGGGGGTGGCGGTGGCGACGGACTTGGACGGCCCGGCCCTCGAGCGGCTGGAGGCAGGCGGGAAGGTGCTGCTCCTGGTCGATCCGGAGCGCGTCGGCACCGACGTGCAAATCGGCTTCTCACCGGTTTTCTGGAACACGGTGTGGACCGACGGCCAGGCGCCGCACACACTGGGGCTGCTTTGCAATCCGGAACACCCGGCCTTGCGCAGTTTCCCCACGGAGTTCCACAGCAACTGGCAGTGGTGGGAGCTGGTGCACGGCGCGGCGGCGATGGAGCTCGAGGCCCTTCCGCCGGAGCTGAGGCCCATCGTGCAGCCGATCGACACGTGGTTCCGCAACAAACGGCTGGGGCTCTTGTTTGAAGCCAAGGTCGGAGAGGGCAAGCTGATGGTGTGCAGTATGGACCTGACGAGCGATCTGGACAAACGGCCGGTGGCCCGCCAGATGCGCTACAGCGTGCTGCAGTATATGGCGAGCGGTGCATTCGATCCCGCTGTGGCGGTGGACGTCGAAGCACTCCGTAGTCTGTGGAAAAGAGAATAGAATGTAGGCCTGCGGGCCGCCGGGTAAATATGTGCATCCTTTGCCCGGCGGCCCGCCGCTTTTCCGGCAGACAATTGTCTTAATATAGTCTATCAAGACCACAATATTTTTCATGGCTCTACACATTGCCCCCGATATACGATGGAGTCAAGCCGCTTCGCTCGTCAAGACGGGACGCCGGGCGGGGCCGCCGGTCGGAGACGAGGATTTCGCAATGGGCGCAAAGGAGGGGACCTTGATGAGGGGACTCACAAAGGGTTGGTGCGTTCTGTTGACGATCGTGGCGATCTTCGCACTTGCCGCGCCCTTCGCCGTGGCCGAGGACGACGTGGTCGTTCTGCGGGTCATGACGCGGGGAGGCATGCACGACGTACTGCAGGCTTTTCAGGACCAAAACCCGCATATCCGGATCGAAATTGAAGAGGTAGCTTTCGGCGAATACGTGGAGAAGTTCCGCCTGCACTATGCGGCCGGCGTGGCACCCGACGTCATCTTCCCGGCCACCAGTTGGGCCATCGTGCTGGGCGCAGAGGGTGCGCTGCTCGACCTGCGTGAGTGGGTCGACGAAGATTTCCTGGCCGACTTCGTGCCCCAGTCCCTCGAGCTGTACTCGTACGAAGGGGCCTTGTACGGACTGCCGAACGACATGGCGGCGCTGGCTACTTACATCAACGTCGATCACTTTGAGGAAGCAGGCCTTTTCAGCAACTTCACCTCGTGGACGTGGGACGAATTCGTGACGATGATGAAGCGCCTGACCTTGGACCGGGACGGCGACGGCATCATGGACCGCTTCGGCATGGAGCACATGTGGTATCCTCAGCCTTTCCTCTGGTCCGCGACGGGCAACGGCTACTTCGACAACACGTTCCGCCCGACGCGGATGATGCTGGATGAGCCAAAGGCGTTGCAAGCGCTGCAGGCACTGCAAAACTTGATCTGGCAGGATCATGTCATTCCGCGGCCCGGCGAATCGGCGAGCTTCACGGGCGGCACGGCGTCCTCCAGCGTACTGGGCCATTGGAGCATCAGCGGGATCATGGCCTCGGGCATCAACTGGCAGCTCGTTCCGCTTCCGCGCTTCGAGTACCAGGTCCAGCGCGGCGACGGCAGCGGCTGGAGCGTCGCGAGCACGACGAAGCACCCCGAAGAGGCGGTGAAGCTCGTGAAGTTCTTGGCCGGCGAAGGCGGCCAGACCATCCTGGCGGAGCAGCATTTCGGCACCTCGGCCTATCTGCCCGTGCTGCACGGAGTGTGGCGCAATCCGCCCGATCTGCCGCCGGGAATCAACAAGATGGCCTTCCTCGCCGGAACCGACATGCTCTTCAGCTTCTACGATCCGGTCCACCCTGTTTACGACTACGTCTTCCCGCTCGTGCACGGGGCCGTCAACAATGTCCTGGGCGGGTCGGTCAGTCCCGAGCAAGCCGTGGAGCAGATCAAGGACCAGGTAGCTGCCTTGCTCGCCGAGCACGTGAAGTAGAAGGCGGATGTCGTGCCGAGGTGCGATCGCCTGGCCGCAGAGGGCATGCGTTGCGAGAAAGCGCATTGCTGCCAGCCCGTCTGCGGCCCGGCACGTTTGCCGCGTTTCACCGGATTGTATTCCCACTCCAACGGGTTGTGGGCGGCGATCACCGGGAGAGGTGGTCCTGGCGCACAGACGCCGGGCCGGCGATCTGGGCCTACACGGGATGGACATGCCGGCGGGAGAACGAAGAAGAGGAGCCGAGCCCGCTCGACGATCACACCGGCCTGCCGACGGAGCGGGTGCAGCGGCCAAAGTGAG